>JADMIO011575596.1_pt1 | contig 54069 bp, 58 predicted proteins | sample 8958161 | NCBI WGS metagenome assembly JADMIO01 (sample SAMN16585339, study PRJNA669376) | soil metagenome | isolation source: Crop rotation soil | place: USA: Cullars Rotation, Alabama | collected 2011
CCGCGACTTCAAGTCACGTGAATTCCAAGCTTCGGATCCCACTGTGCTGGAAAGGACGGCCGGCGTCAGCTTCGCCGAGCCGCTCTGGCCGTTCTTGCACGGCCCGCACAGCGCGACGACGACGTTGCCCGCCTTGCCCATCGCGCCCATGTGGATGTGCGCGGCGGTCGCGGCGCCGGAGAGCCCCGAGTACGTCAGCTTCCACTTCAGCGTCGTGCCGCTGAGCGTCGCGTGGAACGAGCCCTTCGCGGACGCGACGTGGACGGCCTGCTTCGGAACCTCCTGCATCGCGTCGAGCTTCGCGGACCAGCCCATGCCGCGCGGTGCGGCGGAGCCGACTGCCGCGACGAGCAGCGCGACCATGGCGACGAACAGGAACGGTGCGACCTTCTTCATCTTCTTGCCTCCCGACGATCGGTTGTCGGAAGCCGTTCGCCGTCCGCCGCGGTTCGGTTCAGGGACAGGGACCGGCGCGGCGCGATCCGCCCGGGCCGAGCAGGTGCTGCAGGCCGTGCCGCGCGCTCGTGCCCTCGATGCAGTACCAGCTCTCGTTCGCCCAGCGCAGCACGACGTGACCGCCGCTGATGTCGGCGCCGTCGTAGCTGCCCGAGAGCTCGCGCCAGCGCGTGAGCGAGATCGCGGCGTCGTCGAACCTCGGCCCGTCGAGCGCGTCGGCGACGACGCCCTGGGCGTGCGCGACCGCCCGGTCCGGCTCGAAGCCGCCGAAGTGGATTGCACACACGGTCGCCGCAGAAACGACCGCCAGGCACGCCGCCCTGCCCGGAAGTCTCACGGTTCCGGGATCGGGCGCCCGCAGGGGGCGCGCGATCCCTCGAACAGCGGGTCAGACCCCGAGCGGCTCCGCCGCGCCCACGCGCCGGAACTCGAGCTCGCCGTTCTCGGCGTCGACGCGGATCGTGTCGCCGTCGCCGAACTCGCCGGCGAGGAGCCGCATGGCGAGCGGGTTCTCGACGAGTCGCTGGATCGCGCGCTTCAGCGGCCGCGCGCCGTAGGCGGGATCCCAGCCCGACTCGGCGAGCGCCTCCTTCGCCGCGTCGCTCAGCTCGAGCACGATGCCGCGCTCGGCGAGCCGGCGCCGCAGCTGCTCGAGCTGCAGCTCGACGATCTCGCCGATCTGCTCGCGCGAGAGCGCGTCGAAGACGACGATCTCGTCGATCCGGTTCAGGAACTCGGGACGGAAGTGGTCGCGCATCTGCTCGGCGCTGCGGATGTTCGACGTCATGATCAGCACGGTGTTGCGGAAGTCGACGGTGCGGCCCTGCCCGTCGGTCAGGCGGCCGTCGTCGAGCACCTGCAGCAGCACGTCGAACACCTCCGGGTGCGCCTTCTCGATCTCGTCGAGCAGCACGACGCTGTACGGGCGCCGCCGCACGGCCTCCGTGAGCTGGCCGCCCTCGTCGTAGCCGACATAGCCGGGCGGCGCCCCGACGAGGCGCGCGACCGTGTGCCGCTCCTGGTACTCCGACATGTCGAGCCGCACCATCGCGCGGTCGTCGTCGAACATGAACTCGGCGAGAGCGCGCGCGAGCTCCGTCTTGCCGACGCCGGTCGGGCCGAGGAAGACGAACGAGCCGATCGGACGGTTCGGGTCCTGCAGCCCCGTGCGCGCGCGCCGCAGCGCGTTCGCGACCGCCTCGACGGCCTCGTGCTGGCCGACGACGCGCTGGTGCAGACGCTCTTCCATGTGCACGAGCTTCTCGGTCTCGCCCTCGAGGAGCTTGTCGACCGGGATGCCCGTCCAGCGCGCGACGACGGCCGCGATGTCGTCCTCGTCGACCTCTTCCTTCACCATCGACGTGCGCGTCTCCGCGTCGCGCTCGGTCAGCTCCTGCTCGAGCGCGGGCAGCTCGCCGTAGCGAATCTCGGCGACGCGCTGGAGGTTGCCGACGCGCTCCTCGCGCTCGGCCTCCCGCTTCAGCTCGTCGATCTTGCGCGTGATCGCCTTCACGCGCTCGAGCGCCTGCTTCTCCTCGCCCCAGCGCGCAGCGAGCGCGTCGCGCGCCTCGCGCGCGTCCGCGAGCGCGCGCTCGACCGGCTCGCGCACCTGCTCGGACTCCTTGGCCATGGCGGCGAGCTCGATCTCGAGCTGGCGCACGCGGCGCTCGGCCTCGTCGAGCTCGACGGGCGACGAGTCGATCTCCATGCGGAGCCGCGACGCGGACTCGTCGACGAGGTCGATCGCCTTGTCGGGAAGGAAGCGGTCGGCGATGTAGCGGTGCGAGAGCACGGCGGCGGCGACGAGCGCGGCGTCGCGGATGCGCACGCCGTGATGCGACTCGTACGTGTCCTTGAGGCCGCGCAGGATCGCGATCGTGTCCGCGACGGAGGGCTCGCCGACGTAGATCGGCTGGAAGCGCCGCTCGAGCGCCGCGTCCTTCTCGATGTGCTTGCGGTACTCGTCGAGCGTCGTCGCGCCGACGCAGCGGAGCTCGCCGCGCGCGAGCATCGGCTTCAGCATGTTGGCGGCGTCGACCGCGCCTTCGGCAGCGCCCGCGCCGACGATCGTGTGCAGCTCGTCGATGAAGAGGATGAGCTCGCCCTCGGCGTTGCGGATCTCGCCGAGCACGGCCTTCAGCCGCTCCTCGAACTCACCGCGGTACTTCGCGCCTGCGAGCAGGCCGCCGATGTCGAGTGCCCAGACGCGCTTGCCCTTCAGCCCTTCCGGCACGTCGCCGTCGACGATGCGCTGCGCGAGGCCCTCGACGATCGCCGTCTTGCCCGTGCCCGGCTCGCCGATCAGCACCGGGTTGTTCTTCGTGCGGCGCGAGAGCACCTGGATGACGCGCCGGATCTCCTCGTCGCGGCCGATGACCGGGTCGAGCTTCCCCTCCTCCGCGGCCGCGGTGAGGTCGCGGCCGAACTTCTCGAGCGCCTGGTAGGTGCCCTCGGGGTCCTGCGACGTGACGCGCTGCCCGCCGCGCACCGCGGCGATCTTCGCCTCGAGCTGCTCGCGCGGCACGACGTCGAGAGCGAGCAGCAGATGCTCCGTCGACACGTAGTCGTCCTGCATGCGCTTCGCCTCGTCGAACGCGCGGTCGAGCACCTGCGAGAACGCGGCCGACACGTTCGGCTGCTGCTGCGCGCCCTGGATGCGCGGCTTCGTCGCGAGCACGGCCTCCGCGTGGGCACGGAGCCCGTCGGCGTCGGGCGCGAGCTCGCGCGGCAGCTCCTGGTCGAGGAGCGCGATCGTCAGATGCTCGGGATAGAGCTCGGGGTTGCCCGTCCGGCGCGCGAGCTCCTGCGCGGCCGCGACTGCCTCCTGGCTCTTGAGCGTCAGCTTGTTGAAGTCCATCTATCGCCTTTCCGGTAGCCGCTCTTCGCGATACACCACGAGGTCGCGGCGGTACTCCTTGTGCACTTTCTGGATCTCCTCGCGCAGCTGCGCCTGCAGCCGCTCGATCTGGGTGTGCGCCTTGCGCAGCTCGTCCTCGAGCCGCAGCACGAGCTCGACGCCGGCGAGGTTCAGCCCGAGCTCGGTCGTGAGGCGCTGGATGATGCGCAGCCGCTCGACGTCGGCCTCGCTGTAGAGCCGCGTGCCGCCGGGCGTCCGCTGCGGGCGCACGAGGCCCTTGTTCTCGTAGATGCGAAGCGTCTGCGGATGCATGCCGACGAGGTCGGCGGCGACGCTGATCATGTACATCGGACGCTCGTTCACGACAGCTTCTGCAGCTCCTCGAGGAGCTCGCGCTCCTTCTTGTTCACACGCTTCGGCACCTGGATGCGGATCCGTGCGAGCACGTCGCCCTTGCCCGAGCCGGAGAGCCTCGGCGCGCCGCGGCCCTTGATGCGCAGCAGCTTGCCGTCCTCGGAGCCGGCCGGCACCTTCAGCGAGACGGCGCCCTCGGGCGTCGGCACCTCGACGGAGCCGCCGAGCGCAGCGGTCGGGAACGACACCGGGACCTGCACGACCAGGTCGTCGCCGCGCCGCTCGTACGTCGGCGACGTCGCGACGCGCGTGACGACGACGAGGTCGCCCGCGGGCCCGCCGTTCGAGCCCGCCTCGCCCTTGCCCTTCAGCCGGATCTTCGTCCCGTCCTTGACGCCGGGCTTGATCTTCACCGTGTACGTCTTGATGCGGCGCTCGCGACCGCTCCCGTTGCAGTGCGGGCACGGCCGCTCGATCACCGTGCCGTTGCCGCGGCAGCGGGGGCACGGCTGCGAGAGCGCGAAGAGGCCCTGCGACTCGGCCTTGACGCCGCGGCCGTTGCACTCGGGGCAGATGACCGGCGCCGTCCCGGGCTGCGCGCCGGTGCCGCCGCAGTCGCGGCACGCCGTCGTCAGCTCGACCGGCACCTTCACCTCGGCGCCGCGCAGCGAGTCCTCGAACGAGAGCTGCACGTCGACCTCGACGTCGTCGCCCCGCACCGCCTGGCGCCGGCCGCGCTGTGCCGTGCCGCCGCCGCGGCCGCCGCCGAAGATCCCGCCGAACAGGTCGCCGAGATCGCCGATGTCGAAGTTCCCGAAGTCGACGTTGAAGTTGCCGCCGCCCGGCATCGTCGGCCCGCGGCCGTTCGTCGCACCGAAGCGGTCGTACGCCTTCCGCTTCTCGTCGTCGGACAGCACGTCGTACGCGCCCTGGATCTCCTTGAAGCGCTCCTCGGACGCGGCGTCGCCCGGATTGCGGTCCGGGTGGTACTCGCGCGCGAGCTTGCGGTACGCCTTCTTGATCTCGTCCGAGGACGCGGTCTTGGAGACGCCGAGCGTGTCGTACAGCGAGCCGGCCACCTCAGTCCTCGTCGTCCTCCGGCGGTGCGGGCGGGGCCGCGGCGATCACGACGCGCGCGGGACGCACCACGCGCTCGCCGAGCGTGTAGCCCTTCTGCACGACGTCGATGACGGAGCCTTCCGCGGCCTCGGAGGGCTGCGAGAGGAGCGCCTCGTGCACGTGCGGGTCGAACTTGCCCTCGGTCGCGATCGGCTTCAGCCCGTGCCGCTCGAGCAGCGACGCGAGCGAGCGGTGCACGAGCGCCACGCCCTCCTCGAGGGCGGCCTCCTCATGCTCGGCCGCAGCCGTGAGCGCGCGCTCGAGGTCGTCGAGGATCGGCAGCAGCTCCTTCACGAGCCGCTCGTTCGCGAGCGTGACGTACTCCTCGCGCTCGCGCGCGGCCCGCTTCTTGTAGTTGTCGAAGTCGGCCGCCATTCGCAGCAGCCGGTCCTCGAGGGCGGCGACGCGGTCGTCGCCGCCCTCTTCGATCTGCTCTTCCTGCTGAGTCGGCTCGTCCGTCATTACGAGGTCTTCGCCTCCTCGTCGACGACCTCGTACTCGCCCTCCTCGACGACCTCGTCCTCGGCGGTCGTCGCGCCGTTGCCGCCGGCGGATGCCTGCTGGGCCTGCGCCGTCGCCTGCGCGTAGACCGCCTCGGCGAGCTTGTGCGAGGCCTCCTGCAGCGCCTCGTGCTTCGCGCGGATGTCCGCGACGTCGTCGCCCTGCAGCGCCTGGCGCAGCTCCATGATCCGGCCCTCGATCGTCGAGGCCTCGGACTCCTCGAGCTTGTCGCGATGCTCCTTCAGCGACCGCTCGGTCTGGTAGGCGAGCTGCTCCGCGTTGTTCTTGACGTCGACCGTCTCGCGCAGCTTGCGCGCCTCGTCGGCGTGCGACTCCGCGTTCCGGATCATGTCCTGCACCTCGGACTCGCTGAGCCCCGAGCCGCCCTGGATCTGGATCTGCTGCTGGTTGCCCGTGCCGAGATCCTTCGCCGAGACGTTGATGATCCCGTTCGCGTCGATGTCGAACGCGACCTCGATCTGCGGCATGCCGCGCGGCGCCGGCGGGATGCCGACGAGCTGGAACTTGCCGAGCGTCTTGTTGTACGTGACCATCTCCGACTCGCCCTGGAGGACGTGCACCTCCACCGACGGCTGGTTGTCCTCGGCGGTCGTGAAGACCTCCGCCTTCTTCGTCGGGATCGTCGTGTTGCGCTCGATGAGCTTCGTCATCACGCCGCCCTTCGTCTCGATGCCGAGCGAGAGCGGAGTGACGTCGAGGAGCAGGATGTCCTTGACCTCGCCCTTCAGCACGCCGCCCTGAAGTGCGGCGCCGACCGCGACGACCTCGTCCGGGTTGACACCCTTGTGCGGCTCCTTGCCGATGATCTGCTTGACCTTCTCCTGCACGGCGGGCATGCGGGTCATGCCGCCGACGAGGACGACGTGGTCGATCTTCGACGCGTCGAGCTCCGCATCGGTCAGCGCCTGCTTCGTCGGCGCGACGGTGCGCTCGATGAGATCGGCGGTGATCTCCTCGAGCTTCGCGCGCGTGAGCTGCAGGTCGAGGTGCTTCGGGCCCTCGGACGTCGCGGTGATGAACGGCAGGTTGATCTGCCGCGTCATCGTCGACGACAGCTCGATCTTCGCCTTCTCCGCCTCCTCGTAGAGCCGCTGCAGCGCCATCGGGTCCTGCGTCAGGTCGATGCCCTGGTCGCGCTTGAACTCGCCGGCCATCCAGTCGACGATCGCCTTGTCGAAGTTGTCGCCGCCGAGATGGTTGTCGCCGGCGGTCGACTTGACCTCGAAGACGCCGTCGCCGAGCTCGAGCACCGACACGTCGAACGTGCCGCCGCCGAGGTCGAAGACGAGGATCGTCTGGTCGGACTCCTTGTCGAGGCCGTACGCGAGCGAGGCCGCGGTCGGCTCGTTGATGATGCGGAGCACGTTGAGGCCGGCGATCTTGCCGGCGTCCTTCGTCGCCTCGCGCTGCGCGTTGTTGAAGTACGCGGGCACGGTGACGACCGCGTCGGTGACCGGCTCGCCGAGGAACGCCTCGGCGTCGGCCTTCAGCTTCTGGAGGATCATCGCGCTGATCTCCGGCGGGGCGTACTCCTTGCCCTCCGCCTTCACGCGGACGTCGCCGTTCGAGCCCTGGACGACCTCGTACGGGACGATCGTCATCTCCTCCGAGACCTCGGAGAACTTCCGGCCCATGAAGCGCTTGATCGAGAAGATCGTGTTCTGGGGGTTCGTGACCTGCTGCCGGCGCGCCGGGGCGCCGACGAGCCGCTGCCCGTCCTTCGTGAACGCGACGACGGACGGCGTCGTGCGGCCGCCCTCGGCGTTCGGGATGACGGTCGGCTCGCCGCCCTCGAGGACGGCCATGCACGAGTTCGTCGTGCCGAGGTCGATGCCGATTGTCTTTGCCATGCTGGTGATTAGCCTCCTGGGTGAGAAAATCTGAGTCCCTTTATAGCAGATCCTGCGGAGGCAAATACCCTCGCGTGAGGGATCCAGGATCGGCCCTCCCCCACTTGCCCCGGGCGGCGGCTCCGACTACGACGAGAAGGAGGCGCCTGCGGCGGCGCCCGACTCCACTGCGGACAGGGGCACGATGAAACGCTTTCGAATCGCTGCGGTCGCGGCGCTCACCACGGCAGTCCTCGCTCTGCCGGCGGCCCATGCGGCGACGCCGAACACGCCTCCGATCCCGGTCGACGACGTCGTCGTCACGACCTCCGGCGGGTCGATCGACATCCCCGTCCTCGCGAACGACCTGGACCCGGACCACGACGCCCTGCGGCTCGGCTGGGTCAGCGTGCCGGGGGCCGGGACGATCGCCTTCAACGCCGACGGCTCGATCCGCTACACGGCGAACGCCGACTTCGCGGGCGTCGACTCCTTCATGTACGCGGCCAGCGACGGGACGGACAACTCCCCCGCCGCCGACGTCGTCATCAAGGTCGTCGACGCGACGAAGCCCGTCCTCTCGCTCCCGGCGGCGATCACCGCCGAGGCGGCCGGCGCCGCCGGCGCGCGCGTCTCGTACACCGCGACGGCGACCGACAACGTCGACGGCGCGCTCACCCCGTCGTGCACGCCGGCCGGCGGCGGCACGTTCGCCCTCGGGACGACGCGTGTCGCGTGCACGGTGAGCGACGCGGCCGGCAACACCGCGACCGGCTCCTTCGACGTGAAGGTGCAGGACACGACGGCGCCGACGCTCGTCGTCCCGGCGCAGCCGCTCGCCACGACCTCGTCCAGCCCGGCCGGCACGGCCGTGAGCTACGGGGTCACCGCGACCGACGCGGTCGACGCGGCGCCGCGGATCTCGTGCACCGCGGGCTCCGGCAGCCTCTTCGCGCCCGGCACCACCCACGTGAGCTGCACCGCCACCGACGCGAGCGGCAACTCGACCACGAATTCGTTCGACGTCGTCGTGACGTACGCCGCGCCGACGAACCGCGCGCCGGTCTGCTCGACCGTGTCGGTGTCGACCGACGTCCTCCGCTCGCCGGACGGCAGCTTCCGGCTCGTCTTCCTCTACGGCGCGACCGACGCCGACGGCGGCCGGCTCTCGTATCGCATCGACGGCGTCACGCAGGACGAGGCGACGTCGCGCGACGCGGACGCGTTCCGGCTCCTCGGCGGCGCCCTGCTCCTCCGCGCCGAGCGCGACTGGAGCGGCGACGGGCGCGTCTACACGATCGCGTACACGGTCACGGACTCGCACGGCGCGTCGTGCTCGGGCACCGAGACGGTGAGCGTGCAGCGCGACTCGTGGCGCGCCGCCGTCAAGTCGCCGCGTTCCTACGACTCGCTCGGGTAGCGGCCTGAGATAGTCGGGGCGTGCCGAGCCTCGCCCCGCGCAGCGACTTCCCGCACCTCGGAGAGGTCACCTACCTGAACGCCGGCTCGATCGGGCTCATGCCCGCGCCGGTGCAGGAGGAGGCGGCCGCGTTCGAGCGCGACATCTGGGTGCGCGGCACGACGGGCTTCGACGAGGCGGCCGAGACCGGCTGCCTCGAGGTGGCGCGCGACGCCGCGGCCGAGCTCCTGAACGCCTCGCCCGACGACGTCGCGATCGTCAAGAGCGCGACCGAGGCCTTCGGCATGGCGGCGTGGTGGTTGCAGCCGGGCGAGGGCACGAACGTCGTCACGACCGACATCGAGCACCCGAGCACCGCGTATCCGTGGCTCCGCGTCGCGCGCGAGACCGGCGCGGAGGCGCGCCTCGTCCGCGTGTGGGACGAGCCGGAGTCGCTGTCGCTCGAGGCGGTCGCCGAACAGGTCGACGACGCGACCTCGGTTCTCGTCGCGTCGTACGTGCAGTACTCGACCGGCTACCGGTTCGTCCTCCGGGAGCTCGCCGACCTCGCGCATGCGCACGGCGCGCTGCTCGCGGTCGACGCGACGCAGGCGGCCGGCATGGCGCCGGTCGACGTCGCTGCGGACGACGTCGACATCCTCGTGGCCGGCGGCTACAAGTGGCTCTGCGGACCGTTCGGCGCGGCGGTCTGCTGGCTGCGCCCCGAGCTCCGCGAGCGCTTCGACCCGCCGTTCGTCGGCTGGCGGTCGACGGTCGACCCGTACACGTTCGACTCGCGGACGATGCCGATCGCCCCGACCGCGCGCAGCATGGAGTACTCGACGATGAGCTACGGCGCCGCCGTCGCGCTCGGCGGCGCGCTCCGCTACGTGCTCGACCTCGGCGTCGACCGCGTGCTCGCGCACGACCAGGCGCTCGCCTCGCGCCTCGCGGCCGGCCTCGACGCGCTCGGGGCGCAGGTCCTGACCCCGCGCGACGACGCGCACCGCGGCGGCATCGTCACGGCGCGCTACCCCGGGCGCGACGGCGAGGAGGTCGCCGGGCAGCTGAACGACGCCGGCGTCATCGTCTCGCCGCGCTTCGGCGCGACGCGGTTCTCGGTCCACTACTTCAACGACGAGTCGGACGTGGATCGCGCGCTCGAGGTGCTCGCGGCGTTGCTGTAGCCGAGCACCGCTGCCTGCTTGAAAGCAGGCAGCGGGATGGCGTAGGGTCGCGATTGTTGAACAGTCGGGCGATCGCAGCTGACGTCTACGGCCTCCTGGGCGTGCGCCCGGTGATCAACGCCGCGGGCATCTACACCGACCTCGGCGGCAGCGTGCTGTCGCCGACCGTGCGGGCCGCGGTGCACGAGGTGAACGGCACGTTCGCCTCGATGACGGAGCTCCTCGACCGCACCGGCGAGCGGCTCGCCGACCTGCTCGGCGTCGAGGCGGCCCGGGTCGTCCCCGGCGCCTCCGCGGGCATCGCGCTCTCGGTCGGCGCCTGCATGACGGGCCCCGACGGCGCCCGGATGGAGCAGCTTCCCGAGACCAGGGGGATGCGCGGCGGCGTGCTGGTGCAGCCCGGTCACCGCTACAAGTACGACCGCTGCGCCCGGATGACCGGCGCGCGCATCGTCGAGAGCGACCTCACGAGCTTCGACGACGTCGCGTGCGTCCTCCACCCCGCTCACCTCGACGGCAAGGACGGCACGCTGCCGCTCGAGGTCGTCGCGGAGCTCGCGCATGCGAACGGCGTCCCGGTCGTCGTCGACGCGGCGTACATGAGCTACCCCACGGAGCTGATCGCGAGCTACGGCGCGCGCGGCGCCGACCTGACGACCTTCAGCGCGAAGTACTTCTACGGCCCGAATGCGGGCGGCTTCGTCTACGGGCGCCGCGACCTGATCGCCGCCGTCGCGCAGATCGACTTCACGCGCTTCGAGTCGGGACAGCACCTGATCTTCGGCCGCGCGTTCAAGATGGACCGGAGCGCGGTCGTCGCGACCGTGCTCGCGCTCGAGGAGTGGCTCGCGACCGACCACGACGCGCGCTGGGCGTCGTATCGCGCACGCGGCGAGCGGCTCGCGGCCGAGCTCGGCGGGACGACGGCGCAGTTCACGCTCGACGAGCGCCTGATCCCCGAGCCGCCGAACTCGCTCGTGCTCGACGTCGGCGACCGCGCCGACGCGCTCGCCGACGAGCTCGCCGCCGGCGACCCGAGCATCGTGTGCGTGCCGATGGACGGCAAGCTCGTCTTCTGCCTCGAGACCGTCGCCGAGCAGGACGAGCCGCTGCTCGTCGAGCGCATCCGGGGCGTCCTTGCCTGAGGTGCTGGCGCTCAGCGAGGCGGACGTGCGCGCGCTCGTCGGCCCCGCCGAGGCGCTCGCGTGCATGCGCACCGGCTTCGCCGCGCTCTACCGCGACCAGGTGACGCAGCCGGCGATCATGGATCTCGAGTTCCCGGAGGCGCAGGGCGAGGCGCACCTGAAGGGCGCGCACATCCACGGCGAGCCGTACTGGGCCGTCAAGGCCGCGACCGGGTTCTGGAGCAACGTCGACCGCGGGCTGCCGCTGACGAACGGGCTCTTCCTCGTCTTCTCCGCCGAGACCGGGCTCCTGACGGCGATCCTCTTCGACAACGGCTACCTGACGGAGCTGCGCACCGGCGCGGCGGGCGCGCTCGCGGCCGACCTGCTCGCGCCGCGCGAGGTCGAGCGGGCGGCGATCGTCGGCGCCGGCGGGCAGGCGCGCTACCAGCTCGAAGCGCTGCTCGGCGTGCGCACCCCGCAGCGCGTCGTCGTCGCGTCGCGCAGCGGCGCCGACGCGTACGCGCGCGAGATGCAGGAGCTGCACGGCATCGACGTCGAGGTCGCAGACGTCGAGACCGCGGTGCGCACGTCGCAGCTCGTCGTCACGACGACGCCGGCGCGCGAGCCGGTCGTGCGCGACGAGTGGGTGCAGCCCGGCACGCACATCACCGCGATGGGCTCCGACTTCGCGGAGAAGCAGGAGCTCGAGTCGGCCATCCTCGCGCGCGCGGACGTCGTCGCCGCCGACCATCCGCCGGTGGCGGCGCGGAACGGCGAGGTGCATCACGCACTCGACGACGGCGTGCTCTCGCTCGACGCGGTCGTCCCGCTCGGCGCGCTCGTCACCGGGGCGGCGCCGGGACGCACCGGCGACGCGCAGCTCACGGTCGCCGACCTCTGCGGCGTCGGCGTGCAGGACGCGGCGGTCGCCGCCGAGGTGATGCGCCGGGCCGCCGACGCAGGCGTCGGGAGGACGATCGAGCTGTGAGCGTAGGCTCGACGGAGCTCACCAAAGAGCGGAGGCGCCGGCTCTGCCGGCGCCGGGAGCGGACATGAGCGTGGCGACGCGCCGTTTCGAGCCGTTCCTGATGGAGCGCTGGCAGTCGCTCTACGAGCACGAGGTCGAGCTGAACCTCGCCGACAGCGCCGTGCGCTGCGCGCCCCTCGGCCTGCTGCTCGGCGGCGACGAGCTCGAGGAGCTCGCCGCGCTCGAGCTCTTCTACCCGCCGGTCAACGGCAGCGAGCTGCTGCGCGAGCGGATCGCGCAGACCTACGCGGCGCCGCCCGACCCCTCGAAGGTGCTCGTCACCGTCGGTGCGGCCGAGGCGAACGCGCTCGTCTGCCAGACGCTGCTCGAGCCGGGTGACCGCGTGACCGTGATCGAGCCCGGCTACCGGCAGGTGCGCGGCCTCGCCGCCAACCTCGGCTGCGACGTCGACGTCGTGCAGCTGCGCGAGGAGGACGGCTGGGCGCTCGACCCGGCCGAGCTGCGCGCGAAGGTCGGCCCGAGCACGAAGCTCGTCTACGTCTGCGACCCGAACAACCCGACCGGCACGGTGCTCTCCCCGGAGGCGCGCGCGGCGCTGCTCGACGTCGTCGAGTCGTCTACGTGCTGGCTGCTCGCCGACGAGGTCTACCGCGGCTCGGAGCGCGACGGCGTCGAGACTCCGTCGTTCTGGGGCGCGCACCCGCGCGTCGTCTGCACGAACAGCCTCTCGAAGGCGTACGGCCTCTGCGGCCTCCGCATCGGCTGGGTCGTCGCGTCGCACCCGCTCCTGGACGACCTGTGGCGGCGGCACGAGTACGCCGTCATCTCCGCGAGCCTGCCGAGCGTCTTCCTCGCCGAGCGCGCGCTCGAGCCCGCGAAGCGGCGCAACCTGCTCGCGCGGCAGCGCGACCTCGTGCGCGACGGCGCGGAGCTCTACGCGCGCTGGCTCGACGACAACGCGGAGCTCGTGTCGGCGACGCCGTCGCCGGCGACCGCGCTCTCGTTCCCGCGCTACGCGGCGTCCCTCCCGTCGGAGGAGGTCGCCGACGCGATCCGCGCGCGCGGCTCGGTGCTCGTCGTGCCCGGCTCGATGATGGGGAGCGAGGGCCACTTCCGGCTGACGGTCGGCTTCGAGCCGGACTTCCTCGGCCGAGCGCTCGACCGCGTCGCCGACGTGCTCGCGGCGCTCGCATGACGTCGGAGACCGCCGTTCCGCGCGTCGAGCACTCGACGACGGGCGCGCAGGTCGAGCGCGTGCTGCGCGAGTCGATCCTCGACGGCCGGCTCGCGCCGGGGACGCACCTGCGCGAGCAGCAGCTCGCCCAGTCGCTCGGCGTCTCGCGCAACACGCTGCGGGAGGCGCTCCGCAGCCTCGCCGAGCACGGCCTCGTCACGCACCATCCGCATCGCGGCGTCGTCGTCACCGACCTGACGGCGGAGGACGTCGCCGACCTCTTCCGGCTCCGCCTCGTCCTCGAGCAGGCCGGCCTCGCGGCGCTCGACGACGAGGGCATCGCCCGCCTGCGCGCGTCGACCGACGCGTTCGGCGACGCGCTCGCGCGCGGCGACGCCGTCGAGGCCCTCGAGCACGACTTCGAGTTCCACCGCATCGTCGTCGCGGCGCTGCGCAGCGACCGGCTCAGCGCGGCGCACGAGCGCGCGCAGCGCGAGCTTCGCATCGCGCTGCTACAGCTCGACCGCGACTACGAGCCGCCGCAGGTCGACGAGCACCGCGCGATCGTCGACGCGTTGCCGAACGGCGACGCGGCCGCCGCGCTCCGCGCGCATCTCGAGCGCGCCGCCCTCCGCTTGCAGCATCTCGTCAGTGTGAAAGAGTCGTGAGACCCCCCGAAAGGAGCGAACCGATGCTCAGACGGCTCATCCCCGCGGCCGTCCTACTGGCCGCGGTCGCGGCGATCGTCGCCTCGACGGCCTCAGCCGCCAAGACCCTCCTCTACTGCAGCGACATCAGCTACCCGCCCGAGGAGTTCGTGCAGGGCGGCAAGAACCTCGGCTCGGACATCGACATCGGCACCGAGGTCGCGAAGCGGATGGGCATGTCGGCGAAGTTCCAGAACACGGGCTTCGACGGCATCGTCGCCGCGCTCCTCTCGAACAAGTGCGACGCGATCATCAGCGGCATGAACGACACCGCCGAGCGGCGGAAGAGCATCGCGTTCGTCGACTACCTGAACGTCGGCCAGTCGTTCATCGGCAAGAAGGGGAACCCGCTCGGGATCAAGGTCCCGCTCGACGTCTGCGGGCACACCGCCGGCGCGCAGGTCGCGACGACGAACCTCCAGACGCTCCAGGCGCTCGACAAGAAGTGCAAGGCGAAGGGCAAGAAGGGGATCAAGGTCATCTCCTTCAAAGAGGACCCGCTCGGCGTCACCTCGCTGAAGACGGGCCACATCGACGTCTACGAGTCCGACTCGCCGCCTGCGGTCTGGTACACGACGAAGGACAAGTCGCTCCAGATCGTCGGCCCGCCCGTCGACGCGATCCCCGTCGGCATCGGCCTGAAGAAGGGCTCCTCGCTCCAGAAGAAGATGCAGGCCGCCGTCAACGGGATGTACAAGGACGGGACGATGGCCAAGATCCTCGAGAAGTGGAACATGGCGCAGTTCGCGTTGAAGAAGAAGTAGCGGGTCGAGGGAGAGGACGGCGATGGTCGCGCTCGTCGGTGCGATCGACTGGCACATCATCAAGGAGCGGATCTTCGATCCGAACCACGCGTTCGCACAGGCGCTCATGCGCACCGTGCTCATCGCCGTCCTCGCCCAGTTCTTCGGCGTGCTCCTCGGGCTCGTGTCCGCGCTCTTCCAGATGTCGCGGTGGCGAGTGCTGCGGATCCTCTCGTACATCTACGTGTTGCTCGTGCGCGGCACGCCGCTGATCGTCCAGATCTTCTTCATGTACTACGGCGCGAACCTGCTCCTCGGCTTCGACCTCTTCCCTCGCACCGTGGGGCCGATCGACGGCGTCGTCGTCGCGGGGACGGTCGCCCTGGCGATCAACGAAGGCGCCTACATGAGCGAGATCATCCGCGCGGGGATCGGCGCGATCGACCGCGGCCAGATGGAGGCGGCGAAGTCGGTCGGCATGACGTACGGGCTCGCCATGCGGCGCATCGTGCTGCCGCAGGCGGCGCGCGTGATCGTGCCGCCGCTCGGCAACGAGTTCAACGGGATGATCAAGAACACGTCGCTGCTCGCGTTCATCGGCGTCTACGAGATCTTCCTCGACGCCGAGCAGGGATATTCGGTGACGTTCAAGCCCGTCGAGTACTTCGTCGCCGTCGCGTTCTGGTACCTCGTGCTGACGACGGTGTGGGGGCTGATCCAGGTCCAGATCGAGCGCAAGCTGGGCGCGAGCGACCGGCCGGAGGACGAGGGGTGGGCGGCGCGCTTCTTCGGGATCACGAACACCGCCGGCGCGCGATGAGCGACGAGATCGTCCGCGCGGAGAAGGTCGAGAAGTACTTCGGCTCGAACCACGTGCTGCGCGAGGTGTCGCTCGACGTCGCGCGCGGCGAGGTCGTCTGCATCATCGGCCCGTCCGGCTCGGGCAAGACGACGTTCCTCCGCTGCATCAACCACCTCGAGCGGATCGACGGCGGGCGCATCGAGGTGAACGGCCACCTGATCGGCTACCGGGCGAAGGAGAACGGCGAGCTCGTCGAGGACAGCGAGCGGAACATCGCGAAGCAGCGGACGGAGATCGGCTTCGTCTTCCAGCGCTTCAACCTGTGGCCGCACAAGACGGCGCTCGAGAACATCGTCGAGGCTCCGATCAAGGTGCGGAAGGTCCCGGAGCGCGAGGCGGTCGCGCAGGGCGAGGCGCTCCTTGCGCGCGTCGGCCTCGTCGACAAGCGGAACGCGTATCCCGGCCGGCTCTCCGGCGGGCAGCAGCAGCGCGTCGCGATCGCCCGTGCGCTCGCGATGCGCCCCGCGCTCATGCTGTTCGACGAGCCGACGTCGGCGCTCGACCCGGAGATGATCGGCGAGGTGCTCGAGGTGATGCGGGAGCTCGCGTCCGACGGCATGACGATGGTCGTCGTCTCGCACGAGATGGGCTTCGCGCGCGAGGCCGCGAACCGGATCGTGATGATGGACGAGGGCGTCGTCGTCGAGCAGGCGCCGCCCGCCGAGTTCTTCGGCTCGCCGCGCGAGCCGCGGACGCAGCAGTTCCTCTCGAAGATCCTCTAGATGGAGGCCGGCGGCTCGGTCACGTTCGGCGCGTACACGATCCGCATCGGGCGCTCGTTTCCCGAGCTGCTCGACCTGTACCGCGGGCACGCGATCCTCGCCGAGCACTTCGATCACGACGCCGACGTGGGAGGTCAGTGCTTCGTCGCCGCCGAGCGCGGCCCGTCCGAGTGGCCGCAGCTCGTCGTCACCCAGCGGTTCGCGCCGTCGGGCGCGGGCTTCGAGCCGGGCGTGCTCGTCGTGCCCGAGTCCGGGACGATCTTCCTCGGCGCCGGCGACCGCCTGCTCGCGTACGCCGTTCGCGGAGACGAGTGGTCGCGGCTCTGGATCGACGCCGCGGACATGGGGTTCTATCGCTGGAGCCGGCACGACGACGTCGTCGTCATGTCGGCGGAGCTCGAGCTGGCGGCGTGGTCGCTCACGGCCGAGAAGCTCTGGTCGACGTTCGTCGAGCCGCCGTGGACGTACTCGGTCGACGAAGGTCGCGTTCGGCTGGATGTGATGGGAACGGTCTCCGACTTCGCGCTCGGAGCCGGTCCTGCGCCGCGCGCGACCGCCTAGCCGTCAGCCGGAGTACACGCCGATGAGCGCGCTGCCCGCCACGATCAGCGCGGCGCCGATCAGCACGCGGCGCCCGACGAGCTCGGTGTGGCGGATGAGCAGGAGCGACAGCGCGACGCCCCACAGCGACTCGGTCGCGACGAGCGGCGAGACGACGGTCACGCGGCCGCGGTAGTACGCCTCGAACAGGCAGACGTACGAGAGACCGAAGAGCAGGCCGACGCCGAGGAACGGCAGCATCGGCCGCAGCGCGAGACGGCCGCGGACGCGCGGCCCGAGGACGACGAGGATCAGGAGCATCCCGCCGGCGAGCGCCGCCGCCGCCGCGGTCCCCGGCGGCACGTCGGTCGTGCCCGCGAGCCAGCGGGTCAGGTTGTCGCGCGCCGAGAAGAGGATCGTCGCGAGAAACGCGAAGACGTAGCCGCGGCGTCGCACGTGCGCCGGACGCCCGCGCTCGCGCGCGAGCTCGACGCCGCCGCCGACGATCAGCACCGCGCCGATCACGAGCGCCCATTCGAACGGCTCGTCGAGCAGGAGCAGCGCGATCGTCACCGACGCGAGCGGCGCGGAGCCGAGCACGACCGACGCGCGCGACGCGCCGGCCTCGCGCACCGAGAGGGTGACGAAGAGCTGTCCGATCCCCGGCTGCATCAGCCCGGCGAGCAGGAACGGCCACGCGTCGACGCCGTGCACGCCGCGCGACGGCGCCTCGAGCAGCATCGCCACGATCGCGACGACGAGCGCGCCGACAACGGTCGCGACGGTCGCGACCTCGACGTCCGGGAACCGGTTGAGCCCGACGCGCAGGCCGACGCTCATGGCGCCGAAGAGCGACGCCGAGATGCACGCGAGCGCGATCGCCGTCACGAGAGGGCGCGCTCGGCCGCGGCGAGCCAGCGGCGCCGGACGAGCGCCGAGAACGGGCCGACGGCGAGCCAGTACGCGCGGAACGCCCGCCGTGCGGCGGCGTCGACCGCGGCGACGCGCGTCTCCGTGCAGAGGACGCTGCCCTCGGCCGCCGCCGCCGCGGAGATCTCGACCGCGATGCGCACCGTCCCCGGCCCGGCGGCGTCGAAGCGCGCGAGCCGTGCGCGCGGCGACCACGGCCGCCCGCTCGCACCGAGCACGACGCACGCCGGCTCCTCGACGAGCGGCGCGAGGCCGATCGCGCGGAGCGCGCCGAGCACCGAGCCGCCGCCCGGCAGGCCGCGGAGCCGGAAGAGCGTCAGCACGAGCCCGTCGGGCGCGACCGGGATCCCGAGCGCCGCCGCGACGGCGTCCTCGGGCGACGCCGGCACGCGCCGCTCGTGGCGCTCGCGCGCGTCGTAGTCGGGCATGAGGTCGTCGAGCCGCGGCATGCGCGGGACGCTACATACACTCCGGCGCATGGCCATCGACACGAACGAGGCGCTCGTCGCCCAGCTCGCGGAGGACGCCGCCGAGCGGTTCCTCCGCTACGTCCGCATCGACACGCAGTCCGACGAGGACTCGGAGTCGTACCCGAGCACCGCGAAGCAGCTCGACCTCCTGCGGCTGCTCGCCGACGAGGCGAAGGAGCTCGGGCTCGACGACGTCTCGATGGACGAGCACGGCTACGTGACCGCCACGCTCCCGTCGACGGTCGACCACGAGACGCAGACGATCGCGCTCTTCGCGCACGTCGACACGGCGCGCGAGGTGTCCGGTGCGAACGTCGACCCGCAGCGCTTCCGCTACGAGGGCGGCGACATCCCGCTCGGCTCGTCGAGCTCGACCATCCGGCCGAGCGAGTCGCCGCAGCTCGAGCACCACGTCGGGCACGAGCTGATCACGACGGACGGCACGACGCTCCTCGGCGCCGACGACAAGGCCGGCATCGCGGAGATCATGGCCGCCGTCGCGTATCTGAAGGCGAATCCCGACATCCCGCACGGGACGGTGAAGGTCGCGTTCAACCCCGACGAGGAGATCGGGCGCGGCGTCATCCACTTCCCCGTCGACACGTTCGGCGCCGTCGCCGCGTACACGGTCGACGGCTCGACGGCGGGCGAGGTGCAGATGGAGACGTTCTCCGGCGCGCAGGTGCGCATGCGCATCAAGGGCCGCGCGATCCATCCCGGCTGGGCGAAGGGCGAGCTCGTGAACGCGATCAAGCTCGCCGCCGCGATCGTCGCGAAGCTGCCGAGCGACGGCCTCTCGCCGGAGACGACGGAGGAGCGCGAGGGCTACGTGCACCCGTTCGTGATCGAGGGCGACTCGTCCGAGGTCGAGCTCCGGTTCATCGTTCGCGACTTCGAGAACGACCTCCTCGACCGGCATGTCGACTTCCTCCGCACGATCGCGGGCGAGGTCGCGGCGACGGACGAGCGCTGCTCGATCGAGGTCGAGTCGTTCGTCCAGTACCGCAACATGCGCGACACGCTGCAGCACCATCCGGAGATCGTCGGCAACCTCGAGGAAGCGGTGCGGCGCGTCGGCCTCGAGCCGAAGATGACGGCGATCCGCGGCGGCACCGACGGCTCGGCGCTCACCGAGATGGGCCTGCCGACGCCGAACATCTTCACGGGCGGCCACGACGCGCACAGCGAGCGCGAGTGGATCTGCGTCGAGGACATGGGCCTCGCCGCCCTGACGATCGTCGAGCTCGCGAAGGTCTGGGCCGAGTAGTCCCTCGCGCCGCTCCGCTTCGCTGCGCTTTCCCGCTCGGGGAGTGTGCGCGCGCGCACCCGCTGACGTCGGGCGTGACTGGGCCGCGCGCGCACATGTCGGTCGCGGCGACGAGCGCCTTGCAACCTGCTTTCAAGCAGGTTGCGGCCGTTGACCTCGGAGATACCCTGTCGCGATGGAGCAGCTGCTCGACACGCTCGGCCGGCCGCTCGAGACGCTCCGCGTCTCGATCACCGACCGCTGCAACTTCCGCTGCGTCTACTGCATGCCGAAGGAGGTCTACGGGCGCGACCACGCGTTCCTCGAGCGCAAGGAGCTCCTCTCCTTCGAGGAGCTCGAGCGGCTCGCCCGCGTGTTCGTGCAGCTCGGCGTGCGCAAGCTCCGGCTCACCGGCGGCGAGCCGCTCGTCCGCCGGAACGTCGAGCACCTCGTCGAGCTGCTGCACGGCATCCCCGGCCTCGAGCTCGCGCTGACGACGAACGGCGCGCTGCTGCCGCAGAAGGCGGCGGCTCTCGCGCGCGCCGGCCTCGACCGCGTCACGGTCAGCCTCGACTCCGTCGACGACGCGACCTTCCGTGCGCTGAACGACGTCGACTTCCCCGTGCAGACCGTGCTCGACGGCATCGACGCCGCCGCCGCGGCGGGGCTGCGCGTGAAGATCAACGCCGTCGTGAAGCGCGGCGCGAACGACGGCGGCATCGTCGCGCTCGCGGAGCGCTTCCGCGGCACCGGGCACACGCTGCGTTTCATCGAGTACATGGACGTCGGCCACACGAACGGCTGGCGGCTCGACGACGTCGTCTCGTGCGACGAGATCGTCGCCGCGATCGACGCCGTCCACCCGCTCGAGCCGCTCGAGCTCGAGCGCCCGGACGACACGGCGCGCCGCTTCCGCTACCGCGACGGCGCCGGCGAGATCGGCGTCATCGCCTCGGTGACCAAGCCGTTCTGCGGCGGCTGCTCGCGCGCCCGCCTCTCGGCGGAGGGCCGCCTCCACACCTGCCTCTTCGCGCTCAAGGGCCACGACCTCCGCGCGCCCCTCCGTTCGGGGGCCTCCGACGAGGAGCTGCTGGACGCCGTGAAAGACATCTGGATACGGCGCAAAGACCGGTATTCCGAGTTGAGAACCGCAGAGACCTCGACTCTGCAGAAGGTCGAGATGTCGTACATCGGGGGCTGACTTGGAGCGCCCGAAGGCATGACTACAATCGACGTATGACCGCTGTTGTGGCAGCAGGCCGCCGGGTTCTGCCGCGCGGCTGGCGCGATTTCGGGTTCCAGATCGCGATCTGGCTCGGCTTCTACTTCAGCTACCAGGCGGTCCGGAGCCTCGCCGACGGCAACCCCGCGAAGGCGTACGTCAACGGCTTCCGGGTGATCGACCTCGAGCAGCGCGTCACGAGCCATTTCTTCGAGCAGACGGCGCAGCGCATCGCGGATTCGTCGCATCTGCTGCTGACCCTCTGCGCGTGGACGTACTGGAACTCCGAGTTCACCGTCATCGGCCTCTCGCTGCTCTGGGTCTACCTGCGCCGCCACGACTGGTTCGCCCGCTTCCGGAACACGATCCTGCTCGCGAACATGATCGGCCTCGTCGGCTACGCGGCCGTGCCGACGGCGCCGCCGTGGATGTTCTCGACGCTCGGGTTCGTCGACGGCGTCAACCACCAGCGCGACCTCGTCGGGGCGCTCGCGAACCCGTACGCGGCGATGCCGAGCCTGCACGCCGCCGACGCCCTCATCGTCGGCGTCTTCCTCTTCCGGGCGTCGCGCCGCTGGTGGTCGAAGGCGATCTGGGCGCTCTGGCCCGCCTGGGTGTGGTTCTGCGTCCTCGCGACCGCGAACCACTTCTGGCTCGACGTGCTGGCCGGGATCCTCGTCGCGCTCGCCTCGCTCGGCATCGTGTCGTACGTGACGCGGCGCCGGGCCCGGGCCCCGCAGGCTCTGCCTGCCGAGCCTGGGCCCATCGCAAACCTGCTATAGTCACCCCATAGCAGGTCTGCGATCACCTTCGACCACGAGCATGCCGTCATGCACGCGATGAACCAGGTCCCTTCGCCGCGGCTCGCCCGCGTGAAAGCGGGCTATACGACCGGGGCGCGGAGCCTCGCGAGCCGCTCGGTGACGAGCCTCGCCCGCACGCGCGTGACCCCGAACGCGCTCACGACGGCCGGCGTCTCGCTCTGCATCGCCGCCGCGGTCCTCGTCCCCTTCGAGAGCCGCAACGCGATTCTCTTCTACTGGCTCGGCGCGGTCGTCTTCGTCGTCGGGTCGGTGCTCGACATCCTCGACGGCGCGCTCGCGCGCGCCGGCGGCAAGTCGACCGTCTTCGGCGCGTTCCTCGACTCCTCGACCGACCGCGTCGGCGAGGGGGCGATGCTCGCCGCGATCGGGCTCGTCTTCGCACGTGCGGGCAACGACGTCGCGGTCGTCTTCACGATCGCCGCCGTCGCGGGCTCGTTCCTCGTGCCGTACGTCCGCGCGAAGGCCGAGGCACTCGGCCTGCGGGGCGACGTCGGGCTCGGCTCCCGCGCGGAGCGCGTCGTCGTCATCACCGGCGGTCTCGTCTTCGGCCCCTGGGGCGGTCTCCAGTGGGCGATCTACGTCCTCGCCGCCACCTCGTGGCTCACCGTGGTGCAGCGCATCCTGCACGTCCGCAAGCAATTGATCGACGGAGGAAATATCAATGGCATCGACTAACGGCAGCTCGAACGGGCGTGCCCGCCTCGACGACGGCAAGGTGCGCGTCGCGATCATCGGCGTCGGCAACTGCGCCAACTCGCTGCTGCAGGGCCGCGAGTACTACAAGGACGCCCCGGACGACCAGTTCGTCCCCGGCCTCATGCACGTGAACCTCGGCGGCTACCACGTCAGCGACATCGAGTTCACGGCCGCGTTCGACGTCGTCAAGGGCAAGGTCGGCGAGGATCTCGCCGACGCGATCTGGGCGCACCCGAACGACACGATCAAGTTCGCCGACGTGCCGAAGACCGGCATCACGGTCTCGCGCGGCATGACGCACGACGGCATCGGCAAGTACCTGTCGGAGGTCGTCGAGAAGGCCGACGGCCCGACCGACGACATCGTCGGCATCCTCAAGGAGACGAAGACGGACGTCGTCGTCAACTACCTGCCGGTCGGCTCGGAGATGGCGACCAAGTGGTACGCCGAGCAGATCCTCGAGGCCGGCTGCGCCATGGTGAACTGCATGCCCGTCTTCATCGCGCGCGAGGACTACTGGAACAAGCGCTTCGAGGACGCCGGCGTGCCGATCATCGGCGACGACATCAAGTCGCAGGTCGGCGCGACGATCACGCATCGCGTCCTGACCTCGCTCTTCCGCGAGCGCGGCGTGCATCTCGACAAGACGATGCAGCTGAACGTCGGCGGCAACTCCGACTTCCTGAACATGCTCGAGCGCGAGCGCCTCGAGTCGAAGAAGATCTCGAAGACGAACGCGGTCACGTCGATGCTCGACTACGACCTCGGCGCGAAGAACGTGCACGTCGGCCCCTCGGACTACGTGCCGTGGCTGACCGACCGCAAGTGGGCGTACATCCGCATGGAGGGCTCGTCGTTCGGCGACGTGCCGCTCAACGTCGAGCTCAAGCTCGAGGTCTGGGACTCGCCGAACTCGGCCGGCATCGTCATCGACGCCGTGCGGCTCTCGAAGCTCGCGCTGAACAACGGCATCGCGGGCTCGCTCGTCGCGCCCAGCTCGTACCTCATGAAGTCGCCCCCGCAGCAGATCCAGGACGACGAGGCGCACGAGCTGATCGAGGAGTTCATCGAGCGGAACAAGCGCCAGGCGCCGGTCGAGTCGCCCGCGCCCTCGGCCGCGTAGCACCCGTGAGCCGGAGGGATTTCATCCGGCTCTTCTGGATCGGAGCGGCGGCGACCCTGGTCGTCGCCGCTCTGCTCTCCGTCTTCGCGGTCCTCTCGGGCAGCTTCGACGACACCGACTGGAAGATCCTCGGCTCGCTCGCGACGCTGCTCCTCGCGGGGGCGGTGGCGAGCGCGGGCGCGGCGCTCCGGGAGACGCGCGACTCGACGACGCTCGGTCCGGTTCTCGCGCTCGGCGCACCGGTGCTCGCACTGATCGGCGTCGTCGCGATGGCGAAGGGCTGGGAGCCGGACGGGCTCGCGCGCTTCGCCGGCGTGGCGTACGTCCTGCTCGGCGTCGGGCTCGTCGCCGGCACCGGCCGCGTGCTGGCCCGGACGCCGCGCCAGACGCTCCCGTTCGCGATCGCCGCCGGCTCCGCCGCGCTCGCGGGCCTGCTCGGGATCATCGCGATCGTGACCGGCGAGGGCGGCGACTGGCAGGCGATGGTCGCAATCCTGATCGTCATGGCGCTCGCGTACGTCCTCATCCCGGTGACGGGGCGGATCGCGGAGACGGCGACGACCGGCGACGAGTCGCCGGTGCGTGTCGACCTCGCACAGGGCGTCTCCGTCGGCGGCGCCCGCGTCCGGCTCGTGGACGCGACGACGACGCTCACCGGCGAGTCCGTCGTGCTGGGCCTCGCCGGGCGGACGGCCGTCGGCACCCTCGCGGTCGACGCGGGCGGCGCCGTGCGCGCGCCGTCCGGGACGACCGTCCGGCTCGAGGACGGCGCCCGCGCCGTCGTCGTCGTCCGCGGCTAGCCGGCTAGAGCCGCCGCAGCCAGGCGACGGGCGCCGGCTGCCGCCGCGTCTCGTCCGAGAAGCGGATCGCCACCGGGCCGCGCTCGAAGCCGTGGCTCGCGAGCAGCGGGTCGGGGCCGCGCTCGAGGACGAGCGCGCAGTGGTGGCCCGGATAGGCGCCCCAGACGACGACGTCGCCGGCGTCCGCGTCGTCGAGGTCGACCGGCTCGAGGTTGTCGAGCAGCGTCCCCGTATAGCCCTGGCCGCTGTAGCCGAGCCCGTTCGGGTCGGGGGCGCCGGCGAGGAAGTAACAGAGCGTCACGAAGCCGGAGCAGTCGGTCGTCAGCGGCAGCGCGCGCCCGAGCGGGATCGGCCGCACCTCGGCGTAATGGATCCGGGGCTCGTTCGCGATGCCCCAGCGTGCCGCAGCGACGATCTTTCGACGGACGGTCGCCACTAGAGTTCGACGCAACGATGGCACTTTCTGTCGCCCTCGTCACGCCCTTCTCCTGGTCGCAGCCGCACGACGTCAACGAGCACGTCGCGGGGCTCGCGCGGGAGCTTCGCGCACGCGGCAACCGCGTGACCGTCCTCGCGCCGTCGAACCGGGCGCGCGACCTCGCCGCCGGCCGCCGTGCGCTCACGCACGGCATCGGCGACGCGGAGCTCGTCGCCCTCGGCCCGGCGGTGCCGATCTCGAGGCGCAGCCGCATGGGCGTGCCGGTCGGCGTGCGCGCGAACCTCGCGGTCGCGCTCGCCGGCGGGTCGTTCGACGTCGTGCACGGCTTCGAGCCGGGCCTGCCGAGCCTCTCGTACCTCGCGCTCCGCGACACGTCGGCGCTGACGGTCGCGACGTTCTTCTCGCCCGAGCGGCTCTCGTACCCGCCGGCGCGCGGGCGGCGCGAGCGTCTGCTGGGCCGCCTCGACGCCCTGCTCGCGACGAGCGACGAGACGGCGGCCGCGGCGGCCGAGCGCTTCCCGGGGAGCTACGAGCTCGTGCCGCTGGGCGTCGACGTGCCGCCGCCCTCGCCGAAGCGGGACGTCGTCGTGCTCGAGTGGCGGCAGACGGAGCGCCAGCTGCTGCGCGCGCTCGCGCGCGAGCTCGCCGCCGCGCCCGGCTGGGAGCTCGTGCTCCTGCGCACGCGCCCCCTCGGCTCGCGGCCGCCGGTGCCGCGCGCCCTGCGCGGAAGGATGCGGCTGCGCACCGCGCTCGACGGGGCCTCGCGCGCCGAGATCCTCCGCGACGCCGCGATCTTCATCCCGTCGATCGAGGGACTGCCCCGCGCGGAGCTCGAGGCGCGCGCCGCGGGCGCGGCGGTCGCCTCGCCGCCCGGGCGCCTGCAGCAGCCGGAGCTCGCGGCCGCCGAGGCGGCGCGGCTCCTCGAGGACTCCGCCTTCCGCGCGCAGCGCGGCGCCGCCGCGCTCGAGGAGGCGCGGACGCAGAGCTTCGCCGCGCTCGCCGACGCAGTCACGGCGACGTACGAACGCGTCGGGACGCGCCGCCGTCCGGCGGCGCAGCGCCGGCCGCTCGACGACCGCGACTGGATCGTCGTCGACCTGCACATGCACACGACGTGGTCGCACGACTGCTCGATCGAGGTGGACGACCTGCTCGACCACGCCGAAGCCGAAGGCCTCGGCGCGATCGCGGTCACCGATCACAACGTCTTCGGCGGCGCCCTCGAAGCCGAGCGCAAGGCACGCTCGCGCGACCTCGTCGTCATCCCCGGCGAGGAGGTGAAGACCGACGGCCAGGGCGAGGTGATCGGGCTCTTCCTGAGCGAGCAGATCCCGCGGGGGCTGTCGTTCGCCGACACCGTCGAGGCGATCCGCGCACAGGGAGGCCTCGTCTACGTGCCGCATCCGTTCGACCGACTGCACGCGATCCCCGAGCCGGCGACGCTCCACCGGCACCTCGCGGAGATCGACGTGTTCGAGGTCTACAACGCCCGCCTCCTGTTCGAGGCCTACAACGACGAGGCACTCCGCTTCGCGCGCAAGTACAACCTGACTCCGGGCGCCGGCTCCGACGCGCACGTCCTGCAGGGGGTCGGCACGGGCGCGGTTCGGATGCGCCGCTTCGAGGGGCCGGAGGAGTTCCTCGTCTCGCTCCGAAGCGCCGAGGTCCTGCGCCGCCCGAAGTCGCTCGCGTACCTCCAGGGGCTCAAGTGGGTGGCCCAAGCCAAGGAAAGGGTGCGCTAGAAGCGAACCGATCCCCCGGGGGCGAAGCAACTCCAGTGACCGTGGCGACCGACGAGATCTACGAGAAGTACCTGCAGAAGGCGATCACCGAGATCAACGCGCTCGGTGACGAAGTCGCGCAGGCGGCGACGGGCACGCGCGTCCCCGTCGTCGGCTCGGGGCACCCGCTCGCCGACATCTTCCTGCTCAAGTACGCGCCGCGCGCGTCGGAGCTCCAGGAGGGCGTCGCCTTCTACGGGCGCGCCGGCAACGCGCTCCTCAAGTCGCTGCAGCGGCTGCGCGTCGACCCGATGGCGATCTACGGCACGAACTGCCTCAAGTTCGCCGACGGCGACGAGGAGGAGTCGCGGCCGTTCCTCCTGCGCGAGCTGCACATCGTCCAGCCGAAGCTCGTCGTCGCCATGGGCGAGCCCGCCGTCGCGTTCCTCAACTCGGTGCAGTTCCCGCTCGCGCGCGAGCTCGCGGCGACCGAGGGCGAGCTCCAGAAGCTGACACCGACGATCGACGCGGTCGTGACCCCCGACATCGACGAGTCGCTCGACGAGCAGCCCGAGAAGACGCGCTTCTGGAACGCGTTCAAGCTCGTCGGCGAGTGGTGGTCATCCCTCCCTCCGTACTAGACGGACGGCGCGCGCAGGCGTTCCTCGCGCTCGGCGCGTGCGTCCTCACGTGGTTCATCGTCGCGCTGCACCTGCCGCGGCTCGGCCTGTGGCCGTCGATCCTGCTCGTCTCGATCGCCGTCATGCCGGGCACGCTGGCGCTCGTCTACATCGCGCTCCCGCTCTGGCCGAAGCGGTGGCTCCTGCCGGCCGTCGTCGTCCTCGCCCTGCTCGCGCTCGTCTTCTCGCTCCTCGACTGGGGGCTGCCCGCGAACTTCGCGAAGCTCTGGGCGGCGACGTTCGCCGGCTGGGCGTTCCTGACGCTCTTCGAGCAGCTCTCGTGGGTCGTGCTCGTCGCGGTCGTCATCCCGGCCGTCGACGCGTTCTCCGTCTGGCGCGGGCCGACGAAGGCGATCACCTCGCACCACATCGAGGTCTACACCGCGGTCGCGATCGCCTTCGTCGTGCCGGGCGGAGGCGCCGCGTATCTCGGGCCGCCCGACGTCCTCTTCTACGCGCTCTTCCTGGCGGCGGCCGCGCGCTGGCACCTCCGCGTCTTCTGGACGTGGCTCGGGATGACCGCGATGTACGGCTTCACGGTCGTGCTCGCCTACGCGCTCGACGTCGGCGGCCTTCCGGCGCTGCCGTTCCTCTCCTTCGGCTTCCTCGCCGCGAACGCCGACCTCCTGTGGCGGGCTATCCGGTCGACGCCTTTCGCTTCGCCCGGCGACCGGGCGCCGAACTGACGGACGTCTCGCCGATCGTGAACGGCGAGCGGAACGACGCCATCACCGCCAGCACGACCGCCGTCGACACGGCGAACCAGCCTGCCGCCGAGTCGTAGCCGCGCATCACCATGTAGAAGCCGAGCCCGATCGCGGCGAAGCCGAGGATCCACGCCGGCAGCTGCTGCCAGAGGTGGAACCGCTTCGTCGAGCCGGTGACCTGCACGTGCAGATTCGCCGCATCGTGCACCTGCGCAGGGTCGATCCTCTTCCGGGCCGCAACCGGAGCGCCGTCGTTCTGCATTGCGCCCTCCGTACCCGTGATTGACGCGAGGAGCCTAACTCAGTCGAAGCCGCGCGCATAGACGACGAGATCGAGCTCGTCGAGGTCGTCGCGGCGCTCGAACCCGGAGCGGATCGCGACCCTCGCCGAGACCTCGTTCTCCGGCTTCACCCGGGCGACGAGGGGCACGCCCGGGAAGTGGCGCGCCGCGAGCACGACGGCGGCGTCGACCATCTCCGTCGCGTAGCCCCGGCCCCACGCCGCGGGGTCGAACCGGTAGTAGACGTTCAGCACGTCGCGCAGGCCCTGCCAGCGGCGCATCAGCCAGATGCCGCCGAACCCGATGACGTCGCGCTCGCGCAGCACCGTCCAGTACCCGAAGCCGTGCTCGTCCCAGTGCGCCGTCCAGCGGCGCAGGAACTCGTCGCTCTGGCGGCGCTCACTGTGGCGCGACTCCGGGCTGTGCTCCCAGGTCCGCTCGTCGGCGTGGATCCGGTGCAGCTCGCCGATGTCGTCCGCGACCGGTCGGCGCAGCACGAGCCGCGCCGTCTCGACGCGCTCGAAGTCCTCAGCGACGCTCGAGGAGGGCGACCGTCTCGACATGAGGGGTGTGCGGGAACATGTCGACGGGGGTCGCGCGCAGCAGCTCGTACCCGTGCTCCGCGCTCAGCACCTTCACGTCGGACGCGAGCGTCGTCGGGTTGCACGACACGTAGACGATGCGCGGCGCCTCGATCGCGCCGAGCCGCCGGAGCGCCTTGCCCGCGAGACCGGCGCGCGGCGGGTCGACGACGACGACGTCCGGCGGGCCGGAGCGGTCGAGGAGCTCCTCGACGACCTGGCCGACGTTGCCGGCGAAGAACGCCGCGTTCGAGATGGTGTTCAGCTCGGCGTTCTCGAGCGCGCAGGCGACCGACTCCTCGGACACGTCGATCCCCCACACGGTCAGGGCCTTCGGCGCCATCGAGAGGCCGATCGTGCCGATGCCGCAGTAGAGGTCCCACACGGTCTCGTCGCCGCTCAGCTGCGCCGCCTCGCGCGCGAGCTCGTAGAGGCGCTCGGCCATCGCCGTGTTCGTCTGCAGGAACGCGTTCGGCCGCACGCGGAAGCGCAGGCCAGAGAGCTCCTCCTCGATCCACTCCGTCCCCCAGAGGCACACCGTCGGGAGGTTCGTCACCTCCGCCGGCGTGTCGTTGATCGACCAGTGCACCGACTTCACCTGCGGGAAGCGGCGCAGGACGTCGACGAAGTAGCCGCGCTCGAAGCGCTCGCCCTTGGCGGTCACGAGCTGCACGAGCGCCTGCCCCGTGTTGCGGCCTTCGCGCACGACGAGATGACGGAGGTAGCCGGTGCCGTCCTCCTGCGAGTACGCCTCGAGGCCCTCCTCGCGCGCCCAGTCGCGGACGGCCTCGCGGATGCCGTTGCCGAGGTCGGTCGTCAGCCAGCACTTCTCGATGTCGAGCACCTCGTCCCAGCGGCCCGCCTTGTGGAAGCCGAGCGCGGCGCCGGAGGGCGTCTGCGTGAACGAGTACTCGAGCTTGTTGCGGTAGTGGAAGACGTCGGGCTCGCACGGCACGATCTCCTCGAGCGGCGGCTCGGGGATGCCCGCGAGGCGCTGGAACGCGTCGCGGATCTGCGACTGCTTTTGCGCCAGCTGCGCGCCGTACTCGAGATCCTGGAACCGGCAGCCGCCGCACGCGGGGTAGTGCTGACACGGCGCCTCGACCCGCTGCGGCCCCGGCGTCACGACCTCCGTCGCGAGCGCTTCCGCGTGCGAGCGCTTCACCTTCGTCACGCGGGCGCGCACGCGGTCGCCCGGCAGGCCGCGGCGCACGAAGACGACGAAGCCGTCGAGCCGCGCGACGCCGTTGCCGCCGTAGGCGAGCGACTCGATGTCGAGCTCGACCTCCTGGTTCTTCGTCACCGGCGCGGCCACCGGGCCAGCGTACTTACCGCGACTTCGGATGCAGCGGCAGGAGCAACGGCTTGCGCGGCTTCTGCGAGAAGTCGAAGTCCCTGCGCAGGTCGCCGAGGATCGCGACCTTCTCGCGGACGGACGGCCGCGGGTCGGGGCGGCCGTCGGTCGCCGGGTCGATCCGCTGCCCGTGCAGGAAGTCGTCCTCGATGAACTTGAGGTACGCGTCGTGGCTCAGGATCTGGTGGTCGACGAAGCCGCGCTTCGCGTACGGGCTGATGACGAGCCCCGGCACGCGCAGCCCGTAGCCGTTCTGGTCGACGTACGGCGGCGTCACGTGGTCGTAGAACCCGCCCCAGTCGTCCCAGGAGAGGAAGATCGCCGTCGAGCGCCAGTCCTTGCTCTGCATGATCGCGTCGATCACGCCGGTGACGTACGCCTGCCCGCGCGCGACCGACGACGGCGGGTGCTCGCTGACCGAGTCGGCCGGTGCGAGCCACGAGACGGCGGGAAGCCGGCCGAGGTGCACCGCGTGGAGGAACTCGTTGAACGGGGCGACGTTCTCGCGCTGCCGGTCCTGCTTCACGGTGTCGAACCACGGCAGCGGGTTCCAGATGCCGGGCGTCTTCGAGCTCTGCGGGAGCGCCTTGCAGAACATCCGGTCGTCCTCGCAGTCGGGCTGCGTGCCCTTGAAGACGTAGTAGCGCCAGCTGACGCGGTACTTGTGCAGCAGGTAGGTCAGGTCGGTCCAGGCGTAGTCGGGGCTCTTGCCGGTCGTGTTCTCGGGCTCGCCCGCCGGCGAGCCGGGCGCCTGCACCGCGTTGACGCAGCTCGTCGCGTCGCCGAGCCGCGAGCACTTCGCCGACCAGCCCGAGACGAGGAAGAGATGCGCCGGCAGGCTCCACGACGTATCCGGCTCGAACATGTGGTCCTGCAGCACGAAGTGGCGCGCGTACGCCCAGTAGTTCGGGATCTCGCGCGCGTCGTGGTAGCCCATCACGTCGGGCTTCTGCGGCGAGAGCGAGCACTCCGGCGCGTTGATGTGCTTGTTGCAGAAGACGCGCCGCCCGGACTCCGCCCGCGCGATGAAGCCGTTCATCTTCCCGTCGGCGACGTCGAGCAGCGCGTCGCGATGATCGTGCGGGCCGCCGTAGTTGCGGTCGCTCGAGTCGTGGTACGGCCGCTGGCACGCGTGTCGCAGCGGGTCCGGCACGCAGACGTTCTTCGGGATGCCGTCGGCGCCGGGATACGTGCCGAAGTAGGAGTCGAACGACCGGTTCTCCTGCATGATCACGACGACGTGCCGGATCTTGTGGATGCCGGAGAAGTGTGCGGCGCTCGCCCGCGCAGGAGAGGCGAGCACGAGAGCGAGCGCCGCAGCGAGCACAGCCCGACTCACTGAGGCGACGCTAGCTCAGAGACGTGACGAAGACCTTGCGGTCGCGCGGCCCGTCGAACTCGCAGAAGAAGATGCCCTGCCACCGGCCGAGCGCGAGCTTGCCGCCGTCGATCGGGACGAGGATCTGCGTGCTCGTCAGCGACGCGCGGACGTGCGACGGGGCGTTCGGCCCGTCGGGGTCCTCGACGTGCTTCCAGTCCCAGCCGTCGTCGACGATCTTCTGGAGAGCGTTCTCGAGGTCCTGCGCGACGAGCGGGTCGGCGTGCTCGTTGATGGTCACGCCCGCCGTCGTGTGGGGGACGTAGACGAGGGCCGCCGAGGCGCCGTTCGCGTCGCCCAGGGCCGCCTGCACCTGCTCGGTGATGTTGACGAGCTGGGTCTTCCGCTCGGTCCGGAGTGAGATCTCGTGCACGGGGCTATCCTAGGCGGCGCCGTGGCGACACCGCTCATGGAACGACAGCTCGACGCCCTCCGCGAGGACGCGGACCGGTTCATCGCGGAGCTCGACGAGGAGGCGTACCTCCACTTCGCCGGCCACAAGGCGACCTACGACCTCGTGCCGATCTACGAGCGGCACGCGGAGCTGACGAAGCTCGAGACCGCGCTCTCGATCGGCGCCTCCGTGAACGGCGGCCGCAACGTCCGCGAGCTGTGGCGCTTCGCCTGCGAGGGCTACCTCGGCAACTTCGTCAGCGAGGAGGAGGAGAAGATCGCCGAGGCCGAGACGAAGACCGTCCGGGTCGGCGACGAGGACATCCCCTACCGCGACCTCCGTCCGCGGATCGCGAACGCGGACGAGCGCGCCGACCGCGAGCGCCTCGAGCGCGCGCGGAACGACGCGACGCAGGAGCACAACGCGCTCTACATCCGCAAGCACCAGGTCGTGCACCGCGAGACGGAGCGGCTCGGCGCATCGAGCTACACGGAGCTCTACCGCGGCTTCCGCTATCCGCTCGACGACCTCGCCGCGCAGTGCCGCGCCTTCCTCGATTCGACCGAGCGGCTCTGGGAGGACGCGGGCGACCGCTTCTTCCGCAACCGCATCGGCGTCGGGCTCGGCGAGATCGAGCGCTGGGACGTGACGCGCGTGTGGCGCGGCGTGACGTGGGACGCCGCGTTCCCGAAGGACCGCATGCTGCCCGCGCTCGAGGCGACGCTCGCAGACCTCGGCGTCGACCTGCACGCGCAGCGGAACGTCGAGCTCGACCTGGAGGACCGCCCGAACAAGTCGCCGCGTGCGTTCTGCGTGCCGATCGAGGTGCCCGGCCGCGTCGTGCTCGTGATCAAGCCGCAGGGCGGGCCCGACGACTGGCGCGCGCTCTTCCACGAGGCCGGCCACACGGAGCACTTCGCGCACACGTCCGCATCGCTGTCGGTCGAGGAGCGCCGGCTCGGCGACAACGCCGTCACCGAGGGCTGGGCGATGCTGCTCGAGCACCTGACGATCGAGCCGACCTGGCTCGAGCGGCGGCTCGACTTCCCGCGGCCGTACGAGTACGCGGCCGAGGGCGCGACGCAGCTGCTCTGGCTCCTCCGCCGCTACTGCGCGAAGCTCCTGTACGAGATCGAGTTCCACGCCGCGGACGACGTGACGACGATGAAGCCGCGCTACGTCGAGCTGCTCGGCGACGCGCTGAAGGTGACCCCGTCCGACACCGACTACCTCGCCGACCTCGACGACGGCTTCTACGCGTCGAACTACCTGCGCGCGTGGGCGTTCGAGGCGCAGCTGCGCGCGTACCTGCGCGAGAAGTTCGGGAACGCGTGGTTCACGCGCCGCGACGCGGGCTCGCTCATCCGCGAGCTCTGGTCCGAGGGCCAGAAGCCGACGGCCGACGAGATCCTCGAGGACGTGACCGGCGCGTCGCTCGAGCTCGAAGCGGCGGCCGACCGCGTGCGCGAGGCGCTCGCGGCGGCGTAGGCGCCGCGTGGAGCTCGTTCGGTACGGCCACTGGGGCCGGCCGCTCGTCGTCTTCCCCTCGGAGGGCGGCGACCGCTTCGAGTGGGAGCACCACGGCGCGATCGACGCGCTCCGGCCGCTGCTCGACGCGGGCAGGCTGAAGGTCTACTGCCTCGACAGCGCCGATCCGTGGACGTGGCACGACGACTCGCTCCCGCTCGAGGAGCGCGCACGGCGTCACGGCGAGTACGAGCGCTGGGTCGTCGACGAGGTCGCGCCGTGGATCCGCAGCGACACGAACGGCGCCGAGCCGATCCTCGCCGGCTGCTCGTTCGGCGCGTATCACGCTGCGAACTTCACGCTCAAGCGCGCGGATCTCTTTCCGCTCGCCGTCTGCCTCTCGGGCGTCTACGACGTCTCGGTGCTCGGGTGGGGCGAGCGCGGCGACGCCGTCTACTTCGAGAACCCGCTGGACTACGTCTCGCACTTCGGCGGCGAGCACCTCGACTGGGTGCGCGCGCACGCGAGCCTGCTGCTCGTCGTCGGGCGCGGGCAGTGGGAGGACACGACCGGCGCGCTCGGCTCGACGCGCCGCTTCGCCGGCCTGCTCGCCGCGAAGGGCATCCGCCACGAGCTCGACGAGTGGGGCGAGGACGCGCCCCACGACTGGCCGTCGTGGCACGCGCAGCTCCTGAAGCACCTGCCCCGGTTGTGCTGAGCGGGGTCGGACCCTCGGGGTCCGACCCCGCCGTCTCGTCGAGCGCTCAGCCCTCGATGACCTTCGAGGCGGCGCCGTTGACCTCGATCTTCCGAGGCTTCGGCTGCTCGGGCTTCGCGACGTGCACCTCGAGCACGCCGTGCTCGTAGTGCGCCTTCACGCCGTCCTCGGTCACGCCCTGCGGCAGGGCGATCGTGCGGCTGAAGGTGCCGAAGCGGCGCTCGAAGCGGAAGTAGCGGCCGTCCTCGACGCTGTGCGAGCGCGCGCGCTCGGCCGTGATCGTGAGGGCGCCCTCGTCGAGCTCGACCGAGATCGCGTCCTCGGGGATGCCGGGCAGGTCGAAGGCGTAGACCACCTCGGTCTCCGTCTCCCAGACGTCGGCCGTCGGGACCCAGCTCTGGGTCGCCCGGCCGTTGCCCTCGAGCAGCCCGTTCATGACCCGGCTCATCTCGTTCTGGAACGAGGCCAGCTCCGAGAAGGGCGTCCAGCGAACCAGCGTTGCCATGTCGATCGTTCCTCCTTGCGAGAAGCTTGACTACACCGCCAGGATAAAACCTTAGTGCATCACTGTCAAGTAATGAGGAGGCATAGACTCCGCGGCCACCGATGCTGCCGCTGCGCGACAACGTCCCCACGAGGTCGCGGCCCGTCGTCACGATCGGGCTGATCGCCGCGAACCTCCTCGTCTGGTTCTGGGAGCTCGGCGGCCGCGGCGTCGACTACCACGTCTTCACCGACGGCTACTACCCCTGCACCGTCCAGGGGCCGTGCCAGATCCCGGTCGCCGTGCACCCGCTCCCCTGGTACGAGGGGGCGTTCACCAGCATGTTCATGCACGCGAGCTGGGAGCACATCCTCGGCAACATGCTCTTCCTCTGGATCTTCGGGAACAACGTCGAGGAGGCGCTCGGGCGCGTACGCTTCCTCGTCTGGTACGTCGCCGCGGGCCTCGCCGCGACCGCGCTCCAGACCGCCGTCACGCTCGCCGCCGGCAACGCGGGCGACGCGAGCGTCCCGAACATCGGCGCGAGCGGGGCGATCGCGGGCGTCCTCGGCGCGTACTTCGTCCTCCTCCCCCGCGCCCGCGTCCTGACGCTGATCTTCTTCGGGATCATCCTCATCCGCGAGATCCCGGCCGTCTGGTTCCTCGGCGTCTGGATCGCCCTGCAGCTGTGGTCCGGCGGCCTCTCGCTCGTCAGCCCGCAATCGGGCGGCGGCACGGCGTTCTTCGCCCACATCGGCGGCTTCGCCTTCGGGCTCGCGACCGTCCTGCTCGTCGCGAAGCACCGGCCACGGGCGCCGACCTCGCGCTACCCGGTCTATTGAGGTTCGAGCAGCACGTCGAGCGGGCGCTCGCCTCGCTGCCCCCGGAGCTCCGCGACGCCGTCCGGAACGTCGAGATCTCGGTCGAGGACGAGCATCCCGACGACCCCGACCTCTTCGGCCTCTACGAGGGGGTGCCGCTGCCCGAGCGGGGCGACTGGGCCGGAGGGATTCCCGACCGGATCCGGGTCTTCCGCCTGCCGCTCGTCGAGTCGTTCTCCGACCCGGCCGAGCTCGAGGAGGAGATCCGGATCACCGTCCTGCACGAGCTCGCGCACTACTTCGGGATCGACGAGGACCGCCTGGACGAGCTCGGATATTCCTGAGGAATAGATCCGGGCGCCCCGCGCGTTGTGAGAGCTATGACAACTCTCTCGGGAATCCACGCGGAGATCGAGCGCCTGAGCGAGGATCGTGCCGAGCTCTGGCACCGCCTCTCCGCCGAGTACGACCCCCAGATCCGGGAGGAGATCCGGCGACTCGACGCCGAGCTCGACCGGTTGTGGGACGACCACCGCGCCCTCCGGGCCCGGCTGCGCTTCGGCGATCGCGCGTCGATCGTCGCGCGCGCGCGGGTCGAGGAGCGCCTGGAGCGCGCCGCCTAGGACTCGCCCGCCGGCCTGCCGATCCCTCACATGGGGGTCGACAGGCCGGGGCCGGGGCTCGATCCTTCTCTGTACGTCACTGCGGCGTCAGTCCTCGATCGAGGGAGACCGCCGCGTGAGCCAGTCCAACACATCGCACCAGTCGCTCGCAGACCGCGAGCTGGAGCTTGCGATGCGCGAGGCCGAGCTGAACCGACGGGAAGCTGCTCTGCGCCGGGCCGAGGAGGCGCACGTCGAGGAGGAGGGGCCTTCAGCGCGCGCCTCCTCGACCCGGTCGTCGGAGCTCGAGGAGGAGCTGGTGGCGCGACTCGCCGCCGCCGAGCGCCGCGAGCGCGAGCTCGAGCGCACGGTCGAGGCGGTCGAGGCGCAGCGCCAGCGGCTCGAGCACGTGCGGGCCGAGTACGAGGCGAGGCGCGACGCGCTCACGCTCCGCACGCGCGAGGTCGAGGCCGAGCGCGACCGGCTGCGCCAGGAGCAGGCGCAGCTCGTCGAGGCGAGCCTCGAGCTCGAGGAGGCGTTCGCCGCGCCGTCCGCGGCGGAGCCGGAGATCGTCGAGGTCGTCGAGGTCGAGGCGGTTGCCGAGGTCGAGGCGGCGGTCGCCGCCGCGGCGCCGGTCGTGCCGGTCGCGGAGGAGACGGTCGTCATCCGGGGCGGCACCGACGCCCTCATCGACCCGGAGCCGAAGGTCGAGAGCGGCGCGCTCACGATCGACGACTGGTGGGCCAAGCAGCTCGGCTCGCCGCTCGAAGCCGCGTAGCGGTTGCCTCTACACTGACGCTCGCAACGGGGCGTTAGCTCAGCTGGGAGAGCGCCGGCTTTGCAAGCCGGAGGTCGCCGGTTCGATCCCGGCACGCTCCACTGGATCCGCCGCCTGCGGGGTACAGAAGCTCGCCGAAGTCCCCGACCAGCGTCCCGGCTCCGACTCTTATGCTGCCCGCATGCCGTTCTGGCTATGCACTTCAAGCGGAAGCGCCGGCGCCAGGCGCGTGCGCCCTTCTGGAATGCGAAGCAGCTCTATCGCACCGCAGACCGGATGAAGGCCCGCCGTGACTGGCGTCGCGACCAGCAGCAGAACCAGTAGACGAGCAGACGGGTTTCCGGCGAACTACTGCCGGACAGACCGAGTGAGCTAGCGCCGCGCCGGCAGGCGCCTGCGCGCGTAGCGCCGGAAGTCGCGCTCGAACGACGGCCACCACGGCGGATCGTCGTCCCGCTCGGGGCCGGCGTCGCCGCCGTCCGAGCCGAACGCCGCGGCGAAGCCGGCGAGCGTCGCCCCCGTCGGCACGGTGAGCGCGGCCACCGGGCCCGCGAGCACGAGCGCGAGGCCGAACGCCGGAATCGCGGCGGCGGCGACCGCAAGGAGGCCGACGTGGAAGCGGCCGCAGAGAGCCCACCGCATCGACCGCCAGGCGACGGCACCCGTTCCGATGGCGACGCCCACGAGCGCGGCCACGACCATGCGGCGACCCTACGCCCGAAGCGCCGTCCGCTTCAAGCCTCCCGGCGAGCGGCTACCCCGAGGCGGGCGGCGTCTGCGCCGGCGGGGCGGCGGGCTCGCGGGGAGGCTCGCCGGGCGCGCCGGGATCCTTGAGCGCCTCTGCGGCGTCCCTCGCCTTGTGGCTGAGGCTGCCCTTCTCCTTCGCGATCGTGCCGAGCTCCCGCGCGTCCTCCTCGAGGCTCTTCACGCCGCCGCGCTTGTCGATCAGCTTCTTCGCCTGTCCTGCGAGCTTGCCGAAGTTCATCGGGCTTCCTTCCTCGACCTCGCCTGCGTCGGTGCCGGCGAGGCACCCATCATCGCAGCCCCACGGCCGCCCGGCCCGTGAGACGATGCGCCGACCGACCGGGAGGTGCCCGATGGCGACGACGATCCCCGACCTGACCCGCGCGCTCGACGCGTTCACCGAGGCGCTCGGCGCGGACGCGGTCATCACCGACGACACGCGGCTGCGCGAGTTCCGCGACCCGTTCGCCTATGCGACCTGGGACGACTTCACCGCCGGCGCGGTCGTGATGCCGCGATCGGTGGAGGAGGTGCAGGCGGTCGTCCGGCTCGCGAACGAGCACCGCGTCCCGATCTGGACGCACGGCGCCGGGATGAACAACGGCTACGGCGGTCCCGCGCCGCGGCTCAGCGGCTCGGTCGTCGTCAGCCTCCGCCGCATGAACCGCGTGCTCGAGATCGACGACGAGTGCGCGTACGCGGTCGTCGAGCCGGGCGTGCGGTGGTTCGACCTCTACGACGCGATCCAGGCCGGCGGGCACAAGCTGATGGTCTCCGTGCCCGATCTCGGCTGGGGCAGCGTGGTCGGCAACACGCTCGAGAACGGCGTCACGTACCTCCCCACGGCGAACGACATGGCGGTCGCGTGCGGCCTCGAGGTCGTGCTGCCGAGCGGCGAGGTGATGCGCACCGGCATGGGCGCGATGCCGGGCAACAAGGCGTGGCACGTCTACAAGCGCAGCCTCGGCCCCTCGCCCGACCACCTCTTCTTCCAGTCGAACCTCGGCATCGTCACGCGCATGGGCGTCTGGCTCATGCCGCAACCGGAGTGCTACCTGCCGCTGTGGCTGCGCGTGTGGAACGAGGACGACCTGCCGGCGCTCGTCGAGACGCTGCGCGGTCTGATGCTCGACCGCACGATCGAGAACGTGCCGCAGATCTGGAACACGATCTCGTTCGCCTCGGTCATGTCGTCGCGCCACCTCTGGTACGACGGTGCGGAGCCGATCCCGGACCCGGTGATCGACCGGATGGCGCGCGAGCTCGAGGTCGGGCGCTGGATGATGCGGTTCGCGCTCTACGGCGACGAGCCGATCGTCGACCTGAAGCGCCGGAAGATCGAGGAGGCGTTCGCGCGCATCCCCGGCGCCGAGGTGTGGGGCGAGAAGTGCGCCGGCGACCGGATCGCCGCGCTCGAGAACCCGCACGAGCGGGTGCAGGGCGGCGTACCGAACCTCGACATCAACCAGATGACGGGCTGGTACGGCGGCGAGGAGGGCGGCCACATCGGCTTCTCGCCGGTGGCGCGCCTCACCGGCCGCGACGCCGTCGCGCTGCGCGACCTGCTGCGCGGGCTGATCGAGCGCGAGGCCGGGCTCGACTACGCGGCCGTGCTCATCCCGACGAACGCGCGGAGCTTCGTGCACATCACGCTGATCATCTTCGACACGAAGGACGAGGCGCAGGCGCGACGCGCATACGACACGAGCAAGCTGCTCGTGCGCGAGTCGGCGAAGCACGGGTACGGCGAATACCGCGCGCACCTCGACTTCATGGATCTCGCGTCGGAGCAGTACAGCTTCAACGACCACGCGTACCGGCGCTTCGTCGAGACGATCAAGGACGCGCTCGATCCGAACGGCATCCTCTCGCCCGGCAAGCAGGGCATCTGGCCGCGGTCGCTGCGCGACTAGCCGCGGACGGCGTCGAGGCCGTCCGCGAGATGGCGCCGGAGCGCGTCGAGATCGCCCGTCGACTCGAGCTCGTCGACGAGCCGGCGGTGGTGCTCGATCATCCGCCGCCGCGACCACACGGGGCGCAGCTGCGCGAGGAAGACGCCGAGCTCGGTGGCGAGGCGCGCGTAGGTCTCCTCGATGCGCGGGCTGCTCGCGCCCGCGACGATCGCCTCGTGGAAGCGCGCGTGCGCGTCCGCGATCTCTCGCCACTCCGAGGCCCTGGCGCGACACACGCGCACGAGGTCGTCGAGGCGGTCGTGCACCGCTGACGGCAGCCTGCCGCCGTTGCGCTCGAGCGCGAGCCGGCACGCCTCGACCTCGAGCGCGGCGCGGAGCTCGAAGAGCGAGGCGAGATCCGCCGCTCCGAGCTGCGCCACCGTCGCGCCGCGGTTCGGGACGACGACGACGAGCCCATCGGCGGCGAGCGCGCGCAACGACGCGCGCAGCGTGTGGCGCGAGACCTCGTAGGAGGACGAGAGCGCCTCTTCCCGGAGCGGCGTCCCGGGCGCGAGGTCGCCCGAGAGGATTCGCGCGCGCAGCGCGTCCGCGAGCTCGTCGACGACGGTCAGGCGCTCGAGCCGCTGCGCGCTCACGCCGCCGCCCTCGCGGGGAGCGCGAGGACGCCGAGCCCCGCGACGACGAGCGAGACGCCGACGACCGCGAGCGCGCCGAGCGGCTCGTGCAGGACGGCGACTCCGAGGATCGTGGCGGTCACGGGCTCGGCGAGGACGATCGTCGTCGTCTCGGACGCCGTCAGCCGGCTGAGCCCGCGCGCGAACAGGAGGTACGCGATCACGGTCGGCCCCACGGCGAGATAGCCCGCGAGCTCGAGTCCGTGCGCGGCGATCAGCCAGCGGACGTCGCCGAGCAGCAGGACGGGCAGCAGGATCACCGCACCGACGCCGAACGCGGCGCCCATGACGCGGACGGGGCTGCCGCCGGCGCGAAGCAGCTGCTTCGCGATCACCGTGTAGGCCGTATACGAGAGGCCGCTCGCGAGCGCGAGCAGGACGCCGAGCTTCGAGCCGTCCCCGCCGCGGCCGAGGCCGAGCGCGACGATGCCGCCGAGCGCGAGCGCGGTCGCGGCGAGCCAGCGCCGTCCCGGCCACGCCTCGCCGAGCGTGCGCTCGAGCAGGCCCGCCGCGACGGGCCCGGAGCCGATGGCGACGACGGCGCCCACGGCGACCCCGGCCCGGTGCACGGCCTCGAAGAAGGTCAGCTGGTAGGTCGCGACCGCGACGCCGGCGAGGAGCACGAGCGCGGACGGCATCCGCGTCTCCGGCCGCGGCAGCGCGAGCGCGAGCAGGCCGAGCACGCCGCCGCCGATCACGACGCGCGCCGCGCCGACGCTGAGCGGCGAGAGCCCGGCCGGGCCGAGGGCCTGCGCCGTGCCCGTCGTCCCGAAGAGGATCGCCGCCGACAGGACCGAGACTCGCGCCACGACGGCTATTGTTGCACAATTCCACAACCGCCCGGGACGATAGCCTGCGCGCCGTGGCCAGGTACGTCGTCGACGCCGGCACCGTACTCCACCTCGTCGCGAGGGAGATCGCGGTGTCGCCGAAGCACGAGCTCCTCGCGCCCACGCTCATCCGCTCGCAGACGCTGTCGCTGCTCCACGAGGCCGTCCGGCGCGGCGAGCTCGACGACGACGTCGCCCGCGACCGGCACGAGCGCGTCGGCGCGCTGAAGATCCGCCTCCTCGGCGACGCGGTGCTGCGCCGCCGCGCGTGGAAGATCGCCGACGAGCTCGGCTGGGACGGCACCTACGACGCGGAGTACCTCGCGCTGACGCAGCTCCAGGCCGACGCCTTCGTCACGCTCGACAAGGCGCTCGCCCGCACCGCGAAGCGCGTGGTCGCCCTCGCGACGGTCGACGACCTCCGCGGCTAGGCCGGCGGGCGCGCGTCGCTCGACCGCAGCCACGCGAGCGCGTTCGCGCGCGTGGAGAACACGCCGAGCAGCACGTCGGGCTCGACCGCCAGCGCCTCGAACATGCGCGCAAGCCCGTACGAGAGCGCCGTCGGCGCGACGAGCGCGACCTTGCTCTCGCCGAAGAGCGAGCCGATGCGGTTGACGCCGTCCGCGATGCGCTGCACCTCCTCGGCGGTCAGCGCGCTGACGTCGAGCTCGGAATGGTCGACGAGCATGCACATCGGCGGCGTGAAGCGCTCGTCGGCGAGCAGCTCGTCGTTCATGCGGCGGAAGTCCTCGACCCGCGCGGCGCCCGAGGTGGCGACGGTCACGTCCTGCGGACGCGGCCCGAACTCGAACGCCCACTCCACATCGCCTGATACCACGTGCGCGGCGGCTCCCCTGCCCTCCCCTACGCCGGCTCGCAGCGCGCGCTCTCGTAGCCGACGACGGCGTCGGGCGTCCAGTCGACGTAGACGAGCGGCGTGCCGGTCTTCGCGCGGACGATCGCGATCTGCGCGTGCGTCGGCAGGCCGTTCGAGTCGCTCGCGATGCGGACGCGGAACGCCAGCCGCGCGACGTCGACGCAGCGGCGCGTGAAGGTCGTGTACCCGCCGTAGCGGTACGTGCCGACGCGCGTCAGGCCGCTGTGGCCGAGATCGATGCGCTTCGTGTACTCGGTGCAGTTGCGACGGTCGACGGTGAAGCCCGCCGTCAGCGACGAGAGGGTGAAGTACGTCTGCGGGCCGGTCGCGACCCAGAGCCCCGCCACGGGCTTGAAGCCGGCGGGCGGATGCGGCGTCGGTGCGTTCGGGTCGGGCCTCGGCCCCGGCTCGCTGTGCACCTGGAAGACCGGCAGGCCGCCCTGCAGCTGCGACGGGCACTGCACGCGAAGGTCGACGAAGCGCGACGCCGCCCGCGACGACGTCGCGAGCGCAGCAGCGGACGCGACCGCGGCGATGGCGACGACACCGGCGCACATCGCGGCGCGGCGCCAGCGGCGCGCCTTCGCCTGCTCGACGGCGTTCGCGCGCCGCCAGAGCTCGTCGAAGAAGTGCGGCGACTCCGGCAGCGGCTCGAGCGACTCGAGCTCGTCGCGGAGCGGGCGGGTTCCATCATCCATCGATGACTCCTTCGTCGCGGAGCACGGAACGGAAGCGGCCGCGCGCGACGCTCAGCCGCCAGGCGAGCGTCCCGCGCGGGACGTCGACGATGCGCGCGGCGGCCTCGTAGTCGAGGCCGATCAGGTCGACGAGCAGCACGATGCCGCGGTCCTCCGGCGCGAGCGCGCGCAGCGCGCGGCGGACGTCGAGCGCGGCCGCGCCGTCGAGCTGCGCTGCGGGCGCGTCGACGAGCGCCTCGTCGCGTCGCCGGCGGCGGCTCCGCAACTCGTCGATGCACGTGCGGTAGACGATGCGGTGGAGCCACGCCGCCTCGTGCGCCTCGTTGGCGAATCGCGCCGGCAGCGAGCGGTAGGCCTTCACGTACGAGTCCTGGAGGACGTCGTCGACAGAGCTCGCGTCGACGAGGATCCCGGCGGCGAGGCGGCGGAGCTTCGCGTGATGGCGCCGCACGATGTCCTCGAAGCGCGGCTCGTTGCTGCGGGCGCGCATGAGCGGCCCGTCGACTGCGAGGTCGACGCTCATGCTCCTAATACGAGCGGGACGCCGACTTCGTTGGCTAGGAGTGGGCCCAGGCGACGAGGGCCGCACCCGCGGCGAGCACGCAGCCGAGGACGATCAGCACGAGGCCGAGCGCCCCGATCCCGCCGCCGCCGGACGGCGCGGCGGCCGGCGCGGCGGCGGGCGCGAGCACGTAGCGGTAGACCGCAGTGCTCGTCCCGCCCGCGAGCCCCGGGTTCACGAGGAAGAGGTCGTACTGGTGCGCGCGCGCCGCGCGCAGGAATGCGTCGTCGGCGCGCTCGAAGAGGCTGCGCGGCCCGCCGGCGCCCGAGAGGCCGCTACGCGGCGGCTCCGTCTCGACCTCGAGCTGCACACGTGGCCGCCCGCTCCCGGCGACCGAGATCGTGCGTGTGAGCGGCGCGCCGTCCCCGAGCACGACGTCGAAGTCGACGCCCCGGGAGCCGACCGAGATCGAGCCGCGCACGGAGAGCCGCGCCTCGACCGACGTCGTGCGCGAGACGACCGGCTGCTCGACGACGACGCCGGTGCCCTGCGCGGGAAAGACGCCGCGCCGTGCCCCTGCGAGCACGCGACGGAGCGCCGCCACGTCGCCGCGGGCGGACGCCGCCGGCGTCTCGACCCGCGTCGCGTTCCGCAACGTCACCTCGACCCCCTTCCCCGTCCTCCGCACGGAGACCGCGAGCGGGAGGTACGGCCCGGCGGCGGATACGTCGAGCGTCGCCCGGACGCCGAGCGTGCGCGCGCCCGGCGAGAAGCCGGCCCAGACGACGGCGCCCTGACGGCGCCCCGGCTGCGACGCGGAGTCTGCCGTCGGCTCGACGGCGAGCACCGGCGCGGGGATCGTGTAGAGGTAGTCGCCCTTGCCGGTGACGCGGAGCCGCTGCACGACCGTCACCGCGACGGGACTGCCCGCGGCGTCGAGCCGGACGTCGACGCGCTCGCGGCTGTCGACGCGCTGCCGGAAGAGCTGCGGCTCGCGCTCCGCCGGGAGCGAGCCCGCAAGCGGCGGCTGCGCCGTCAGCGGCGCGTGCGAGCCGGGCAGCGTGAAGACGACGCGCTGCGGCGGCGCGGCGGCGGCCTGCGCCGCGGGGGCGAGCACCGCCGCGGCCGCGAGCAGCGCTACTTCGGCCGCGCGGTGATGGTGATGCCGGTGCGATCCTCGCACGACTGGACGAGCTTCACCTGCCCGGTCTTGTCGCCGGCGTCGAAGTTGATCTCGGCGTCGTCCTCCTCGTGCTCGTCCTTCGTGACCGTGTAGCCCTTCGCTCCGGTGAGCGCGGACTCGTACGCGTCGAAGGCGTCGCCGACGGTCCCCTCGCGGAAGCCCTCCACGATCTCGGACGGCCCGTCCTGCGTGTCCTTCGCGTACGTCACGCCCTCGACGTCCGGGAAGCCGTTCGGGAGCTGCGGCGCGCCGGACATCGCAGCCGGCGCCGGGCCGCACGCCTTGCCGGCGTTCTCCTTGTCCTTGTCCTCTCCGCAGCCGGCGAGGAGGAGCGCGCCGGCGAGCGCAGCCAGGCACGGGCCGAGCGTGTGTCTGCGAAGCACGTGGCGTCCTTTCGTCGTGAGCTCAGCCCTGCCTGACCTGGACGAGCGCGGGCAGCGTCGAGGATAGAGGGTCGTCCTTCACCGGTCGATAGGTCATGTCGCGGAAGGTTGCGAAGTAGACGTCGTCGTCGACGACTCCCTCGTGGCTCGCGTCGTTGAAGCCGCGCTCGTCGCCATTCGCGCCGCGCACCGTGACCTCGTTCATCGCCGCGACGACCTTCGCGCCGTCGTCGGTGCCGCCGGCCTTGACGATCGCGGCCGCGACGACGTCGACCGCGTCGGAGGCGTACATCGAGTACTCCGGGATCGCGACGACGTCGCGGCCGGTCGAGGTCTTCACGCCGACCGCCTCGGGCCCGAAGGCGGCGGTGTAGGCGCGGAGGTACGTGTAGAAGGGGACGGTCCCGACCTCCGAGGTGAGCCGGCCGTCGGCGAAGGTCAACCCGTCGAGCCACTGCGGGTGGTCGCTCAGCTCCTGGCGCACGAGCGGGTCGGCCGCCGCGGGCGGCGCGAAGATCGGCACGTCCCAGCCGCTCCGGCGCGCGGCGCGGACGACCGCCGCGATCGTCGCGGGCCCGGCCCAGACGAGCACGCCGGTCGCGTGCGCGTCGCGCAGGCGCAGGACGGCGGCGGAGAGATCGGTCGCGTCGGCGGCTACGCCGAGCGTCGCGACGATCGCCTTCGGGTCGTACGAGAACGCACGCGTGGCCGCGGCCTTGCCCGCGAGCCCGTACTCGGAGTCGTCGTGGACGAGTGCGAGGCGGAGGTGCTTGTGCGCGAGGTACTCCGCGAGGCGGAACGCGATGCCGTGGTCGGTCGGCGCGATCCGGAAGACGTTCGGCCGCGTCTTCGGGTCGATGAGCCCCTCGCCGCCCTCGTACGCGATGACGATCGGCACGCCCGCCGATTCCGCACGGCGCCACGACGCGTCGACGCCGGTTCCCTCGTCGACGATCGCGACGGCGCCGTCACGGAGCGCGCGCCGCACGTTCCCCACGGCGGTGCGGGCGGAGAGGGCATCGTCGTAGCGCTTCACCTTCAGCGTGTACGTCGCAGAGCCGACGCGAAGGCCGCCGCTCGAGTTGATCTCGCTCGCCGCGAGCTCGACGCCGCGCGCGATCGCGTCGCCGCGCGACGAGAGCTGCGAGAAGGGCGCGTTCACGGCGATGAGCGCGACATGCGCTCCACTCGCCCTGTGCCCGCCGCAGGCCGCGAGCAGCGCGGCCGCGACCACGAGCGGCGCCGCGCGCCTCACGCGCGCCGCCCGAGGAAGACCGACTGCACGGCCTCGTCGCTCCAGACGGAGTCGGGCGGCCCGCTCGCGATCGCGCGTCCGCCGTCGAGCACGGTGACCCGGTCGGCGAGCGCGCGCACGAGTCGCAGGTTGTGCTCGACGAGCAGGAGCGCGTGGCCGCGGTCGCGGAGTGCGCGCAGAAGCGCCTCGAGCCGTGGCAGCTCGGCCTCGCCGATGCCGGCCGACGGCTCGTCGAGCAGGAGCGCGCCCGCACCGGTGCCGACCGCGACGGCGAGCATGAGCAGCCGCTGCTCCGTCGTCGTCAGCGCATCCGCCCGCAGACCGGCGCGGTCGCGCAAGCCGCACAGCGCGAGCGCCTCGAGCGCCGTCGCGCGTGCGGCCGCGGCCTCGCCGCGGAAGCGGGGCGTCGAGACGAGCGCGCGGCCGAGGCCGCCGAAACGGCGCCGAACGGCGACGCCGACGAGCACGTTCTCGAGCGCGGTCAGCCCGCCGAACACCGCCGTCGGCTGCAACGTCCGTGCGACGCCGCGCGCGACGCGGCGATCGGCGGCGTCGTGTGAGACGTCGCTCGCGCCGAGCTCGACGACGCCGCCGTCCACCTCCGTCGCACCGGCGAGCACGCGCAATGCCGTCGTCTTGCCCGAGCCGTTCGGGCCCACGAGCGCGTGGATCGTCCCCGGCTCGACGTCGAGGTCGACCACGTCGAGCGCGCGCACCGAGCCGTACGCCTTCTCGAGCCCGCGCGCCCGGAGCGGCACCGGCGGCCGCGACTCGAATGCGACCCCGACCCTGCCTCGGCCCGTACCGGGCAGCCGGCGCACGAGCTCCGGGACGATGCCCTCGAGCTCGCCCGCGAGGATGAGGAGCACGAGGAGCGCGCCGGCCATCGTCTCGAAGCGGGCGGCGAGGTCTCCCGCGACGCCGGCGACGTTGCGTGCGGCGAGCGCGACGATCCCGAGCACGGCGACGCCGGCCGGCCCTCCGAGCGCGCTCGCGGCGCCGCCGACGAGCACGGCGACGAGCAACGCGAACGAGAGCTCGGGGCCGTACGACGACGCGTCGGCGACACCGGCGAGATCGACCGCGAAGCCGCCGGCCACCCCGGCGAAGACGGCCGAGACCGCGAACGCGGCCGCGCGCAGCCGCACCGCCGGGACTCCTGCGGCAACCGCTGCCGCGGCGTGCTCGCGCAGCGCCGCGAGCCGAAGCCCGGGCGCGCTGCGCGACAGGGCCGCGAACGCGAGCGCCGAGAGCGCGAGCAGGCCGAGCGCGAGCTCGTAGTGCGCGCGGGCCGAGAGCGACGGCGGCACGACGAGGCCGGAGGCGCCACCGAACGTGGACGGGAACGCGTCGAGCGCCGTGACGACGAGCCACGTGACGAGGAGGGTCGCGACCGCTGCGAGCGCCGGGCGGAGCCGCGCGACGAGCAGGCCCGACGCGACGCCGAGCGCTCCGGCCGCCGCGCCGCCGGCGAGCGCCGCCGGCACCAGCGGCCACGCCGCGTCGGCGCGAAGGAGCGCCGCGACGACTGCGCCGACGCCGACGAACCCGCCCTGCGCGAGCGAGGGGATGCCGCCGACGCCGACCGCGAACGCGAGCCCGACCGCGGCCGCGGCGAGGTAGAGGCCGCCGGCGAGGGCGTCGAGCGAGCCGATGCCGAGCGCCGGCACGAGCGCTGCGAGCAGCACGCCCGCGACCGCGAGCCATGCGCGGACGGTCCACGCGGCGTGGGCGTCGCGCGCGGCGACACGGAGCTCGGCCCCCGTCCGCAGGAGCGCGCTGGTCAGAGCGCCGCCTCCAGCCGCTCGCGGCGCACGGCCGCCAGGGCGAGGAGCGCAAGGCCGACGAGCACGAGACCCGAGTACTGCGGGCCGAGGACCGAGCCGTCCGACACGGCCGCTTCGACGAGGCCGACGACAAGACCCGCGCCGAACGCGCGCAGCGGCGACGCGAACCCGACGACGACCGCTGCGACGAGCGCCTTGAGGCCGAGCAGGGAGCCGCCGTCGGTGCCGAACGGCGCGCTCGGAGCGGCCGCGATCGCGACGAGCGCCGCGAGCGCGCCCGCGAGTGCGAACGCGAGACCGACGAGGCGCTCGACCGGCACGCCGACGACCCGCGCGCCGTCTGCGTCGTCGACGATCGCACGCAGCGCGCGGCCGGTCCGCGTGCGCGTGAGCGCGATGCCGGCCAGGGCGGCGACGAGGAGCGCGAAGGCGAGCACGAAGAGCGAGCGCAACTGGATCGAGGCGCCGCCGAGGCTCACGTAGCCCTCGCTGCCGATGCGACGGAACGGGAACGGGTCGGGGAACACGTACGCGGGCCGGCCGAAGCCCGCCTGCAGCGCCGCGCGGATCGCGAACGCGACGGCGAGCGTCGAGGCGACCCAGCCGATCGTCGACCCGCGAGCGACGTAGGGCTGCACCGCGACGAGATACGTCGCCCAGCCGGCGGCCGCGCATGCCACGAAGCCGACGACGACCGCGACTGCGAAGCGCGCGCCGCCGACGCTCGTCTGCGTCACCGGCCCGGTGCCGGCCGCGACGAGCAGCGTGACGAAGACCGCGAGCCCGACGAGGTCGCCGAGCGCGAAGTGGACGACGCCCGTCAGCCGGTGGACGAGCGCGAGCCCGGCGGCGAGCAGCCCGTAGACGCCGCCCGCGGAGAGGCCCGAGACGAGGATCTGCAGCGTCAGGCTCAACGCAGACTCGAGTCTCGCAGAGAGAATGCCGCGGTGAGCGAGGTCGAGCAGGGACACACCGCGTGGAGCCGCAACATGCGCACGCCGCTGCGCGAGTTCCTCCGCACCGAGACGGGCGGCGCGGCGGTGCTGCTCGGCGCTGCGCTCGCCGCCGTCGTCTGGGCGAACGTCGACGCCGGCTCGTACGAGCGGGTGTGGACGGCGACGCTCTCGATTCGCGTCGGCGGCGGCGAGATCGCGATGCCGCTGCGCGGCTGGATCGACAGCGGCCTCATGACGTTCTTCTTCTTCGTCGTCGGCCTCGAGGCGCGCCGCGAGTTCGACCTCGGCGAGCTCCGGGACCGGCGGCGCTCGCTCGTCCCGCTCCTCGCAGGCGGCGGCGGCATCGTCGCGGCGATCGGCATCTACCTCGCGTTCAACGCCGGCCGCGACTCCGCGCACGGCTGGGGCGCGGCGATGTCGACCGACACCGCGTTCGCGCTCGGGCTGCTCGCCGTCGTCGGCCCGCGCCATCTCGACCGGCTCCGCGCATTCCTGCTCACGCTGCTCGTCGTCGACGACATCGTCGCGCTCGTCGTCATCGCGACGGTGTACACGGATCATCTGCGCGTGACGCCGTTGCTGCTCGGGCTGATCCCGTTCGCGGGCTTCCTCGTCATGCGGCACTTCCGGCTCCGCATCGGCATCGCGTTGCTCGCGCTCGTCGTCGTCGAATGGATCTGCGTGTACGAGTCCGGAGTCGACCCGCTCGTCGTCGGTCTCGTGACGGGGCTCCTCGTCTTCGCGTTCCCACCGCCGCGTCCGACCCTCGAGCGCGCGAGCGACACCTTCCGGCGCTTCCGCGAGCAGCCGACGGCGGAGCTCGCCCGGTCGGTGAGCACGGACCTCCGCTCCGCGACGTCGTACAACGAGCGGCTGCAGGCGCTCTACCACCCGTGGACGAGCTATGCGGTCGTGCCGCTCTTCGCGCTCGCGAACACCGGCATCGCGATCGACGGCGAGCTGCTGCGGCGCGCGGCGTCGTCGCCGATCACGCTCGGCATCGTCTGCGGCTTCGTCGCCGGCAAGCCGCTCGGCATCGTCACCGCGTCGTGGCTCGGCGCGCGGCTCACGCGGGGCGCCGCGCGCCCACCCGTGGGGTGGGCGGCGCTCGGCGGCAGCGGCACGATCGCGGGGATCGGCTTCACCGTCTCGCTGCTCGTCGCGACGCTCGCCTTCGACGGCGCCGATCTCGAGGAGGCGAAGGTCGGCATCTTCGCGTCGGCCGCGTGCGCGGCGCTCGTCACGTGGCTGCTCTTCCGGCTGATCGCGATGCTGCCGAAACGCAGACGCGCCCGCGCGCTGCTCGGCACGTTCGAGCCGCTCGAGGACCTCGCGGTGCCGGTCGATCCCGAGCACGACCACGTCCGCGGCCCGCTCGACGCCAAGGTGACGCTCGTCGAGTACGGCGACTTCGAGTGCGAGTACTGCGGACGCGCGGAGACGATCATCCGCGAGCTGCTCGGGGGCTTCGGGGACGTCGCCTACGTGTGGCGCCACCTCCCGCTGAACGACGTGCACCCGCATGCCCAGCTCGCCGCCGAGGCCTCCGAGGCGGCCGCCGCGCAGGGTGCGTTCTGGCCGATGCACGACCTCCTGCTCGACCACCAGGGAGACCTCGAGCCCGGCGACCTCTTCCGCTATGCCGAGGAGCTCGAGCTCGACGTCGACCGGTTCGCGCGCGACCTGCACGACGCGGTCGGGGCGACGCGGATCGCCGAGGACGTCGACAGCGCCGACCTCTCGAGCGTCACCGGGACGCCGACCTTCTTCATCAACGGGCGGCGCCACTTCGGCGCGTACGACATCGAAACGCTGTCTGCAGCCGTGAAAACGGCGGGCGCGAGAGCCCTGCTCGTGCGCTAGCCATTTACGTGCTCCGCCCGCGCATCTAGATTTCGTCCGTCACGGCGACCGGGGGCAAGCCCACGTGCACGCAGCGGTTCAGACCTTTCGCTACATCAACCTCGCCGCGTACATCGGGCTCGGACTCGTCACGGTCTCGTTCTGGTACCGCAGGCGCGACCGGGCGAGCCGCTGGGCGGCCATCGCCTTCGGCTCGCTCGGGTTCCTCGAGCTGCTGACGCTCGTTCCGGCGCACTCGGGGAACCTCGCCGAGCGGGGCGTCCTCCGGATCGTGATCGCGCTGCTCGTCCTCTTCCCGTACTTCCTCTTCCGCTTCACGATGGGCTTCCGCCGTCCCGGTCGCAACCTGGCCTCGCTCCTCTTCGGCCTGACGGTGCTGCTCGTCGTCTGGACGTTCGCGCTGCCCTCGATCCCGCAGACCGGCGAGGGGCGGTCGCCGGCGTTCCAGTCGTTCGTGATCGTCTTCTTCGTCCACTGGTCGCTCCTCTCGATCCTCTCGGCGGTCAGCCTCTGGACCGCGGGGCGCGCGCAGCCGAGCGTCGCGCGACGGCGCATGCAGCTGCTCGCGCTCGCGACGGCGCTGATCACCGTCGCGCTGCTCGCGTCGGTCCTGACGACGCAGGAAGACTCCGTACCGTCGCTCGTCGCCGGCGCCCTCGCAACCGTCAGCGTCGTCGCCTTCTTCTTCGGCTTCGCGCCGCCGTCGGTCCTCCGCATCTGGTGGCGCGTCCCGGAGCAGCAGCGCGTGCAGGACGCGATCGCGAGCCTGCTCACGTTCGCCGAGTCGCAGGAGGAGGTCGCCTCGCGCGTGCTCGAGCCGGCCGCCGCGATCGTCGGCGCGAACGCGATCGCGATTCGCAACGCAGAGAGGAGAATCGTCGCCGCGTGGAACCTGCCCGAGTCGCTGTGGTCGAGCCTCGAGCGCGGGAACGTCCCGGTCGCCGAGACGAGCTCCGGCGAGCTCGTCGACCTCGAGGTTCCGGGCGGGAGCCTCGTCGTGTGGACGTCGCCCTACGCGCCGTTCTTCGGCGACGAGGAGCTGCGGCTCCTCAGCACGGTCGGCGCGTTGACCGGCCTCGCACTCGACCGCGTGCGCCTCTTCCAGGCCGAGCACGAGGCGCGGCTCGCGCTCGAGCGCGCGGACGAGGTGAAGACGAACTTCATCGCGCTCGCTGCGCACGAGCTGCGCACGCCGATGACGACGATCCACGGCTTCGTGACGACGCTGCATCATCTCGGCGATCGGCTCGACGAGCGCCAGCGCGAAGAGGTGCGCGGCGCGCTGCTGCAGCAGACGCAACGCATGGCCGCGCTCGTCGAGCAGCTGCTCGACCTTTCGCGGCTCGACGCCGACGCGATCGAGATCGCGCCGGAGCGCGTCGACGTGCGCGAGCAGGTGCAGCAGATCGTGACGACAGCGGTGGCGAACCCGGACGCCGTCGAGATCGACGTCGCCGACGACACGGTTGCGATCGTCGACCGGAACGCGCTCGAGCGGATCCTGACCAACCTCGTCACGAACGCGTTCCGCTACGGGCAGCCGCCCGTCCGCGTGCACGCCGAGCGAACGGATCGTCACCTGCGGCTGAGCGTCGAGGACAGCGGCGGCGGCGTCTCGCCCGAGTTCGTGCCCGACCTGTTCGAGCGCTTCACCCGCAGCGAGGGCTCGCGCGCCTCGGCCGTCGGCACGGGGCTCGGGCTCGCGATCGCGCGCTCCTACGCCCGCGCGCACGGCGGCGACCTCCTCTACGAGGACGCCGACCCGCACGGCGCCCGGTTCAAGCTCGTCCTGCCGCTGGAGCCGCGATGACGGTCGACGGCGCCACGCGGCTCGCGCAGCTCGCGCTCCTCGGCGAGGCGGCGGAGTGCCTCGACGGGGTCGCTATCTTCGTCTGGGATGACGACCGGAACTACGTCGCGGCGAACGAGGCGGCCTGCCGGCTCATCGGGCGGACGCGCGAGGAGCTGCTGAAGATGAAGGTCGGCGACATGACCGCGGACCGCGCCGCCCCGTACTTCGAGACGGTGCAGCGCGGCCGCTTCCACACCGGGACGCTGCAGATCGACCGCGACGACGGCCCCGTCCAGATCGGCTGGCTCACGTGCCGGACGCGGATCGCCGGCCTGCCGTACATGGTCAGCGTCTGCTGGCCGGAGGAGCCCGCATAGACCGCTGGGAAGAGGGGTTCGACCGCTGGACGCCGCGCGGCGGCGGCAGCGGCTCGCCCGAGGACACCGGCGTCGACCTCGACCGGGAGTCGCTGCTGCGGCTCGCGCGCGAGCTTGCGGAGCAGCGGCACGTCGAGCGCGAGCAGGCGCGCGCGGAGCTCGAGGAGCTGAAGCAGGCGCTCCGCGAGCGCGCAGCGTCGATCGCGGAGCGCGAGCGCGAGCTCGCGAAGCTCGAGAAGCGGGCAGGCGAGGGCAAGCCCGCGAAGCAGCCGAAGGCCGAGCGCGCCGACGCCGCCGCAGCGGAAGCGCTCGTCGCGCGCGAGCGCGCCGCGCTCGAGCGGGCGCAGGCGCTCGACGCGCGCGAGCGGGAGCTGCAGGCACGCCAGGCAGAGCTCGAGTCCGAGGCCGCGAAGGTCGCCGGTCGCGAGGCGGAGCTCGCGACCGAGCTCGCGACCGCCACGAGCGCGCGGGCGGAGTCCGAGTCCGAGCGCCAGCTCGCCGCCGCCGAGCGCGAGCGGCTCGAGGAGCGCGAGCAGGAGGCGCGCCGGATCGAGAAGGAGCTCGCGGCCCGGCGCGTCGAGCTCGAGGCGGAGCGCGACCGGCTCGAGGCCCGTGCACGTGAGATCGAGGCCCGCACGCGCGAGCTCGAGCTCGCGGCGGAGACGCCGGCGGCGGTGGAGGATCCGTACGAGGCGCGCGAGCGGGAGCTCCGCGCGCTCGAGTCGAAGCTCGAGGCGCGGGAGCGCGAGCTCGCGCTCGTGCGGCAGGCGGTCGACGCCGAGCGGAACGCGCTGCGCGAGCGCGAGCGGACGCTGCGGCGGGCACAGGTCGTGGGGGCGCGGCAGAGCTTCGATCCGCCGCTCCTGCCGCCGAGCTTCAGCGAAGGCCTCGCGGCGTTCGCGCGCAGTCGCTCACGCCGCTGACCCGCTGCTAGGCTCGAAGCTCCGCCCGCCCGGGCCGGAGGACGATGACCGGATGGGCCGTCTCGTCATGCCCGAGCACCCGAACCCCGTCGACCCGCCCGACCTCGGCCTGCTGCCGACGTTCCGGCGCCTGCTCCGCCTCTGGCGGCGCGAATGGCGCCTGGGCGCGCTCGGCCTCTCGCTCGCGCTCGCGTACACGTCGATCTCGATCGCGATCCCGGTGATCACGCAACGTGCGGTCGACCACGCGATCGTCCGCCACACGCGCGCGCTCTGGCCGTACGTCGTCGCGATCGTCGGGCTCGCGGCACTGCGCTTCCTCGTCAACTTCTCGCGGCGCTACGCCACCGCCCGCATCGGCATCCGCATCGAGGCGCGCATGCGCGAGCTGCTCTACACCGCGTACCTCCGGTACCCGCGCGCCTTCTACGACCGGCACGCGACCGGGCAGGTGCTCTCGCGCGCGACGAACGACCTCTATCCCATCCGCTACTTCATCGGCTGGGGGCTCGTGCAGGGGATGCAGAGCCTGATGATGATCGTCGCCGCCGGCGTCGTGCTCGTGCTCGTCAACCCGCGGCTCGCGCTCTACACGGCGGTGGCGATGCCGCCGATCACGGTGCTCGCGCTGCGCTTCGCGCGGCGCGTCTCGCCGCTCTCCCGGCAGGTGCAGGAGCGGAAGGGCGACGTCACCGAGGCCGCGGACGAGGCGGTCGTCGGAATCGAGATGGTGCAGGCGTTCGGCCGCGAGGACGACGTGCGCGGGCGCTTCGGCAGCAAGGCCGAGGCCGTCCGCGACACGGTGCTCCGGCAGGCCGGCGTCGAGGCGCGGCACCTCCCCGGCCTCTACTACCTGCCGTCGCTCTCGATCGCCGCGGTCGTCTTCTTCGGCGGCCGCCAGGTGATCGGCGGCCATCTCTCGATCGGCGAGTTCGTGCTCTTCGAGACCCTGCTCCTTTCCAGCACATTGGGATCCTAAGCTTAGAATTCCACGTGGACAAGTTGTCGCG
>JADMIO012899869.1_pt1 | contig 54069 bp, 42 predicted proteins | sample 8958161 | NCBI WGS metagenome assembly JADMIO01 (sample SAMN16585339, study PRJNA669376) | soil metagenome | isolation source: Crop rotation soil | place: USA: Cullars Rotation, Alabama | collected 2011
CCGGCAGTCGGCGGCTCATATCGGACGACGTAGCCTTGCCTCACATCAGGCGGCGTAGCCGCTACCCTGATACAAACAAATCTTTCAGCTAAGCATTGCCAGAGTTGTCGGTCGTCTCCTCTGCTTCCAGTTCGGACAATAACTTCTCGCAACGCGACACATCTTCCAACCGCTTAATGCCTTGTTCTTCTCGCGCGTCTGCGAAAGGAGTGGCGAAGACGCCCAACTTGCGGGATGCGAGCGCAGTGATGAGTTCGTTTGGAAATCCCAACTCACCGCCAGCGCGGTTGTAACGGCCGGTTGACGCGTCCCAGTGACGACTTCGCAGTTCTTCCAGGATTTGAAACATGATTTGGTTCTTCACGATGAACAGCGCAATGTTCGTTTCGCCGAACTCGCGCGTCTCGGCGGCTTCAAGATGAGTTTCAACTGCTGATTCGATCTCGCCGGCTTCGTTGCGCGCGATGGGTGCGTAGGGATTCTTGATGAAAGCTGTCGGCAGGACCATCTTGTAAGAGTCAAACAGGTGCGCCAGCTTTACTGCGCGCGCAAACGTTTGCGGACGAATGACTGGTTGTGTGCTCCACACGACGAGGGCTAATCCCGCAAAGTCGCGCATCAATTCGTGTGCGCTCAAAACTGCATCACCGGTTCCGAGTGCGTGCGGTTGGGTTACGAAAAGCACGTTCTCTCCGTGAAGCGCATCGCGAATGGCGGCTTCGTTACCTGGCGAAACGATGATCACCGGTGGCCGCGTTTCACCCAGGCCTTCGCGAATACTCCGAAGAACGTGGAGGATCGAAGGCTTGTCTCCCACCATCGCTAGCGGCTTGGGTACGTTCAGCGCTGCGGCGCGCGTACCCTGTCCGGCAGCGACAATGATCGGCCAAACTTCGCGAGAATCAACCGGGACGGACGACGCATCGATCAAGGCGCGCAGATTAGTGATGTGTGAAGCGGCACTCGTACCGAGCGCATTGGTCTTTACGATTGAATCACACCAGAAGTCATTCAAATCGATCTCGCTCAGACCCGGCCCTGGCGTTGACACTATCACTGATCCTTCGTTGACTCCGTGACGTCCCCTGGCCGAATAGTATTGTTCCTGCACTCGTGTGATAAGACTCTGCGAGTGATCGCTAGTCGTTAATGCCAGTACGTTGCCGCCAAAGCCACCACCCATCACACGCGCACCGAGCACATGTGGATCTTCGCTGACGATGTCGATCAACTCTTCCACTTCGGGAACGCTGACGTTGTAGAGATCGCGCAGACTGGTGTGTGACTCCTCCAGCAGTTCTCCCAGCATCTGCATTGCGGATCGTATGTCCTGATGGCTAGCGAGCGAATCCAATGTGTTCGTGGCGAGTGTGACGCGTTTGGCTTCGCCCAAGTGGTGAAGACCGCGAGTTCGAATTTTTAGCGGCCATCGCGGTGTGTCGTTGACCAGTGCGGGAAACGCTCGCTCCAGTTCCGCCAACGTGTCGGGATAATCCGATCTGACGGTCTCAATCGAGATGGTGTCCGGCAAGGCTGCAAAGAGCTCTTGTGCTGTCTCAAACGCTTCTAATGAACCACGAGCGAGCAGCCTTTTGGTTTCAATCCACGCGTTATGACGAGCCGGAGCGCTGAGCTGCCAGTGGTCAATGATCGCGGGGATCAGCAACCGGGAAACCGCGGCGCGCTCGTTATACTCAATCATGATTTCGCGCCCTTTATCGGCAGGTTTGGTAAAGAACGTGACCCACTCGAAGGGCTTATCCGGAAGTGGCGCGAGCCTCGTTTCGTTCGTCGCGTAATCAATCAAAACCGCGTTAGCTGCGGCTCCCAGGCAAATGGTAAGGTGGTCCATCGACCCTCCCCGCGTCCCGATGAACCATTCAGCCAGGGCAGAATCCCACGCCAACTCCGCGGGACTCCACGAGACTCCATTGACGTTTCGGATCGCGGCTCCGCCGAGGACGACGAGAGCTGACGAAGATGACGCGCCGCCGCCCGGCGGTATGTTGGAATCCAGCGCAAACTCGAACCCACGTTGTATCTGTTCACCAAACTTTCCGCGGGCGAAAGTCACAGCGGCATTAATGTAATTTTGCCAGTGAGGTTCTGGCGTACCGTGCGTAAACAAGAAATCGAGCCATTCGGCTTCAACGTCAGCGGTGAACTTGGGAACACTGAGAATTGAAAATGATGACGGTTCGAACTTCGCAGAAGACGAGACGCACCGGATGACAGGCTCACTCGACTTCCGGTAGAGCATCCACGCGTCGCGCTCGCGGCTGGCGAAGGTTAGTGAGGCGGTCGGGAGATACGACACATAGTCAATGTGTTCACCCAGGACACCCATTCGCGCGGGAGCGCGCAAGAGTGAAACTGGTCCGTCGCCATAGTGTTCCAGAAACAAATTGCAAAGAGAAGTTAGTCGCGCCGCTCTCCGCTCGAGTTCGACATCGGCGGCGGTGACTAAACTCGCGAGAGCAGTTTTGATTTCAGAAAGATTCATTTCAGAAAGATTCATTGCCAGCCTTAGGTCGCGAATGTTATAAGGCGCTATTCGAATTAACAGTCTTCAAGAATAACTGACGTCTGACGCACCTGCGGCCTTGATTGATGCAGGGTTTGTTCGAGTTGCTTACAAACAATAACTTAAGTGGCCGAGTTTGCAAACTTTTGTTTTTGCCGCCGCCAGAGTTTGAACCAGGAGAGGACGATGGCTCTACGAAGAAGAGAATGGCTTAAGACATTTGCGGGAGCGAGCGTCGGTGCAGTCGGCTTGCCGCTGCTCAACCGGACGCACGCGCAAACAACCGCCAAACGCCTTGAGCCGCCGCTCGCGTTGAAGGACTACCAACCGAAGAGCATGCTGCACGTGCCGGAAACGCATGTTCCTCGTTCGCGCTTTCCTAATATCGACTTCCACACTCATCTCACGTGGGTCGATCGGAAAGGGAAGTCCGATGTCCTGACTCACGCAGCCACCGTCGAAGAGGCGCTGAAGGTTATGGACGCGAAGAACATTCGCATCATGGTGAACCTTACTGGCGGCTACGGTCCTTTACTCGAGGAGGCGGTGCGTCACTGGCATCAACCTCATCCCGATCGATTCATCGTTTTCACCGAGCCCTGGTACGGAAAGATCACTATGCCGAACTATGCGAAGTTTCAGGGCGAGCAGACAGAAGCGGCGAAAAAAGCCGGCGCGCGTGGTCTGAAGATTCTCAAGACGCTCGGACTTTATCTGCGCGAAAACGTAACCACCGGTCCGTTGGTTAAGATCGACGACAAGAGATTCGATGAGATGTGGGAAGCGGCCGGAGCTCTCGACATGCCTGTGGCCATTCACGTCTCAGATCCGGAGGCGTTTTTCCTGCCCACCGATCGCTTCAACGAACGCTATGAAGAGCTCAGCGCGCATCCGGATTGGTCCTTTCATGGCAAAGACTATCCGAGTAATGCCGAACTCCAGGAAGCGCGTAATCGCGTGATGCAGCGTCACCCGCGCACAAAGTTTGTTTGTCTTCATACCGCGGATTCGGAGAATCTGCCGTACGTTTCCGAATGTCTCGATCGCTATCCGAACATGTACGTCGACATCGCCGCGCGCATTGGCGAACTCGGCCGGCAACCGCGAATGTCACGCAAGTTCTTCGATAAATACCAGGACAGAATTCTGTTTGCCACGGATGCGACGCCTCACGGAGATGAGACGCCGCAGCAGATCTTCGGTAATGAGTTGTACGAGATCTACTACCGTTTTCTGGAAACGGAAGATGAATATTTCGACTACGCGCCCGCGCCGATTCCGCCGCAGGGTCGCTGGCGGATTTACGGCATCGGCTTGCCGGAGCAGATTCTGAAGAAGGTTTACTACGAGAACGCCGCTCGCTTGTTGGCACTGTAAGCTATGCCGGAAAACTCACGCCGACTTTTTTTGATCAACGGGCTGATGTCTCTGGTGGCTGCTCCGCTCTTGCGTCACACGACCTGGGCGGCCGACCGCGGTGTAACGATCACGCTCGAAGGACGTGCAGAGAAGCTCGCAAACGAGACCGTAAGTTTTGGACTTCCGTTGCCGTTTGGTTTCCTCCGAGACGCGCGGAAGGCCAGAGTTGTCGACGAGCGTGGAGTTGAATTGCCTGCCGCTGTTCGTTCGCTCGAACCGTGGCGCATCGGTGGACGAGAAGGTTCGATCCGATCGTTATTGATCCAATTCAAACTCGATTTCTCCAGAGAGAAAACGCAACGCGTAAAAGTCAGCTTTGATGTGCGACCGCGCTCGACGCAGTTCGAATTTGTTCCGGTGTCGCAGACACTGATTGATCAGCACGGGTTGACAGGTCCCCGAGTCAAGGCTGTTCTACCTGCCGATTGGTTGTGCTCGTCAGGTGTAGTCGGACCTCAGGTGCCTGCCACTGAGTCCGGCACTTACTCAAGCTACGACCGCTTCGTCGAAAAGAATTTCCCCGGTTCGCTTCGTTATCTCGATAGTCAGGTCTATCACGAGTGGTTGTTCGATCGAACTACCTGTTATTACAAAATGTACGTTCGCACCGGCGAGAGCAAGTATCTCGACGCCGCTTATCACGCCGCCAATTTTGTCCGCGAACACACGAAGATGGACGGTCCAGACGCCGGAATCTTCACGCTGAAAGGACCCGATCTGAAATATGTCTATCCGCGCGCGATGCACCTCCACTACCTGCTGACGGGAGACGAGCGCGCGCTTGCGTGTGGCAAGTTGATGGCTGAGTACTGCTTCAACCATCAAGATCCTGTCTATCGCCCCGATCTCCTGAAACCAGTTCAACTCGGTGTCGATCCCGAGCGCGGCCGAAACTTCTGGACACTCCGGCACCAGGGGTACGGCCTACTCGGAATCCTGCACGGTTGGGAAATGACCGGCGACCGGAAGTATTCGACCAGGGCGCGAGAGTGTGTTGACGCCTATTACAAACACCAGCGACAACCTCCCGATGGTCGTCCGCCGGATGGTTCGTTGCGGCAAAACTGGGAGTTGTACGATCCGAATGAAGCAACGTTTCCGGGCGCGACTTCGGCGTGGATGATGGCGTTGTTACTCGATCCGATCTTTCATTACTGGACACTTACGAAAGACAGTCGTATCCCTGAGATGGTCGTGAAATGGTGCGACTTTCTCGATCGACAAGGCATCGTTCCCGACGGATCGAAGGCGTATTACGTGATCAACTGTTTCGCGGCGGCTAATCCAAAAGCGTCGCCGGGCGAGATTGGACCAGACATGGAAATGCACAACACCGAGATGGCTTATATGTTCGCGCTGGGTCTGTTTTTCACAAATGACGGCCGGCGCAAGGAGATCTACCAAAAGCGCCTGAAGCGTTTTCTGGATCTGGCGGTTCAGCTCGACATGAACCATCCCGCGCGTGCCTTCAACTGGGCGTTTCAATTCACAAGTCAACTTGTCTATTTCGCGCAACATCAGGGCGAAGGGGCTTTGCACAAAAAGGGGTTTGCATGAAAACGGACGCTCCTGCGGAAACAGTCGCTCACATCAGGGTAGCGGCTTCGCCGCCGGATGGGAGGCAAAGCTACGTCGTCCGATATGAGCCGCCGACTGACGGCTTCGCCGCCCGATGTGAGGCAAGGCTCTGCCTTGCCGTTAGAGCCCAATTAGAAGTTGGGGCTTGCCCCCGGTGCGGCCTTTGGCCCAAGAACTCTTGGGGCGAAGCCCGAACCGCGGGCCTAGCCCGCTGTTGAAGAGAAGGTGGCCGGCAGGGCAGAGCCCTGCCTCACATCAGGCGGCGGAGCCGGCAGTCGCGGCTCATATCGGCCGACGTCGCTTTGCCTCGCATCAGCGGCGGAGCCGGCAGTCGGCGGCTCATATCGGCCGACGTAGCTTTGCCTCGCATCAGCGGCGGAGCCGCAACGTTCGCCGAGTAAACCTTTGTGCAAAGCCGAGTGAAGGTGCAAATGACAGGAGAGTCTAACGATGAGTTACAAACGAAGGCGGGCGATCACTTCGTCTACTGGGCCTTCACGCCGACTGACGGCTTCGCCGCCCGATGTGAGGCAAGGCTCTGCCTTGCCGTTAGAGCCCAATTAGAAGTTGGGGCTTGCCCCCGGTGCGGCCTTTGGCCCAAGAACTCTTGGGGCGAAGCCCGAACCGCGGGCCTAGCCCGCTGTTGAAGAGAAGGTGGCCGGCAGGGCAGAGCCCTGCCTCACATCAGGCGGCGAAGCCGGGAGTCGGCGGCTTATATCAGACGACGTAGCTTGCCTTTCATCAGGCGGCGAAGCCGGGAGTCGGCGGCTTATATCGGCCGACGTAGCCTTGCCTTTCATCAGGCGGCGAAGCCGGGAGTCGGCGGCTCATATCAGACGACGTAGCTTTGCCTTTCATCAGGCGGCGAAGCCGGGAGTCGGCGGCTTATATCAGACGACGTAGCTTGCCTCACATCAGGCGGCGAAGCCGGGAGTCGGCGGCTCATATCGGCCGACGTGCTTTGCCTTTCATCAGGCGGCGGAGCCGGCAGTCGGCTCATATCGGCCGACGTAGCTTTGCCTCCCATCAAGCGGCGAAGCCGCAACGATTAAACTTTTGTGCAAAGCAAGGTATCAGTCGATGGAGAGGGTAACCATGAGTCACAAACGAAGCCGCGCGATCACTTTGCTGCTAGTCGTTCTGTTCATTCTCACTCAGAGCGGGACGCAGGCGCAGACGCTTTATCGCGTCACGATTCAGCAGGGTGTTCGCGTAAAGATGCGAGATGGCGTAACGCTGGCCGCGGACGTCTATCGTCCCGTCAGTGACGAGAAATTCCCCGTTATCCTACAGCGCACGCCTTACAACCGCGCCGGCGGGGCACCGATGGCGAACGAACTCGCCTCTCACGGATATGTCGTTGTCATGCAGGACACGCGCGGGCGTTTCGACTCGGGCGGCGAGTTTTATCCGTTTCGTAATGAGAGTGCAGATGGTTACGACACTGTCGAGTGGGCTGCAAGTTTGGACCACTCGAATGGGAAAGTCGGAATGTTCGGTGGTTCGTATGTGGGCGCCACTCAGATGCTGGCCGCGATGGCGGTACCTCCGCATCTCGTCGCGATCTTTCCGTACGTGACGGCATCGGAGTACTACGATGGCTGGACCTATCAGAATGGCGCATTGATGCAATGGTTCAGCAGTTCCTGGACTTCCGGTCTTGCCGTTGACACACTGCGGCGGCAGGCGGAATCAGCACAAGCGCCAAAAGATTGGGTTAATCAACTGCCGCTTCAGGATTACACCATTCTTAAGCCGCCCGCGACGTCCTCGCTCGCGCCATATTTTCGCGACTGGCTGGCGCACGAGCGAGACGACTCATACTGGCAACAGTGGCGCGTCTCCGATTATTACTCGCGCATGACTGTGATGGGATTGCACGCGGGCGGCTGGCATGATCTATTTCTCAAAGGCTCGATCAAAAACTACACCGGCTTACAGAAGGAAGCAGGGACTGCCGAGGCTCGCGCGAATCAACGGTTAATCATCGGTCCCTGGGCGCATGCGCCGACTTCAGCGGAGGGAAAGATTGGCGATGTCACCTTCGGCAAAGACGCGGTGCTGCAATACACGCCGACCGCGTTGAAGTGGTTCGACTACTCGCTGAAGGGAATCAAGAACGAGTATGCGAGTGGCGCCCCAGTTCGTCTCTTCATCATGGGCGACAACGTCTGGCGGGACGAGCAGGAGTTCCCGCTCGCGCGGACGCGTTACACGAAGTATTACCTTCATTCAACAAAGGGAGCGAACAGCGTCACCGGCGACGGCATGTTGAGCGTGACAGCGCCGGCGGCTGAAACAAAGGACCAGTTTGACTACGATCCGCAAAATCCCGTGCCCACGATCGGTGGGCGACTGTGTTGCGGCCAGGGAATTCCGCCGGGTCCGGCAGATCAGCGACCCAATGAGTCGCGACCTGACGTGCTGGTTTTTTCGACCCCGCCGTTGGCTGAAGACACGGAAGTCACCGGCTTCATAACGGTTGACCTTTATGCCTCGAGTTCGGCCGTGGACACGGATTTTACTGCGCTGCTTGTCGACGTCGATCAGACTGGTTATGCACGTTTTCTCACGGACGGCATTGCGCGGGCTCGTTATCGCGAGAGCACGAAGCAAGCGGCAGCGGTTACGCCTGGCGAGATCTACAAATACACGATCGATTTATGGGCAACGGGAAACGTGTTCAAAGCCGGCCATCGGATTCGCCTGTACATTTCCAGCAGTAACTTCCCGCGATTCAATCGGAACCTGAACACCGGCGAAGACATCATCGGCTCGTCGCGGTCAGTGCGGGCGCACCAAACGATTTATCACGATCGCGATCACGCGTCCGCATTGATCCTGCCGCTGATTCCGCGGTGATAGGGAGACAATAGTGCCTGCTTCTAATTGTTCTTGCATTTGATCTCAGCGGAGTGCTATAAGGTGGGTTAGTTCTAAACGCAAACTAACCATAAAGCAAAACAGGTTCTGCGGGATTTTGTAGATAGTTCGTCAAGAACGTGAACTAACCACCCGTGTTGCTCTAACGTGCAGCAGCTTTTTCTCCCATTGGTCGCGGCCGTCAGTTTCAGTTTAAGGAGTGGCATATGAGAATCGTACGGACAATCACCAGCAGTGCACTCGCCCTTGCAGTCATCATTTGCGTTAGTGGCACAGTCTATTCCCAGGGTACTCACCTGGGCACCATTCGCGGATCAGTCTCCGATGAAAAAGGCGCTGCCATACCCAGCGCCTCTGTTCAGGTCACGGATCTGGCAACGAACCTTTCCCAGAACCTGACCACAAACGGCGAAGGCGATTACGAAGCGCCGAATCTAAAATCCGGAAACTACAAAGTGACTGTCACGGCTCCCGGGTTTAAGACGACCGTAATCAACGCGGTCTTAACCGGTAGTGATACAGTGCGCGCCGATGCCAAACTGGAAGTAGGGCAGCAAACAGCGATGGTGGATATCAGCGCAGAAGCTGGCTTGATCCAGACTGAAGCGCCGACGATAAGCGGTTCAATTAATAATCGACAACTGGTTGAATTGCCTCGGGACAGTCGCGACATCTACCAGTTTTTATATCTCAACCCAAACATCACGACGTCTGCCGACGGCCTTGATTTTAAGTTCGTCGGAGCCCAGAGCTACGGTGCAGCCTTCTCACTCGACGGACAGCGATCCAATGGCGGAATCTTCGGTGGCGCAACTGCCAGTCAACCATCGCTGGAAGCGATAAGCGATCTGACTGTGCTGTCGAATAACTTCACCGCGGAGTACGCGGGTATCGCGAATATCCGTGTTGATACGAAGCGCGGCGAGAAGGACTTTCATGGTTCTTTGTTCTACAACAACAAGAATTCAGCCTTATCGGCATGGACGATCCAGGACAAAAACAATCTAGCTAGCTTTGTACCCAACCCTGCGCGCCCGGACTATCCAAAGCCCTATTTCAACCTGAACGAAACGGGTGGGTCTCTCAGTGGCCCCGTGCGCTTGTTTGGCAACAAGAAAACGTTTTTCCTGGGAGCGTACGAACGACGCTGGAGCGTGGACACCGTGCGGTTTGCCGCTCGAAATTTGCTGCCTGGCCAGCGCCTCCTGAATGCCGACTTCAGCCAACTTAGCAATAGTAATAAGCCAGCCGTTCCGGCGGCGGTTCTTCCTTTATTGACTCCCGCAGAGTTGGCCGCAAACACCGTCGTCGTGGGATCTACCCGGCGTTTTATTAGCATTCCGTCACGGTTATTGAATCCAACGGTCGCCAAAATTTTGCAGACCTACTACCCAACGTCGAGTCTGAATGCGACTGTCGATTCTCGTGGAAGGTTGTCGGATTTTGCGCAGAACGTCGCCTCCGACAACACACGCGATCTTGTTACAGCACGAATCGATCACGACTTCACTTCAAATGATAAGCTGTACGCCGTTTACAATTTTCAGAGGAATCCCAGCACCTCCGGACAAGTAGCCGGCGCCAACTACCCCGCGTTTGGTCTGCGTTTGAACGAGCAAACCAACCACACGCTGTCACTCTCTTACTCGAAGTTGTTTTCATCGAATTTTGTTAACGAGGCTCGCGGCGGGTTTAATTCGCAAAGTCTGTTTAGAAGAGCCCCGCAAACACTGCGCGAGTTTCTGACCTCAATTGGTTTCAGCGATGCTGACATCACGTCTTATGGTGCAGTAGTTGGCCCATCAGCTCTCGACACGCCAGGCCAGACAGAAATCAGAGTTGCAAACTTTGCAACGATCACGAACGGTGGTCGCAGCGTCAACCGCAGGCTCGATCAAAAACTCATCACCTTCGGAGACACTCTGACATGGATCAAAGGTCTTCATACTTTTAAGGGTGGCGCAGACGTTGTGCGCAACCACGGCACGGATGGTTTTGTTGCCAACCGGCAAAATCCGCGCGGTCGCATCAACTATACCGGCACGGCCGCCACTGATGCATGGGCCCGTTATTTACTTGGCCTGCCACCAAACTCAGTCAGTTTTGTCGAGAAGCTTCGTACTGAACTCGATGCTACCAACTTCGAGTACGGATTCTTTTTCCAGGACGAGTACAAGATTCATCCGCGTGTGACTCTCAACCTCGGTTTACGCTATGAACTGATCACTCCGTTCAAAGATCGCGAGAACCTTTTGGTGAATTTCGATCCGGACTTCGTCGACCCGACCACACATCGAAAGGGTCGCTTTATTGTTCCGACCGCGGACGTATTACCGGATATCGATCCACGGATAATTAACTACGGCGTGGTGACAGCTGATGAAGCTGGTGTTGGTCCTGGTCTTGTTAATACTGATCGAAACAACTTTGCACCTCGTCTGGGGATAGCCTGGCGGTTCAACGATCGGAGCGTCCTTCGCGGCGGCTATGGAATCTTCTATCCAACCGCCTCCGCGCAGGGAATACGTGATGCTCTAGGCTCGTCACCGTTTAATCACCCACTAACGAAAACAAGTACTGCGGCGCTGCCGTTGGGCGGGTTTCCTGGTGGGTTGACTGCGCCGGGTGTCACGCCGTTCCAAGGTGGACGCCTGAATGGATTCGACTCGTTCCCCGACGCTAATAGCATCCCGTTTGACATACAACAGCCGCGCATCGAACAGTTCAATGCTACCTATGAGCGCGAGTTGCCTTCGCAAACAGCGATTCGGGTTTCCTACCTCGGCACTCGCATGCATGGATTGATTGGTGGCATCGATCTCAACATGCTGCCTCCGAGCGACACACCGTTCGGCACTCATGGATTTGATGATGATGGAAACGTCATCATCTGCGACCCGAATGAGGGTAACTGTGATGGCTCGATTGATGCCGGCCGCCGTCCGTTCCCTGAACTCGGAACGTTTATGGCGCGCTACGGCAATTTCGGCAGCGGCCGTTCACACGCGTTGCAAATCGAGGCTAATCGACGGTTTGCCCGGGGACTAACATTCAACCGAGCTATACATTGCTGGACCAGAAGGGCGATGGGTTCGACACCGGCAACGCCAGTCTCGGAGGCACGTTCTACAACCAATTCATTCCCACGAACGACTTTGCGCGCGACGCGTTTGTGTCTCGTCACCGGTTCGTCTCCTACGGCATTTACGAACTTCCTTTTGGCAAAGGTCGATCATACGGAAACAACCTTCCGGGCTGGGCGGAGGCGGCTTTTGGCGGCTTCTCTCTTTCGTGGAATATGTTTGCCAAGAGTGGTACAGGCTTTACTCCATTCTGGTTCTGCGACAATTGCGACCCCGTTTTCCCGGGAAACGTGGCGAGCGAGTTTATTGACGCGGTGGGAGGATTTGGTGGCACTTCGTTCCGACCAATCGTGCTCAGCGGCAGCCAATACCTCAGACAAGGCGATCAGTTCTTCAACCCCGCAGCGTTTGCGCCCCCATCCGTTGGCGCTGACGCGCTCGACAATCCAAACGTCGCAAAACGAAATACTTTGACGGGACCGGGAACTTGGGGGGTGAATCTCGGCGTGCGCAAGTTTTTCAAGTTCAGCGATACTACGCGACTTGAAGTCGGCGCTGACTTCAACAATGTATTCAACCACCCGCTTCGCTCACCCCTCGATATGTATTTCGCGGAGCTAGGCAGCTTTAGTCTCGACGTGGACCAAACTACAGGCCGACTCCTCCCAATCACCAACGTTACGCGCAATGAAGACTTTGGACGGATTAACACGAGCTTCAATCAGGAGGGCATCGACAACCGCCGTCTGATCCGTCTCAGGTTGCGCTTGACCTTCTAGGGTGATCGACCGGAAAGACGAAGCAGAATGCCAGAAGGAGAACTCATCCAATTCTTCTTTTGGCATTCCACCTTCGACAATGCAACGTCTGTTTTGTTTCTGAGATCCGGGTCCGGCCCATCATGAAGTCGAGTCCACGTCAAACGTTTTCCAGAAAACCAAACCTTGCCAACATCAAGGCGGCCGGTCATGACATGCTGCGGTTAGTGAACCGTCGCATCCTGCTCAGCATCCTTTCAGATCGCCAGCCAATCTCGCGAGCGGAAATCGCAAAAATCAGCGGTCTGAACAAAGCGACCATCTCTACTATTACGGGCGAACTACTGAAAGAGTCGTGCATCGTCGAAGAAGGCTCGGGACGGACCACTCCGATCGGTGGCAAGCCGCCGACACCGCTGCGACTAAACGCAAATCGTTTCGGATTATTCGGACTTGATATCCGCGCCGACGAAACGATTTTGGCTCTCAGTGATTTCAACAATCGAATCGTTGCTCGATTTAGTTACGAAACAGGTCCTGACGCGACTGCATTCCTGAATAAGATCGGCAAGGAGATTCGCAAGCTGCGCACGAAGCATGATTCGTTCATCGAGTTTCCCGGCATCGGCGTCAGCTTGCCGGGTCTCGTCGATAACCAGAAAGGAAAGTTTCTACTTTCAGTGGTCCTGCCGTGGCGGGATGTTCCCGTCGTCAATCTGCTGGAGAAAGCTACGGGTTTGCCTGTGATCATCGACAACTCGGCTCGCTGTTCAGCGCTCGCTGAGATCTGGCATGGGAAGGCGCAGTACGCGCACGTTCGCAATCTGCTTTACGTCAGCGTGAGTACCGGTTTGGCGTGCGGAGTCGTCATCGATGGCGGTCTTTACCGCGGCGGCAACAACACCGCGGGTCAATTCGGACACATTCCCATCGACGTGAATGGACCAGATTGCCGGTGCGGGCAAAGAGGTTGCTGGGATCTTTACGCTTCAGACAAAGCGACGCTCAAGCGGTACGCCGATTTACGCGGCGCGAGCAGCAAACGGGTTTCGACCATGCGAAAGCTGATCGAGCTGGTTGAAGCCGGCGACGGTGCAGCGACAGAAGCGGTGCGGGAAACGGCTCGTTACCTCGGCATGGGCATTACGGGACTTATCAATGGACTCGATCCCGAGATCGTTATTATCGGCGGTGAGATCACCAAAGCCTGGGGAGTGATCGAACCGATCATCGTCGAGGAGACCAAAAGAAATCTACTTGCGCCTCGCTCGCACAGTGTTGCGATCAGACCATCGGCATTTGAAGTTCGCCCGAGTCTGAAGGGTGCATTGACGTTGATTCAGAATAGTCTGCTGTCAGTGCCGCACATGGGCTGACGCCCTTTGCGAAAAGCTCGCGAAGCGAGCGACAGCATAAAGCCTGGAGTGCAAACCCCAGGATCGAATCATAAAAACACACGCGAGCCCGCGATTAGCGGGCGACAGCGTGAAGATGTTTGAGGCAATCGCCCGTTTCACGGGCTCAAATTTAATTATTAGGTTTCCTGATCCTGGGGCTTGCGCCCCAGGGTTTATGCTGTCGCTCGCTTCGCGAGCTTTGTTTGCGCCTGCTTCGCAGGCTGAGAGCTTAGGATATGTCTGACGGACGCTACAGTTTGACTGAACTCAAGGCGGCATTGACCGGAGGTTTGATTCCCGCGGTGCCGGTCATGTTCGATCGTGAACACCGTTTTCACGAACGTGCGCATGAGGCGTACGCGTCGTTCATGAGCTCACAGCCCATCGCCGGTGTGGCCGTGTGGGCACATACGGGAAGGGGACTGTTGCTCGATGATGAAACGGCGCAGCGTGTGATGCAGCAGTGGCGGCAGGCCATCAGCGACAAACCGCTGATCGCCGGCGTTGGGGCGCGGAATCCTCAAGACGGCACGAACGCGACGCTCGCGATGGCCCAGGCTGCAGCCGACTGCGGTGCAGATGCGTTACTCGTTTATCCGACTGCATGGTTAAAGGATCACGAGCAAAGAGATTCACTAATCATTAAACATCACGAGCAGCTCTCGAAACTCGGTTTGCCACTGGTGTTGTTCTATCTGTACGAAGCTGCGGGCGGAGTTCGCTACACGACAAACGTTTTGGATGAGCTCCTAACGTTGCCAAATGTGATCGGTATCAAGATGGCAACCCTCGATAGTGTGATGACCTATCAGGACGTCGCCAGTCACATCCAGTCGCGACATCCAGACAAGCTGCTGATAACGGGTGAAGATCGTTTTCTCGGCTACAGCTTTCAGCGGGGAGCGAAGGCGGCGCTGATCGGCATGGGCGCCATCTGTTCCGACCTTCAGGCTGAATTGATCGAGGCGCATTTTGCAGGTAAGGCTGAGCGCTTTCTCGAACTATCCGATCAGGTTGATCGACTGGCGGAAGTTCTTTTCATCAATCCGATGGAAGGTTACATCGGGCGCATTCTTTACGCTCTCGCGAAACTCGGCGTCATTACCGCGGATGCGGCAAACGATCCGTGGGGACCCGCATTGACTGCGACTGAGCTCGATAACATCACTGCGTTACTGAATACGTTGAACGTGCACGCTGGCTAATGTTTTCTCTGGTAAACGGAAATCCGGAAATCGACTCTCGCGACCACGCGGCGCTGGTTAGCGACTATGAACGTCTCCGCGCCGGTTTACCCGTAGACCTCGAAAGTCATGTTCGTGAGCAATACCACATCGACCTGACCAGCGAGTATGGCGGTCATGTAATCAAGAATCCTTTTGGCAAAGCGTCGGGACAACTCTCGCTGAATCTCTCGCAAGTGCGGCGCGACTGTGAAGATCAGTTAGGCTTCATTGTTCTCAAGTCGATAATCGCGGAAGACGCCTCGGGCGCGCAGTCGATGAGCGAATGGGCCATCGAAGAAACGCGAATGGTGGTCGAACGGATCACGGGCCTCGATAAGACTCAAGGCTGGACGGTTTCGTGGAAGGGCCGCGGTTGGTACGACACGTTCGCGAAGTATTTAGAGTTTTTCGACGAAGCATTGTCGGTGGCCCGGCCGGCTTCAGTATTGGTGGTCCCCTCGTGCAAGTATCACTTGCCGAGTGCCGTTGAGAGTCTTTGGAAGATTGGCGAATACGAATACACGACGCGGTGCCTGGTTGACGTTTGGCGACGTCACCATCAAGACGTGCCGATGTTGATTGAGAAAGACTTCAGTCCCACTTTGGCCGGCTCCGATCGCGCCGCGCAAGCGGAAATGATCATTGAATGGCTGACGCGCGTGACCGCTTTGATCAGGCAAGGTGCAGCTCCAGCGCCGGTCAGTATCGGATTGAAGGTTTTTAACGCGATACTCGACGATGCGTTCCAACTCGAAATGTTGCGCGCGATCAACGAGAAGTGTGAGGGCGAAGGGGTGCCTGATTTTCTGGTCTACGCCAACCGACTTTTCGATCCGGACTTGGAATTCGATGGCGTCCGCGGCATTGCGTATGGCGGTCCGGATCTCAGCGCGCGCAATCTGAATGTGCTGGCGCAGATGCGTCTACTCGAACGGCAGGGCGCGATTCCAGTTTGCCGGTTGCCGATCAGCGCCACCGGCAACATCGTGTCGGGACGCATCGCCGCTGAGTACCTGTTGCGCGGCGCCAGTAGTTTTCAGATTCACACCTTTTTTCAGCTGCCCAGCGGCGAGTATGCGATGAAAACCGGCGGCAAGACCGGGCGAGCATTGCTCGAGCTCTATTTTCATCCCACGGAAGGACTGATCGCGTGGCTGCTGCATTTGCGTCGTTTGTTGGACTGGCCCGTCGATTGGAACATGAAACAGATGGCGGAGTTCTCGATGGAACCAGCCAACAACGTGTGGTTGGAACACGCCGCAGTCAATTGAGTGATGCAGATTCGTTTGTTGTTTGAATCCGACATTCCTTCAGCAATGAGACTGAAGGAAGCGGCAGGCTGGAACCAGACGGAAGCTGATTGGCGTCGGCTGCTGCGCCTGGAGCCGAACGGTTGTTTCGGCGCGATCAAAGACGGACGGTTGGTGGGTACAACAACTACGACGATTTACGGCGAGCTCGCCTGGATCGGCATGGTGCTCGTCGAACCGCAAGAGCGTGGGCAGGGAATTGCGGCGGCGTTGATGAACGTCGCGCTCGATTATCTGAACGGCAAGGTCGATACGATAAAGCTCGATGCGACGTCGTTGGGCCAACCTGTCTACGAGAAGTTTGGTTTTCAGGTTGAGTCCGCGGTCGAACGATGGGCTGGCAACTCGACCGGCGCGGAAGCTGAGACGGTTGTGGAACACGGCGCGGTTCGAGACCTGTTGCATCTTGATCGACTCGCGTTCGATGCAGATCGTTCAAAGTTGCTCGAGAGTCTCATACACGACGCTTGCGTTTCGCCCGTTTTGATCAGAGCCGCGGATGGCACGCTGAGTGGTTATGCGTTGGCGAGAACCGGGAGCAAAAAGACGTATGTTGGACCGGTGGTTGCCAAAGACCCGCAGGTTATGGAGACATTGCTGGATCGAATGTTGAGTCAATTGTCAGGACATGATGTTTATATCGACATCAACAGAGAGTGCCTCGTCGATACGAGCGTCCTCTCGGATCGGGGCTTCGTCAAAGAACGCGATCTGATTCGCATGGCTAAAGGCCTAAGTCAGAAAACTTCGCGGCTCATCGTCGCCATCGCCGGTCCGGAGGTTGGGTGACATTGTCTCAAGAGTTGGTCGTCGCGGTTGGATCGGGTCAGTACCACCTCGCGGTAGCGGGTGGGTGCGCAGCCCTTTAGGTCTTCGGTGATGTCTCTCGTTGCACGGCTGGCGCACCCACCCGCTACCGCGAGGTGGTACTGACCCGATCCAAGCGGGAAGCCTGATTGCAACAAATCATTAACGAGGTTTCGGAATATGGAAACAACTGGCGCGGTGCAGGATGGATTGCAAAGAGAGTTTCGCGCTGACCAGCTCAACGTTTACGTCTATGAATCGCGTCCGAAGATGGGCCAAGCGGCGGCGTCGGTCATCGCGGCGGAGATCAGGCGTGCAATTCAAGAGCGTGGCAGAGCGGTGGTGATACTCGCTTCCGCGCCGTCGCAGAATGAGTTTCTTGCGAATCTCGCTGAAGCTCCGGACATCGATTGGTCGCGTGTAATTGCGTTTCATCTCGATGAATACCTCGGCATGGACGATCAGGCGCCGCAATCGTTTCGCCGGTTCCTAATCGATAGACTCGCGAACAAAGTGCCGCTGGGTCAATTTCATGGTTTGCGTGGTGAGGCGCCGGACGGTGCAGCAGAAGCTAAACTTTATGCCGAACTATTGGAGCAGAATCCTCCTGATTTTGCCGTGTTGGGAATCGGCGAGAACGGTCATCTGGCTTTCATCGATCCGCCGTTTTGTGACTTCAACGATCCCGAACCCGTCAAGGTGGTTCAACTCGACGAGATCTGTAGAAACCAGCAGGTCAACGACGGCGCGTTTGCGACGCTCGACGAAGTCCCAAAGGACGCGTTGTCACTGACCATACCTACGCTGATGGCGCGGCCAAAGCTATTCGCCATCGCGCCGGGACCGGCGAAGCGGCAAGCAATCAAGAACGCCGTCGAAGGCCCGATCAGCACCAGTTGCCCGGCATCGATTCTGCGCACACACCCGAACGCGCACTTATTCATCGATGTCGTCGCGGCTGAATACCTGGACCATTGAAAACGAAATCTGCCCTTAATCCGTGTTATCCGTAACTAATTAACCGCGGATGACACGGATCGAGAACGGATTTTGCAGTTTATTTAAGGCGCCGCAAAGGAGAACAGCATGCACAGTTCAGTTCACGTAATCGATTACGTTGTGCTTGTCTGTTACCTGTTGCTGATGGCCGGCATCGGCGCTTACTTCATGAGATTCATGCGGGTAGGCGCCGACTTTTTGAAGGGTGGCAACCGCGTCGAATGGTGGGTCGCCGGCATGGCATCGTTCATGTCCGGCTTTTCGGTTTGGACCTTCACCGGCGGAGCAGGATTCGCTTACCGGCAAGGGTTCATCGGTGTCTTCCTCATGTTTCTCGCCGTGCCCGCCTTTTTCTTCGGTTACATCTTCTTTGCCCAAGCCTGGCGCCGCTCACGTGTCACTACAGTCGTTGAATACATTCGCAGCCGCTTCGGCGAAGGTACGCACAAGACGTTTTCCTGGCTGACCGGTCCAAGCCAGTTGATGTTTGGCTCAGTCCGACTCTTCGCGTTATCGAGTTTCATGTCAGTCGCGCTCGGTGTACCGGTCGAGTATCTGGTCGTGATCTGCGGTTTGGTGGTCCTCGCTTACACGGTGCTGGGTGGTTACTGGGCGGTCTGCTTCACAGACATGTTTCAGTTCATGTTTCTGTTTCCGATTGCCTGTGTGTTGATGGTTCTGTCGCTCGCGAATGTCGGCGGGTTGAGTAACTTCGTCGCGCACGCGCCGGCTGGATACTTCAATCCGTTTGCCGGTGAATACGGCTGGTTATTCCTGATCGTTTACACGGTTTCGCAGACCACCGGCTACAACAACTTCGGAAACGCGCAGAGATACTTCTGCGCCGACACCGAGCAGTCAGCCAGGAGAATCGCGATTCTCTGCATGATTCTTTTCACGATCGGCAGCTTGATTTTTTATCTGCCGCCGTTAATCGCGCGGGTTGTGCTGCCTGAGCTCGGCACAGCGGCGAACGGTCTCAAGCAACCGTCCGAAGCTGCTTACATCGCGATGGGACTGCGTGTGCTGCCGCCGGGAATGATCGGCGTGTTGCTCGCGGCGATGCTGGCGTCGTCGATGGCTTCCTTGTCAGCTCACAATCACATCATCACCGGCATTTTCGCGAAGGACATCTATCAGGGTTACCTGCGGCAGGACGCGTCGGATCGTCACATGTTATTCGCGAGCCGTCTGACATCGCTTGGCGTCGGGCTGGTAATGATTTGTGTGGCACTGCTATTTGCGCAAGGCGCGACTGGCATCTTCACGCTCTTGTTCATTCTCGAGTCGATGTTTCTGATTCCACTTGGCCTGCCGCTGCTCTACGGGTTCGTCGCGAAGGGTGGACCATGGTGGTCCGCCGTTTGTGCTTATGTTGTCGGCGCGATCACGTCGTTGTTCGTCAATCTTTATCTGAATCGATATCTGGGCATGGGACTGAACGAGACATACCTGATTGGTATTCCCGCGGTCACCACGACGATAGCGTTTTTTATTCCGGTGTTTTTGATCGCGCCCGAGGGAGAGTTTGCGCGCCGCGTTGATGCGTTCTTTGGCAAGTTGAGAACGCCGATCGATACGGCGACGGAGCTCGGCGCGACGGGCGTTTCCGGTCGCGGACAACTTGCGCTGGTCGGCAAAGTAACCACGGGTATGGGCGTAGCTTGTTTTGCACTCGTGGCTGCGAGTGCCGCGGGACGAGATCGTTTGGTGGTGGGCATCTACGCGGTTGCAACCACCCTCATCGGACTCGCCTTTATCGCTGCCGGGCGCGTGCCGACCGAATCGGACGAGCGGCGAGCGCAAACAGTCGCGGTTGAACCAGTTTCAGTAATCGAAAAATGAAACTCAGATTCTTTCTGCTGCTACTTTTCTGTTACGTGATGTTCGTTCCGAGCGCGCTGTGCTCGGTTCGCACGATCTGGGCTGTGAACGACGGCGAGAAAGTTGAGCGAGACGATCTAAACAATCCAAACAAGCGTGCGAACTCTGTCTGGGACGGACAGAAAGTAAAAATCTTTGGCGCGCGCAACGAGATCATCGCTTTCCAACTGATCATCGAAGCCGATCAGCGTGGCATTGAACGTTTGACTGTCGCGCTGCCGCCGCTAGTTGAGAAAGGCGGCAACGCGAAGATTCGTTACGCCACACCTGCCTCCGACCCGACAAACTACAGTGGCCGTCCGATCCAGATATTTTCCGTTAACTACATGAATGTGGAAGTTCCGTCGCACGCGGATTGGGTCTACAAGCCCGATTCTCCCGCGGCGCCGAAGGATCCCACGGGTTGGAAACCGGTCCAACTGATTCCGGAGAATGCGCGCGCCGGACTCGGCGATTTTCCGCTTCGTGTCGGCGGTGGTCTGAACCAGGCGATATGGATCGAGGTCTACACTGCACGCAATCTTTCCGCCGGCCTGTATTCAGGAACGATAACCGTAACTGCTGACGGCCAAAAGCAGACGATACCGATCGAGTTGGAACTGTTTGATTTCACCTTGCCGGATCAAAACAGCATGGACGTGATGGTCTATTACGAGAGTCTGCAACCCAAACTGTATCAGGGTCGCGACCTCGATGCGCAGTACCATCGCTTTGCTCATCGCCAACGTATCGAGCTGGTCCATGCCTACGACATCAACTCGGTAACCGCGGCACTGGGCCGCTTCGACGGCAGCGATTTTACCGCGGCAAAGGGTTATGAAGGACCGGGTTTGGCTACCGGCAACCGGATCATTCCGCGAACGTTCTATGGGCCGGGAAAAACTTTCGATGAACGTGCGAGTGCGTGGCGCGAAGCCGATAGCTGGATGTCGTTTCTTCAGCAAAAGCTGCCGCGTGCGATCACTTTTCTTTACCTGCCCGACGAAGCTCGCCGGTCCGAATACGACTATATCCGGCGACTCGCCGACAACGTTCATTCGAATCCGGGCCCAGGCAAAGCGTTACCGACCTTCGTAACCAAACATTACGTTAAGGAACTCGATGGAGCGATCGACATTTGGGATACCGGTCCGCTCGGCTATGACATCGCCCGCGCCAACGAGGAACGTGAACACGGGCGCAAGTACTGGATTTATAACGGCGGCCGTCCCGCGGCGGGCGCGATTGTCATCGATGCTCCCGCCACTGATCCGCGCGCCACGATCTGGGCCTGTTTCAAACACGGCATCGACAACTACTTTTATTGGCACGGCGTGCATTGGCAGCACAACCGGCAAAAGGTAGGCGAGCGCAAACAAAACGTCTGGGCCAACCCGCTCACGTTCGATAACCGCGGCCAACCAAACAAACCAGTCGACGACCAGGGCTACATAAACGGTGACGGCGTTCTGATCTATCCGGGTGAAGACAAGCTTCATCCCGATCAGGATCGCGGCATCGCCGGACCAATCTCCACGATTCAGCTCGCAAATTTTCGACGTGGTCTACAGGACCATCAGTATTTGACCCTCGCGCGAAAGTTGAAGCTCGATGCAGTAGTTGACGAAGTTCTCCAATCAGTGGTCCCCCGTGTTTTTTCCGACTCAGGACCAGCCGTAGGTTTTTCCGAGGCTGGAAATGATTATGAACGCGCTCGCTACAAACTCGCGCAAGCGATTGCGAAGCAGAGCAAGCGATAAGGGGGCGACTGCGCTTGCAATCGTGGGTTGCAACCGCATCGCTCAGGAAACGGCGCTTGACCTCGCGACGAAGGGAGAATCGATGAAATACCTCATAGCCACATTATTTTTGATCGCTGTTTGCGGTAGCACCGCGTTTGCGGTGACGTATCAAGTGGGCCCGACGAGAACATTCAAGAAATTGCAGGACGTCGCTCCGCTGCTTAACCCCGGCGACATAGCGGAGGTCGACGGGAATGCCACTTACCCCGGTGATCTGATATTCACCCGGCCCGGGACCGACGTTAACAAAATCACGATCAGAGGGATTCGCGTTAATGGGTTGCGTCCGGTGATTTCGGGCGGCACGAACACGGTTGAGTTTCGATTGTCAGACCATTACGTCTTCGAAGGTTTCGACGTCACGGGTGGCAGCTTTCGTGGCATCTATCACCACGCTCACGACATTACCTTGCGCGACTGCGTGGTCCATGATTGTCCGGCGCATGGAATACTCGGCGCCGATACTGATTCGGGATCGTTGTTGATGGAATACGTGGAGGTCTATCACTGCGGCAGCGGCACGGGACAGCATCCGGTCTACATGGCAACTGATGAGTTTGCGCATCCGGGTTCGGTGTTTCGCATGCAGTATTGCTACCTGCACGATCAAAACGGCGGCAACAACATCAAGAGCCGTGCGGAGCGAAACGAGATCTACTACAACTGGGTGTCAGGCGGTTTCTACGGCGAGATCGAGCTGATTGGACCAGATCCGCACGGCAATAAGAACGTCAGCCACAGTACCGCGCGTGAAGATTCAGATGTCGTGGGAAACGTGTTTCAGCACATTGCGACGCAGGGCACGCGTATGGCCCGGGTTGGCGGTGATGGCACCGGAGATACTGACGGTCGTTATCGCTTCGTCAACAATACATTCATCCTGCGCCAGGGACAGACGAGTCCGGTGATAGAGATCTTCAACGGCATCGAGAGTCTCGAGATGCACAACAACGTGATGTTCCGCGTTGGTGGTGCGCCGATAGACAAGGTGGTGTTGGAGACTCGTGTGCGTTGGGTGTCGGGGGTTGTGGACACCGGCAGTAACAATTGGGTGACGACTGGTTCGGCGCTGATTCCGACGGCGTGGACCGGAACAGTGACTGGAGCGAATCCGGGTTTTGTTAACATCGCCACTTTCGACGTGCATCCTACGTCTACCAGTCCATTAGTTAATGCGGGGAATGGTAATCCGCAGAGTCCGGCGGGTCATCCGTTCATCAGTCCGTTATTCCCACCGGCGTTTATTCCGCCGTTCCATACTGCATTGGCAGTTGGAACAGCGCAGGCGCGACCGGTGTTTGGAGCAATCGACATAGGAGCATACGAGTTCACGCCGTGAGGAAATATTTCTCGCGCAACGGCGCAAAGCCGCAACGAAAACCGTTGAAACGCGGCAGCGCTTTGCGTCGTTGCGCCTTTGCGTGAGAAACCTTCTCAGAAGACGTATGAAGCTGGCTTTTTCCACGCTTGGTTGTCCTGGATGGAACCTGCGACAGATCGTCACGGGTGCTCGAGACTTCGGTTATGACGGCGTCGAGTTGCGCGCCGTCGGCGGGAGTTTAGATTTGCTCCGTCGCGCCGAATTTGCACCAGCACAGCTCGCGACGACCCGTGCCAGTTTTGAAGACGCAGGTATTGAGATCTGCTGCCTCGACACGTCGTGTGTGTTTCATTCGCCGGATGCGAGTGAGCGAGCTAATCAGTTGAAGATCGCGCTCGCTCATGCCGAATTGGCGGCGCAGCTTGGCGCGCCTCTGATTCGCATCTTCCCCGACAAGATTCAAGCTGGTGCGCAACGCGAGGAGACACGCGACTGGATCGCCACGAGCCTGCGACAAATCGCAGAGCTCGTGCCGGACGGTGTCAACGTCGGACTCGAGACGCACGGTGATTTTGCGCGAGCGGAAGCGGCGGCAGAGATCGTCACGCTCGCGAATCATCCGCAGATAAAACTGATCTGGGACATCGCAAATTCAGTTGCCGCGGGTGACGAGATTGAACGGGCGGCGCGGGTGATTCAACCATATCTGGCCCATGTTCACCTCCGCGATGCAAAGCCAGTCTCGGGATCGGAACACTGGCTTCCGGTGTTGGCGGGTCGTGGCCGCGTGTCGTTTGCGGAAGCGTTCGCTACGCTCAGAGAGTTGAAATACGAAGGGTTCGTCAGTTTCGAATGGGAAAAATACTGGCATCCGGAAATCGAAGAACCGGAAGTCGCGCTGCCAAATTTCATCAACGCGACTCGCGAACTAGTTGGGGATCGAAGTGATACGACCAAATGTTCTGGTGTTGGCAAGTGACGTCTTGTTCCGACACTTCTTTACGGCAGCATCTTTAAGGAAGCTCGACGAGGCGACGAGCTGGACCAGGTCTGCTCTGCGTGAAGATTCGTCAGAATTACGGAACGAGATCGCCAATGCCGATTTGCTGATGACTACGTGGCATTCCCCGTTTCTAACTGCCGAAATGTTGGGTCAGCACCCGCGCGTCAAGCTGATCGCGCATTGTGGCGGCGAGGTTAAATCGCGCGTGTCCGAAGATCTTTTTGAGACGGTGACGATCACAAACGCGGCGGATCCGATGGCTCGCGGCGTGGCGGAAATGGCGTTGGCGTTGACCCTGACGCTCGTTCGTCGCATTCCCGAATACGCGGCGGAAATGCGCGACGGTGTGAGCAGAACGAATGAGTACGTCAGCAAAGGCGAGACGCTGTCTGGGCGGCGAGTAGGAATCATTGGTTTTGGCCGAATCGGACGGGCCTTTGCAGACTTGTTAGAGCCATTCCGGGTCGACTTTCTGGTGAGTGATCCTTACGCGAAACTCGATTCGATTGCGGCATATAAAGCGAGGTCGTGCCAACTCGATGAGCTGCTGAGCTCGTGTTCGGTCGTGGTGTTGTGCGCGGCGCTGACGCCGGAAACGCGAGGCATGATTGACAAACGTCGCTTGTCGCTACTGGGCGACGCATCGTACCTGATCAATGTCGCGCGCGGCGGATTGATCGATCTCGACGCGTTATTGAGCGAATTGAGAAGGGGACGAATCAGCGCCGCCCTCGACGTCACGGATCCTTTGGAACCGCTCCCGCCCGATCACGAACTGCGCCATTTGCCGAACGTGATTCTTACTCCGCACATCGCTGCCGGCGGGATCGAAATGCGTGGTGAGATCGGAGCGCTGGCCGTTGCAGAAGTCGTCCGGTTTGCAAAAGGAGAGCCGCCGCTCAATCGCGTGACGAAGGAAATGCTCGCGACGATGACCTGACTTATTTGGAGTCACAAATGTGCTTGGATCGGGTCAGTACAGGGAGCGGTAGCGACCTGGTCAAAGATCGGAGTGAACATCGTTAGGAATATCGCATGCTGATCACTGACCAGGTCGCTACCGCTCCCTGTACTGACCGGGTCCAAGTGTGACGCCCGCCTTTTGAGGCAAAGTGAGGAGAAGCTTGAGTACGTTAGCGGTGAATCAGTCGATCGCAATCAGGTGCGCGGTGCTCCATCGCGTGCGTGTGCCGTTCGTGGAGCCTTTCCGCATCAGCAACGGCGTGGTCGCGGAGAAAGACGCGATCCTGATCGAGTTAACGACGAGCGATGGTGTTGTCGGTTGGGGCGAAGCGTCACCGATGTCGGGAGCTTTCTATTCTGCTGATACGCCTGACGGTTCGTGGACAATATTGAAACATCAATTCGTGCCTGCATTGCTTTCGTTAGGCCACGTCGATCCCGCGCGGTTTCATGAATTCTTGCGCGACCAACCCGGCGATCAGTTCTCGCGCGCAGGCATTGAAGGAGCGTTGTGGGACGCTTACGCTCAGACGCGAGGAATGGCGTTGTGCGAACTGTTCGCGATTGAACGACGCGCGGTGCCGTCGGGAGTGGCGATCGGAATCTTCGACACGATCGAAGAATTAATCGATCGCGTGCGACGCTACGTTCGCGAAGGTTATCAACGCGTCAAGATAAAGATCCAACCCGGCTGGGACATCGAACCGGTGGCCGCTGTGCGTGCAGAGTTTCCGCATCTTCCGTTGATGGTCGATGCAAATGGTGCGTACACGTTTGATGACGTGCAGACTTTCTGCGAGCTGGATGACTTCGAGTTGATGATGATCGAGCAACCACTCGCAGCCGCGGCGATATCAGAAGCCGGCGAGCTGCAAGCCCAGTTGAACACGCCTTTGTGCGCCGACGAATCTGCGGAATCGTTAGCTGCGCTGGACCAACTGATCAAGCATCGCGCCGCGCGCATCATCAACATCAAAGTGCAGCGCGTTGCTGGTCTCAGTGAAGCACAGTTGATGTTACAAGCGGCGCGCGCTGCGGGGCTTCAGTGTTGGGTGGGCACGATGCCGGAGTTGGGCATCGCCTCCGCGCAGGCTTTGCACTTCGCAATGCACGATGGCTTTTCGTTCCCGACTGACGTCGAAGCTGCTGCACGCTGGTACGTTGACGACGTGATCGAGCCGGCGATCGAGATCGACCGGCGCGGATTCATCGAAGTTCCGCGCGGCGCTGGTATTGGATACAAAGTGTCACGCGAAAAAATTGAGCGCTACACGATTGCAACCGAGAAGGTAGTTCCATGAAACGTCTATCATTATTCCTATTTGTCATCCTGTTGGCGATGCCGGGCCACGCCGCGGCGCAGCCGGCAAAAGACACGCCGCGTGTTTGGGAAGCGCCGCTGGTGCTTCCGACCTACGAACTCAATCGCCCAACCCTTATCCAGCCCTGCTCGATTGGCAGCGACGTAAGTGGCGACCTGTTTATCCATACCCATTTCTCGATTCGCTCGGCAGCGAAAAAACAAACAAGACCTGGAAGGCGGTCTACCTCGAGAATGAATATCTGAAGGTGACGATGCTGCCGGAACTCGGCGGACACGTCTATCAAATCTTCGACAAGACACTCAACCGCGACATCATTTACTCCAACCCGGTAATGAAGTACGCGATGGTCGCGCTGCGCGGCGCGTGGGTGTCGGGCGGTATCGAGTGGAACTTTCCGGACGGTCACACACTCACAACGGTCGCGCCGATCGATTATGTGATGCGCACCGAAGCAGACGGCAGCGCGGTAGTCGCGATTGGCGACACTGAACGCGTGCAGCGGATGCAGTGGCAGGTCATCCTGCGTCTGCGTCCCGGGACGAGAGTGCTCGAATCAGAAGTCACGTTGAATAACCGCCGTGAAGTACCGGGACGTTACTGGTACTGGTCCACTGCGGGCGCACCGGCCGCGCCGGATTTGCGTTTCAACTATCCGATGCGTGAAGCGTATCCGCACGCGTTCTGGCCCGTGTTCAAGTTTCCGATCGAAAAGGGCGTGGACGTCGGACGCTTCAGCGAGGTGCCAAATTTCCTCTCGCTGTTTGCACGCGACTCGAAGCGCGACTATTTCGGGATCTATTACGAGCAGTCTGACTGGGGGGTGGTCCACGTCGCCGATCATCGAGAGTTGCCGGGCAAGAAGACGTGGACGTGGGGTACGGATGATAACGGCGACATCTGGATCGACAAGCTGACCGATGGCGGTGGACAGTATGTTGAGTTTCAAGGCGGGCGTTTTGAGACTCAGATGGAGCATCAGTTCATCGCGCCGCATCGCGTCGAACACTTCTTCGAGTACTGGTTTGGCGTAGACAAGATGGGTGGTGCGTGGAACGAAGCCACGCGTGATGCGGCAGTCAGAGTAAATGTGCAGAAAAATCTCGTAACGATTTCAATCGCTCCGAATCAGCGATTCAGCCAGGTCGAGCTTAGTTTGGTCCACAGCGGCCAGCAGGTACATGCGAGGCAGATCGATTTGGATCCCGCGCAGGTCTTCACCATGGCGATCTCCGTGCCTGCTATCCGTCTGCCGCTTGAGTTGACGCTCAAGAGCAAGGATGGCCGCGTGCTGCTGCGATATCGAACTGACTCGCCAGTCGACAACAATCCGGATTTCAAGGCCGCCACGCGCCCGCTTCCCGATCCGTCGAACCCAACCAGCGCAGAGCAAAGCTATGTCGCGGGACTCGCCTTGGACAAGAAGAGCAAAGAACGTGAAGCGCGCGCGGCTTACGTCGAGGCTTTAAAACGTGATCCGGGCTTCGCACCCGCGCATATCGCTCTCGGCCTGTCCTTTTATAGAAGCGGTGAATACGAAACCGCGGCCAGGCATCTCGAAGCGGCACTCGTACGCAACAAAGACGCCGGTGATGCTCACTACTACCTCGCACTCGTGCAACGTGCGTTGGGTCAAAGTTCCGAAGCGGAAGACCATCTACTCTGGGCTGTGCGTTCGGGTTATCGCGAGTCTCTGGCATGTTACGTTCTTGGCGAGATGGCCCTGGCAAACGGCGACACGAAGAAAGCGCTCGAATACCTGCAACAGGCAGTCACGCTCGATCCACGGGATCTAAAGGCGCGCACCGTGTTGGCAGTTGCGGAACGGCTCGATGGAAACATTCCGGCTGCGCTCGCCCGAATCACCGACGTCGCTAACGAACTTCCCATCGACTATTTCGCTATAAATGAACAGGTATTGATCAACAGGGCCGCCGGTAAAACCGAAAAAGAAAAAGCAGCCGCAGACCAACTGCAACATCTCTTATCACGTGAGCCGGACGCTGCGCTCGAACTTGCGTTTGACTACATGGCCATCGGACAGCAGCGAGAGGCGATTGCAGTTTTGGAGGAAGTGATTAAGCGTGGTCCAACAGGCATCCTGGCGGTCGATCAGCGTCGTGTTCATCCGATGTTGTTTTACGCACTCGGCTACCTTTATGAAAAAGCCGGAGAACACGAGCGCGCGCGAACGCAATTCGCGTTGGGCATGAAAGGCGATCCGGCGTTTGTTTTTCCTCATCGCGTGGAAGAGATCGACGTGTTACGTACAGCGGTTGCCGCGAATGCAAACGACGGCCGCGCTGCGTACTACCTTGGCAACGTATTGGCTGCCATGAATCGCGATCAGGAAGCACTAGCGGCGTGGCGCGATGCGGTGAAGCTGGATCCCGACAACGCGATTGCGCAACGAAATTTCGCGCGCGCGCTGTGGCTAGTCTCGCAGAGCCGCGAAGAGGCAGCGGCTCAATATCAACGCGCGATCAACGTTTCGCCAAATGACTTTCGTCTCTATATCGAGTTCGACAAGTTACTGACTGAACTCCGTGCGACTGAGCGACGCATTAAATTGCTGGAAGGTGCTCCGGCTGTGGTGCTCGCCCAGTCGGGTGCCGTGCAATCTTTGGCTGGCGCGTACGTTGATGCCGGTCGCTTCGCCGACGCCGCAGCGCTGCTGGCGAAGACGACCTTCACCTCAGGCGAAGGAGAAGACGCGGCCTTGGGACTATATCGCAAAGCTCATCTTGGTTTGGCTAAGAAGTATCGCGAAGCAGGCGACCATTTGAAAGCTGCATCGGAGTTTGCGGCAGTCACTGAGTTTCCGCGGAACTTTGGCGTGGGCCGGCCCGCGATGCAATCACAGGCCGAGTACTACGTCGCGGCAGCGCGTGAGTATCAGGCGGCCGGAAAGAGTGACGAAGCTGAACGCTGGTGGCAGCGGGCTGCGACTGAGGAATTAAATCCTCCGACGCAGCCGGAAGAGCCGTGGTCCGAACACTACTTCTATAAGGCGGTCGCTTTGGACCACGTCGGCCGCAAAGCCGAAGCGCGCAAGCTCTTTCAACGTCTCGCCCGGTTGAATGACGATCAGCAGATGCTTGAAACGGAACCCTGGCCGGCAACTGGCGCGATTCGTTTCGTTTTGGCCGGGGCGGCTCTGAAAGCGCTGGGCCGAAACGACGAAGCGCGCGTCGCCCTCGAGCGCGCATTGAAGCTCGATCCGCAGAACGAGCTGGCAATCTCCCAGCTCGCGGAACTGAAACGCAGCGCACAAAAAGTCGCGATAGTGCTCTTCTCTGTGCAACCTCTGTGTCTCTGTGGTTGATAAATTCCGAGCAAAAACACACCACAGAGACACAGAGAACACAAAGGTTGCACAGAGAAATCTCAGAACAAGTTCTGCTTGTGCAAAGCGGTTGGAACCAATGAAAACCAAAGTCATCCTATGTCTTGTCTCGTTCTTTGCAGTCGTAACGACTATTCCGTCGAGTCATGCTGAGCACGAGACTTCCGAGACACGGTTGGCTCAGCTCGTCGAAGCCAACGTCGTCGCCGTTCATGCGTTTCAAATCTTGCTGGCGAAGAGCTCGGGTAAAGGTCAGGCATGTTTTGCAGCCGGTAATCTTTCCGATACTGCGCTCAATGCACTCTCGGAACATCAGGCGAGGTTACTCAAATCCGATAGCAAACAGTTACGGCTTTGGGTACAGGGCCGTGAAAGCACGTTCAATCCAGCAGAGGATCTCCAACCAATCCTGAGTTCAGGTCTGAAGATCCCCGACAACGCTCCGGTCAACATCTTCACGAGTTACCTGCGACAAAACACGAAAGCCAGCGACGTGAAGGTGCGGACCATCGCCAGCCTCTATCAAACAGTGCTGGAAGTCGAGCGCGACGGCGATCGGCTGCAAGAAGAGTTTGCCTTCTACATTTCTCTCGGTTTGCCGGTCTACGTGGCCCAACTGAATTTGCCGGGAACAGACGCGGACCTGCTCGCGGTCGGACGCAAACTCGAGGGCCAATCGTGTGAAGCCCCGGTTGGTACGAGCGCCGCCGAGTGGCAGATCGCCGGCAGGAAGATTTGGAATTGGGGCGAGAAGAACCTGCACATTCGTGACGAGCGCGTGGTGGCGGCGGAGTTGTTGCAGGAGCCTGACGTCAAACGTCTCGAGCCGAGCTTGCGTGCGTTGCCCGCACAAAAAATCGCGGTTGTCGGTCACTCATTCACGATGGGTTTGCACTGGTCGTCGCCATCCAGTTTTGTGCCGATCGTGATCGACGTCTTCCGTCGCGAGAATCCGAAAGTCGAGTTCAAGCAATTTGCCGCGGGCGGTCTAACTGCTTCGCGAGCGCAGAAACGTTTCTATCAGGACGTGCTCGCGTGGAAGCCCGACAAAGTGTTGTTCGTCGTGATGACGCGAACTGACGAAGACTATGCGGCGCTGAAGGAAATGGGCCAGGGTCTGCGTGCAGCCGGCATCAAGACCTACATGTTTGACGAGGTGCACGATCCCGCAGCGGTCACGCCGGGCACTGTCGAACGAGCACGCAAGGCAGCGGAAGAGAGCGGCATCGAAGTCATCGAAGTGGGCGAGCTTCTGGCCAACTCGCCGGATCGAGCGAAGTTCATTTGTCTTGACGGCATTCACATGACCGAGCCGTATCACCGGTTGATGGCGAAGGAGTGGTTGAAATATCTGGCGGGCGCGCGTGGTAATGTTGCTGCTCACGCACACGTCGTCAAGTCGCAAGTGACCGCGCCGAAACATCCGCGGATGTTGATTGGTGAAAACGATCCGCTCACTGGTTTCAAAGTGCTGCGCGCGCGTTACGAAGCAAGAGCGCGTCCACCTGACGATATCGATGGTTGGGCGTTGAGTTATCTCATCACTGGAGACGAAACGTTTGCCAAACGCGCGTTGCAAAAGCTGCGCGAAACTCATCCGCCGGAACTCGTCGGTTCGCGAACTTATCCTGAATACCTCAAGTGGTCGCTGACGTTTGACTGGCTTTACAACTATCCGGGGTTCGATAACGAGCTTAAAGATCGCGTGGCTGGTGAGCTCTTGCAGGCGGCGGAGAAGATGTTGCAGGACCAGTCGCTGAAAGAAGTTCAGCTCGCGATGTATCACAACTACACCGTTCGCTATTTAACCCTTGCGCTTTTCGCGTTGACCGCGATTGAGGGTCATCCTTCGGTTGAAGCGCAGGCGGCGCCGCTGCGGAAACATGCGCGCGCGGTACTGGACCACATTCTCGACCTCACCAACTTCATCACACCGGACGGCGGTTATCACGAATCGATGGACTACCAGCGCATCACCTTCGCGCCGCTCGCGATGATGGCGGAGTTGTTGCGCACGACCGCCAACAGCGATCCGGCGCTGCGTTACACGGTGTTTCAGCATTACACCGACACGTATCTTTACAAAGTCTTGCCTGACGGCACGACTGCTCGCGACGACGATAACGAATTTCCCTATCTTCAGTGGGAAGACAATATCTGCTTTGGTTATGCCATCAATCGTTTCAAGGATCCGTATGCGGCGTGGTTTCTGCGCCAGAGCGGCTGGCCTGCGCAGCCAAAATGGCGCGTCGCGATAACGCAGTTTCTTTGGGACGATCCAGATGTAACTCCACGGAATCCCGCCGACAGTACAAGTGCCGAGATTCCGCGCGTCTATTTCTTCCGCGGCATCGGCCACCTGATCATGCGCGACGGCTTTGGTCCTGATTCGACGTGGATCGAGTTCAACTCCGGACCATATCTCGGCAAGCACGATCATCTCGATCAGAACCATTTCATCATCTATCACAAGGGATATTTAGCAACGGAGAGCGGCGCCGACTACACCGACACTGAAAGTCCGCATTACCTGAACTACTACCGTCGCACCATCGCGCACAACTCGATGCTCGTTTACCAAACGGGCGAGAAGTTTTTCTGGGCCGAGAATCTTTGGCCCGCGGCCAACGACGGCGGTCAGCGGATGGATTCGTCGCGCTATTGGAACACGGTGCGCAGCCGTGAAGACTTCGAGCGGACGCGTGACTTGTGGGCCACCGGTCACATGGAAGTGACTGACATCCGCGATGGTGAGTATGTGTACGCGCGCGGCAATGCGACCAACGCTTACCAGCCCTCGAAGATGGAACGGTTCACGCGCGAGGTCGCCTACACACCGACGAATAACGTCCTGGTGATTTTCGATCGAGTGCGAACCACGGATCCAAATCTGAAGAAGGTGTGGCTGCTGCACGGCGTGGGCAAACCATCCGTCGAGGCCGCGGACAAGCGAAAAGATGTCGGCCACGGCGGCACGGATTATACAAACGCGTCCACGTTCACTTATGAGGATGGCGGTGGTCGACTGCGAGTGCATTCGTTGCTACCACGCGAAAGGGAAGTGGTCACGCGCGGTGGAAATGGTTGGGAATTCTGGACGCCGGGCGATGAGTTCGGCGGCGCCTGGGGCTCAGGCAAGAATTGGCCGCTTGATCCTCCGGCGGGTGGTCCACTGCCCACCGATCCTTACCTGCGAAAAATGTGGAAGACGTTCTGGGGTGACGATTTTGAGAAGCTGTTGCCTTCGAACACGCGCGCGATTGTTCCGGCCGCGTGGCGAGTAGAGGTTTCTCCAGCGACGCCGGCGAAGGAAGACTTCTTTCTTCACGTGTTGGAAATCGGCGACAAGGGCGATGCGCGCAAACCGAGGGTCGAGCTGGTCGATGGTTCCAATTTGATCGGCGCTCTTGTCGAAGGCGCCACCGTCGCACTGTTTGCCAGCGGCGAGGGTGTCGTGACTGACGGTGAAGCAACGATTCCCGACGTCGAGACCGCAAACCTGCTCATCAGCGGTTTGCAGCCCCACGCAAAATATGAATTGCAGATGACCGGTGGGCGCGCTAACTGGCGTGGCGGTCTGTTCAACGGCGTGCCGGGCGGAACATTCATCGCGAACGCCAACGAGTCAGGCGTTTTGTATGTGCCATTTAAAGGACAGAAAGACGGACGGCTGCGGCTGCGAATGCTCGCCAGTCGTTAATGAACGAGGACTTACTTGGATCGGGTCAGTACCACCTGCGATAGCGGGTGGGTGCGCAGCGATGCGGCGCTGATGAGGTCCAGTTGCAGATGGCTGCGCACCCACCCGCTATCGCAGGTGGTACTGACCCGATCCAAGTGAGACGCAACGGTGTTGTTGATTATAAGTTTATGAAAATCTTTTTCTCGACTGTACTTGTCGTTATTTTCTGCGCGTTCGCAAGCGCGCAACCAGCACGGCAGTTGTCACTGCGCGAAGTCAATAAGGTGGCGCAGCCGGCGGAAACATCGGTAATCGCCATTGTCGGAGCCACGCTGATCGATGGCACCGGTGGACCGGTCGTTTCTGACTCAGTGGTCGTCGTGCGCGGCAAGCGAATCGTTGCGGTTGGCAAACGAGATGCAGTCAAAGTACCGCCGGGCGCGGACGTATTCGATGCGAAAGGCCTCACCCTCGTACCCGGCTTAATCGATTCCCATTTCCACATCGATGGCGACGATCCTTTGCCGGCTCTGTACCTTTCGCATGGCGTGACTTCAGTGCGCGATCCGGGCCAGTGGATCGAAGCATACGACGCAGCGCGCAAAGCATCTGCGCCGGTGCCCCGTCTGTTTTTGTGTGGTCCACATCTGGATTCGCCGCCGCCGGCTTATCCGACTGATTCGTACATCGTTCGCGACCCGGAAGAGACGCGCCTGGCCGTAAATCGCTTTGTTGACGACGGCGCCTCAGCCATCAAGGTTTACTTCCGTTTGCCGCTCGCGCTGATGAAAGTCGCGATCGATATGGCGCACGCGCGTGGCGTTCCGGTGATGGGCCATCTCGAGATTGTTGACGCACGTGATGCGATCCGCGCCGGCATCGATGGTATCGAGCACGCAACGTCTTTTGGCACTGCCTTGCTTCCGCTGCGAGATGCCGAAAAGTATCGCCAGGCAGTGTTGGCCGATAACAACGCGCGTCGCGAAGGACGTTACCAGGTCTGGAACGCCATAAATCTGAACACGCCGCAAGCTGCCGCACTTTTCAAATTAATAGTTGATCGAGGTGTGGTCGTCTCGCCGACGCTGGCGGTCTTCGAACGACAACGCGGAGATAAAGACACCACCGACGTTCACGTGCACGCCTTTCAGCAGATGGAGGCGTTCGTCCGTCTGGCGAACAAAGCCGGAGCGAAGATTGTCGTCGGCTCACATTCTGATGTACCGCATGCGAAGAGAGGTTGGGCTTATCAACGCGAGCTCGAACTGCTGGTCCAATCAGGGTTGACGCCGATGCAAGCGCTGGTCGCCGGCACGATGCAAAACGCACGTTATTTTCACGTCGCGGATCGTGTGGGAAGTATAGAAGCAGGAAAGCTCGCCGATCTCGTGCTGGTTGACGGCGATCCTTTGCAGAACATCAGTAACATGCGCCGCATCAAGCGCGTGATGCTCAACGGCGTGTGGGAACGAGCCGAAGGCGAAAACGAAAGCAAATGAGCGCCACAGTCACTGGTCTCCGCTGCGCTTTCTGTTTAGTGGCGCTGTTCTTCGTCGCCGCGAATGTTTCGGCGAAGACCGTCTACGTCGATCTGCTTGCGGGAACGTCGACCAAAGCCGATGGATCTTACGAACGGCCCTTCACCTCCTGGCGAGTTGCGCTTCAGCACGTTACCAGCGGAGATACCCTCGTTGCGAAGAACGGCGACTATCGCAAAGCGGGCGCCCAGGCGCGCTGGGGTGGCCTACACTTAACACTCACGCTCGCCGATGAATTGGAAAAAGACGACCCACGCCCGAATGTCTCAGCACGTCCTGATGCAACCGGCATTTATCGCTACGATCCGAAGAATCCGCTCACCATTCGCGCCGAATCAAAACACGGCGTGATCATCGATCACATTCGTTTTCATCTGGCCCAGGGCATCGTAATCGACGGCTTCGACATCATCCCGAACCCTTACTATCGTGATGCCACCGGCAAGAAACTGAATCTGCGCCGCAACGGCATTCACGGCGACAGTGTTTACGAACCGGAAGATTCTTTCAATCGTGTTAAGACAAACGATCCGCCCGGCGGTTATACGGCGGCCTGGTATGACCGCAATCTTTGGACCAGTTACATCACCATTCGAAATTGCAAAGTTCACTACGAGTGTCCACCCGCCGGGTGTACCTCGGCTTACGATCCTTTGCAGGACGATGATCGCCTGTACTTAATCAAGTTCAACCAGTCGCATCACATCACGATCGAAGACAACGACCTGTTCGACGGTAAGAACTATCAACGCAAACCGGCGATCGATCTGCCTTGCGTGGACGACGTCGTCGTGCGGCGGAATTTGATTCGCAATTGCCACCGTGGGGTGGTTTCAAAGGGCGGCGGAAGTCGGGTCCTGATTGAGGCAAACGTGTTCGTCGATAATTCGGGAGCGGCATTCTCCGGCGGCTCGACGGATCCGAATTTGTTTATCGACGGACGCTTTGGCGATCCCTGTTCGTTCGTTAAGTTCGAATCGTACGACATGACGGCGAAAAACAATCTCGTCGTTTCTACTCGTCCGGGTGAACGACCGGTCGAACCAATTGCTATTTGGGCAGCGAAGGACGCAGTTATCGAAAACAACACTTTCGTCGGCATTGGCGAGCGCGGCGTGCTGTTGCTTCGTCCCGGTAATGAAATTGATAGCCCGCCACGCGGTTGCCGGCGCTCAGTGCGCTTGGCGCGATCGGAAAATATAGTTCTGCAAAAAAACATCTTCGTTCTCTCAGGCGTGGTCGACGAAACGATGCTATATCAAGTGACTGGCGGGGGCGTGAAGGTCGATCGCTTCGAACATCGTGATAACACCTTCTTCAATCGCGGAGCCGATGTTCCTGTTGGGGGCCTGGCCGATCCGAATCACGAGCCGGGTTACAGTAACGCAGATCCGAAACTCGCCGGCGGCACAGGAAGCGACTACGAGTCCTGGATGGCGACCGCGCGGTCGCAAGTGCATGGGCGCGGAGTTTCGCTTGAGTTATCGAAAAACAAATGAGCACTGCGTTGGGTCGGGTCAGTACCACCTCGCGGTAGCGGGTGGGTCAGTGATCACGATGCGAAATTCCTTTTGCTTTTGAGAATCCGATGGTTGATCCACCCGCTACCGCGAGGTGGTACTGACCGGACCCAACTTCGAAAAATATTTTAAGACAAGGTCAAATGAGCGCTGATCAATCAAAAGAGAAGAGCACGCCGGAAGCCCCGCACCTGTTGCGCCGTTTCGGCTTGCTGGAAGCAACCGCGCTGAACATGACGAATATGATCGGCATTGGTCCGTTCATTACCATCCCGTTGCTGTTGTCCGCGCTGGGTGGACCACAGGCGATGCTCGGTTGGCTGGTGGCGCTGGTGATCACTATCTCCGACGGCATGATCTGGAGCGAGCTCGGCGCGTCCATGCCCGGCTCCGGAGGTTCATACATCTATCTCCGTGAGGGGTTTGGACGACAGACGTACGGGCGCCTGATGGGCTTTTTGTTTATCTGGCAATTCATTTTCAGTGGACCTTTAGAGATCGCGTCCGGTTACATCGGGTTCACGCAGTATCTTGGTTATATCTGGAAAGACATGGGACGACCGCAGAGTCTCGCAGTGATTGTCGTGCTCGGCGTGTTGAATATCAGTCTGCTCTACCGGCGCATCACTTTCATCGGGAAGTTAACGGTGAGTCTGTGGATCGGAACGATCCTGACGACGCTGGCCGTGATTGTAACCGGCGTCTTTCATTTCAACCCGGCCGTCGCGTTTGATTTCCCACCAGGCGCCTTCAACTTTTCACTTGGCTTCTTCTTAGGTTTAGGAGCCGCAACCCGAATCGGCATCTTCGACTATCTCGGCTATTACGACATCTGTTACATCGGCGACGAGGTTAAGGAACCGGGACGAACAATTCCGCGCTCCGTGATCATCAGCGTGATTGCGGTGGCCCTGATCTACATCGCCATAAACTTCTCGGTTATCGGTGTCGTTCCGTGGCGTGAGTTTGTGCCGGCGGAACAGCATCCGCAGTCGAACTTTATCGTGTCGATCTTGATGGAGCGCATTTGGGGTGGCCGCGTCGCGACTTTCTTCACGGCGATGGTGCTCTGGACCGCGTTCGGTTCGGTGTTCGCGCTGTTATTGGGATATTCGCGTGTGCCGTATGCAGCAGCCATCGACGGTTACTTCTTCAAGATCTTCGGGCGGCTTCATCCTAAGAAAAACTTTCCCTACGTTTCGCTCGTCGTGCTCGGTGTCATCGCGATCGTCTGTAGTTTCTTCTCGTTGGGTATGGTAATCGACGCGCTAATCACGACGAGAATTCTCATTCAGTTCATCGGTCAGATCGCAGCAGTTACGTTGTTGCGGCGCAACGAACCGGAGCTGAAGCGCCCGTATCGCATCTGGCTATACCCGCTACCGAACTTGCTTGCGCTGTTCGGTTGGATATTTGTTTTTGCCACGACTGACTGGAAGATCATCTCGTTTGGCTTAGGAACGCTCGCGCTTGGATTGTTGTGCTTTGTTCTGTGGTCGTATCAGACAAAGCAGTGGCCATTTGCGACGACGGAAGTAGCCGATGTTGTTTAAGAGAAGACTGTTCTTGACGCTCTTCGTCCTTTGTTGCGCCGGCAGAACGGCGGCGCAATCGTTACCAGTATATGAAGTAGCGCGGGTCACCAGCCGGATCAACATTGACGGTAAACTCGACGAGAAAGCGTGGACGGACGCGCCACTCGTCGGCGCCTTTGTTAACAATCGTGATGGCTCGCGCAGTGAACTCCAAACTGAGGCTCGCGTTCTGTACGATGACCGTTTTATCTACTTCGCTTTCCGCGTGGTGGACCAGAACGTGTGGGCCACGATGAAGCGACGCGACGAGCACTTGTGGCTCGAAGAAGTGGTGGAAGTGTTTCTTCAGGCGAATGCGTCGATACCAAACTACATTGAGTTGGAAGTGAATCCGCTCGGGACCATGCTGGACATTTACCTTATCGACCGGCGCAAGCCTTTGCACTACGAGAGCTGGAACAGCGAACACCTGCGCTGGGCGGTGCAAGTGGAGGGGACAGTCGATGGCAAGGATGGCGACCGCGGGTGGTCTTGCGAAATAGCTTTGCCGTTTGAGGACATTGCCACTGCCACGCATCTTCCGCCGCAGCCGGGCGATCGTTGGCGGATGAATCTTTATCGAGTTGAGCAGAAACCGAAAGTGGCGGAGCTCGCGTGGTCGCCGACGCTTCAGGATGATTTCCACGTCCTGCCGCGACTTGGCGAACTCGTGTTTACGGATCGTCAAGTGCCAAAATGAAGACTTTTGTTGGAAGCGGTCAGTACCACCTGCGATAGCGGGTGGGTGCGTCAGCGCTAACGCACCCACCCGCTATCGCAGGTGGTACTGACCGTTTCCAAGATTGATTTGTACATGTTAACTGAACAGGAAATCGACCAGTTCAATCGCGACGGTTATCTTATGAAACCCGCCCTCTTCGATGCCGAAGAGATGGAACTGTTAATCACGATCGCGAAAAACGATCAGCGCCTGGAACGAGAAGCGTTAAAGCGTCGCGATGCACACGCGGGCACGAGCAAGCTGTGGTTAACGGATGTGCTCGAAGACGATATCTACAGTGCTTTTGTGCGCTGCTTGCGTATCGTCGAGCCAATGGAACAAGTTTTGGGCGGCGAGGTTTATCATTACCATCATAAGATGATGTTGAAGGAGCCGTTCGTCGGTGGATCGTGGGAGTGGCACCAGGACTACGGTTATTGGTACTCGAATAATTGTTTGTTTCCCTACATGGCGAGTTGTTTGATCGCAGTCGATCGGGCGAGCAGAGAGAACGGGTGTCTGCAAGTGATTAGAGGCTCGCATCTGATGGGCCGTATAGACCATAACAAGACTGGCGATCAAACCGGTGCTGACATGGCTCGTGTGAACGAAGCTTTGAAGCATTTAGAGTTGGTGTATTGTGAGATGGAGCCGGGCTGCGCTCTTTTCTTTCATTCAAACCTGTTACATCGTTCGGACGCGAATCGTAGCCCTAATCCGCGTTGGTCACTGATCTGCTGTTACAACGCGGCTCGTAACCCGTGCAAAGGCAGGCCCAACCATCCTGAATACAGTTATCTGGAGAAGTGGCCCGACGAGCGCATAAAAGAGATCGGTAGAAAAATTAACCTTGGAGAATCCAGCAGTGGCTGACGAAAAAGACTCCACGTTATCTCGACGCGACTTGCTTAAAGCCGCCGGCCTCGCAGGCATCGGACTGTCCACCTCAAACATCGCGCACGCTTATTCGCCGGAAGAAGAAGCGGCGCAACATCGGCGGGCGCAGCAGCGGACCATGATCGGCGTGCGGTTCGAGCCACATGATGTGGTGCGCCTGGGAATCATTGGCGTGGGCCTTCGCGGTACGGAGGTTCTGAAAGAATTTCTGGCGGTCGATAAGGTTGTCGTGAATGCAGTCTGCGATGTCGTAAAAGATAAATGCACTCGTGCGGCTCAACTCGTCGAGAAGGCTGGTCAGAAGACACCTGAGATTTACGCCAACGGTGAAAGAGATTTCGAAAGACTCGTCGCTCGTGACGATCTCGACTTCGTTTACATAGCGACGCCCTGGGAGTGGCACGTCCCGCAAGTGCTCGCTGCCTTGAAAAATGGCAAGCACGCCGGCACTGAAGTCCCCGCCGCTTACACGCTCGAAGATTGCTGGAAGATTGTCGATGCTTCTGAAGCTGCGCGACGCCATTGTCTGATCATGGAGAATTGCTGTTACGACGCTTCAGAAACGACGGTGTTGAATATGGTGCGCGCCGGCGTGTTTGGCGATCTCGTTCATGGCGAATGTGCCTACAACCATGATCTGCGCGGGATCTTGTTTGAGAACAAGGATGAGGGTCTATGGCGCCGGCGGCATCACACTTTGCGCGACAGCAATCTATATCCCACTCATGGACTTGGTCCGATGGCCCGGTACATGGAAATCAACCGCGGTGACAGGTTTGATCACATTGTGTCGATGAGCTCGACGCATCTGGGATTGGAAGCTTATCGCAAAGACAACGTGCCGGCAGGTGATCCGAAGTGGAAAGAGGTCTACAAAACCGGCGACTACAACACGAGCATTATCAAGACCGCCAAAGGCCGTACCATCATGTTGCAGCATAATGTCTCGACTCCGCGTCCGTACGATCGCATCAACCTGATCCAGGGCACGAAAGGAATTTTTCGCGACTATCCGCCGCGTATTTTCATCGACGGACAGTCGGAACATCACACCTGGACCACGCTGGACAAGTACAAAGAGCAATATGAATCGCCGCTGTGGAAGAATCAGGGTGAAATGGCGCGCAAACTCGGTGGACATGGCGGCATGGATTACCTGATGTGTTATCGCCTGGTGCAGTGCATGCGCGAGGGGCTGGAGCCGGACATCGATGTTTATGATGCGGCCGCGTGGAGCGTGCCTGGTCCCCTTAGTCAGATTTCCGTGGCGAAGGGCAGTGTGCCGGTGAGATTTCCGGACTTCACGAGAGGGTTGTGGGAACGCGAGAGATCGGTGAGTTGACGGTTTTCTTTGAGCCTTTGCGTCTTTGCGTGAGAAATAATCTCTACAACCGCTGAGCGCATTCGCGCATGAGCTCCGTCTCGAAAGCCGGTCGAGTTGAACTTCGTGGGTGTGGTTTATCAGAGGGTATCCTGCCTGTTAGATGGAGAAAAATCGCGGCCGAGTGTTTATAAGCTGGGACGGGTGAACGAAACGCGACGTTGCCAAGGTGCTGCAATGCGTCTGACAACGCGTAATAATCGGGATCGCCTGCTTCCCACAACGCATCACGCTCGGCGAATTTTTTCGGAGCGAATGTCGCCAGTCCAAGCAGATAATCGGAGCCATACTCAATCATATCGATGGCCAAATCATTTCCCGTGTAGATCGTAAACTCCGGACGCACCTCATCACGCAACGCCAGCCGTTTCAATTCCTTTATTCGATCAAGCGAGGAATGCTTCAGGCCGACCAGCTCCGGTATCTGCATGAGGCCTCGCATTGTTTCGTCGTCGAAGATCTCACCGTTCGGCGCGAATACCGGTGAGAGTTCGAAACCAAGTACTTCATCGTAACCGCGACAAATCTCGGCGTAGCAGTCAACCTTTTCTCGCGCCGATCGATCATGCAGGCGCGTCGTCTGGAAAATTATTGGTGTGCCGCCGTACTCAATGATCTGATCGATCTTCGTGCGGTAGAGTGAGACGACATTGCCTTGCAGACCCTCGATGTACGCTCCTGCTACGAATTTTGTATTCGAAGGTAACGCTTCACGCGTCCATTGCAATACCTGTTTTTGTTCTCGTTCAGACAAGTAATTAACGTAACCGGTGTCCATGTTGACTGCGTTGACGAGGCCGGCGGAATGCGTTCGTCGTAGGTGATTTTGAAATGCTTCAACAGCTATGGATCCATCTTCTTCGAAAGGCAATAACGCGGCGGCCATTCCGGTAACCTTGCGCCGCGGTTTTATTTGGCCCAACACCTGTTCGATATTCATTTCGTTTTCGTCGTCTTCAATTTCTTCAACCGATCTGCGTCTTTCGAGTTCTTGTAGTGAGCGTCCAAAGGATAGCAGCCAGACGGAAGTCCGGCGCGCGGCGCGGTGGTGCAGTCGCTGAAAGTGCGGCACACGCTCTTACGTTGTAAGGGGCGACCTTCAATAATGTCGAGCAATAGAGTCGGATACGCGAGCAGCATACGGCCCAGGCCGACGCAGTCGGTCCAACCTTCGCGGATCGCTGCCTGGGCCACGTACGGCAAAAACTCCTGGAGATAGCTGTAGGCCGATCCAATCACGACCAGGTCAGGAAACTGTTGTTTCAATACGCGAGTGATTCTCATCTGTCGAGCAACTCCCGCAAGCGGATCCTCCGGTGCAGAATAGCCATCCGACGGAGGGTACGACGCGGGTCGCTGAATGTGTGGACTGTAATAAGGACTGCCCGCGGAAATATTAACCAGTCGCACGCCGAGTTCACGAAGTAGCGAAAGGAATTTGACTGGTTCCGACAGATCAGGTTCGAGAGGGTTTCCAGCGGTCACGCCAAACCCGTAACGATAGGGAAGCAGACCATCGGTCGATTCCGGCACTCCGCACTGTTCTGCTGACGAGTCTTTGCGGAACGGAATCGTGTCGAACGCAGACAGGCGAACCGCAAGCGACAAGGTCGGTCTTGCGGCGCGAATCGCAGTCGCGACTTCACGTAAGAATCGCGTTCGATTTTCGAAAGAACCTCCGAAATCGCCGTCGCGCGTGTGGGCGCTGAGGAGTTCATGGCCCAGATAGCCGTGGCAATGTTTTATGTCGACAAAGTCAAAACCCGCTTGCGCCGCAACAACCGCAGCGTTGTAGAAGTCGTCGATTATTTCCCTTAACTCATGGTCAGTGAGCACTGGATAGTCTGCGGGAATGTTCAGACGACGATCGAGGATTGGGTGGTGGTAGAGGATCTTTGGCTCGGGACGATCGTGCGCGTTGGGACGACTGTATCGACCTGAGTGGGTCAGTTGCAGACCGACAAAAAGACCGTCATCGGAACCTACTGTTCGCTTGTGTGCGGCGACTAACGTTTCTCGCAACCGGCTTAGATCAACTTGTGAGTGTTGGTTGATGACGAGCTGGTTGGGATTAGCCCGACCGTCATGTCGTACCGCGACAGCTTCACCGCCCCAGATGAGTTTTGCACCGCTTGCGCCGAAACGCTCCCAACGCCGAAACGTCAATTCCGTCGGACGGCCATTTGCCGTGGCGTCCCATCCTTCCATCGGTTGGGCGGCGATGCGATTTCCGATTTTAGTATTGCCGACGTAAAGGGGCTGTGTTGACGGCGATCCATCCCCGGAGACGAGTTTGTAGTCGCACGGAATGTCAATTCGCTGTTCGGTCAGATAGCGTCGAAAACTCTCGACGTCACGCAATCCGCCAAGATGTGTGTAGGAAGGCTGTGGCATGTGTTTCCGGCGTTTTGTGATTGATATTACTAACACAACGCATGATCAATTGTAGAGAGTGATTCTATGAGTTGTGACGCATTTTCTGGTCGCGGTTGAGAGACGATCAGCTGTCTAAGATTTCAGAAGCGACCTTGGGTTGCTGCTCCCAAGCTCCGCAACAAATGGGCGGTCACATTTGAAACACCAGTGTTTTTGAAATCTTTGGAGTGCCGAATAGCGTGTTAACACTCAAGAATGACAGGTGTTAACACGTCAAGGGTGATTGCCGACTATCCGTTCAGAGTCTCCGAAGGAAAGGACGTTGAAAACACCTGCCAGGTACGCGTGATAACACGCTTTCGTGGTCTTTGAATCGACCATATGCTGGTAATCGTAATGCTGAGGCAATTGATCAATGGATTCAAGCTAAGGCACTCACTGATTTTAGGAGGCGAGCAAGAAGCAACGCACATGAGTGCACCATCAAAACAAACGAAAGAGGTTGGTTCAATGAGACACCAAGACAAAATCAAAATACAGAGACGACGTCGTAGAAAGTTCTTTTGGCTATTTGCAGCGGCTGCGGTTAGTGCGTTGTTGTTAGAGGAACAAGCAGTTGTCCTCTACGTGCTGTTCGCCCTGGCGATAAGTGGGGTAGTGATGGTGTTAGCGTTTTCGAATTTGGTAGCCAGAGATGCGCGGATGCAGACCGCTTCCATCAGAAAAGCCGCTGACCACGACATGAGTAGATACTCCAGGAATTTGATTAAAAGCAGAGCTGCTGCGTAACGATCGACGGCCCCGAGCGAAACACATGAATGAACGATTGAACTGAATGTTTTCCAAAGAATCATTCGAACGCACATAAGAGGAGGTTCAAATGCCGATTTACAAAACCAAATTGCAAAGAAAAGAGGAAGTCGCTGATGGAACAATGGCATTCCATTTTGAAAAGCCAGCAGGTTTTACATTCAAGGCTGGACAATTTGGTGACCTTACTCTGATCAATCCCGTCGAAACGGATACCGAAGGCAACACGCGCGGATTCTCGTTGGCGAGCGCTCCCTATGAAGGCGACCTAATGTTTACAACTCGAATGCGTGATACCGCATTCAAGCGGGTATTAAGAACAATGGAGATTGGAACGGAAGTTTCCCTGGATGCTCCTTATGGCTCATTCACGCTCCACAACAATGCGCGCACGCCCGCAGTCTTTCTCACCGGCGGCATCGGCGTAACGCCTGTCAGAAGCATCATTTTGCAAGCCACTCACGACAATCTTCCTCATAAGATTTTTCTTTTCGATTCCAACCGAAGGCCGGAAGATGCTGCGTTTCTGAACCAACTGATGGAAGCACAGGAGAAAAACCCAAACTACACGTTTGTCGGCACGATGACGGAGATGGAAAAATCAAGGCAGAAGTGGAATAGCGAAACTGGATACATCACGAAGCCCATGCTCGTTAAATACATTGGTGATCTCACACTTCCCATTTATTACCTCGCCGGTCCAGCAGCAATGGTGACTGCGATGCGTAAGACGCTGAACGAAGCAGGAGTCGACGATGACAATATTCGAACAGAGGAATTTTCAGGCTACTGAGCCAGGCGTGAAGGCAAGAGATGAATATCAAGATAAAAAGAGCGTACGAGCAACCGCACAAGGATGATGGGTTGCGTATTCTCGTTGACAGGCTCTGGCCCCGCGGTCTAACTAAGGAAAAAGCGAGCGTTGATCTATGGCTGAAAGAGATCGCTCCGAGTACGGAACTGCGAAAATGGTTTGCGCATGATCCGGACAAGTGGAAAAGGTTCCGCGGACGGTATGAAACTGAGCTTCGTCATCACGATGATCTGATAAAAGTGCTGAAGGAAAAAGCCAGGAAAGGAACAATCACCCTAATCTATGGAGCTCGAGATGAAAAGCACAATGAGGCACTGGTTCTGAAAAATTTCCTGGAAAGAAACCAATAGTCTCGCGTATCACTTCTTCGTCTTTGAGCTTGAGGAAACCAGCTCAGGCAACGGCATCGCTGACGATCGTTTGCGCCTCATCCAAAATGCGTTTAAGGTGATCCATTCCCCGAAAGCTTTCCACATAAATCTTGTAGATGTCCTCAGTACCAGAGGGACGCGCCGCGAACCATCCGGTCTCCGCCACCACCTTCAGCCCGCCGAGGGGTGCCCCATTACCCGGCGCATGCGTCAGGATGGTCTGAATTTGTTCACCCGCAAGCTCGTTCAAACGAACCTGCTGCGGAGAGAGTTTCTTTAGAATCTCTTTTTGTTCCGCTGTCGCTGGAGCCTCGGTGCGCTTGTATACCGACTCTCCGAACTCGCTTGTTAGCTCCTGATAAATCTGACCGGGATCGCGATCCATGCGACCCGTGATCTCCGCCGCAAGCAAGGCCGGAACAATTCCATCTTTATCCGTAGTCCAGACAGTGCCATCGAGACGCAGGAAAGATGCCCCCGCGCTCTCCTCTCCACCAAAACCGAGCATGCCGTCGAGCAAGCCATCCACGAACCATTTGAAGCCGACCGGAACCTCGTAGAGCTTGCGGCCCAGTTTCGCTGCGACACGATCGATCATCTGACTGCTGACCATCGTCTTACCAACGGCTGCCGCGTTGTTCCATTTAGGTCGGTGTTGGAATAGATAGTAGATAGCGACCGCCAGGTAGTGATTGGGCTGAAGCAAACCTGCATCCCGCGTCACGATTCCATGCCGGTCATGATCCGTGTCACAAGCAAAGGCAATGTCGAAGCGATCCTTCAGACCGATCAGATTTGTCATAGCGTAAGAAGAGGATGGGTCCATGCGGATCTGGCCATCCCAATCCACGGTCATGAAACGGAAAGTGGGATCGACGAGCTCGTTTACGACAGTGAGATCCAACTTGTACTGGTCAGCAATTCGCGCCCAGTAGTGGACGCCCGCGCCGCCGAGCGGATCGACGCCCATGTTTACCTTAGCGCCGCGAATTGAATCCATATCAATAACATTTGCCAGATCACTTACGTACGAACTGAGAAAGTCGTACCGGTGTGTAGTGGAGCTGCGAAGCGCCTGCTCGAAGTGAATCCTTTTAATACCTTGAAGAGCACTCTTGAGAAACTGATTCGCAGTTGTCTGGATCCAGTCGGTGACGTCAGTTTCTGCCGGCCCACCGTTTGGCGGGTTGTACTTGAAGCCGCCGTCATCAGGAGGATTATGCGATGGCGTGATCACGATTCCGTCGGCTAGTCCGGTCTTTCGTCCGCGGTTGTAGGTGAGAATCGCGTGCGATATTACGGGCGTTGGAGTGTATTCGTCGCCCTCGGCGATCAGGACTTCGACGCCGTTGGCTGCCAGCACCTCCAACGAACTCGCAAACGCCGGGATCGAAAGCGCGTGAGTATCCATCCCGAGAAACAGTGGACCATCTGTGTGCTGCAGTTTTCGATACAGACAAATTGCCTGCGTGATCGCGAGGATATGCCACTCATTAAACGCCTTTTGTAACGCAGAACCACGATGCCCTGAAGTGCCGAATGTAACTCGTTGTGCGGGGACCGAAGGGTCAGGCACGTCGGTGTAATACGCCGTGATCAGCTTTGGGACGTTGACCAGTATTCCTGGTTCGGGCGGCTTTCCTGCCAATGGACTGACTTTCATTGTGCGCTTTCCTCTTAAAATTTACTGCCGTTATCGGCTTTGACCTGAGTAGGCTGCAAGTAGCTCTTCGTCCGGAATGGTCACACGACGATTATCCACCTGGATCAATCCGTCTTGTTGTAACCGAGCCAGCGCACGCGACACTACTTCGCGCACGCTGCCAACGCGCGCAGCGATCTGCCCGTTCGTCATTACAAGGTCAAAAGTGATGCCGCTTTCTAATCTCTTTCCGCGACGTTCCGCTTCTATCAGAAGTAAACGCGCAAGTCGCTGCCCAACCTCCTTTAGTGACAGCGCTTCGACCAGCTCTGCATGTCGACGCAAACGTCCGGCAAGCATCTTGAGTGCGGCAATCGAGATGGCAGGGTGTTGCAGACAAACCGCCCGCACGTCACCTTTAGCGATAAAGAGAAGCACCGAGTCTTCATCCGCGACGGCCGTTGCCGGGTAGGTTCCGTCATCGAAAACTGGCACGTCAGCAAGAATGGCTCCAGCACGCTCGGTGTGTATGACTTGTTCTCGTCCGTCCGCGCCAGCCCTCAAGGCGCGTACCGCCCCGCTAACGACAACGTAGAGTCCGCGGGCCTCTTCGCCGGCAATAAACAAAACCTGTTCCCGAGAGAGCTTGTGCTCAGTGCAAAGAGAAGCTAATGCACGCAATTCTTCGTTCGTTAGGCTGCCAAAGAGATCAGTGGCACAAAGCGCGGCGATCTTGTCTGTTGCCATGGAATATATGATCGGCTCGGCCAAACCTTTTTACAAGCCAACTTGTGTGCTTTACATCGCGCAAGATCGATACAGATCGCGAGTCGCAGAACGTGCCATAAGTCATCCCGGAATAGATAATTGACATCTGGGGAACGTAATTGTCTCAGATAGAAATGACGATTAAGGTGAAGATCTTCAACTGATCCCCTTTTCGATCAATAAACTCTCATGCTTGTTTGGACCAAGAGTGGCGTGGACCAAATCCCTTAACTCGCGAATTCTAACGACTGCTTCACCGCGCAAGGGAAAATGCATGACGAAGATCCTGGATTTGTTGATGGGTTTTTGCCAACCAAAAGAGAAATCTTTCGATCCGGTGTATTTTTCATAGGCGACTCTACCGATGAAACATACGACGGGAGGGCTCTCACTCTTAATAATACGCGCAATTCTTCTACGGCCAGGCAACTCCTCGCCTTTCTTAAGCTCGGTGATGTCACGTGTGGGTCTGTTAATGATATTTACGAAGCCCAGTCCGTAAATGACATTGAACTTCTCTTTGTAGATCCGTCTTAAGTTGTCATCATCTCGAAGCTCGTTTCTCTCTTCCTTAAGGATTCCTGCATCAGAGAGTAGATACCAAAACATCTTGTTGTTCGAGAATGGCACACCCCGATCGAACGAGCCAAAATGAGGATTGATACCGACGAAGAGTATTCTTGCATTCTTATATCTGTAGCGAATCATGTTCAAGTGCGGTATTCCCTGGGCGGCGGGTCACTGCTGGCGGTCCACGCGATAGAGATACCACAGCAGGCCGCGTTCGCCCTAATCCGACTAAGCGCAAACTGCAGCTTAGGCGTGCGGGTAGAAAAGCGATATGACTCATGTCACACCTGGTTGTGAACATCTCGATTCTTTTGGGCCAAGCGTAATTTAAGTCATTGTGTCGAACCCTATCGTGGCGTAGCGAAATTTCCAAGGTCGATAAATGACCGTGGGAACACGTGTGCAGAACAAGTGTTTTCACGCTATGAACCATCCAGACCGTCGTTTATGGTCACAGTAAATACTTGGGTGGAAGGACATGAAAGATGGAACACGTTATCGACAGCTCAACCCGAACCACTCCCCGAAAAAAGCCACTCGCTGAGGCCGGCGTCTCCGGCCCAGCCTATCAGGCTTACCAAATCCTGCACGTCGGCTTCGTTGTGGCACCGATAGTCGCCGGACTGGATAAGTTTTTCAATCTACTGGTGAACTGGGAGCAGTACTTGCCCGCGTTCGTCAACAAAATGATCGGGGGTCATGGTCACGAGTTGATGCTCGTCGCCGGCGTTATCGAAATCATCGCGGGACTCGGAGTTTTGTTTAAGCCGAAGTTCTTCGCGTACGTCGTTTCCGCTTGGCTCTTAATGATCGTAGTGAACCTGTTGATGATTCCAGGCTACTACGACATTGCGCTACGCGATTTTGGTCTGGCGTTAGGCGCTCTCGCCCTTGCGCGTCTAAGCCACAAGTTTGATCGCTGAACGACCTCGGTGGTCCGCAGGACTGGTTAGGCCAGTCAACAAGGAAAGTCTGATGAAGTTCTTTCTAGATACAGCAAACTTGAATGAGATTCGTGAAGGTGTCTCACTCGGCGTTGGAAAACCGAAGTGCTCGCGGCCAGCATTCGCCATCCCATTCACGTGATTGAAACGGCACGGGCGGGCGCAGATGTGGCCACGATGCCATTCAAAGTGATGCAGCAACTCATCAAGCACCCGCTGACTGATAAGGGACTGGACCAATTTCTCGCCGATTGGCGGAAGTTAGGATCGAAGTGACTCTGAAGATGGAAATGTTAGGTTGGGCCGGGACAGCGCTAGTCATCGTCGCCTATGTACCTCAAATACGCCATCTCTATGTTGAGAAATGCGCCTGGGGCATCAGCATTTCTACGTGGCTCATCTGGCTTGTTGCCGGGGTGCTGCTTCTTAGCTACTGCATCTTTCGAAACGACACCCTGTTCACATTCGTCCAAGTCATCAACATCACGGCGATTATGGCAACTATCATTCTCGCCCGCAGAGGAAATCGGATTTGCCCGTACCACTTAAACATGGCTGTGAGCAGCGGAGATCAGAATGAGACGGTGCAACGTGCAGCGTAAGTGAGGACATTCATGTCGCGAACACGAACACAAATAATTGATGGAAGAGATGAAGGAGGCAATACGGATTTGATGCGTGCTGCCCTTAATGGTCAGAGCGAGACTGTCAAAGCATTACTGCTCGATGGCGCCGACGTAAATGCGCGAAATCATGAGGGACGCACTGCGCTTCTGTTCGCTATTGTCAACCTCCACACTTCCACCGTTCAGACATTGTTGGAGTTTGGAGCGGACGTAAACGTCCAGGCTACTTCGTGTGGCTGTACTCCTCTGCTGCTTGCGGCAGGTAGTGGTGACATCGGAATCACTCGAGCATTGCTCAATCGTGGCGCTGATCCTGAAACAATCTGCAGGCCGGGTAGAACTGCCTTAGTGGTTGCAAAAGAACGCGGCTATAGCGCTATCGTCGAATTAATCAAGCGCGTGGCGGACCAGGCAGTGCATGGAAAGCCAAAAAGCCTTCGGTCGAAGGTACACTCCACGAGAGCCTGTGCTCTTGCGGGAACAAAATGAAACGAGTGTCTGGTGAGACTGAAAGTAACTGTAGATGAAAGAGGAGTGATGGAATGATCAATACGAATTCATATCAAGCTAAGCAGTTCAATCTGAGTGGCTTGAATGGCATTTCCGATCGAACGTTGGAGATGCACTTTAAACTTTATGAAGGTTACGTCAAAGAGACCAATAATTTGACAGAGAAGATTTCTGAGTTTCTGAGAGACGGCAAAGTGGATCAAGAGGAAGTGCCGGCTTACTCCGAACTCACACGTCGCTTGGGCTTCGAATATAACGGTATGGTCCTGCACGAATACTATTTCGGCAACATGAAACGGGAAGGACCGGGTAATCCGGAGAAGAACTCTGCCTTCTTTCGTGCAGCGGAAGCGAGCTTTGGTAGCTACGACATCTGGAAGGCGGATTTTGTTGGTATCGGCAAGATGCGCGGCGTCGGTTGGGCCGTCTGTTACGAGAATCCGGCCAACGGACGGCTCTCTAATCACTGGATTACTCTTCATGAGACGGGCAACGTTGCGGGATTCAATCCAGTCTTGGTGATGGACGTGTGGGAGCATGCCTTTCTGCTCGACTACAAACCGGCGGAGCGGCCCAAATACATTGAGGCCTTCTTCTCCAACATAGCCTGGAGTGTTTGTGACGAGCGCCTGAAACGCGGATCATCTGCGCGTTCAGCCAGCACTCGTGAACTGTAGCTGATCCCCATGGCGGATTTTGAACAGATACTTGCGATGCAGTCGAGACCACGGGCGTTTTCGGAGCCTGAGCTTGAAGAGCTTCAGCGTCTTACGTTTGACTATTTTCTGAGGGAGACAAATCCTGAGAACGGCCTGGTGCCGGACAGCACTCGGCAGGGTGCACCTTGCAGTATCGCTCCAACCGGATTTGCCTTGGCTGCTTATCCTGTGGGTGTCGAGCGTGGTTTTATTACGCGCGACGACGCGATTAGTCGAACCGTAACGTCGCTACGTTTCTTCTGGAATAGCCCGCAGGGTCCCGAACCCGATGCTACAGGCTATAAGGGTTTCTACTATCACTTTCTCGACATGAAGACGGGCCGCCGTACGTTCAATTGCGAACTGTCGACAATCGATTCGACTTTTTTAATCGGGGGTGCATTGACTGCAGCCGAGTATTTCGATCGCGACACTGAAAACGAGCGAGAAATCCGACAACTTGCCACCGCTCTGTATCGACGCGCGGACTGGCAGTGGGCGCAAAATGGTGGAGACACGGTAACGCACGGTTGGACGCCCGAACATGGGTTCTTAAAGTATCGTTGGGATGGCTATAACGAAGCGCTGATTCTTTACGTTCTCGGTCTTGCATCGCCAACGCATCCTTTACCAAAAGAAAGCTACCATGCCTGGACGAGGACTTATGAATGGAGGAGTCTTTATGGATACGACTTCGTCTACGCTGGTCCGCTCTTCATCCATCAGCTCTCGCACATGTGGATCGACTTTCGCTCCATTCAGGACGACTACATGCGGCAGAGAGGGATCGATTATTTCGAAAACAGCCGTCGCGCGACTTACGCTCAGCAACAGTACGCGATTGAGAACCCCAGAGGCTTCAAAGGCTATGGCGAATTCATTTGGGGTTTCACTGCGAGCGATGGTCCTGGACCAGCAATTGAAAAGATCGCAGGCAAGCAGCGTCAATTCTATGATTACATCAACCGCGGTATTCCGGACGGACCGGATGACGGCACCCTGGCTCCATGGGCCGTGATTGCTTCGCTTCCGTTTGCTCCTGAAATTGTCTTGCCCTCGATCCGTTACTTCGACCAAAGCTTTCCTGAAATGACCAGTAAGTATGGATTCAAGTGCAGTTTCAACCCGACGTTTTCCGGAAGTTCGAGCAAGGGGTGGATTTCAAAGGGCTATTACGGTCTGGATCAAGGTCCTATTTTCCAGCACAGTGGGATCCGAAGCTTGGAATTCACGTGACTTGAAGTCGCGGCCGCACTGACCCTATAGTGAGTCGTATTAATTTAAATCATACCAACATGGTCAAATAAAACGAAAGGCTCAGTCGAAAGACTGGGCCTTTCGTTTTAATCTGATCGGCACGTAAGAGGTTCCAACTTTCACCATAATGAAATAAGATCACTACCGGGCGTATTTTTTGAGTTATCGAGATTTTCAGGAGCTAAGGAAGCTAAAATGGAGAAAAAAATCACTGGATATACCACCGTTGATATATCCCAATGGCATCGTAAAGAACATTTTGAGGCATTTCAGTCAGTTGCTCAATGTACCTATAACCAGACCGTTCAGCTGGATATTACGGCCTTTTTAAAGACCGTAAAGAAAAATAAGCACAAGTTTTATCCGGCCTTTATTCACATTCTTGCCCGCCTGATGAATGCTCATCCGGAATTTCGTATGGCAATGAAAGACGGTGAGCTGGTGATATGGGATAGTGTTCACCCTTGTTACACCGTTTTCCATGAGCAAACTGAAACGTTTTCATCGCTCTGGAGTGAATACCACGACGATTTCCGGCAGTTTCTACACATATATTCGCAAGATGTGGCGTGTTACGGTGAAAACCTGGCCTATTTCCCTAAAGGGTTTATTGAGAATATGTTTTTCGTCTCAGCCAATCCCTGGGTGAGTTTCACCAGTTTTGATTTAAACGTGGCCAATATGGACAACTTCTTCGCCCCCGTTTTCACCATGGGCAAATATTATACGCAAGGCGACAAGGTGCTGATGCCGCTGGCGATTCAGGTTCATCATGCCGTTTGTGATGGCTTCCATGTCGGCAGAATGCTTAATGAATTACAACAGTACTGCGATGAGTGGCAGGGCGGGGCGTAACCTAGGTGACAGAAGTTAAAAGCCTCCGGTCGGAGGCTTTTGACTTTCTGCTAGATCGGCCGCATCGAATATAACTTCGTATAATGTATGCTATACGAAGTTATTAGCGATGAGCTCGGACTTCCATTGTTCATTCCACGGACAAAAACAGAGAAAGGAAACGACAGAGGCCAAAAAGCTCGCTTTCAGCACCTGTCGTTTCCTTTCTTTTCAGAGGGTATTTTAAATAAAAACATTAAGTTATGACGAAGAAGAACGGAAACGCCTTAAACCGGAAAATTTTCATAAATAGCGAAAACCCGCGAGGTCGCCGCCCCGTAACCTGTCGGATCACCGGAAAGGACCCGTAAAGTGATAATGATTATCATCTACATATCACAACGTGCGTGGAGGCCATCAAACCACGTCAAATAATCAATTATGACGCAGGTATCGTATTAATTGATCTGCATCAACTTAACGTAAAAGCAACTTCAGACAATACAAATCAGCGACACTGAATACGGGGCAACCTCATGTCCGAGCTCGCGAGCTCGTCGACAGCGACACACTTGCATCGGATGCAGCCCGGTTAACGTGCCGGCACGGCCTGGGTAACCAGGTATTTTGTCCACATAACCGTGCGCAAAATGTTGTGGATAAGCAGGACACAGCAGCAATCCACAGCAGGCATACAACCGCACACCGAGGTTACTCCGTTCTACAGGTTACGACGAATGTCAATACTTGCCCTTGACAGGCATTGATGGAATCGTAGTCTCACGCTGATAGTCTGATCGACAATACAAGTGGGACCGTGGTCCCAGACCGATAATCAGACCGACAACACGAGTGGGATCGTGGTCCCAGACTAATAATCAGACCGACGATACGAGTGGGACCGTGGTCCCAGACTAATAATCAGACCGACG
>JADMIO011367081.1_pt1 | contig 54066 bp, 46 predicted proteins | sample 8958161 | NCBI WGS metagenome assembly JADMIO01 (sample SAMN16585339, study PRJNA669376) | soil metagenome | isolation source: Crop rotation soil | place: USA: Cullars Rotation, Alabama | collected 2011
GGTGACGGTGACCGAAAATAAAGTAATCGAAGTGCTCCTTCTGTAACATCTCTACCGCGTATTGCACCAGCCATTCCTTGTCTTCTCCCTGGAATTCTTCCAATACCTTTTTATTGCCACTTATTCCGAACCTGCTTTTATACGAAAGCCAGGCTGCCAGCTTTGTGCCTAAATCCGGATGCAGCCATCGGAATAAAAACTGGCAAACCGGGTTATTGAAAACGCGCTTGATAAACTTATAACCATGGTCGCCGGGGCCCAGGCCATCGCCGTGTCCAACGTACAGCTTTTTGCCGTTCAGTTCAATGCGGATAGGGTGACGATGCAGCTTAACGCCTAACTCATCTTCCAGGTAACCGAACATCCACATATCGTGGTTGCCGGTAAAAACATGAACCGGTATACCCGTATCCGTAATGGAAGCAATTTTGCCCTGCAGGCGCACAAAGCCTTTAGGTACTACGGTTTGGTACTCGTGCCAGAAATCGAAAATATCGCCAACGATATAAATGGCTGCTGCGTCCTTCTGCACCTCATCCAGCCAGCTAATAAATAGCTTTTCACGCTCGGCGCTGGTTTCTTCATCGGGCACGCCAAGGTGCAGGTCGCTGGCAAAGTAGGTTTTTCCCGTAAGGGGCATGGGATAAAAATAATATCATTTGGATAAAACAACGATGCCATCCTTTGGATGGTATGGCATCACTAAAAAGTTCTGTAGTAACGAGTTACGGCCTCAACGAATGAGGTATAAGCTCATCTATCAAAAACACGTAAACATTCTCGGGGCCTTCGGCGTTTAGGATAAGGCGCTGCTTATCGTAAAAGTGGCCATTGTTGCAGCTGCCAAGTTTAATGATAGAAGGCAGTTCGCCTTTGTGGCGCTTATAGAAATGTTCTAATCCTTCTGCCTCGCCGCCGGCCAGGTTAGAGACATCGGCGAAAATGATGTGGGCTTTAGGGAAAACCGGCAGCCTTCTTCTTGAGGCTTGCTTAGGGTTTAAAAGGATTGTTCCATCGTCGGCTATCAGTGTTTCGCAAAGTGATACGGCTGCATCAGAATTTTCAATAGTAAAGCCTATTGCCCCCTTCTGGAAATTGTAATTCACAAACGCATCGCGGATTTCATTCTCCCAGCAAAATACGTGGCTCCATTCCTGGTCGTCTTTTAAAAACTTCAGGTTCTCAACCGCTTCCTGTATGGTTTCACAGAAAATAAATTTGCCGCCAACGTTGGTAAAGGAAGTGGCAAAACGAATGTCAAGGCCTTCTTCATTCGGCATGCGTACCTGTGGCGCGGTAACCGGTACTGTGCGCACAGCTATTTCCTTTTCAATAACGTTAAAGCTGAAACCAGTAGTTGCTGGTTGTTCGGTAGTTGCTTGTTCGCCGGTTGTTGTTTCTGTAGTTTCTACTGGCTCGGTAGCGTTAAAAACGCTTTTCAATCTTCCAAAAATGTTGTTTCCGGTTACTTCTGTAAGCATTTGCGGTTTCTTTAATTAAGAAATAGTTACCGGAACCCAAAATTAGGAGATGCCTGTCAATAGCGAAGCATTAAACCCTGCCATTCTCAACAGGAGAGGTAGTAACGTCCCCGTTTGTAGACACGGTATAATCCCCGTCCACATTCGGAGTTTCTGTAGGCGCTTCTTTGTCGAACGGACGCTTGCCGATTAAGCGTTCGAGGTCGTCTTTAAACAGCACTTCTTTTTCGAGGAGAAGATTAGCCAATGCATCCAGTTCTTTGCGCTTGTCGCTAAGCAGTTGTTGTGCGCGAACATATTGTTCTTCAATAATTTTGCGCGACTCTTCATCTATCAGTTTGCTTGTTTCCTCGCTAAACGGTTTGCTGAATGCATTCTGGTTCTGCATGTCGTAGAAAGAAACGTTGCCTACTTTCTCGTTCATGCCGAAAATTGAAACCATAGCGTAAGCCACTTTGGTTACATGGTCCAGGTCGTTTTGCGCACCGGTTGAAATTTTATTGAAAACAATTTTTTCGGCAGCGCGGCCGCTCAAAGTCATACACATCCGGTCCAGCATTTCATCCTGGCGTTCGATATATTTTTCTTTCGGAAGATATTGCGCATAACCCAATGCGGCAACACCACGCGGTATAATAGAAACTTTTAAAAGGGGGTGTGCATTTTCAAGGAACCAACCACTGATGGCGTGGCCAGCTTCGTGATATGCGATGATCTTTTTCTCATCCGGAGAAATAAGCTTGTTCTTTTTCTCCAATCCGCCGATAGCCCTGTCAATAGCATCGTTAAAATCCTGCATATCAATAAAGGCCTTGTTCTTACGGGCAGCTATAAGAGCAGCCTCGTTGCAGATATTGGCAATATCGGCGCCTACAAAACCGGGTGTAAGTGCAGCAAGTTTATGAATATCCACTTCGGGGCCTAGCTTAATGGTTTTTGAATGCACCTTAAATATTTGCTCGCGGCCTAACAAGTCAGGTTTGTCAATAGAGATTTGGCGGTCGAAACGGCCTGGACGAAGTAAGGCTGTATCTAATACATCAGGACGGTTAGTCGCTGCAAGAATAATTACACCTTTTTCAGAGCTAAATCCATCCATCTCTACCAGTAGCTGGTTCAAAGTGTTTTCGCGTTCGTCGTTGCCCTGTATAAGCGTTTTGCCACGTGCGCGGCCTATGGCATCAATTTCATCGATGAAAATTATACAAGGTGCTTTTTCGCGGGCCTGGCGGAATAAATCGCGAACGCGGCTTGCACCTACTCCTACAAACATCTCCACGAAATCGGAACCGGATATGCTGAAGAAAGGTACTTGCGCTTCGCCAGCCATTGCTTTGGCAATAAGGGTTTTACCGGTGCCCGGTGGGCCAATTAAAAGAGCGCCCTTTGGTATTTTACCACCCAGCGAGGTATATTTTTTAGGGTTCTTTAAGAAGCCTACAATTTCCTGTACTTCTTCCTTCGCCTCATCTAACCCAGCTACATCGTTAAAGGTGATGTTTATCTTTTCATCGCGGTCGAAAAGAATAGCTTTCGACTTGCCAATATTGAAAATATTACCACCGGGGCCGCCAATACCGCCGCCACCTGCCCTGCGCAGCAGGAACATCCAAACTATAGCGAAGATGATAAGCGGAATTAACCAGGGCAAAATATCCTTCATCCAATCCGAGCGCTGGTCATATTTTACATCAACCCGTGCTAAAGTAGGATTGGCTTTATAGAAATCGGTAATAAAGCGGTCGAAGGCGTCGTTCGAAGGGACAGTGAGATAGAAATGGGGTCCTTTATTAATAGAACCGAATTTTGTTTTTGCAATTTTTTTGTAACGGTCCTTTGCCAGCACCGAGTCTTTAAGGTATACCTCGGCCTTGCTTGAATTGATAATGTAAATTTTATCAACGTCGTTATTTGCCATCATCTGGCTTAACTCGGTCATGCTGCTTTCCTGCGAGTTCTCCTGGAACAGCGGCAGCTGGTAGCCAATAAACATGAACAGAAGTATGATAGCGTATACCCAGAAGTAGTTGAACTTAGGCCCCTCGTCAAGTACTTTTTTAGCAAGCCTTTTAGGGTCCTTTTTATTTTTATTGCTGTTATTCTCGTTTTCCATTGTAATTAATCAATTGTCCTTTTCAGACGTTCGTTGGTTATCTATATTTTAATCCTGTTCAGGTGTACTCGGTTTGTTTGGCGTCGCTCCACAATTCTTCCAAAGCGTAAAAATCGCGTTTATCGCGGTGGAATATATGCACCACCATATCTACAAAGTCAATTATTATCCACTCTGAATTTTTAGCGCCTTCGGTATGATAGGGTGTAAAGCCTTCCTCTTTGGTAGCCTTTACAACGCTGTCATATAAAGCCTTTACCTGGGTATTCGAATCGCCGTGGGCGATTATAAAATAATCAGAGGCGCTGTCTTTTATCTTTCTAAGGTCGAGGCTTACTACCTCTCGGCCCTTCTTATCCAGAATTGCATCAATAATAACCTTCTTTAGCTTGTCCTTCTCTGTGTCCTTTTTCTTTTTCGCCAAACGCTGATATTTTGTGGATAAAAAGAGTTTTAAATGCTCTTCAAAAGTAATTAGTTTTCATAAATCTGAAAGTAAGCCAATTATGACCAACTCCTTGTTTATAGGCGCCAATCTTATTCAACTGGAAAAAGTGGATTCCACTAATAACTACGCCAGGCAGTTATTGTCAAATAGTACGCCACCCGAGGGAACGGCCATTTTGGCAAAAGAACAGCATTCGGGCCGTGGGCAAATGGGCAATACATGGTTAACGCAGCCCGGCCAGAATATTACTGCCAGCATTATACTGTACCCCGACTTTTTAGAGGCCGATAAACAATTCTTCCTTAATATGGCTATCTCCCTGGCTGTTAAGGATTTTTGTGAATTTATACTGAAAGACGATGTGAAAATTAAGTGGCCGAACGACATTTATTACCTCGATACCAAAATAGGGGGCATTTTGATTGAAAACGCCATTAATGGAAACCGGCTGTCATCTTCAATTGTAGGGGTAGGGCTGAATGTAAACCAAACCGGGTTTGATCCTTCTATACCCAACCCGAACTCCTTTTCAATGGTTACGGGTAAAAGCTATATTTTAGAAGACCTTCACGGGCAATTGTTCTCGTTTATAGAGAAGTATTATTTGCAGTTGCGGCAGTTGCACTTTAATTTTTTGGATAGCGCTTACACCCAGGCTTTATACCGGTTTCAACAAACACACGAGTTTAAAAAAGGCGACCAGGTTTTACGCGGTGAAATTACCGGGGTAACTAAAGAAGGGAAACTAGTAATTGATTGTAACGGAAAAGAGCAGCGGTTTAATTTTAAGGAAATAGAGTACCTGATTTAAATTCCAAATTACAATAAACAAATTCCGACCTAAAACCTAAAACCCAAAACCCGGAATTCCGAACTCGAAACTATTTCAACTTGATTTTCATCTTCACAGGATTGTGGTCGGAGAACTGGAAGTTGAGGTTAATGCCTTTAACCTCTAATACATCTATATTCGGTGAAGTGAAATAGTAGTCAATTACGGTGGTGTAAGTTGTTTTAGGGTCGTAGGCGTGGTTGTTTTTCCGGTTGGTGGGAGTGGTTGGGTCGTAGGCATATTTCCAGCTGGCTATATAGTTTGAATCGTTGTTGGCCATGTACAATTCATCGCTTTCTTTTTCTTTTTCCCAGGTGTGCACGTTAAAGTCGGGTGGAGCGATATTCCAGTCGCCGCCTAAAATTACGTAGTTGCCTTTAGCGTATTCATCCGTCAATATTTTTTTCGCCATTTCCATTTCTCCTTTTTTTACTTCGCCTTTATCGTAGGCCTCAAAGTGAGCGTTTACCAGCACCAGTTGTTTTCCACTAGGTAAGTTATATCGCTGCATCAACAGGCACCTTTGCAGGTAAAACAAGCGGCGTGGGAAGTCGGTAATGTTGGGTATGGCAATACGCTTACTTTCTACCGGTGCATATTTGGAGTAAGTAACCAATCCACCGAATACCTTTCCAATAGGGTTAGTAAACGGAAACGGGAACCACTTTACATCGAAATTAGGAGTAAAAGCGTAGCAGAATTGTGGGAGTGTATTGGCAAATTGTTCCACCTGGTCAATCTTCCAGCTGCGCTTGCTGCTGCGGTCGGCTTCCTGCAAAAAAATGAAATCAGCATCCCTGTTTTGCGAAAGGAACTCACTTATTCCTGCATTGTTTTTTACCACGTCCTCTTTTGGCGAGGTAACCATTTTACCGCCGTCGTAAAAAAAGTCGGCTTCGGCGCCAAGTCCGCCATAGCCAATATTCCAGGTAAGTAATGTAAAGGTTGAGTCATTAAGCGTGGAATTGGCAGGTTGGGCTATGGGCTGCACTAACGGTACATTTTCAACCGCCGCCGGGCGGAATTTAGTTACTGTGGCAAACAGTATCATTCCGCCCACATAAACCGCGAACGCCAATACCAGGATAAAAACAAACAACAGCATTTGCTTCATACTTTATTATTTCGGCCATGAAAATAGCAATACCGCTGTAGGCTATTATTTATAATAGGCACATTATCAGTCTTTATAATCCATTTTTTGTAGCTTCACGGGTACAAAAGGTAAGTATGCATCATCATTTTGAATGGAGTTGGCAGCAGGAGGGACGAAAAATTTACGCCCAGGGCTGGAACCCCCAACAAACCAAGGGCGTGGTTTGTATCGTTCACGGGTTTAATGAGCATAGTTCCCGCTATGAGCATGTGGCTGAACGCTTATGCGATGAGGGGTATGCCGTATTAACTTACGATGAATTTGGCCACGGTAAAACCGAAGGCAAGCGCGGCCACGCACCCAGTTATGAAGCCTTGCTTGAGTCGGTAAAGATTATTCTGCACGAAGCGGAGAAAAGGTTTCCCGGCGTTCGCAAGTTTCTTTATGGACATAGTATGGGAGGTGGTATTGTATTGAACTACTTATTAAGGCACCATCCGCATTTAAGCGGGGCCATCGCTTCTTCTCCCTGGCTTAAACTGGCTTTCGACCCGCCGCCGGTAAAAATGTTTTTCGGTAAACTGGTAAAAAGTATTTACCCTGCCTTTACTGAAAGCGCCAATGTTGATTCAGATGCACTTACCCGTGATACGGAAGAAGTACTAAAGCACAACACCGACCCTTATAACCACAATAAAATTACTGCCAGTGTTTTTTTTGGAGTATACGATGCGGGGCTTTGGGCATTGGAACACGCCAACAGGCTTAAAACGCCATTACTATTGATGCACGGCACAGCCGACAAGGTTACATCCTGCAATGCCAGCGGCGATTTTGCAAAACATGCGCCCCTGCATTTGGTTACTTTCAAAATATGGGGTGGTTTTTACCACGAGCTACATAATGAACCTGAACCCGATAGAACGGAAGTGGTAAACTTTATTATTAATTGGTTGAACGAAAGAGTATAAATATACCACCAGCTATGACAGACAAAGATAAATTCAGCGAGGCTATTGCTACGGGTTACGAAACCCAGGGAGATTTTATTGTACTGGGCGCGGCTATGTTAAACGGCGAGGCGGTTACAAACCTGCATGTTAAAGCGCCGCTAAAAACATTTAACCGTCACGGCCTGATAGCGGGAGCAACCGGTACCGGTAAAACCAAAACCCTGCAAGTTATTACCGAGCAATTATCTGAAAAAGGGGTACCGGTACTCGTAATGGATATTAAAGGCGACTTTTCGGGCGTTGCTAAACCCGGAACTGTCAACCCTAAAATTGAAGAACGCCAGAATAAAATAGGAATAGCCTGGGAAGCGAAAGGCACGCCGGTAGAGTTTCTAACCTTATCTAAAGAGAATGGTGTTCGGCTGCGGGCTACCGTTACGGAGTTCGGACCGGTATTATTCTCAAAAATATTGGGTTTGAATGATGTGCAGGAAGGGGTGGTAGCCATTATTTTTAAGTATTGCGATGACAAAAAGCTACCCCTGCTCGATTTGAAGGACTTTAAGAAGATGCTGAATTATGTAACAGCAGAGGGTAAAAAAGAAGTGGAAGAACTGTATGGTAAGGTGTCTACCACCACTACTGCAACTATCCTGCGCAGTATTATAGAGTTGGAGCAGCAAGGCGCAGAAATGTTCTTCGGTGAGACAAGCTTTGACGTACATGACCTATTGCGTACCGATGACCGGGGGAAAGGTGTGGTATCAGTACTTCGCTTAACCGATATACAGGATAAGCCAAAGCTATTCTCCACGTTTATGCTTAGCCTGATGGCCGAAATATATGCTACCTTCCCCGAAGAAGGCGATAGCGGTAAGCCCAAGCTAGTGATATTTATTGACGAAGCTCACTTAATATTTGAAGAAGCCAGCAAAACTTTGCTTGACCAGATAGAGACCATCGTAAAACTTATCCGCTCGAAGGGTGTCGGAATTTTCTTCTGTACCCAAAACCCTACCGATGTGCCCGATGATGTGCTGGCGCAGTTGGGTATGAAAGTGCAGCACGCCCTGCGTGCTTTTACAGCTAAGGACCGCAAGCAAATAAAGCTGACCGCCGAAAACTACCCGATTACAGAGTTTTACGATACCGAAACCATGCTTACATCGCTGGGCATGGGCGAGGCGCTGGTAACCGTGCTTAGCGAAAAAGGAAACCCAACACCGCTTGCAGTTACACTTTTACAAGCTCCCCGTTCGCGCATGGATGTGCTTACAAAACCCGAAATTGACGAAATAAATACAGCATCTGCACTTGTAAAAAAATATGCCGAGACAATAGACCGCGACAGCGCTTTTGAAATACTATCGGGCAAGTTGCAATCGGTGGGGCAAACAACGGTAACCGGGGGAACGGTTTCAACCGCTTCTGTTAGCGAACCTTCTACCCTGGAAAAGGGAATAGGAATGGTGGGAGATTTCGCTAAAAGTTCTACCGGTAAAATGGTAATGCGTGAGGTAACCCGCGGCTTATTGGGTGCGTTGGGCCTTACCGGAAGAAGAAGATAAACCAAAGTACCGTAAGCTCCCATGCGAAAGTTTCTTGTCATTTTCTTTTCGGTATTAATAGTGGGGGCAGTGTTTTATACCTTTAGAATGCCTATTCTTCGCTCATTCGCCACAGTTTTAATACATGAAGATAAACTAGAAAAGAGCGATGCTATTGTAGTTTTATCAGGCGGTGGTTTCGACCGCGGAAATGAGGCCGTTAAATTATTTATGGCCGGTTATGCGCCCCGCATTATTTGCACGGGTGGCAACCCGGCTACGGAGTTAAGGGTATTCGATATTGATACCTTGGAGAGCGACCTTACAGTAGCCAACCTGCGGCGATGTGGCATACCCGATTCTGCCATTATAGAAATTAAACAGGGAACCAGCACTAAAGAAGAAGCGAACCTGATCGAGCGTTATTGTATTGAGCATAATTACAAGCGCCTTATTATTGTTTCCTCCAAGCTTCATACGCACAGGGTTAATTCGGTTTTCCGGAAACGGTTAAACAGGATAGGCGTGGAACTGATTGTTCGAGGCTGTAACAATTCCCGCTTCGATGAACTATCGTGGTGGCAAAGCGAAGACGGCTTAATAGCTGTTAACAATGAATGGGTGAAGACTTTTTATTACCTGATAAAGTACTAGAACCCAACTTTCCCTCCGGTAATTTTTGAAATCTAAACCTTATCTTTGCTCCTCAATATCAACCCCGCCGGTATGCCCTGCGGGGCAATTTGTTTTTATGACCACCTCACCCAACCCTCTCCAAAGGAGAGGGCTTAATATAAATATGGAATAAATGAGTATTGAGGAATTATTAAAACGCTACATAGAGAGCGAACAGGTAAAGCGCATAGGCGAATTCCTTTCAGCCGGAGAGGAGAAGGGGGAAATACACCTGCAAGGTTTGGTTGGCTCACAGGATGCATTTGTGGCCAGTGCTGTGTTTAAAAGCGCTAAGTACAATCATTTCTTTATTCTGTCCGATAAAGAGGAAGCAGCCTATTTTCAAAACAACTTGAAAAGCCTGTTGGGCAGCAAGGATGTTTTCTTTTTCCCCGATTCGTTTAAACGTCCGCAGGATTTTTCGGAACTGAACAATAACAACGTTTTGCTACGCACCGAAACGGTTAACCGGTTAAGCAACCCAAGCAGCCGGGCCGAAATCGCTGTTAGTTACCCCGAGGCCTTATTAGAGAAAGTGGTTAAGGCGGATGAATTGCAACAAGAAATGTTGCGTCTCCGAGTAAATGAAAAACTGGATATTGATTTTGTAATTGATCTGTTAGTTGGCTTTGAATTTGAACGGGTTGATTTTGTGTATGAACCGGGGCAGTTCAGTATACGGGGAGATATAATTGATATTTATTCATTCGGAAACGAGTTTCCTTACCGGGTTGAGTTGTTTGGTGAAGAAATTGAAAGCATCCGCACCTTCGATCCACTAACGCAGTTGTCGGTAAAGAAAATTGCCAGCGTTACTATAGTGCCCAATATTCAAACGCACTTTAGTAATGAAAAGAAAGCGTCGCTGCTCGACATTTTTCCGGCTAATACGGTTATTTGGATCAAGGACGGAAATATGCTGGCGGATGTAATGACCGTGGCTATGGAAAAGGCCGCTAAATACAAATCGACAACTGGTACCGCTCAATTAACCGAAAGGCATCCGTTGCGCGAAGGAGCGGCTGAAGAAGTTTTTCTTTCTACGGCGGACTTTCTGAAAGGCATCGCCCGTTTTAAAGTGGTGGAGTTTGGCAAGCAGTCATTTTTTAAAACAGAGAATAAAGTAAAATTTAATGCCCGTCCGCAGCCATCTTTCAACAAAAATTTCAATCTTCTTATTTCCGACTTACAACAAAATGATGCAAAGGAGTATTCCAATCTGGTATTTGCTGAAAACCAAAAACAGGTTGAGCGCTTCTATGCCATTTTCGACGACCTGAAGGCGAAGATTAACTGGACACCGGTACACGTTGGTATCCACCAGGGGTTTATTGATGATGACCTGAAAGTAGCCTGTTATACCGATCACCAGATATTCAACCGCTACCATAAGTATAGTTTACGCCAGGGTTTTTCGCGCGATAAGGCGCTACTGATGAAAACCCTCCGCGAGTTAAAGCCGGGAGATTATGTAACGCATATAGACCATGGTGTTGGTGTTTACTCCGGTTTGGAGAAAATTGAAGTTGGCGGCCAGTTGCAGGAAGCTGTCCGGTTAATATATGCAAGCAACGATATTTTGTATGTGGGTATCCAGAGCCTGCATAAAATATCGAAGTATGTAGGCAAAGAAGGCGAAGCGCCGAGGGTAAACAAACTGGGTACCGATACCTGGAACAACCTTAAAAAGAAAACCAAAAAGCGCATCCGCGAAATTGCTTTCGACCTGATAGCGCTTTATGCCAGGCGCAAAGCATCTCGTGGCTTTCAATTTGCAAAGGATTCGTACTTACAAACGGAGCTGGAAGCCAGTTTTATGTACGAAGATACACCCGATCAGGCTAAAGCCACCGAAGATGTAAAGCGCGATATGGAGGGTTTATCGCCTATGGACCGGTTAGTATGCGGCGATGTGGGTTTTGGTAAAACAGAAGTGGCAGTACGCGCAGCGTTTAAAGCGGCTACCGAGGGTAAGCAGGTTGCCATATTAGTGCCTACTACTATTCTTGCGCTTCAACATTATAAATCATTTAAAGAAAGACTGGCCGATTTTCCGGTGGATGTTGATTACCTGAACCGGTTTAAATCGGCTAAAGAGAAAAAGGAAACTTTAAAAAAACTGGAAGAGGGTAAAACCAATATTATCATAGGTACACATGGTTTGGTTGGAAAAAATGTAAAGTTCAAAGACCTTGGCCTGCTGGTTATTGATGAAGAACAAAAATTTGGTGTAGGCACTAAGGAGACATTGAAGAACCTGAAAGCGAATATTCACTCACTTACGCTTACTGCCACTCCTATTCCACGAACGCTGCAATTCAGCATGATGGGCGCTCGGGACCTTTCTATAATTAATACGCCACCACCTAACCGTCAGCCTATTACCACCGAAGTTCACCCGCTTGACCCGGATATAATTAAAGAGGCCATAGAATATGAGGTGTATCGTGGTGGACAGGTATTTTTTGTTCATAACCGGGTAAAGGACATTGGCGAAGTAAAAGACATGCTGATGAAGATGGTGCCCAACGTGGATATTGGTGTAGCCCACGGTCAAATGGAAGGCCACCAGTTGGAAGAAGTGATTTTAAAGTTCATTAACCGCGAGTACGATGTACTGCTTTCTACCAACATTATTGAGAGTGGTATTGATATACCGAATGCCAACACTATTATCATCAATAATGCTCAGCATTTTGGATTGAGCGACTTGCACCAGTTGCGCGGTCGTGTAGGGCGAAGCAATAAGCACGCTTTCTGCTATCTCTTTTCACCTCCTTTAAGCACCCTTACAAACGAAGCAAGGCAGCGATTGAAAACCATTGAAGAGTTCAGCGAGCTGGGCAGCGGCTTTAATATTGCCATGCGCGATATGGATATACGCGGTGCCGGTAACCTGCTGGGCGGCGAACAAAGCGGCTTTATTGCCGAGATAGGTTACGATGTTTACCATAAGATACTTGATGAAGCCATCCGCGAATTAAAGACCACCGAGTTTGCCGAACTGTACAAAGAGGAAATGGAACGTACCCACGACTATGTACGCGATTGTGCCATTGAAACCGACCTTGAAATGCTGATACCATCGGATTATGTTTCTAATACTTCGGAGCGTATGGTATTGTACCGCGACCTGAATGAATTAAAGGATGAAGAGGCCCTTTTAGAATTTGAGCAACAATTAGCAGACAGGTTCGGTGAAGTGCCGCAACAGGTGTATGAGTTGTTTGATGCAATGCGATTGAAATGGGTAGCAACCCGTTTGGGAATGGAACAGATTATTTTAAAGAACAAACAACTGCGCTGCTACTTCGTCGCTAATAAGGAATCGACGTTCTATTCTTCATCCGTCTTCGGTAAAATACTGGAGTTTGTGCAACAGCATAGGCAGGGGGTTTATTTAAGAGAAACCGAAAAGTTTTTGGTGCTTAACAGCGATAATGTAAAAACCATGAAAGAAGCGCAGGAAAGGTTACAGGAGCTAAGCAAGTTTGCACATGGGTAAAGGCAATAGAACGCTGATCATCATTATTTTCATTATTTAAATGATTTTGGTAAACTTGTTTTATCATTCTTATCAGCCTAATTATAAAAATCAGCGTTCTATTGTCTTTCTATGAGCATCTTCAAACGCTTTCAATTCTGGAAATTTTCTAAAAGCCGCACCGAGGCATTCAGCGATGGCGTATTTGCTATTGTAATTACATTGCTGGTTTTGGAAATAAAAGTACCGGAGCTGCCGCATGATGCCTCCTCCCAAATGTTGATGGATGCCTTGCGCGACATATGGCCGAAGATTATCAGTTGGGTGTTGAGTTTCTTTTTTGTAGCGGTAATGTGGGTTCAACATCATAATATCTTTAGAATGTGTGAAAGGAGCGATTATGGCATGGTATGGATAAATAATGTTTTTTTACTGCTGCTCTGTTTTATGCCTTTCCCTACGGCTCTTATGGGTCAATACCACAACCGGTTGGCTGTTTTACTATTTGGGTTGGATGCCACTTTGGTGTCGCTGGTGCAGATAACGCTTTACCATTACATCGCTAAAAACTATTTAAGCCCGGCCTATTCAAAAGAAAAGGTGCTTAAGAACGTGCGGTTGGCATATATCCTTGCGCCCTTTATGCTTTTAATAGCTACGGCGGTTTCCTTTATTAATATCACCCTTCCTTTTATAATTTACTTCATTGTGCCTTTCTTCTTTTTACTTCCGCTGGACGAGGAAACAGATGTGAAATAAATTTCAGAAAAAAAATTTGTTATTCCGAAACGAATTCTTATTTTAACATAAGTTTTTCACTACCTAACTAAACCATTTACCCCGTATGGTGTCATACCCCAATAACTAAAAACACCGGTTATGAGAAAGCGATTCATTGTAAGTATTGTATTGGCCTTGTTAGGCAGCGGTATTTTATCAGCTAAAAGCATTCATCCCTATTATCATTTTAAACAAGGCAATGAGAGGAAAGTAATACGCGATAAGCGCGAAATGCGCCATGATAACCGCGAAGTGCGCGGCGACCGCCGGGAACTAAATAAAGACCGGGCTGTAAGAAACGCGGCTTTGCAAACCGGCCACAACGGCCTTGCTGCTGAAAAGCAACACGAAGTGAACAAGGACAAAAGAGAACTGCGCCGCGATAAGCGCGAAAGGAGAGAGGACCGAAGGGATTTGCACGAGGACATAAAGAAATAATTAAAGTCATTTATGATAATGGGGGTTCCGGGCGAAGCGCAAGCTTCGCCCTTTTTTATTTTTAACTTCGTACAATGAGTTTTAACGACTATTTCTCCAAGCAGGCGGAAGTTTATGCCAAAGCACGGCCCACCTACCCCGATGAACTGTTCGAATACCTTCATTCGCTATGCAATAGCGATGAACTATGCTGGGATTGTGCCACCGGCAACGGGCAGGCGGCTGTTTCGTTGTTGCGCTATTTTAAAAAAGTAATTGCCACCGATGGCAGCGCGCAACAAATAAAGAACGCTGTTGCTAATCCCGGCATCGAATACCGGGTGGCCACCGCCGAAGCAAGCGGCCTGCCTGATAACTGTACCGATATTATTACTGTGGCTACCGCCGCCCACTGGTTCAACCACGATGAGTTTTACAAAGAAGTAAAACGGGTTGGTAAACCCGGCAGCATTTTGGCGATATGGGCCTACTCCGAAGCGAATATCTCCAAAGAGATAGACGAAGTGATGGAGTGGTTTATGTACGATTTCCTGGCAGATTACTGGCCGCCGGGGCGCTGGTACATACGCGGCAGCTATAAGCAGCTGCCTTTCCCATTCCCTCAAATGCAAACACCCGACTTTTTTTGCCGCATGAAATGGAGCAAAGAGCAATGGCTTAATTATGTGCAAAGCTGGTCGTCGTACGCCAACTATATAACGAAGCATAGTACCGACCCTTTGCAAATTTTAGCACCAAAATTGAACCCCTTATGGCCCGATAACGATATAAAAGAGGTTACCTGGAAGCTGCATTTAAAGTGCGCCCGGCTGTAAGAGTGGTTAAAATCATAAAAAAACGTTAAACCATACCAGTCCAAACTGGGGTACAACCATAAAAGGCATTACATTTGTTTAATAGCAACCGACAACAAACTTTAATCACAAAAAAACAGCAACAATGAAAAATTTATTTCTGACCTTAAGTTTAGTAGCCGTAGCAGCTTTAGGCTTTGCCCAAACAACGCCTCCGGCTCAAGTACCGGCACCAGACCCAAATGCTCCCGAAATTAAATGGGAAAGCATGACTATTGATTACGGCCAGGTTACCAAAGGCGATGAAAATGCCGCCAGCCGCGAGTTCAAATTCACCAATATTGGTAAGTCGCCGCTTATTATTTCCGACTGCCACGGTTCGTGCGGTTGCACTGTGCCTACCTGCCCTAAAGACCCGATTCAGCCAGGCAAAGCAAGTACAATAAAAGTACACTACGACATTAACCGCGTAGGCCCTTTTACCAAAACCGTTACCGTTAACTCAAACGCAAAAAACAACAACGAAACTTTAAAAATACAAGGTACCGTTAACGACCCTGCTGCTACGCCAGCTGCGGCTCCAACCGGCACCCCTCACTAAAAATTTGAGGTAATAATTGACCGACGGGCTTGGGTTCAACTCAAGCCCGTTTTTTATTCCCTAACTTTGCATGTAATGCCGGTAAAGAACGATATACGCACACTTTCTATTGATGAACTGGTGCAGGCCTTCGAAAAGCTACAGGAACCCAAATTCCGGGCGAAGCAGGTGTACGAATGGCTATGGGCTAAAAGCGCCCGCTCGTTCGATGAAATGACCAACCTTTCCAAACCGTTGCGTACCAAACTGGCAGAGGAGTTTGTTTTGCAGCCGGTAAAAGAACACATCGTACAAAAAAGTAAGGATGGCACTGTTAAGCTGGGAATGGAGCTGGCCGATAACCGCCTGGTAGAAGGTGTAATGATACCGGACGACGACAGGAATACTGCCTGTGTTTCGTCGCAGGTGGGCTGCTCGCTAAGCTGCTCGTTTTGCGCCACTGGTTTTTTAAAGCGTGAGCGCAACCTTGAGGCAGGCGAAATTTACGACCAGGTAGTATTGTTGAATAAATACGCGCTGGAGCATAACGGTAGGCCGCTTACCAATATTGTATATATGGGCATGGGCGAACCTTTGCTAAACTACAGCAATGTAATGCAGAGCATTCGCCTTATCACTTCGCCGGAAGGTTTAAACATGGCGCAAAAGCGCATTACCGTTTCAACATCGGGTATAGCCAAAGGAATAAAGCGGCTAGCCGATGAGGAAATGAAATTCAATCTGGCCTTATCGCTGCACGCAGCTACTGATGAAAAGCGCGACCGGATAATGGATATCAACCTCTCCAATAATCTTGAAACTGTTTTTGAAGCCCTGAATTACTTCCATGAAAAGACCGGCAACAAAGTAACTTTTGAATATATCCTATTCGACGGGTTTAATGATTCCATAGAAGATGCCCGCCATTTAATTGAACTATATAATAAAGTGCCCGCCTTTATTAATGTAATCGAATACAACACCGTAGAAGGCGTACCATATAAAAAAGCCAAAGCCGATAAGCGCGATACCTTTGTAAACTTTCTTCGCAACCGTGGGGTAAACGTGGCCGTGCGCCGCAGCCGCGGTAAGGATATTGATGCCGCCTGCGGCCAGTTGGCGAATAAGGAGAATAGTTGATTAAGTGAAAGGTTGAATAAGTTAATTAAGTTGCTAAATCATTATTGTTGACCTATTCAAACTTAATCTAACTTAATTCCTTAATCCAACCTAATCAACCAAAGCGTTTTTTCCTATATTCGGACATCCGTTGCCGATGAAATTGTTTTTGCCCTACTCCATTTTCCGCAAAGTATACATCACCCTGGTGGTGTTTGTGCTTATTCTTTTATCGGGAACGCTGGGTTATATGTTTATAGAGCATTACAGTTATATAGATGCACTATATATGACGGTGATAACCCTTTCCACCGTGGGCTTTACCGAGGTGAAGCCGCTGGACGATGCCGGTAAGGTATTTTCTATAGTGCTTATCATCATCAACTTAGGCGCCTTTACCTATTTTGTAACCTGGATAACAGGTTATTTTCTTAGCGGGGAATTTGCATCCATCTATAAACTCTATAAAATGAAAAACTCTATCCAGCAGCTGGAAGGCCACATAATTATTTGCGGGTTCGGCAGGAACGGCAGGGAAGCGGCCAAAATAATTTACCAGAACAAAAAAGACTTTGTAGCGGTTGAAAAATCGCCTGTACGCAAGGAGGACCTTTCATTCCCGGTGGAGTTTTTGGTGGAAGACGATGCAACCCGCGATGAAGCCTTACTGGAGGCCGGTATTAAAACCGCCTCTGCCTTAATTACCTGCCTGTCGGAGGATGCCGATAATTTATTTGTGGTATTGACCGCCCGCGAGTTGAACCCTAACATTAAAATTATTAGTCGGGCTTCTAACGATTCTACCGTTCGCAAGCTAAGATCGGCGGGAGCGAACAATGTAATTATGCCCGATAAAATTGGCGGCGCCCACATGGCAACGCTGGTGCTTAGCCCCGACGTAAAGGAATTTATTGATTTAATGGCTACACAAAGCGGCGAGCATTTTGAAATTACCGAGGTAGTGGCCTCGCGCGATGTTACTTTAGAAACCCTTAACTGCTGGATGGAAACCGGCGCCACTGTACTGGGTATTAAAACGCACGGCGATTATATTTTAAACCCTCCACCCAAAACCGCAGTAAAGCCCGGTAACAGGTTAATTATGATGGGCTCGAGAACGCAGTTGGAAAAAGCGAAGAGACATCTTCTTTAGGTTAGAAATTGGGAAATCAGGGAATCAGGGAATCGGTAAAACGGGAAATCAGAATTAATAATACGATGAAACGCATTCAACTTTTATTTTTAGCAGCAACACTGGTATTAGCAATTGCGGGGTGCAATAAGCAAGCCGAGCCGAAACTGGTTTTCAAATTTAAATTCGACCCTACACAACAGCGGTTGAATAATGTGGGCCAGCCGGCCGATGTACCAGCAGGACATGCCGGGCAAAACCCTTCTTTTCATAGCATAAGTGCACATTATATTGAGTTGGCACCCGATGCACTTACTGCTTTGGGTGGCGGGCAGGTTTTATACAAAGCGCCGCAAACCAATGCCGGGGGCGATACGGCCATTGATTTCGAGCAGGCTATAATGGCAGGCGATAGCGAGGTGTTCTTTTCAATGCCGCTTAAAAACGTGGCAAAGGGCGATTACCAGTACCTGCGTATTTCGCTGGCTTACCAGAACTACGATATAAAACTGTATGTAGATACAACCATTAGCACTTTCCATATACAACAGGAGTTTCCGTGCACCGTTGCCAGCTTTATTGGTTTTAATACTTACATTAAAAGTTACAAGATCAATAGCGAAAGCGATACTTCAATAAAAGTAAATGCCAGCCGCTTACAGGGTTATTGGGGCGCCGAATCGTCGGCCTCGCTTTTCGGGCAGTCTTTTCATATAGTTGAAACGGGGCAAGCGCCCAAAGGAGCTACCACGGTGGTTAACCCCATTTTTGCTACATCGCCTATACCGCAGGGTTCGTGCGTGGTTACTGCGCAGTTTGATGGCGGCAAGTTGTCGGTTACCGGTAACCAAACCAACGATATTGTAGTAACAGTTTCGCTTTCAACCAATAAAAGTTTTGAATGGATAGATGCTGTGCCCGATGGCAAATGGGAGCCAACCAAAGGCGAAAGTGTGGTGGATATGGGCATTAGGGGAATGGTGCCTTATATAAAGTATTGAGAAAACGGGGAAGCAGGAAATCGGGGAAGCAGGAAATCAGGAATAGGCACTTAAAACTCTTATAATTTTTTACATACTAATATGTTGATAGCACGCGTTTTAACTTCATGAAAGTATTTTGTACCATCCTAATCCTTTTTCTATTACCGGCGCTTTCATTTTCACAGAAATTAAAACAGCCGCCACCTAAGCCTGTTACCGTAGTAATTCCAAAACTATTGAAAGCAGATTTACAAAAAATGAAGTTGATGGAAGATACCCTTCACCAGCTTTCGAACAGGATTGTGTATGATAGCTTACTAGCGGGGCGCAAGGCTGCTTGTTACTCGTTTATTCCGCATTTAGTAAACGCCTTAAAGACCGATAACTCGTTTTATTATCATTTCGATTCACTGGAGACTATTGCAAAAATTTATCCGCGCGATAGCAGCTTCCGCATTTTTACCTGGCAGTTAGTAATGCCTGGCGGACATTACCGGTATTACGGCGTTATACAAATGAAGAGCGCCAAAATGAAAATTTTCCCGCTGTACGATATGTCGGATACCCTGGGTTATCAATCGCAGCAAATCACTACTAACCAAAACTGGTACGGCTGTTTGTATTATAATATTATTGCCAAACAGGTAAACAAAAAACCGGTGTACACTCTTTTTGGTTTCGAGGCTGCTGATTATTTAACCCGCCGCAAGGTGGTTGACATATTGCATTTTGACGATAAAGGCGAACCTGTTTTTGGAGCACCACTGTTTTATTTTAAGTACGACGATACTACTAAAGTAAAACAGACCGATACCCTAACCCGTTTTTTTGTAGAGTATAAATACAGTGCGCCCACTATATTGAATTATGACAGCGCAATGCAAATGATAGTGTTCGACCATGTGGCGCCGCCCAGCGAAAAAGCCAAAGGCGCTACGTTTACCTACGTGCCCGATGGAACTTATGAAGGGTTTATTTGGAACAGCAACCGGTGGAACTGGGTAAAAACCGTATTTACCTATTCTATTAACGAAGATGATAACCCGCCTATACCTGCGCCTTTATTTGGCCAGCCAAAGAAACAGCCAGAGATGCCCGGGGAGCCGAAGTAGAAATCAATACTTTGACCTTATATAATAAGTCCAAGATAGTATAAGGTTAGCCCTTATAACATATGTTTTTACACCGGTACCCGGTACGCCGCGCAGGTAAAGGTTTTGCTGCGGCTCGCCAAGGTTAACCAACTGGCCATTGCTGGCCGGTATGCCACCACCCAGGTCGAAACCTGTTGTTACATCGCTGCGGCCTGTGCGGAAAGTTAAGCCGGCGGAGTAAAATAGGTAATGCCACGCTGGCGACTGCACCGGTAACACCCCCAACGCAGAACTGTTGGGTAAAAATTCGGCACGGTTATTAAAGTCGGTGCGCAGGCCCATTAAAACTGTAACCTTCGGCTTCACCTTAAACTCGAAACCCACGCCTGCATTAAGCACCCACTTGGCATCGGTTATAAGGGTCATATAATCTTTAACCGGTACCTCGCCATAGGCTGCTGTTGGGCGGATAACCGCCTGGTCGACCCCTTTAAGTATGGTTGTTCTATACCCGTTGAAATATTCAAGCGCAAAGGCAATGTTCGTTTTTTTGAAAAGAAATTTTACACCCAACGCAATTGCAAATGGTTGCTTGTAATTAGTTACCAGCCCGCCCTGTGCGTCGGCAATAAAATAGCTGGGGTATTTTTGTACCGGCATGGTGGTATCGTTTGCGTTCTGGTTAAGGTTATATACCTCAAACGATTTGTTCAGGCTTCCCTGCCCATAAATTTTTATACCGGGCGGGGTAACGGCAAGGCCTATGTGTACTTTTTCGTAGCGGGCCGCTATACCTATTTTAAATACCAGCCCCAGTTGGTTTATGCTGGCGGAATTATCCTCATTAGCTGTCGTAGTATATGGCAGGCCATTGATATACGCATCGGCGCTTACATCATCAATAAGCCGGGTGCCAATGTGCGTGTAGGTAAGAAAGGTGGTAAAACCAAACGACCAGCGTTTGCCTACTTTGTACGATGCACCAAAGCCTATCCATTGTTCGAACCCACCATAGGTATATTGCAGGCGTACGTTGTAGGGTTCCAGCCCAGGCGAATTTGGTATTACATCGGAAGTGCCATTGTAAACGCGGCTAAAGCTGATATCGGTAGCAAAGCGAGTAAGAGTGCCATACATTAACTTTAGCCGTTTGCTGCGTTTAAAACTAATGCTGGAAGAAATAAGTTGGGGAACTACACTTAAATCGAGACTGTTAAGGTCTATACCTTTACCGGCGCCGTTTTTCAGGTTTTTATATTCCACACCATATATGTAACTGCTGGCGGTAAACTTCGCGCTATCGATAAGGGAAGAGGCGCCGGGGTTATAAAAAAAGCTGGTGTTATCGTTTACCCCCACTACTGCGGTACCACCGGTAAGGGTGGCTGGTCCGCCGAACTGCTGCCCCCAATAAAAATTTTGGGCCGACGTAAATTGAACGCATAGAAGAAACAATAGCGCAGCAGCTATGCTAAATGTATTTGTTTTTTGAAACCGGCGGGTAAAGTAGTGTGCCATACGCAACTGGTTTTAGTTACATAAAGATTACATTAAAAATTCGAAATACGAAATCCGATGCTTCGACTTCGCTCAACATGACATTACTTTACCAGTTAAACACCATATTCTGTTTAATATCGGGGTGCAGCGATTTTGCAACCGGGCAGTTGCGGGCGGTGTTTTCTAAAATTGTACGGTCTTTTTCCGAAAATTCCCCCTTTGGAAAATTAACGGTGGCGTGCACTTCGGCAATGCGGCGTGGCTCGCTGGCCATTACTTTGGTAATGTGTATTTCGGTGCCCTCCAGGTTAAGTTCCATATTACGGGCCTTAATACCCATCACGGTCATCATGCAGCTGCCGAGGGCTGTGGCTACAATATCGGTTGGCGAAAAGGCCTGGGCCAGCCCCTGGTTATCTAAGGGGGCATCGTTCAATATTTCGGTATTCGAATGCAGGTGGGTAAGGCGGGTGCGTAGGTTGCCTTCGTAGGCTACTTTTGCGGTCATAACTTTTGCGTTTTTTCGTTCTGCAAAGGTAATTGAAAAATAGATGGGAATTACCCCGTCAGTGGTTGAAACCGGACGGTGCTTAGTGATAGGGGATCCATTTTATTAAGCCACTGGTAGGGTTGAAAAAACCACTGCCAGGGTTACTGCTTTTTTATCATTTTCTTTATGTAATTTCGTAATACTTAATGAAGTTGAACAGGTTTTTTGCTCTTGTTGTATTACTTTTTGGCTCCTCGGCCATTTTTGCTCAGCGCGAGAAAGCTTTTGATACCCGCGATTACCAATATAAAAAAGAAGCTTCGGGCGGTTTCCGCGCCCAAACCAACGGCTTCAGTTTTTTTGCCGAGTATGGCTGGATAAAAGATATTTACAAAACCCGGCTAATTCAATTAGAGTACACTTATTATATCGATTACCGGCAGCAAAAAACGCAAGCGCGTGGCGGCGATCGCGACTTTTTTTATGGTATGCAAAACAAGCTGCATATGCTACGGTTTAGTTACGGTATAAAAAGAAGTATTGCCGATAAGGCCGACCATGCCGGTGTGCGGCTTTCATTTTTTGCTTTTGGGGGTTTATCGGTTGCGTTGCTTAAACCGTATTACCTGAATTTACGAACTGATGCGGAGGGTCATGTATCGCCGGAGCGATATTCTGCTGAAAATGCAACCCGATTTTTAAGCCTCGATTCAATTGTAGAAGCTGCGCCCGCACGTTACGGGTTAAGTGAAATATCGCCGGTGTTTGGGGCGCATGGCAAAATGGGCCTCGATTTTGATTTTGGCAGAAGGGACGAATTTCTTTGCGCCCTGCAAACCGGTATAATGCTGGATGTATACTATAAGCAGTTGCCGGTTATGATTAACTCTTCCAATCATTTTTACCAGGTAGCGCTGTATGTTTCAATACAATTGGGCAAGCGCTGGTGAGGAACAGCGGCCATCTTTAAGCCCAATAATTATTCATCAATAATCAATTGTAAGATTTTACCCAAAAATATAATGGAGGTAACAATCAGTTAATACGCCGCAAGGTTATTTGCGGACATGAAAAACTGGCTTTTCGATTTTTTAATTGTGGCCTTGGCTTTGTGCCTTATTAATGCATGTGCAAAGGACCGAGACCTGAACATTAAATTCTTTAAAGATAATGCGGCTAAAAATGTTGATAGCTCTGGTGCAGTAATTATCAATGAATACCAGGCATCGGGTTCAACCGTACAAAATGAATGGGGGCAAAAGGCCGACTGGATTGAATTATATAATACCAACGACTTTGCGGTAAACTTTAAAAACACCAATTACTATATAACCGACGATAGCACCAAGCCTTTTAAGTTTACCATAAGCGACCTGTCAATTCCTGCTAAAGGGTTTTTGCTGATATACTGCGACGATTCCACCAAAATTACAGCTACGCAAATTCATACCGGGTTCAATTTAAGTTCGGGTGGTGAATTTGTTGGACTTTTTAAAGATAAACCCGGAGGCGGGTTGGACACCTTAACATGGCGGGGCTTTGGGGTTACCAATAAAATAAGCGAAGGGCGCACACCTGATGGTGGTAATACGTGGACCACATTCACTACACCTACACCCGGCGCAAGCAATAATTAAACAATTTTCTATGAAACAACTGCTAATAATATTATCGCTGGTTGCCTGTTGCAGCTTTAAAAAGTCCGACCGGTTAAAGCCTTACACGCATTTTAATATTTCAATTGACGAGCCCTCGGATATTTGCGTTTCTTCTCTTGACCCCACCCATTATTTTATAGTTAGTAACCGCGGATGCATAGCCGAGACGGATGGCAACGGAAAGGTTATCCGCAAAACAAAGTATGATGGAAGCGATTACGAATCAATATGTATAAAGGATGGCTTTATTTATGCAATGGACGAAAGCCTCCGCCGTATTGATATACTGGATGAGAAAGATTTTAAGCTGAAGAAAAGTGTTTTAGTGCCATACAGTGGTGGTAGAAATAAGGGGGTAGAAGGCTTAACCTACATCCCTTCCCTGAAAAAGTTTATTGCGGTAATAGAAAAACCGGGGATAATAGTTGAACTGGACGAACAATTGCACGAAACCGGTACGCTGGAGTTAAAACAATTCGGCGAGCTATCATCAATTACCTGGCACAATGATTACTTGTGGATGTTGGGCGATGAAGACCACGAGATAATGAAAGTAAGCGCGGCCGATTACACCATTGTGCAACGTTGGAAAATACCGGTAACTAACCCTGAAGGGATTGCCTTTGACACGAATGGCGACCTGTTAATTATAAGCGACGACATGAGCATGCTTTTCAAATTTAAAATCCAGTAGTATTTATGAAAAAACTTCACCGCTCGCTTTTATTATTGTCGATTTTACCTTTGGCAGGTTTTGGTCAACATACATTTACGCATGGGTCGAACTCGCTTGAAATAGGAGGGTACATTATATCGTTCTACCAATGGCGTACCCCTAAGGCCGGTGATGATAAAAGCAAAAATAGTTTTCAATTGGATGATGCCCGTTTTGAGATGAAGGGCTATGTGCATGGGCGGTTTCGTTACAACCTGGAAGTAAACTTTGCCGACCTGCTAAGCGTAGCCATTAACGGTTTAAAGGATATAAAGCATACACCTATTACTGAAGCCAACGTAGCCTATATAAACCCTTATGTAAATGTAAAGGTGGGATATATGAAGTTACCATTCTCTCAAAGTTCGAATGCCGATAAAATCCCCTTGCCATTTTTAAGCCGCACTACCATTTCGAACGGGGATTATTACAGTCGCCGCGATGTAGGAGTGATGCTCTACAGGGATTTTTGGCGCCAGCGCATTAATTTATATGCAGGTATATACAGTGGTATGGGCGAGCAGGTGTTTTTGGGCGATAACGACAAAAACGGGAAGTTTGAATATATAGGCCGCGTGCTACTATGCACTGCACATTACCGTGAAGAAGAGTTTGATAAGGTTGACCACGCACTGCCAATTGCTATGGTAGCTGGCGCGGTGCGCTACAGCGAAAAATCGGCTTTTACCGGTAATGGAAGCACTACCTGGGCTACTGATAATACTAAAACCGTTGACGGCAAGAAGCTTACTTACGGTATTGATGCCGGTTTTATGTTTCATGGGTTTTCGGCGCAATTTGAAATGGTGCAGGCCCGTATTACCCCGCATGCTGGTACAGCTTTATCAGAAACATTAAAGCAGTACAACACCGATTATTACAGCAACGGCGGCTATTTGGTGCAGGCTAATTACTATAATAAAAAGATTATGTCGGGCTTTTCAATCAGGTATAACGAGTTTAACCCTAACGACCTGGATAATACCGACAACGAGCGTACCCTGGGTTTTGCTTACAATTTTGTGTGGCCCAAATACAATGTAACGGTAAAAGCCACTTACGACCGTGGTTTTAAACCTAACCAAACCACCAACCCGGACCAATTCCGTTTTGGCATACAGTACGTTTATTAAACTTTATCTGCATTGGTGCAGATTTTATTATTTAGCACTTCCTAAAACATAGTTGCTATGAAACAGTATTTCTGCGCCCTTTTAATAGGTTGCTTTTCGCTGGCATATTCTCAAACCAATACCGGTATAGAGAATGTAATTTTTATAACCACCGACGGTTTCCGCTGGCAGGAGGTATTTAAAGGCATGGATAGCGCTATTGCCAATAACCCTGCCTTTAACCAGCGCGATAGTAGCGCTATTTATAAATCGTATTGGGCGGAAACACCCGAGAAGAGAAGGGAAAAACTGCTGCCTTTTATTTGGGGAACCATAGCTGCTAACGGCCAGCTTTACGGCAATCGCTTGTACGACACTAAGGTAGATAACTCGAACCCTTACTGGTTTTCATACCCTGGTTATAGCGAAATTTTTACCGGCTTTGTGGATACGGCAATTAATACGAATAAATACCCTGTAAACCCCCACACCAATGTGCTTGAGTTTATAAATAAGCAACCGGGTTTTAAGGGCAAGGTAGCAGCTTTCTGCGCTTGGGATGCTTTTGATAAAATATTGGCGGAGGAAAGATCGGGCGTACCTGTTATTAGCGGTAGCGATTCGTGCGGTGGAAGCAAACCCGATGCGCAGCAGCAACTGATTAACCAAATGAAGCAGGATGCGTATTCTACCGATGGCAGCGAGGAGCGGTTGGATGTATTTACCCATTTTGCTGCTATGGATTATTTGAAGAAACAGAAGCCACGGGTTTTGTATATATCCTACGGCGAAACCGATGAATGGGCACATGCCGGCCATTATCACGATTATTTGGATGCAGCGCACCATGTAGATAAATGGTTAAAGGATATTTGGGAATTTGTGCAGAATGACCCGCATTATAAAAATAAAACCGCTCTTATAATTACCGTTGACCATGGCCGTGGCGATATAGTAAAAGAAAAATGGACCAGCCATAACAATAAAATTGAAGACGCCCACCAGATTTGGTTTGCCGCTATGGGCCCTGGTATTGCTGCAAAAGGTGAAATAAAAAGCCCTATACAGCTGTACCAAAAGCAATATGCACAAACTATTGCCCACCTCTTGGGTTTAAACTTTACCTGCGAGCACCCGGTAGCGGAGGGGTTAAAGGATTTACTGAAATAAAAAAGGCCCCCGCACAGCGGGAGCCTTTTTTATAAGGGAAAACTTTCTCTCTATTTATTCAATACTATTTTGGTTAGTGAACTGGCTGTCCTGGTGCTTACCCGTACTAAGTAAATGCCGTTAAGTAAACCCGAAGCGGGGATTGAAAAAGTGGGCGAAGTTATTATTGCTGTTTTTACACTTTCTCCCAGTATATTAAACACTTCAACTTGCAATGCTTCTTCGCCGGTTTCAATAATTTGTATGTTAGAATTGCTGGTAAATACCTTCGCCAGGTTTTGTCCTTCAATAGTGGAAATGCCTGTTGAAACCGGCGTGCCGGTAACATTAAAATCATCAATGCGGTACGTTCCTTGCGAGTTGTTTACTATGTCCACTATCCATTTAAACTTTACCGCTGCTTTGTTATTGGCGGAAGCGGGTAAAGTAATAGCAGTTCCGTTATTGTCTACCAGCCACGGGCTGCTGCTGCCGGTTGGATTTTCGGTGTAAGAAATATTGTCCCAACTGCTGCCATCGTTAGTGGTCATATAAAAACCGGTTACACTACTTCCTGGCGAAGTGAAGTTTTTGGTAAGGCGTGCGGCCCACAAAACTTTAATGTCCTTAAAATTCAAAGTAGAAATATTGCCGGTTACCAATTCGTAAGTGCCGGTAGGCGATGAGTTTTTTACAACAATGTTGCTATTGCCGCTGGCGCCCGTATATTGTTCTAACGATGAATTGGATGTATCAACCACCCAGCCATTTGGGGTAGCGTTCCAGCCTGCTGGTAGGTCGGTAATTGAAGCATCGAAGTTCTGGTTATAAACAGGTGTTTGGGCTGTTATTTTAATTGTTGCCAACAGTAACATGGCGGGCAACATAAATAACGAAGGGATAATTTTTTTCATGTCGTTTATTTTTTGCGCGAAATACGACGCACTATGTAATGGTGGTTTTATACCAGTATTAAGTTTGCGTTAAGCGCCTGGCGCTTTCTTCTGAAAACAATTGGCATCGGCGCGGTAAGGCCAAATTATTTTTTTGTTAAGCCCCGAACCTGCGAATTCTATTTGCCCTGTGAAAACCACTCACCGGTTCGCACTTGCACATTAAGTTTTTGTAAACTACCAAGATATAACTGATGGGTAATATTTGCTTAATACCCTGCCGCTACGTTTGCATCGCACTAACAAAAATAAAAGCACCAATTATGAAAAAGTTATTTACCACACTTGCGGCTTTAGTTGCTATAGTAGCTACTATTACTGCACAAGTTAATTACCAGTGGGACCCAAACCTGGCGGCTACGGCTGTAGGTGGAGCGGGAACCTGGAACACCAGTACAGCCAATTGGAAAACACCGGCTACCAACAGCGCGGGTTTTGTTACCTGGCCTACATCGGGTACAACCAACGTAGCTAACCTTTTAACTACTGCAGGAACGGTAACTGTCGGAGCGCCGGTAACAGTTAACTCCATTAACAGCGGAGTTAATAATGAAGTAGTAACCGGGGCTAATGCAATTACTTTCAACGGTACGCCTACTATTATTACTAAAGGCACTTTGGAAATAAGCTGCCAGGTAATTGCGCCCAGCGCTATAACAGTTAGTGGCACTTCAACCCCGCTTTTAAATTTAGGACTTGCAGCGGGTGGTGCGGCTATTAATAACGACCTTACAGGCGGCCTTATTTTAGCCAGCACTTTAACCCGATTAAATGGAAATGTGCAAGGCGCTTTTGGCATTTCGGGCAAGGCAGGAACAATTACCATACAGGCAAACAACCTGCGCTTATCAAATGCAAGCGGCTCATTGGTGGGAGCCAATGGTCCAAACGACATTTATAATAATATTGTCCTTCCTGCTGCAGGCAATGCTACTTCAATAGGCGCTACTGCTGCGGGCCAAATAAATTACCGCGGTATTATTTCGGGCGGCGCCGATGTTTATTTAGGTAATAACACCGGCAATAAAGCAAATGGTTCGGGCTATACTACTTTATATGCTGCTGCCACTTACACCGGTGCTACTTATTTAAACGGAGCCAACACAAGCTATTTTCAATGCGGTATCGATAACTGCCTTCCAACCACTACTCAATTTTTATACGGTGCGCCTGGCACAACCAGCAATGAAACCTGGGGTATGTTAGACCTTAATGGAAAAATATTAACACTCGGTTCGCTTGAAACCAAAGCTTCAACCGGTACCAATACCTGGATGGGTATTACTAATAATAACGGCGCCGCTACGGCTTCATTGGTTATAAATGGTGGTGGTACCAGTAACGCCAATGCTACCTTCGCTGGTATTTTAGGCACGAACACTATTGCCGGCGTTCTTACCGGAAGGAATAACTTCTCGCTTACCTTAGGCTCTAATGCTGGCGCTCTTACCCTTACCAACAACAATACCTTTACCGGTGGCCTTACCTTAACCGGCGGCACTTTACATACCGGTATTGCTAACGCTTTAAGTTCTTCTCTTCCGGTTACTTTAGGTGGCGGTACATTAAGCACCGGCTCGGGCGCAGGCTTTAATCAATCGGTAGGCGCTTTGGCCTTAACCAATAACTCTACTATTCACTTAGGTACCGGGGCACATACTATAACTTTTGCCAGCACTGGTACATGGGCCAACGGTAAAACCTTAACCATTACCGGCTGGACCGGAACTGCAGGCAGTTCGGGCACGGCAGGCAGAATTATGCTTACTACTAATTCATTAACACAAACACAATTAAATAATATTACTTTCTCGGGTTACAGCCCCGGCGCACAAATTAACGCGGGCGAGTTAGTGCCTTATTCACCAAACCTTACCGCATCGGTATCGCTAAACCCAACTGCGGGCACAGAAGTTGGCACAACAACTATAACCATTACTGTTACCGCTTCTGCAAATGCAGTAGTTAATTCAACTGTAGATTATACTATCACCGGCACCGGTATCACTTCATCTGATTTTGTAGGCTCGCCTGCATTAACAGGTACAATAACCGTATTGGCCGGCAACAGCACCGGTACTGCTACCATTCAAATTGCGGATGACCAGTTATTTGAAGGCACTGAAACTGCCACTGTAACTTTAAGCAACCCAACAGGTTCAATTTCAACGGCCAGCAGCAATGCGCCGTTTACTATTGCAGATGACGCCACCTTTTATTGGAACGGGGGCGCACCCACAGCTAATGGCCCTGCAAATGGGGGCACCGGAACCTGGGGAACAGCGGGTGCGTGGATAGCACCTGTAAACACCGGCACAGGTACGCAGCAAACCTTTGTTGATGGCTACCCTGCGGTTTTCGGCGGTACAGCTGGAACCGTAACGCTTGATGCAAACCGTGCTGCTGCTTCCTATACGTTCAATACCAGCGGGTATACTATTTCAACCAATGCCGCTGGCCCAATAAACCTTAATACAGGAAATATAACCTTAGCAAATAATGTAGCCCTTACCATATCACCTTTTCCAGGCTCTACCGGTGGCCGTATAGGCATAGGCTCTATCAGCGGAAGCGGAACTGCATCGGTAACTATTGCCGGTTCAGCCACTTCAACTTCGGCGCGTATTGACCTTAATAACGCCGGAACAACCATAAACGTTCCCACCACTATTACCGGCGCTGCGGCGGGTTTAGCTGGTTACATAGCAACCAGTTCGGGTGCTGTAATAAACGGGAATATTACCAACAACTCCGCCCTTACTACCATGATTAATGGTACAGGCAGTAGCGATATAACTGTAAACGGCACAATTTCCGGAACGGCGGGCCTGCAAATTTCTGCCGGTGGCTCGGGCGGCGGCGGTACGGTTATTTTAACCGCTAACAACAACTACAGCGGCCCTACTACTTTAAATGCAACCGGTGTTTTGAAATTAGGAGTTAATAATGCGTTGCCAACTGCCACAGCACTTGTTATAGGTTCTTCGAATACTGCAAAGCTTGATTTAAATGGTTTCGATCAAACTATAGGCTCTGCTTCAGGCAACAACGGCGGTTCTATTACCAATACCGCAGCCGGAACTTCTACTAATACGCTTACTATTAACCAATCTACATCCACCAGCCTGGGTATTGGCATTAACGATGGCGCTACACGTAAAATTGCGGTTGTAAAAACCGGCGCAGGACTTATTAAGTTAACAGTACCTTGTAGCTTTACCGGTGGCCTATCTATCGATAACGGCACTTTCCAATTGGGCGGTGGAAACATTTTAAGCCTTACTTTACCGGTGACCATGAATGGCGGCACTTTAAGCACCGGCGCTTCGGCGGGTAATAACGAAACTACCGGAACGCTTAATGTAACCGACAACTCTACCATTTCTTTTGGTTCTGCCAACCACCAACTAAAGTTTGCCAATAGCAGTGCTATTGTGTGGACCACCGGTAAAACACTTACCATTACCAACTGGGCTGGTACAGCCGGCAACAGCGGCACTAACGGCCAATTATTTGTGGGAACCGACAATGCCGGTTTAACTTCAACACAACTTGCAAAAATTACTTTCGGTGGTTATAACCCTGGGGCTACAATATTAAATACCGGCGAAATTGTTCCTGCATCAGCTAACCTGGTGGCAGACCAAACCGGCTTTAATGCAAACTTCGGAAGTGTAAGTGTTGGCTCTTCTTCGGCTGAACAATCATTTACCGTATCGGGCAGCAGCCTCGACCCTACAGTGGTAGTTACCCCGCCTACCGGTTTCGAAATATCGTTAACTTCAGGCAGTGGTTTCCAAACAACAGCTATTACGTTAAATACAGTTGCGGGTACACTTTCTACCACAACAATTTATGTGCGCTTTACTCCACTTGCCAATACGAACTATAACAACGTTCCAATTTCAGTTGTATCGGGTCCAGTGACTCAAAATGTAATAGTAAGCGGTACTGGAACTATAAGTGGCTACTACAGCGTAGGCAGCGGCCAGGCAGCTGTTGATGCTATTTGGGCGGCAACACCATCGGGCACCGGTGTAACCATCACTTCCTTAGGTGGTTTTTCAAAAAATGTCGATATAACAATTCAAGCGGGCAACACCGTTACTACCAGCGCTAACCAGGAAATTAAGGCTAAAAACCTTACTATACAGGCTAACGCAGTTTTAAAAGGCTTAACCAGTGCTGCCAACGCTACACCTTACTTTATGAATATATATGGCGATCTTACCGTTAACGGTCAACTGGGAATTGCCAATGGTGCGGATAGTATTGCAATAAATATGGAGGGAGCTACGCAGGCAGTTACCGGTTCGGGTACTGTCAACATCCAGCGTTTCCGCAAATCGCAAAACGATAATGTAGTAACGGATGTTACTGTATCGCGTAACATTAACCTTTGGTGGGGTGCCGCTTCTATTTATAATAATTTCAGCGGCACTTCCAGCTTTAATATTACAGTTAACAGCGGCGCTACCATAAACCTTGAAGGTTTAGGCGATTTATCAATGGACGGGGTTGATGGTACCGGCGGTAACAACCGTACCGGTTTAATAACCGTAAATGGAATAATTACCGGTATCAATAATATTTATGCTTCTACAAACAACGGCTCCGGGGGTTCAATTGGTATAATAATTAACAACGGTGGTTTAGTAAGTGCTAACCATGTGTTGGCTGCCATTGGCGGAACCGGTACGTATACCTTGAGTGTGCAAGCCGGTGGTAAATTAGATGTTTACAAATCACTTCAACTTCTATCGGGTACTTTTGCCCCTGCTGGAACAGTTACGCTTAAATCTACTTCGGTATCAAGTATCGCTTATCTCGATAATTTCACCGCCAACCATTTAGGGACTTACAGCGGCCAAATTACCGCCGAGCGTTTCTATAACTCGTCTTCTACACTGAACCAGCACATGATTGGATCGCCGATTAATAATGTGCCATTAACCCAGTTTGGCATGTCGGGCGGCTCTGGCTACATTCAACCAACTGCCGATTGCGACGAAACACAAGCTGCTTCATCTTCTCCTTATGGAACAGTATTCAGTCTGACTGAAGCTAAAGGTGTTAGTGGATGCGGTATAGCACAGTGGAAAGTTGAAAACTCTGGCAATGCCGGTAACGGCCAGGGGTATTCTGTACTTAAAAACGGCACAGGTACTATTAGCTTAAATGGCACACCTAACCTTAACACCAGTTACACAGTAGCGGGGCTTACTAACAGCAATTGGAACAATACCTCTAAACAAGGCCGCGCTATGCACTCTGGTTGGAACCTGGTGGCTAACCCTTATCCTGCTTCACTAACAGCTGCTGCTTTATTAGCTGACAATGCCGCTAATTTTGATGGGCAAGTGCAAGTGTGGAATGCTAACGGCGGTAATGCCGGTGCATATACTACAGCTACTATTATTCCTCCGTTCCAGGCGTTTTTGGTGCATATTAAGAATGGAACACCCTCGGCCAGTTTTGTAATTAATGGTGCGGCGCGTACAACGTCGGCTACTGCCTTCTTTAAAGATGGTAACGTAACCGAACTTAAAATAACTGCAACCAATAACGCGAATGGCCTTGTTGATGCAACAACGGTAGGCTTTAATGAAAATGCAACCAAAGATTTCGATTCGCAATATGATGCCGATAAACTTCCCGGTGCGCTTACCCGCCACACTTTGTACACAGGTACTATTGAAAGGTGGATGTCGGTAAATACGTTCCGCTCTATCGAAGAAACCAACGGTGTGCCGGTAGGTATGGAACCCGGTGTAAACGGTACCTATACCTTTACTTTTGATGGCATAAATAGCTTCGATGCTACCAGCTATATTACGTTAGAAGACAAGAAACTGAATGTTTTCCATGATGTAAGGAGTGGCGCTTATACATTTGATGCTAACGCTTCCGATAACTGGAACCGTTTTGTACTGCACTTTACACCGGCGGCTATAGTTGCTACTACTAACGCTACATGTACCGAAGCCGGAATACTAAATATTACCCAGGCAGGTACAGCTAACTGGAATTATACCATTGCTGACTATAGCAATACTGTTATTTCAACAGGAATGCTTAATGCTACCCACGGTATTACCAGCAATTTAACCGCAGGCGTATATACGCTTACACTGGCGGATGGCAAAGGATATACTATTGTAAAGAATATTGGCATCGATGGGCCACAGCCGGTAACCGCAACATTTGTTGCGCCTTCTACTACCGTTGAAGAGAATGAAGAAATAACCCTGAACAGGGCCTCGGTAAATACTACTGAAAACCACTGGAACTTCGGAGATGGCAGTTCTGCGAACGGAGTTAGCGTTACCCACGCTTATGCAACACAGGGCGTTTACACAATAACCTTAACATCAGTCAACCTTACAGGCTGTTCATCATCAACCAGCCAAAATGTTTCGGTTACAGCGAAAAGCGTAACTGGTATTGAAAATAATGAAGAGAACACAACCCAAATATGGAGCCATGGCAATACGGTAAATGTAAGCTTTGTAAAAATGAACGAAGCAACTACCGTTACTATTTGCAACATCCTTGGCCAGCAACTAGTTAACGATAAACTAACCACCGGTAACCTTTACACCAAAGCCATTACCACAATAGAAGCAGGCTATGTACTGGTAAAGGTGAAGAACGGGGAGCAGACCTTAACTAAGAAAGTGTTTATTAACAATAAGTAAATCTGAAAAACAAAACAGTATGAAAACGGCAAAAATTATAGCAGCGGCAGTAATAATATCAGCTACCTTTTCCAGCTTAAGCCTTTTGGCGCAATCTGGCCCCCCTCCAGGACCTGGAACCGGCGCCCCGATAGATGGGGGAGTGGTGGCACTGGTATTAGGAGCTGCTGCTTTAGGATACAAAAAGATGAGGGAAAAGAAGGATTAATTCCTTTTGCTTTCATCGTCGCTACATCTCCTTCGAAAGCGGGGGATGTAGCTTTTTATTTTTAACTATGTTACGAAGACTATTAGCTTTTTTAAAGGAACCTGCCAACATATTTGTGGCAGAGGTACTTGTAGTATACGGTTTATGGAAGATATCTCATCATTTACTGCAAACCGGTAGCGGGGCAATTCAATTATGGTGGAGTAGCTTTATTTTTTCAACAGGCAGTGTATACGCTGCCGTATCCGTTTTTATCTTAAAACTATTTGGTCAACCGGTGGTGCATAATGGCATTGATATATTATTTACAGACAGTGGCCGGGTAGTGTGGGTGCAGGAGCATTGCCTGGCTATACCGGCCATGGTAATGTTTACGGCCGCCATTATTTTATATGGCAACAACTATAAGGGCAAAATTTGGTTTATCCCGGTTGGTTTAATCTCTGTTGCGATAATTAATGTTTTAAGGCTTATTTTTTTGAGCCTTACCTTTCAGTACATGTCGCAGCGCTTTTTTGAGATTAACCACTCGCTTATTTACGTGGTAATTACCTATGCCCTTATCATGGTTTTAATTTGGTGGTGGATGAAGAGTTTTGCCTACGTAAACACCGAAGCGTAAGACTTCATTTTGGCTATCATTGAAGTAAGCCCATTAGAGCGCTGGGAGGAGAGGTGCGAACGCAAATTAATTCTATCGATAAACGCCAACGGGGTATCAATTATGTCTTTTGGTTTTTGACCGGAAAGCACACGAATAAGCAGGGCAATCATTCCTTTGGTTATGGTGGAGTTAGAATCAGCTTCAAAAAAAATTTTGTCGCCTTCTTTACGGCAATGCAGCCATACTTTGCTCTGGCAGCCTTTCACTAAATAATCATCGGTCATGTATTGGGCATCGAGCGCGGGAAGTTTTTTACCGATGTCGATAATGTACTCGTACTTCTGCATCTGGTCGTCGAACAGTTCGAATTCTTCAACAATTTCATTTTCAATATCGGGGATAGGCATGAGTGATTAGTAGTTAGTAATTAGTATTGAGTAGTTAGACAATGAAAATACAAAGGTAGAAGTTACTGCAATAGTTTAACTGCTTTTTGTATGCCTTCGGCAAGCAGGTCTATTTCCTCGAAGTTATTGTAGAAGGCTAAGGAAGCGCGACAGGTACCCGGTATGCCAAGTCTGTTCATCAAGGGCTCGCAGCAGTGGTGGCCGGTACGTACAGCAATGCCTTGCTCGTTCAGCAACACCCCCAAGTCGTAAGGATGAGTACCCTCAACTAAAAAGGAGAGGACCGACGATTTGTTTTTTGCAGTGCCGATAATTTTTAGACCATCAATAGCGGTTAGTTTTTCAGTGCCGTATTCGAGTAGTTTGTGCTCGTATTCGGCAATCTGTTCTAATCCAACAGAATTGATATAATCCAAAGCCACGCCCAGAGAGATTCCGCCTTCTATATTCGGGGTGCCTGCTTCAAATTTGTAGGGAAGGTCGTTATAAGTGGTTTTTTCGAAGGTTACGGTTTTAATCATTTCGCCACCGCCCATGTATGGTGGCATCGCTTCCAGCAATTTCTCTTTGCCATATAAAACACCTATCCCGGTAGATGCAAAAACTTTGTGTCCGCTAAAGCCAAGAAAATCGCAATCTAAGTCCTTTACATCCACCTTGATGTGTGGCAAGGCTTGTGCTGCATCAATAAATACAACAGCGCCCACTTTATGCGCTTCAGCAATAATTTCTTTTACCGGGTTTATAGTGCCCAATGCATTCGAAACATAACCCACCGATACAATTTTGGTTTTGCTGTTCAGTAGCTTTAGGTATTCTTCAAACATTATTTCTCCGGTATCGGTAATAGGGATAACGCGTAATATGCATCCCTTCTCTTCGCATAGCATCTGCCATGGAACTATATTGCTATGGTGTTCTAATGCGCTGATAATAATTTCATCGCCGGCTTTTAAAAACTTGCGGCCGTACGTAGAAGCAACCAAATTAACTGCCTCGGTAGTACCGCGAACGAAGTTTATTTCGTTCTCATTGGCATTTATATGGGCAGCAATTTTTTTGCGTGAATTTTCGTAAGCCTCGGTAGCCAGTTGCGCCAGGTAATGTGCCCCGCGGTGGATGTTGCTGTTGTAGCGCTCGTAGTAATCGGTAATGGTATTGATAACCGCCAAAGGCTTTTGTGAGGTGGCGGCATTATCTAAGTATATAAGCTTGCTTTCCTTGTTGCCGGTTTTAATCAGCTTGTGGAGGAGGGGAAAATCTTTTCGTGTCCATTCCAGGCCAGGTGTTTCTTTTTCCATGGCGTTTGCGCTTGTCATTACTTTTCAAGGCCTAACCTTGCCCTCAATTTGGCGTCGACGTATTCCTGTAATTCGGGAAGTTTTATTTTTTCGATGATAGCAGCGGCAAATGCGTGGGTAAGCATAGCCCTGGCATTCTCCTCTTCAATACCCCGGGCACGCAGGTAAAACACTTCGTCGTCGTTTAACTGCCCAATAGCCGCACCGTGCGAGCATTTTACATCATCGGCGAATATTTCCAGCTGTGGCTTAGAGTTCACGCTTGCTTCATCAGAAAGTAAAATGGCTTTTGATGATTGATACGAATTTGTCTTTTGTGCATCCTGGCGTACAAATATCTTTCCGTTGAAAACGCCGGTTGCTTCGTCGTCCAATATTCCTTTGTATAACTGGTTGCTTTGGCAATTAGGTACGCGGTGATCAACCAGGATGTGGTTATCAATTAACGAGCTGCCCTTGCCGTAATACAAACCATTCAAATGCACTTCGGTGTTCTCTCCGCTTAAACGTACATTGGTATTGTTGCGAAGCAGTGCTCCCTCAAACGAAATGGTAGTGCAACTGAATTTAGAATCACGGGATGCATCGGCCTCCAATGTATGAACAGCCGTAGCATTCGTGGTTTCAGTTTGCAGCTTCGTAATATCGATCGAAGCATTCTTTTCAACGAAAACTTCCGAAACGTGATTATAGAAGGCCGATGAAGCCAGGTTCTGAAAATCAATAATAATGTCGGCGCTGCTGTTCTCTTCGGCAATAATTAAATCGCGGCTTTGGGTAAAGTTTTCAGTAGAGCCGGAAAGATGGATAACAAAAATAGGATGCTTGGCTTCAACACCTTTTTTAATGCAGATAAAACATCCGTCGGCAGCAAAGGCCGTATTGAGCGATGAAAAATGCTCTTCGTAATTCTTTACTATATGCGAGTAATACTTTTCTACCAGCTCCTTATCGGTTTGCAGGTGGTTCTTTAGGTTGCCGGTGATAACGCCTGCTTCTTCAATAATAGTAGATAGCTCCTTTACAAAAATGCCATCCACAAAAACCAGCTTGGTGGTTTTAATATTTGGAAAGGAATGAAATTTAGAAACATTCGATACGGCGCCACCGGTTAACGTTAAAGTTTCCGGCAGGCGGGTTTTAATATTGGTGTATTTCCATTCCTCGTGGCGCATACCGGGTAAACCCAGTTGCTGGAACACGGCAAAAGCTTCCTTGCGGATGTTATGCAACACGCCGCCCTTCTGCCCGTTCAGGTTTTTTTCGAGCAGCTCGAACTGTTTTGCTATGTTATCCTGTAATGCCATTAACTGTTTACCGGTTCAACTTCTTCTTTTATCCAATCGTATCCTTTTTCTTCCAGTTTCAATGCCAGTTCCTTACCGCCGCTTTTTACTATGCGGCCGTTGAACATTACATGTACTACATCGGGTACAATGTAATTAAGCAGTCGCTGGTAGTGGGTAATCACTAAAAAGCTGCGGTCCTTGCTACGCAATTTATTTACGCCATTGGCTACAATGCGCAATGCATCAATATCTAAACCGGAATCTGTTTCGTCCAACACACACAATGCAGGTTGCAGCATCGCCATCTGGAACACCTCGCCGCGCTTTTTTTCGCCACCGCTAAAACCTTCGTTCAGCGAGCGGCTCATAAATTCCTTATTGATCTCCACCAGTTCCATCTTCTCCTTCATTAGTTTCAGAAAGTCCTTGGCATCCAGTGCATCTTTACCTTCATGTTTGCGTTTTGCATTCACTGCCGCTTTCATAAAATTGGTAACGCTAACGCCGGGTATTTCAACGGGATACTGAAAAGCCAAAAACATCCCCTCACGTGCCCTTTCATCGGGGCTCATATCCAACAGGTTCTTGCCCATGTATATCACTTCACCTGAAAGCACTTCGTATTCCGCGCGACCAGCCAATGTAGCTGCCAGCGTAGACTTGCCGGTGCCATTCGGTCCCATTAAGGCATGAACCTCACCCGGCATGATCTCAAGGTTAAAGTCCTTGAGGATTTGCTTACCTTCTATGGCTACATTCAGATTTTTTATTGAGAGCATTATTAATTTTAGATTTTAGATTTTAGAAGTGAGATTGGTTTAAATTCTCTTTCCACCTTTTAAAGTTATGATTGATTTAGTAAAAATGGCAACCAATTGGTTTGCTTCGTCCATCAGGCCAGCTAATTTTTCCTTTTTCATCGTTCCCGATTCTACAATTAACTCTAACCAATTTAATGTTTCATCCGCTTCTTCCAGTACCACTTCCAATTTATATATAAAGTCCTTTTTCGATTTCGCTCTACAGGCAGCGCGGTAATTGGAATTTACTGAAGTACTCGACCTGAAAATTTGCTTTCCAAATTCATAACCTGCTGTTGTTTTTGGTAAATTCTCTACCACCCGCAATGCGAATTGTTTAGTTCTTTCTTTAAGTTCCGACTCTTTCATAATTTTTAGATTTTGCTTTTAAAGGTAAAATTGGTTTTTGTATTCAATCTGACTTCTAAAATCTAAAATCTAAAATTCCATCCTATCCTACGCTTCCCTCTAACGAAATTCCCAACAGCTTTTGCGCTTCTACCGCAAACTCCATCGGCAAATGCTGGAACACCTCTTTACAATAACCGTTTATTATCATGCTTACCGCTTCTTCGCTGGTTAAACCGCGCTGATTGCAGTAGAACAACAAATCCTCTCCAATTTTTGAGGTGGTTGCTTCATGTTCCACCTTTGCCGATTTGTTCTTTATCTCTAAATACGGGAATGTATGTGCACCACATCTGTCGCCAATTAATAAGCTGTCACATTGTGAGAAGTTGTAAGCGTTCTCTGCCGTTTTATGCACTTGCACCAAACCCCGGTAACTGTTATTGCTTTTACCTGCTGATATACCTTTCGACACAATACGGCTGCGGGTGTTTTTGCCGATATGGGTCATTTTAGTTCCGGTATCTGCTTGCTGGTAATTGTTGGTTACAGCCACCGAATAAAACTCACCAATAGAATTATCACCTTTTAAAATACAGCTTGGGTATTTCCAGGTAATGGCGCTGCCGGTTTCAACCTGTGTCCAGCTGATTTTGCTGTTAACGCCCTTGCACATACCGCGCTTGGTTACAAAATTGTAAATGCCGCCCTTGCCTTCTTTATCGCCTGGGTACCAGTTTTGCACGGTGGAGTACTTTATCTCGGCATTGTCCATGGTTATTAGTTCCACCACGGCTGCGTGCAACTGGTTCTCATCGCGCATGGGGGCAGTGCAACCTTCCAGGTACGAAACATAGGCGCCTTTATCAGCAACAATCAATGTACGTTCGAACTGACCGGTGTTTTCGGCATTGATGCGGAAGTAGGTGCTAAGCTCCATTGGGCAACGAACGCCTTTTGGTATGTACACAAAACTTCCATCGCTGAAAACTGCGCTGTTGAGCGCTGAATAATAATTATCACGCACCGGTACCACCGTACCCAGGTATTGCTTCACCAGTTCGGGGTACTCACGGATAGCTTCGCTCATGGAGCAGAAAATAATTCCCTTCTCCTTCAGCGTTTCGCGGAAAGTGGTAATTACGCTCTCCGAGTCCATTACATAATCAACCGCCACACCGGCTAATATTTTTTGTTCCTGGATGGGTATACCAAGCTTGTCGTATGTAGCCCGAATCTCCGGGTCAACATCTTCCAGGCTGTCAATTTTCTTTTTCTTCTTCGATGCAGCGTAATAAATAATATCCTGGAAATTGATTTTTGGGTAATGAACGTTCGCCCATTTCGGCTCCTCCATTTTCAACCACGCGCTGAACGCTTTTAAACGCCATTCCAGCATCCATTCCGGCTCACCTTTTTTATTGGAGATAAAACGAACGGTGTCCTCGTTCAAACCGCGGGCAGCAAATTCCTGCTCGATATTGGTTACGAAGCCGTATTTATAATCGCCAGTTGTTAAATCGGCTAATATTTTATCGTTTTCAGCCATTTTAGTAGTAAAACCCCATTAAAAGAGGAGTGCAAAGATACAGTTTTTGAATGGATTATTTAGACTAATTCTAACTAATTATGATGGGGTGTAGGGGCAGGCCTCGCGCCAGCCCTGTATTGGTTGCCAAGCAAGGCGACCAGTGCGACCGCAAGGGTCGCCCCTACTGTTTCTGCTTTTTCAACTTATTCTCCTTGCTAACTAATTCAAGGAAATTGTTCTGTTTTAAAGTAGCCAGTGTTTGCTCGCGCACTATACGAAACACCTCGCGGATAGGACAGGTTTCTTCATCAATACATTCTTCACAACGCTCGTAATATTTATAGGCTACGCAAGGAACAAGCGCCACGGCGCCCTCAAACAAACGCAGCACATCGGCCATATTTATTTCCTCGGGTGGTTTGCTTAGGTAGTAACCGCCTCCTTTGCCTTTTTTACTTCCTAAATAGCTGGCTTTGCGTAGGTCTAACAATATGGCTTCAAGAAACTTTTTGGGTATGCGTTCCTGCTTGGATATATCGCTAATGAGCGACAACTCGCCGGGTTTCTTTTTGCTTAGGTAAATAAGGGCCTTAATAGCGTACTTGGCCTTCTTGGTAATCATGTCCGAAATATAAAAATAAAAAATATTTCTCAATACCCTACCTTTTTTGTAGATTTATCGTATATTTGTATAAAAGACACCAAAATGAGGAGAGAACTACGTATACGGCAGACAACCATTTTTTTTGCTCTTATTAGTCTATTAAACCTATATACTAATAGAAGTATAGCCGCGGAACCCGCCGTTTCTATATCGGGGGTTATTACCGAGGCTGGCAGCAACGAGCCAATTGCAGGCGCAACCATCCAAATAAAAGGTACCGTTACCGGTACCGTTAGCGATGCCACCGGAAAATTTACCATTATCACTAAAGAAAAATTTCCGCTAACGCTGGTGGTGTCGCTGGTGGGGTACACTTTATATGAAGCGCAGGTTAGCGACCCTAATGCCGTTGTAAGCGCACAGTTGCAGGTAAAACCGGTTAACAGCGGCGAGGTGGTGGTAACTGCATCGCGGGTAGAGGAAAATATTATGCAGTCGCCGGTGAGTATTGAAAAAATGGACACCCGTTGCATACGCGAAACACCGGCCCCCACTTTTTTCGATGCTATGGAATCGGTAAAAGGGGTGCAGATGACCACCTTAAGCATGGGCATGAAAGTGCCTAACACACGCGGCTTTGCCAATACTTCCAATGCTCGTTTTTTAGAAATGGTGGACGGTGCCGATATGCAGGCGCCCGGTTTGGGGGTTTCAATTTCTAATACCGTTGGCCCTACCGAACTAGATATACAGAGTGCAGAAATAATCCCCGGTGCGTCGTCGGCATTATATGGAATGAGTGCATTAAATGGCATGGCGAATTTTATAACTAAAGACCCTTTTATTTACCAGGGGTTGAGCGTTTACCAGCGTACCGGTATTAACCATGTGGGCGATGCTAACTTTTCGGTAAAACCATTTACGGAAACCGCACTGCGTTATGCGAAATCATTCAAAGACAAATTTGCCTTTAAAATAAACGTAGGCTATATGCGCGGCACCGATTGGGTAGCCGACGACCATAGAGATCTAAACGCAACCGTAAACGCCAGCACCGGTATAAGTTCTGCCGATAACCCCGGCAAAGACCCTATTAATAGTTATGGTAACGAAAGCGACAGCCGCAAAACCATTAAGCTGGGCGATGGCAAAACATACGAGATACGCCGCACCGGTTTTTTTGAAAAAGACTTTGCCGACTATAAAGTAGAGAACCTGAAGTTTGATGTGGGATTAAAATACCGGGTTACCGAAAAACTGGAACTGTCGTATACCGGCCGCGCCGGTTCAAGCGATGCCGTTTACCAGCGCGGTAACCGGATAAAATTAGACGACTATTGGGTGCAGCAACACAAACTGGAAGTAAAAGGCTCGGACTTTTCGGTGAAGTTGTATGGCAATTTTGAGCATAGCAAAAACAGCTACAACATGCGCCCGATGGGTCAGAACCTTGATCGTGCCACCAAATCAGATGCTGCGTGGTTCAGCGATTATCAGAAAAGATTTAATGCAGTTTACAAAGCAGATTCCAATTCGGTTGCAGCCAACCAACAGGCGCGTGCTTTTGCCGACAGCGGCAGGTTAGTGCCCGGCACGCAGGCGTTTACCGATGAGGTACACAAACTGGCAGGCATTAATAATTGGGATAGTGGAGCGCAGCTGTATATGAAGAACTTGTTTTACCAGGCCGAAGCAAATTACAATTTTTCGCGCCTGGTTAAGTATTTTGATTTGCAGGTAGGCGCGGATTTCCGCGATTACATTATTCAACCTGATGGCAATTCATTTACCAATCCTGATACGGCGCACCCGCTAAGTAGTTTGAACTACTGGAAAGTGGGAGGCTATATGCAGGCTTCTAAAACAGTTTTTAATGGCAAACTAAAATTGATCGGCTCGATAAGGTTGGATAAAGCGGACAATTTTCCGGTAACTGTTAACCCGCGTGTGGCGCTGGTATATTCGCCCAGTCAGCAGCATAGTTTCCGTATCTCTTACCAAAACGGTTTCCGCTTCCCTACTTTGTTTGAGGCGTTTTCATCGGTTAATAATGGCGGCGTGATCCGTTACGGTGGATTGCAACTGCTTACCGAGGACAAGCAACTATTTGAAAACTCGTACCTGAAAGTTTCGTCCGATGATTTTCAAAAAGCGGTTTTAGCAGATATAAATAAAGGCATAGCACAGGCAGATGCCATAGTTAAAGAACAAGGTCGTTTGAAATTAAACCCTTATACCTACATTAAACCTGAGCACATTAATGCATTTGAAGTGGGTTACAAGGGAACCTACCTGAACGACCGCATATTTTTAGACGCAGATTTCTATTATAATATTTACGACCATTTTATCGACCAGGTAGATATCATTGTTCCCAAAGCAGGCGATGCACATGCTGCAGGTACAGCCGCACAGGTATACGACAAAACAGGGTACACCGGTTACCGTATGTGGACGAACGCTTTAAGCACTTACCATAACTTAGGTGCATCGGTAGGGGTAAATTATTACTTCTACAAAACGTTTTCTATAACCGGTAACTACTCATTTGCCAAACTGGTAAAGGTTGACCAACGCGATGCAGGACTTGAAACCGCGTTCAACACGCCTTCGCACATTGTTAACGTGAGCTTTGCTAACCGCAACGTGTATAAGAACATCGGCTTTAACGTATCGTGGCGCTGGCAGGATGCATTCCTTTGGAAATCGCCACTGGCCAATGGAACCATACCTGCTTACAGCACTATAGATCTACAGGTTAGCTACAAAGTGCCCAAAATAAATGCCCTGTTTAAACTGGGCGGCACCAATATTTTAAATCACTATTACACCCAGTACACCGGCGGCCCGGCAATCGGCGCAATGTATTATTTAGCGGTAACGGTGGATGGGTTATTTAAGGGGAAGTAAATTAAACCCACCCAGTCTCGCTTCGCTCGACAGCCCTCCCTGTAAAAAACAAGGAGGGCTGTTCCTTACGGAACTTTGATTAGAGTAGCCTTTATCTAAAACTGGTGGACCTGCAATTTCTCCCATCTCTGCCTTTCGCAGTGAGGGGTAGGGGTGGGTTCACCATTTTTTTCCATCTTCGTTTAAACGCTGCTTATGAAAACTATTGCCCTACTGTTAGCTTCTAATATATTTATGACCTTTGCCTGGTACGGGCATTTAAGGTTTAAGGAAGTCGCTCTTTGGAAGGTAATACTGGTAAGCTGGGGCATTGCTTTTTTTGAGTATTGCCTGCAGGTGCCAGCCAACCGCATAGGTAGCTATACCTTTACCGCCGCGCAATTGAAAATAATGCAGGAGGTAATTACCCTCGGAGTGTTCGCCGTTTTTTCCATTTTCTATTTAAAAGAAGGCATGAAATGGAACTATGTAGTTAGCTTCTTCTTTATGCTATGCGCAGTGTTTTTTGCGTTCAGGAAGTTTGAATAACCCGATGCCGCAGTATCAATGTTGCGAATAGCAATAGGTACTGCTTGTCCCTTTCAGGCTACAGTTGCTTTCTGCTTCATCAAGGTTTTTGCCGCCTACACTCGTGCTTGAGACAAGTGCATGATTAGTGTTGTTTTCATAGCAATTGCAGGTAACCGATACGCCGGCACACCCGGTAGATAAAAAGGCTATCATAACGTAAAGAGGCAGTAATAATTTTTTCATACGGTTTTGTTTTATACTTAAAGCTACAATTTAAGTTTAATAACAAGAAAAAAGTTTTAGGGGGTTGGCCCTTCTGCATGCAGGTCTCTTCATGCAAAAAGTTAAGGGTACAATCTTCCCCCCATCTACTTTGGTCTATTTTAGACCAAAGCCGCCCTGGGTAAAGGCTTGCGGAGGTCTATTATGGTCTACTTTAGACCCTGCTAATACCGCCCGGATGTTAGATATTCCAAAATGCGGGCGGGTAACATGCAAAATCCCACCCGAATAAATATTTTTATCCCATGCAATTTCTTCATCCGGGGTTCCTGTGGGCTTTAACTGCCCTCGCTATCCCGGTCATCATACACTTGTTCAACTTCAGGCGGTATAAAACCGTCTACTTTAGCAATGTAAAATTCCTGCGAGAGGTAAAAGAGGAAACTACTTCTCGCAGCCGCTTAAAGCATTTGCTGGTCCTGGCTTCGCGTTTGCTGGCCGTAGCGTTTATAGTGCTGGCCTTTGCGCAACCTTATATACCCAACAAGCACAACAAATTTGGGGCAGGTAAAAAGTATGTAAGTGTTTATGTAGATAATTCCTTCTCGATGAATGCTGTTAGCGGTGGCAGGAGTTTGTTGGATAAAGCCAAACAAGCTGCCAAAGAAATAGCCCAGAACTATGCCACCGATGATGAGTTCCAATTGCTAACTAACGATTTTGAGGGCAAACACCAGCGGTTGGTGGGGAAAGAGGAATTCAGCACTATGGTTGATGAATTGGAGCCCTCACCGGCAGTACGCAGCCTTGCGGAAATTAGCAAAAGGCAAAAAGATGTTTTGAGCCGTGAAAACGGTAAAAGCCAAACTGCCTATCTGCTTTCCGATTTTCAAAGCCATATGGGTGACTTGAAGCCCGATACAGCGGTTACTTACAATCTTATTCCCCTTGCTGCCGATGAAGTTTCCAATGTATATATCGATACGGTATGGTTCAGTGAACCGGTGCAGTTGTTGGACCAACAAGCAGCCTTAATAGTAAAGTTAAGTAACAGCGGCGAAAAAGCGGTGGAGAACAACCGCTTAACCATGAAACTGAACGGCCAAACGAAGGGCATGGCCGATTTTTCGATTGAGGGCAACTCGTATGCTTTCGATACGCTGCGGTTTAATTTAAGCGAACCGGCCTGGAACAAGGCCGATCTTTCTATACAGGATTACCCTATTAACTACGACGATAATTACTATTTAGCTTTTAAAGTAGTTAGTAAAATAAAAGTGCTTTCGTTAAACGAATCGCGCTCCAATATTTTCCTCGATGCATTGTTTAAAGACCAAAAGGAATTCGACTACAATTCTATTCCGCAAACTGGTTTCGATGCATCGCTGTTAGCGGGAAACCAGTTGGTTATTTTAAATGGGCTTAAAACAATTCCGTCTACGCTGGCTGCTGCTGTCAATGCTTACGTAGCGGGTGGTGGCTCGGTAGCAGTTTTCCCTGCTGCACAATGCGAGACAGAGGCTTACAACCGCTTCCTTAATAATTTACAAGCTAACTCCATTACCGGGCTTACAGAGCAGCCGCAGGACCTTGCTACCATCAATCTTCAGCAAAATATTTTTAAAGATGTTTTTGATAAAATACCACAGAACATGAACCTTCCGAGGGTGAAGAAGTACTATACTTTCTCACACTCTGCTGTGTCAAGCGAGGAACAGATACTTTCATTGCGCGATGGGAGCTCGTTTTTTAGTCGTTACCCATATAAGTCGGGTTCGTTGTATGTAAGTGCAGTGCCAATAGAGAAAGATTTTTCAGAGCTACCGGTGCACGCCATTTTTGTGCCTATGCTTTACAAAATGGCGGTGTTGAATATTAAGAGCAACGCCATTGCATATTTCATTGGCGATAAATCGCGCATAGAAGTAGAAGCTAAAAAGGTAGCGGGAGATAAAGTGTACAAAATTAAAGGACAGAACGTAGAGTTTGTGCCCGAGCAGTTTGCTGTTGGTGATAAGATGCTGCTCGGCCTAAGTGACCAGGTTAAAAAAGCGGGCTTTTACCAGGTGGGAATTGAAAACTCTGACTCTACCGATTGGCTGGCTCTCAATTTCGATAGGCGCGAGAGCGACCTGCAATTTTTTACTGCCAGCGACCTCAAAGCAAAATACAGCGATGCAAATGTGAACGTGGTAAATGGGGCAAATGTAGAAGTTGCTACGGTAGTAAAAGAACTGGATAGGGGAGCCGCTTTATGGAAGTGGTGCCTTATTCTTACCCTGTTGTTTTTGGGATTAGAGGTGGCCCTCCTTAGATTTTGGAAAGTATGAAAGTAACTGGCTTCTCTTTTATTAGAAATGCAGTAAAATGCGACTACCCTATTGTAGAGGCAATTCGCTCCATTCTACCGGTGTGCGATGAGTTTGTAATTGCAGTAGGTAAAGGCGAGGATAACACCCTGCAAATGGTAAAGGATATCCATCCCACCAAAATGCGGGTATTGGAAACTGTTTGGGATGATAATATGCGCGAGGGCGGAAGGACTTTTGCTATTGAAACCGACAAGGCTTTCCAGGCAATAGATACTGAAACTGACTGGTGTTTTTACATACAGGCCGATGAAGTTGTGCACGAAAACACATTGGATAGGGTGCACGAAAGTATGAAGCAATGGAAGGATGATAAGAGGGTAGAAGGACTTCTTTTGGATTTTATCCATTTCCATGGGTCCTATAATTATGTGGCCACCGGCGGCAACTGGCATAAGCGCGAGGTGAGGGTGGTTCGTAATGACAAATCCATTTTCAGTTACAGGGATTCCATGGGCTTTCGCAAACGGCCGAATGAGAAGCTTCATGTGAAAAACTCGGGTGGACTTATACACCACTATACCGCCGTTAAACCGCCGGAATTAATGATGAACAAGGCCCGCGCCATGCATAGCTTATGGCACGACGATGAATGGGTAAAGAATAAGCTGGGCGACGCAAAAGAGTTTGACTATAGCACTGTGGATTCTTTGGCGAAATTTGAGGGTACTCACCCTATGGTTATGCACGACCGCATTGCCCGCCAAAACTGGGATTTCGAGTTTGACACCTCTATTAACCGCATGAAGCTGAAGTACCGTTTCCGCCGGTGGATGGAAAAAAACCTGGGTATTTCTATAGGTGCATATCGTAATTACAAACTTATATAAGTAATCCGGCGAAAAAACACTATATTTGTATTCCGGTAAACAGAACGAATGTCATGGTGAGTCCCGATAGCTATCGGGAAACCATGATTCCAAGAAAACATGGAAATTCTCATCCGCCAAGCGCGAATAGTACACACCGGATCCCCGCTTCATAACCAGGTTAAAGACATTTTAATTGTCAACGGTAAGATCAAAAAAATTGGAAGCAAACTGTCAGCGGGGCCAAAAACAAAAGAAATAAAATCAGCCAATCTGCACGTTTCACCCGGGTGGTTCGACCTCAATACTTTTCTTGCAGACCCCGGTTACGAGCAAAAGGAAACTATTGAAAGTGGTTGCAAGGCTGCAGCAGCAGGTGGGTTTACGCACATTTGCGCCATGCCAAACACCAACCCCGTTACCCAGTCGAAGGCGCAGGTGGAATATGTACTGAAAAAAGCAGCCGATAATATTGTTGCTGTACATCCAATTGGCGCGGTTACCCATAATACTGATGGCGCCGACCTTTCGGAAATGTACGATATGTACAATGCCGGTGCCGTAGCGTTTAGCGACGGACTTAAGCCCAGTGCAAGTGCAGGATTGGTAGAAAGAGCGCTGCTGTACGTAAAAGCTTTCGGCGGGTTGATTATGAACCACCCGGAAGATGCGAGTATATCGCGCAACGGTGTAATGCACGAAGGAGTGGTGAGCACTAAACTCGGTTTGCCCGGTGCGCCAGCTTTAGCAGAAGAAATTGCCGTTAACCGCGACCTTTATATTTTAGAGTATACCGGCAGTCGCCTTCACTTCATGGATATTTCGCTTAAGCGTTCAATTGAGCTAATACGTAATGCCAAAAAGAAAGGACTGAATATTACCGCATCTGCCAATGCTTACAACCTGGCCATGGACGAAAGTGCGGTTGGCGATTATGATACCAACAGTAAAACCAATCCGCCGCTTCGTTCTAAAGAAGATATTACGGCTTTGGTTAAAGGTATTAATGACGGAACGATAGATACTATTACATCGGCCCATCAGCCACAAGATGAAGAATGCAAAAAGCTGGAGTTTGATAAAGCTGATTTTGGAATGATAGGTTTAGAAACCTGCTATGCGCTTATAAATACCAAAATAGGCAAGCAGGTAGCTGCCGAAAAGATTGTGGAAGCGCTGGGTATTAACGCGCGCAGCATACTGGGTTTACCGGTACCGGCCCTGAAAGAAGATGCCGAAGCAGACCTTACCCTGTTCGACCCTGATAAAAAATGGACTTTTGGAAAAGACGATATTCGTTCGCGCTCGTTAAACACACCGTTTATTGGTTGGGAGTTTACCGGTAAGGTGATTGGAATTATTAATAAGGGCCAAATTCATATCAATTAATGGAAAAATTCAGAATTCCCATTCGCTACGGTGTTATCGGTATGCTGGTATCATGCATCCTGGGTTTTATAGGCTACCTGTTTTACAGGCAGCTTTTTAGTTCGTGGGGCAGCCAAATAACTTTTGGGATAATAAGCTTTGGTATCGGGCTTTTCATTCTTATTTGGGGTGGAATTAACTTTCGTAAGGACAATAACAATGTTCTAAGCTTTGGCAACGCTTTTTTAGGTGTTTTCATAATCAGCGCGCTAATGATGTTCGGCGCTTCGTTAATGAATTATGTAATCCCCAATTTTATTGACCAACAATACTCTGAAGATTTATACCGCATTGTAAATGAAACCACGCGCGACCGCCTGGAGAGGATGAACTTAAGCGAAGCCGAAATTGACAAAGCTATGGATAGGGTAAAAATGGAAGATTTTAAGCCAACGCCGCTAAAAGCCCTACAAGGCTTTGGAATAGGACTTGCTTTTTATGGGGTAATAAGTTTGATTGTAGCAGCCTTTATTAAAAGAAACCCTGACGCAGTAGTTCCCCCACCTGCCGATGTGGTTAATCCGGTTTAAGAATTATTTTCGGCCCATGCAAATATCCCTTGTAATACCACTCTTTAACGAAGAAGAATCGCTGCCGGAACTTGCCGCCTGGATTGACCGGGTAATGAAGGAGAACAATTTCTCGTACGAGGTGATAATGATTGATGATGGCAGCAAGGATAAATCATGGAGTGTAATTCAACAGCTTTCGGTCCAAAACCCCAATATTAAAGGGGTAAAGTTCCGCCGTAACTATGGCAAAAGCGCAGGGTTACAGGTGGGCTTTGAAAGGGCCAAAGGTGATGTGGTAATAACCATGGATGCCGACCTGCAGGATTCGCCTGATGAAATTCCGGGCCTGTACCATATGATAACTGACGAAGGGTTCGATTTGGTAAGCGGGTGGAAACAAAAACGGTTCGACCCTATTACAAAAACAATTCCCACCAAATTATACAATGCCGCTGCAAGGTGGATGTCTGGCATTTACCTGCACGATTTTAACTGCGGATTAAAGGCATACCGCAACGAAGTGGTGAAGAGCGTTGAAGTATATGGCGAAATGCACCGTTATATACCGGTGCTGGCAAAAAAATCCGGCTTCGGAAAAATAGGCGAGAAGATTGTGCAGCACCAGGCGCGCAAATACGGCGTAACCAAATTTGGTATGGAGCGTTTCCTGTTCGGTTTCCTCGACCTGCTTTCCGTTTCGTTTATGACCCGCTTTGCCAAACGGCCTATGCATATTTTTGGTGGCTTTGGTGTGTTGAGTTTCTTTATAGGCTTTTGCATTGTGCTTTACCTTACCATTGCCAAATTCGCTTTTGCACAATACCACATGACCGAACGCCCTATATTCTATATTGGCCTCTTATCAATAATTGTGGGGGTACAGCTATTTGTTGCGGGCTTTTTAGGGGAGTTGGTAGCCCGTAGCGGCAGCGACCGTAACCGTTACGACATTGCAACTGTTTTGAACCTTGATAAATGAAAATCATCATTCTCGGCAGCGCGCATCCTTTGCGTGGCGGACTGGCTAACTATAACGAAAGATTGGCGCGGGAATTTATCCAACAAGGCCACAGCGTGCAGATTTACACATTTAGCCTGCAATACCCGGAATGGCTTTTCCCCGGTACCTCGCAGTATAGCGACCAACCGGCACCCGATGATTTGTATATCCATGTTAAGGTAAATTCCATTAACCCGCTTAACTGGTACAAGGTAGGCAAGGAGATTGCCGCCCTGAACCCAGACCTGATGGTTGTAAAATTCTGGTTGCCGTTTATGGCACCGTGCCTTGGTACAATTGCTCGTAGGGTTCGTAAAAACGGTAAAACAAAAGTTATTTCCATTGTAGATAATATCATTCCTCATGAGAAGCGAGTGGGAGATTTTCAGCTTGCAAAATACTTTGTGAACTCGGTTGATGGTTTTGTAACCATGAGCGAGTCGGTGCTGGAAGACCTGGATAAATTCGACAAAAGCAAACCGAAGGTTTTTTCGCCGCACCCGCTGTACGATAACTTTGGAGATGCTATTCCTAAACCTGAAGCTTATGCCAACTTAGGGTTGGAGATAAATACCGAGTATATTTTATTCTTTGGTTTTATAAGGGATTACAAAGGCCTGGACCTGCTGTTACAAGCTATGGCGGATGAGCGGGTAAAGGCGCTGAATATGAAGCTGATTGTAGCCGGCGAATTTTATACTAACGCCAAACCTTATTGGGATTTGATAACCCAATTGGGCATAGCCGACCGGCTTATTTTAAGAACCGATTTTATACCCGATGATGAAGTGAGGAATTATTTCTGTTCCGCCGACCTGGTGGTGCAGCCTTACAAACACGCCACCCAAAGCGGGGTAACGCAAATTTGCTACCACTTCGACCGGCCAATGCTGGTTACCAATGTTGGCGGCCTGCCTGAAATAGTACCAAATGGGAAAGTGGGATATGTGGTGGAGCCTGAACCTGTGGCTATAGCCGATGCCATAGTGGATTTTTACGGTAACCACCGCGAGTTTGTAATGCGCGATAATATTAAAGTGGAAAAGAAAAAGTACGCCTGGAGCGAAATGTTGAAGAAAATATTTGAAGTGTTGACTGCTGTATCTTCTAAATAGTTAATTTGCATTCATAATGATTATTCGTAGTAAAGCACCCTTACGATTAGGTTTAGCCGGTGGAGGAACGGATGTATCGCCCTACTCTGATATGTACGGTGGGGCAATCCTAAATATTACCATCGGTATGTATGCCTATGCTACCATTAAGCCCCTTTCCGGAAAAAAAATATACCTGAAAGCCATTGACCGCGGCGAAGAAGTAGTGCTGGATGCGAAAAAGCAGTTGCCTATTGATGGCAAACTCGACCTTGCAAGAGGCGTATATAACCGGGTAGTAAAAGATTTTGTAAAGAAACCTCTGGCATTTGAACTGACGACTTATGTCGATGCGCCACCCGGTTCGGGATTGGGCTCGTCATCAACACTGGTGGTGGCTATCCTCGGCGCTTTCGTTGAATGGCTTAAACTACCGTTGGGCGAGTATGACATAGCGCATTTGGCTTATAAAATTGAGCGCGAAGATTTGAAAATGCACGGCGGCAAACAGGACCAATATGCAGCTACTTTTGGCGGAGTGAACTATATGGAGTTTACCGCCAACGACAAAGTGATAGTAAACCCATTACGGGTAAAAGAGAAATGGCTGCACGAACTGGAGAATAACCTCATATTGTTTTTCACAGAAACTTCGCGTCTTTCCTCTACCATTATTGCCAAGCAATCGGAAAATGTGAAGAAGAAAAATGAAAAGTCGATTGAGGCGATGCACAACCTAAAGGAGCAATCGGTGCGAATGAAGGAGGCATTATTAAAAGGTGATGTAGATAGCATAGGCAGAATACTGCATTACGGCTGGGAACATAAAAAGGCAATGGCCGAGGGTATTTCTAACGCCGGTATTGAGAAGATATACAATGCTGCTATGAACGCAGGCGCTACCGGCGGTAAAATATCGGGCGCGGGCGGTGGAGGCTTTATGATTTTTTATGCTCCCTATAATTCAAAGTTTAAAGTGATAGAAGCGTTAAACAAGCTGGGCGGAAGAGTTATGAAATATAGCTTTACTCAAAACGGGTTAACCACCTGGACAATATAAAATGCAAAAGATAAAATCCATAATATCCTCTTCTATAGAAGTGAAGAGCAATATTCTGAAAGATGAAAAATTTCTTCAGCAGATAAGCGATGTGGCTAAGCTAATTGCAGCAGCATTTAGAAATGGCAATCGTGTTTACCTGTGTGGTAATGGAGGCAGCGCTGCCGATGCACAGCACCTTGCAGCAGAGTTTACCGGTCGCTTTTACAGCGATAGGGAACCATTACCGGCCGAGGCGTTGCACGTTAATACTTCATTTCTTACCGCGGTGGGTAACGATTACTCGTTCGACCAGGTTTATGAGCGTGCGGTTAAGGCACATGGAAGAAAAGGTGATGTACTGATTGCGCTTTCCACTTCCGGCAACTCAAAAAATATTTTGCTTGCTATTGAAGAAGGAAAAAAGAGGGGAATGACGGTAATTGGTTTTAGCGGCGAAACAGGTGGAAAAATGAAGGGCGCCTGCGATTATCTTTTTAATGTGCCCAGTAAGGATACGCCAAGAATACAGGAAAGCCACATTTTAATCGGACACATCATCTGTCAGCTTGTAGAAGAAGAACTATTCACCCAGAAATAGCAACGAGTGGCTGATAAGTCAGAAATCAGAAATCAGAAATCAGAATTAGCAGAGATTCCAGTAATAATTTTAGCCGGCGGCTTAGGTACCCGTCTGCGGTCTGTAATAAACGACATTCCCAAACCCATGGCGCCCGTAAATGGCAAACCGTTTTTACATTATGTGTTTGAGAAATTGAAGAAGCAGGGGGTGGAGCAGGTTATTCTCTCGGTATCTTATAAAAGTGAAGCGATAAAGGAATATTTTAAGGATTACTACCTGGGAATTTCAGTGGAATATTCGGTAGAGGAGGAACCTTTAGGAACCGGTGGCGGAATAAAAAAGGCTTTTGATTTGGTGGAAGATTTTGCCTTTGTGCTGAATGGCGATACCTTCTTTGATATTCCTTTAGCTGAATTAAAGGATTTTCATTTTAGTACGGATAGTGATATGTCGCTGGCGTTAAAAATGCTACAAGGGCAGGACCGTTACGGGACGGTGGTTGCCGATGAAGACCACCGCATTAAACGCTTTGATGAAAAGCGTTTTGTAAAAGAAGGATTGATAAACGGGGGCATTTATTTTTTCAGTAATGATTTATGGGATTCTGTCTCCGTTCTCCAGAACTTTCCAGCACATTGGGATCCTAAGCTTAGAATTCCACGTGGACAAGTTGT
>JADMIO010928580.1_pt1 | contig 54050 bp, 44 predicted proteins | sample 8958161 | NCBI WGS metagenome assembly JADMIO01 (sample SAMN16585339, study PRJNA669376) | soil metagenome | isolation source: Crop rotation soil | place: USA: Cullars Rotation, Alabama | collected 2011
CAAGACAACTTAAAAAACCCCTTGCCGGATCACCTCAGAGGTGAGCTCAGCGACCGCCGGGCTGTGAACTTGACTCGCAAAGTTAATGTTCAAGCTATCCATAACCGTCAACCGCAGAGCTTATCGGCGGTTAGATGTCATGTTGGGTTGAGCGAGGACACCACTCAGTGTCACTCTCGTAGTCAATGAAAACATACATTCTCAAACCCAACATGACCTTCACCAAACTAAACCCAACCATTCCATCACTCAAGTCTGACCCACGGATTACCCTCTATCCCAAGAGACGATTCTTAAAGTTCGACGGCGTTGTGTGTGACAGGCTCATGACTGCCTCCTCTGCATGATCAGGAGCCAATCGCCACCGCTGGGAAGGATGGTCCCGCGAAGGCGTGCTCCCTCAAAATGTCCCCCGGTGACATCGAAGACAACCCGGGTGCCGTACGGGCCATTGCCGATTTCCGCAGGGGCCTGAGGTCCGCATGTAACGTCATGAGGGGTTCAAGTTTCATGTATTAGAACTCCGTAAATCGTGTGGGCTTGCTCAGCACAAAGAGATAAACGCCCTGGCCAGCGGTTCAAGGCGAATTTCCGGGCCGTACTGCTCCACCAACCAGAGCTGTGCTTCTCCCTGGGTTGTGGCTGTGCTCGTGAGAGCACGGCTGGACTTTTTCGCCGGAACGGCTGATCGCGGAACCCCGAGCGTTTGGTGTGCACGCTGCAGCGTGTTCCGTTCCGTTCCGTTGGTAGGGGGCGATGAGCCAATGGGGACAGGTCAGGACCGGCAATCAACAAGTGAATTGTCAAATGTTGAGATCCGACCCCATTCTTGGCCACAACCAGAGCTGTGCTTCTCCCTGGGTTGTGGCTGTGCTCGTGAGAGCACGGCTGGACTTTTTCGCCGGAACGGCTGATCGCGGAACCCCGAGCGTTTGGTGTGCACGCTGCAGCGTGTTCCGTTCCGTTCCGTTGGTAGGGGGCGATGAGCCAATGGGGACAGGTCAGGACCGGCAATCAACAAGTGAATTGTCAAATGTTGAGATCCGACCCCATTCTTGGCCACAACCAGAGCTGTGCTTCTCCCTGGGTTGTGGCTGTGCTCGTGAGAGCACGGCTGGACTTTTTCGCCGGAACGGCTGATCGCGGAACCCCGGCTGTTTGGTGTGCACGCTTCAGCGTGTTCCGTTCCATTCCGTTGGTAGGGGGGGCGATGAGCCAATGGGGACAGGTCAGGGCCGGCAATCAACAAGTGAATTGTCAAATGTTGAGATCCGACCCCATTCTTTGCCAACAAATCAATCTCAATCCCGGACGCAACGAACAGATTTTGCGTGAGAAACAGGGCCATCGAAACGGAATGCTTTTGTTTTAAGTGGTTTTTCCCCGGGGCCACCATAACTCAGGTTCCATCCCCAGGCTTTACCCTCCTCACCGGAGGGTGTGGACGACCACCAGAAACCCATAGCACCCAGGACGTCGTAACCACCATTTCTGCGAATACCTGCCGGAAGCGCGTCAAACCCGCTGCTGTTAGTACCGTTGCCGCCTTCGATCCAGCCGCTGACGCTTTTCAGGGCTTCGCCAGCCTTGTCCATTCCACCAAAATTAGTCACCAACACGGACCATTCGCTATCCGTTGCTAAATGCCAGCCTTTGGGGCAGGCATTTTTCGCTGCTTCCCAAGTGTAAAGCAGGCCAAGCTCTTTTCGATTGCTCTCCTTGTCATCATAAGTGTAGCTCCCCTGCACTTTGTAGTTCAGGTTTTGGGCCATCCAGGTTACCGTGGTGCCAGTCAAAGGATTCTTAAAGCTGACCGTTTTATACGTTTGCCCATCGCGTGAGTCGGTAAAGGTGCCGGCTGATTGGGCAATTCCAGTCTGTGTAAAAAACAAGGTGGCAAGTATGGTAAAGATGTACTGTTTTATCATATTTGGTTTGGCTTGTACGCCTGATTAGCCGCCTAACCTTAAGAATCGTATCCGGCAGAGCGGCGCGGACAAGAGTTGATTTCAAGAGGGATGCTCACGCCGCTCTGCTGGATACGATTTGGTTGAACTGAACCGGGGCCGTTGCGCGATCGGGCCTCGTCGATCGGCTACTAGGGAAAGATATCTGCGGAGGCCGGGCTTGGGCGACCCAGCGGCCACCGGCAGTGGGTAATCCAGTCGCCGGGAAATGGGTCCAACTTGGGCAGGGAGCTATTCATGCACGGTGATCGAGCCGAGCCAATGGTTTTCCGGTCGCCCTAAACTCACCGGAGTCGTCAACAGACAACACCGCCCCGGTCACCGTCGCATGAGGTTCGATACGGCGGCGGCTCTTCCAATGAGTTCCTGCATTGGGTACGCTCATCGCCTCACGAACTGTCGGTGCCGGGCTCTCCATCTCGTGGCGGACGCATCATCTGCAGCAGCCTCAGGCGGGGACTGCCGCAATACGGACAGTGCAAGGGGGGTGCGGCCAGCCAACTGGGCGTTTGGGTCGGGGCTTTGGGCGAACGCCGTCGGCCCACATTAGCCGCGGTGATGGCGGCCCGCACCTTCTTCAGGCGTTGGTCGCGCCCACGATTGGCCAGCAATCCGTAGTGCCGGACTTTGCAGAAGCCCGGCGGTAGAATGTGAAGACAGAAGCGCCGTGCAAACTCCCCCGTGTCCAAGTGCAGGGTCTGGACCCGCCCGCCCCGGGCGTAATCTCGATAGCGAAAGCTCTCCTGATGGGTGAGCGGATCCAGATGGAGGATCCGCCGCGAACTCATCCCGACTCGGTGGGTGTAGTGGGAGAGATAACGCAGGACGGTCTCTGGCCCTGCAAACGGCTTCTTGGCATAGACGACCCATCGCTGGGCGGTGGCCTGTCGGACCAGTTGTTCAAAGGCCGCCTCCTCTTTGAGCGTTTCTTGTTCGCCGTGGTATTCAAGGCGTCCAGCCTGGCGTAGATTCTGTAAACCGTCACAGAACTTACCCCGGTAGACCAAGGAGAGGGCTTGAATCGGGAAGAGGTAGTGGCTGTTATCAACTTGCCGCCAGCCGCCTGCTTGATCCCAGCCACCGCCGGTCACAATCGCGTGCACGTGGTAATGCTCGTCCAATCGTTGGCCCCAGGTGTGCAACACCATCGTCAGCCCGATTTCGGCCGCAAAACGATTGCGCCCAAACTCCAAGAGCGTCTGGCTGGCCGCCCAGAAGAGCAATTCGTAGAGCGCTTGGCGGTTCTGCCGGATCAGCGGGTTGAACGCGTGCGGCAGCGTGAACACCAGGTGAAAATACGGGACGGGCAACAGTCGCGACTGTTGTTGCTTGAGCCATTGTTGAGCCAGCCGGCCCTGACATTCCGGGCAATGTCGGTTGCCGCAACTAAAGAGCACGACATGATGGCGGTGACACTGTTGGCACTTATAGGCGCTGCCTCCCAGCGCGCCGGTCCGGCACGCCCTCACTGCCCGGAGCACCTTCCATTGATGCGGCGAGGCCTTGCTGGGCATTCGTGGCGCGCCCTCCCGCAGCACTGCCCCCACCGTCCAACCGCTGGCCCGTGTCCGCTCAACACAGACCTTCCTGCTCACCCTAGCTCGGTGGCACCTGGTTCAGATCGATCAGATCCAGCGGGCTTTTGATCTGAGCCAGCCGCTCGGCGCGCACATGCAGATAGTGGGCGGTTGTCTTGAGCGAACGGTGTCCAAGCAGTCGCTGAAGTGCGGGCAGATCGACTCCCGCCTCCAGCAGATGCGTGGCGAAGGAATGGCGCAACGCGTGAATGCCACCCCGGCGGGGCAGACCGGCCCGTTGCAGCGCCCGGTAGTAAATCCGCTGTGCCGTCGCGTCTAACAATGGCCTACTGGGCGCCCGCTGTCCCGGAAAGAGCCAATGGGCAGGCCGATAGACCCGCCAGTATTCCCGCAGCAAGTCCAGCAGCCGATTGGACAGGATCGTGTAGCGGTCCTTCCCTCCCTTGCCCTGTTCGACCCGGATCTGTTTGCGGTCGCTCTGGATATCCGTTAAGCGCAAGTGGCAGGCCTCGTTGAGCCGAAGCCCTGCCGCGTAGACCGTGGCCAGAAAGGCCCGCTCCCGCAGCTGCGGTGCGCCTTTGGTCAACAACCGTTCGATTTCCTGCGCGCTGAACACCTCTGGCCGTCGCACTTCGACCCGTGGTGTGATGAGTGCTTTTTTAAGTTCGTCCTCCGGCCGGCCCAACACGAGCCGATAAAAGCTGCGCAAGCCGTAGACCGCCTGATGAATGCTGCTACCGCGCAGTTGCCGTTCGGTCCGAAGGTGCAGCAGGTAACCCTTGAGTTGGCCGTCGGTCAGTTCGTTGGGGGCCTTGTGGTAATACCGCGCCAGGTCGTAGACCCAGCCGATGTAGCTCTCGATCGTGCGTTGGCTCGATCCGCGAAGCGTCAGTTCGTTGATGAAGGTTTGACGTAATGGTGATGGTGAGGTTGATGTGCTCATAGCACCCCAACCTTCTCACCAAATTCCTGCTCTCCAATAGAGTGCCCGCTTCTCCTCCGCGAAGCGGTTTAGTTCAACAATTTAATAGACGAACAGCCGGTTCGTCTATTGAGTATATCTCCTGAGTCCCCGAGAGGCAATTAACCGATTACGGGACGTGTTGCGCCGCAAACACTTGGCGCTACCCACGGAACAAAACTACTGTGCCTGGCTTGCGCGGTTCTGCCAGCATTTACTAGGACTGCCGGCGGAGCTGCCCAGCGAGCGCAAGATTGAGGGATTCCTCACACACCTCGCCCACGAGCATGTCTCTGCAATGCACGCAAAACCAGGCGTTCAACGCGATTGTCTTCTTCTACCGGGAAGTCCTCGGACAGAAGTTGGCCGGAATCGAAGCCCTGCGCGCTAAACGCGCAACAACGCCGCGGCGCGCCCCAGAAGTCCAGGAGGTAACAGCCCTGATCTCTCGGATAACCCAAGGAGCGGAGTTCGCCGTGTCCTTGACAGTCCGGTTGATTTACGGTTGCGGTCTCCGGGTAACCGAGCCGTTGAATCTACGTTGTAGGGATGTTCAGTTGAAGCGGAACCAACTCATCATTCGTGGAGCGAAGGGCGGTAAGGATCGTGTCGTCCCAATTCCTTGCTCCGTCGTTACCGATCTGGAGGAACAGCTTGCTTCAGCAGAGGCAATGTCGCGGCGCGACCAGTCCAACCGGCTCCCTGTGGCGCTGCCTCGGGCCGTAGCGCGCAAGTATCCCCACTGCCAGTAGGAAGTGGCTTGGGGATGGCTCTTTCCTGCGAAGCATCCCTGCCGAGACCCTCGGGATGGGCGGTTGGTTCGGTGGCGGCTGCATGAAGCTAACATTCAGCGCGCCGTGCGGCGAGCTTGTGGCGACTTGGGCATTAACATCCTTCCGCACGAACTCCGTCACGCTTACGCCACTCACTGTTTGAATCGCGGGGCCAATCCTCGTGCTCTCCAACAAGTGATGGGCCACAAATCGCTAGAGACCACCATGGGTTACCTGCACGCCGAAGCTCTCAGTGTCCTCAGCCCCCTCGACCAGGTTCGCTGGGCTGAGATACCAGATACGGGCACCACACTGAGCTGACTTGCACTTCGACCCTCGCTCTTTCCAGACACTCAGCCCAGAAGCCCGCATTACATAGGCAACTCATGGACCACCTATTGAACCGGTATCTTCGCTGCGTCACCGCATGAATGTAACGACGCATCCAACGCATAATCTGAGCCACCTGCTTCCCCGTGCATTTCAGCACCACCCGTTTTCCCTTCGGCATGTTGGCCGGGTTGACTATACCCCAGAAGCGCCCAGGATATGGACAGGGTAAATCCTCCTCCACCTTCCCGAGATACTTCGAGACGTAATAAAACACCTGTTCGGTTGATTCCAACTCGGTCACATTTGTCCCGGAGTTGTAGTGCTTCAGTTCTCCCGTTCCAGCCACATCATACCAGTTGCGGCTCATCCACTCCCCCAACCGATCCTGGAAGCCTTTCCGCACCACCTCCCGCCGTTGTTGCCCGTCGTTCACCGTCACCGACAGTTCCCACGACCCCTCTGGACCGGGCCGCGTGCTAATCCATTTCCCTCGCTCCGCCTTGTAGTCGAACTTCCGTGGGACGTTCCACACCAGCAGATGGTAGTGCGGAGCCACCTTGCCTACATTCAGCCCTGACTTCCTTCTCTTGAACTCCAACCGCCAGACAATCCCAATGCCTGGAAAGCGTCGCTTCATTCGTTCAATCAAGGTCCGCAGATCGCGCTTAAACTTCTCCCTTCTGTCGGGAAGATATCTGGGTACGTTGTCGTCACGAACAACGGCAAGTTGTCCTTATCCATCCGCACCTTGCCGAGTAAGTTCCTCATCAGGGTCCGAGAAGCTCGGCTGAACTCTCGCACCTTTCCCCTCGGTGGCCGTTCTTTCTCCTCCGGCAGTGGACGGCCTCGCTTGGTCACTTTGATGAGCCGGGCCCCCTGCCAGATCTCAATCTCTCCCTCATCAAAGGGGTTCCAGGGAGGTCCCGGCGAGGAGATATGACTATTAACAAGCCCCTGGCGTCCGCCGCGCCCGCGCTGCGCGCGGCCACGACGGGCGCCGAAGGGTGCAGCTCAACGACCGACCGCCTGTAGATAACCCGGCCGGGATACCTTGAGGAGTCGAGCTTGTTGGGCTGGTAACGTAAGGACGGGTTACGGAGGAACGCCTTTCGAGGTTTTCCGGTTCCTTCTTCCTCTCGCGCTTCCCCTGCCTTCGACCGCGACCCTCCAAAATTTTCTCGGCCACGTGAGTCCGTTACGCGTGGCGACCGACGCACCCGCGAACTGGAGTTCGGCAGGCCGGTTGCGTCGCTCACGGGCCGAGACAATTTCTGTTCGGGATCGCTCGCGCTGAGGAGCGTCAACGTCTCGGCTTTCATCGGGCCACCTCTTGCCCAAGAACCGAGTCAACGATTGATGAAATAGCTGTCTTAAGAGCGGCTGGAAGCTTTGCCCACGCTTGGATTACGCGTTCGAGCTCCTGACTCGGCGAGGCGCACTTTTTGTGTGTTTCCTTGTGTGTCGAAGCGCATTTCAACCAATGTCTTACGAAGAGCAGCGCCAGCTCGCTTCAGTTCGTCAGCGAAGAAAGTGCATTCCGGACTTATTCTGGGTTGGAACTAGCACTCTTTGCGAGCAAAGCGAAAGAGCCCGAGCATCGAGCATGGTCGAACGGGAAATCGATTGTTGTTGCGGATTTGAGTCAGCCGGCAGACAAATCCGCGCCTTCAGCGCTACTGCACCCCGATGTAAACGTCACCAATGGGGGCAACCAACTTTATCCGCTTGCCGCTCAGCGACGGGGTTTCCTTGGAAGTCCCTGGCATGATTTTAATAGTCCCACCGTCTGCGACGGCCGCGACGGCTGCCGCAAGCGTATTGAAGGGATGATAAAAATCGCCTTGAGTTTGACCGGTCCATTCGAAATCGACCCACACCTCGTTATTGGATCCAGCTTGTTCGACCTCACCAGTTTCCGAAACGCGTCTGGGATGCCATTTATCACTCATGTCCAATATGATCCTGGTGCCCAGAGCAGGATTCTTTATCTCCACCACGGCCTCCCTTGGACTAGTCATGATGGTGCCGCTGAGAAAAGCATTGGAGTCGTGGCCCGCATCGACCAGGGTATCTTTGGGATCGCCAGTACCATATTCGATCCGTAACACCTCCGTATAGTGGCGACTACTGCCCAGCTCCAAAATCATGAAGTGGATCCGATTACCATTCGCGGTTGTGTACTGAGCTTCCGCTCCATTCTCCAGCTTGATGTTGGGGTTCCTCGCTTTAACTCCTTGCCGAAATTGATCAAAATTGACCTCCGGATGGAGCCAAGTGTCGAACGCTTCCAGGAAGGCGTAGCCATTTTCCGGTTGTTGGTAGATTGCGAGGTAAAAGCCAGGACGCGAGGGACCCCCAAAGCTCCTATCCACGAAGGTGAAGTTACCGTCTGGAGAGCCTTGCGCCCAGAAGGGCAGATGAATACGAGGTCCGCAGGCGAAATCAGGCGCGACACCATAATTTTCGACATTGCCTGGTTCGTCCGAGAAGCTTCCGAATTGGATTTGATCTCTAGCGAGGTTCTGGGTCATCGCACCCGCGCTTTCTCCCGCTGGCATAAAGGAGGTCGTCACGGCCACCCCGCGGCCCTTGGCTTGGTTGCCAAAGATTAGAAACCCTGGGATGGGCTGGTCAGCCGGTTCTCCACCGGCCGTGATGAGATAGCTGGGTGAACCGGCATAGATTTCGCGATTATCACAGTTGCGACCACCACCCACTTCATCCTCTCGCTCAGTTCGATGGAGGCGCTGAAAAAAGTGCCGATTTGTATCATTCACAAATAGATCGTGTATCGACGGGGGGAGGCGATAGTTACTATGAACTTCGACCAGCAGGTCCCCGCCGCCATCGGCAATAACCCATCTGTTCGTCCGAACCAAATTGTTGTATTCATCGGGTATCGGATTTGCTGAGTCATAAGCGCGTGTTTGTCCCGTTTGGAGAGCAAAGGGCGCCGTCAGGATATCACCGGCGAGCTGCCAATCCACTAACCCGACGTCCATGAACCCGCCATCGAGTTGCTTGACGTTTTTCCCTTGGTTGAGTCGTCGAAATGGTACCATGCGCCGCAAATCACAACTGGAGGAGGCGTATCGGGCCGACACATAATCCAAGACCATCCGGGCTGCGAGGCGCACTTCGTGGTCATAAGCGTAACTGCAGAGGTTGAGAAGAGCCCAGCGAGTTTCTTTCTGATAGTTCTTGGAATTGTACTCAGAGAAATCGTCGATTAGGATGCGCTGCAACAAAGTTAAAACCAGATCGGTACAACTGGGCCACTTGTCATCGTCCCGCTCCCCGCTGTTGCGGCGGTTATCGTGCACCTTAAGACCGCTTCGTTGGTAAAGGAGTTGGTTGCAGAGATAGCGGGCCGTCAGGATCATAAGGATGTGATTTTCCGTTTCCCCGATAGATTTGAGGTCGCCAATGATAGGGGCCGTTACTTCTCCTGCATCCATCCAATCGACCGGGACTTCACCACTCGTATAGATGTCATCCTGATCGCCCGGCCGGTGGATAGTGCCATGCTGGAGCAGTTCATTGATCAAATGTTCCCGTGCATTGGGCGTTAACTCATCGTAATAGTTGTAGATCAACGGGATCAGATGCATTTGGGCCATGTCGTAATTACCTTCGGCGAAGTCTCCCAGTAAATCCGTTCGGTGCACACCCGGCCCGAACGTGCCACACCAGCCTGGATCGGCGACAACGATGGCTTCCGAAACCATGGCGCGCCGGTCCTCGTTCGTCGCGGCGGGGAAGTAATCAGGATAAGCCATAACGGCCAGGCATTTCTCGTTGAGCACATGGATAGTGGGACCCTTGCCTTTGAAGTTTTCCACGCTTAGCAGGTCCGTCTCCGGTCGGTCCGATGGGCCAACCCGAATCCCCTTCGCGACCCCATACCTGGCTCTTACTATTGCGGCGGCACGAGCATCGAACCGTGAAGTGAACGCAGACAAATCCACCGGCCGGTCAATAAACGGATCCGAGTGGACGTTGGTGTTGCTCAGGTCAATCGGATAATCGTCCTTGGAAAAATAATCGGGATTCTGGGGCTTGGGCTTGACCCGTTTGTAGTAGGGCTTGGTACTGCTGGCACTTACCGAGGGGCACAGGGCGACTGCGGTGCAGGCCAGCAGGCAAGCCATAGCCCAACGAGAACGCAACTGGTCGAGGAATGATCGTCTGAAGGGCTGACCGATTCCACGGCCATTATCAACGGGGCGCACGTTGCCGGCATTACCTAACTCAATGGCAACGTACTCTTCCCCCTCACCTCTGCCCTCTCCCTCGGGGAGAGGGAGACACATCCCCGCGCTCGGCGAGTTAGGGTGGATATTGCGACGGGTCAAACTCAGTGATAATTCAAACCAACTGGAAACGATTCTCCCTCCCCACGAACCTCGAGATGCGCCTGCCTCCGGGTCGGATTCGATCGCCAAACACTCACGAAACCGTTTCATGGCATTAACTTAGCTCCGAGGGATCACGGAGCTTTTTTGCGGAGTTGATAAAACTGTTGTTGCGACTGGAGCCGAAGAATGACCTGGAGCGCATTGCCCGTATCCACGGGCGCGACGTTCACATCGGTCCAGCTTGACGTGTCGCTCAGATTTGAACTCGTCTGGAGCACAAAGTTCTGACTGTCACGCGGCCAAGAAAAAATCAGCGTTCCATCTGTCACTTCGTAGATGAGATCGAGTTGAGGACTATCGGGAGCGAACGGCTCGACGTGTTCAGAGGCTGTACTCAGTTCGAATACTCCTCCGGCCATTGAGTCAGCGGCTTCTGCGCGGATCACGCCTGTAACCACAAAGGGACCTCCCTGGCTTTGGCCGCCGCCGCCTTCCGGGGAATCGCCTTCGACAATAAAGGGTTGAGCCAGAACAAAGGCCCGTCCCACCATGGTTAGCGCGACAAAAAGTGTGATGCGTTTCATAATCTGAAAGGAAGAAGTGTTCAGAGCGAACTCGAGTCGTGGTAGCGTCATTGCAGGGTGACCAGGACCAGAATCATTCCCCGTCCATGAGTCAGGGGGCTCATTGCTTTACCCAGAATGGCACCTTGCGCTTTCGTAGGGTCGCTCGCTTTCATCGCATGACCGGGTGTCTCGGAAGTCGTCAGCAAGTCACCCGGTTTGATGGTCCCGTCGGTTGCGTCAGCCAACGCATAAACTCGCCCAGTCAAAGCGACCTTCTGCCCGTTGGCGAAGGCCCCTTCCTGATGGAGCGTGAGGCCAGGATTGATTCCATTGGCTCCGCTGATGACCCCTGCTACGCGGCTGTCGTAAGCATGTTCGCTGCGCATTAGCTGGCCGGGATGATCCTCATCGATGACCACGATTGTGCCGGGACGCAAATTATCTGAGGTCATTGGGAATGGCTCAGCCAAATCGGCGCCCCCTGCAACTTCCAGCACCCCAACACGTACCCGGCCTACAAAGTAGCCTCCATAACCACCGCCCCGGCTTTCTCCATAAATACCCGGGCCCGTCTTTAGATTGAAACCGGCGACCGCCGCGGCGGTGGCGGAAGTACTTTCGCCATGAATGCCTTCAAAGCCGCTGCGGCCAAATACCGCATGACCATCGATGGATCTCACCTCCAGTTTAATGTTGGGCGCGGGACTGTCCGTTCCGATTCCGACGTTGCCCGCGGTGTCGATGGTCATGCTGGGCGTTCTCTGCAATAGAATGGGAGGTTCGACTGCGGCAAGACCAATGATTGAACTGTCCCGACCGCCGTTGACGAAAAAGTGTAGCTTGTCCTTGCTGGAGGTGCCGAGCCAGCCTCCATCAGCGTTGATGTAGGCTCCTACACCAACCTTACCATCAGTATATCTGATGCCATAGCCCGCGGTTGGCTCATAGATAGATAATTTACTTAACAGAGTGTCACCCCAGGGTGTGCCAATCCCCACATTGCCGGCATTATCGATGACCATACGATAGTTGGGAGGGATCCCACCGGTCCCCGGATTGCTGGGAGTGCTGAAAACAAACAGACCGTCGGTGGTTTGGCCGATCCCGAAGTGATTGCCCGAGGCGTTGGCGTTCCAAGCGATCGCCGAAGCATTATCCAATTCCACCGCCCCACCCCAGGCATGACCAGTCCATGCTGGGCCGCCACTGATGCTCAGCCGATGGGTAGGTGTGGTGGTGCCAATGCCAACGCTACCCCCGTTGTAGTAGGCGTTGACCCCGTTCAGCGTCCATAGGCTGCTGCCACCTGCACCACCAGTAGCGGCAATAATGAGAGAATTGCCGTTGGGGGTGATCGTCACGTTCGGCCCAGCCGTTAGGCTGATCTCGTCGCGGAGTCCATTGAGGGACTTGACCACATTGCCCTCGGCAATCTTTGCCGCCGTGACCGCTTTGTCCTGCAATCGGCCGGGGCTTACGGAATTGGCGGCGAGCTTGGCCTCCGTAATAGCCCCGTCACCGACGCTACCCGCAGTGCTGGCATGAATCGCGTAAGGCACGGGCAGTAAAGGTTGACGTGGGCTCAGGACAACTGGTGCCCCGGCCACGCCGCTCTTACGCACTGAGATCTCCAGCCAACGGTTGCCGCCTGTAAAAACACCCACCCCGAAGTCCAACAGCACGCGAAATTGTCCTTGAGCCACAACAACGTTGTCCAAGGAGACTGTAGGTCCCTGCTGGGCGCCGGCGCCTTGCGCCGCGTCAAAGACCGCGAACCGGAAATCATAATTGCCGTTGGCTGCAACCCCTTTTTCCTGGAGCCGCCCTTGGTAAGAAAAGGCTGTCCCTTGGGACCATACCGGCGGTGTGAAAGCCAGCATGAAACACGCAAGCACATAGTAGGTTGTCTTTTTCATAAAAATGAATTGGGTCTTCAAGAATTTCGGTAGTAATTATGGCAACCGCACCAACTGAAAACTGGCTTCGATTGGATAGTGGTCCGATAGTTCATCAGAGGTTAAATCAGCTTCTGTTCGACTCGCTCCTCGGAGCAATAGGCGTTCGACGTAGGTGGGCTGGAGCCTGACTTTGCCATCCAGACTCGGAAAGTACCAGACGTAGTCGAGACGCTCGTTATGAGGTGGATCGAAATGGATGGCCAATTCGTTGAACGAGGTCAACGTGTGCCCAAGATTTGGGTCTCCATAAATTGAGATATTTGCGGCATGCCGCGCTGCGTCATGTCCTCCAAGGGCGCCAAATTGATCGCGCAGGAAGTTGTACTCGGTGGTGTTGTGCCCCGCGGCATCCTCGCCGATGATATTCATATCGCCCATTACCAGAATCATCTGGTCCGGATGGGCCGCGCGAGAAGCTGCAATGTCTTTAGCAAGCTGCACGATCTGTGGCCCACGCGCCTTCACATAGTCCTCGCCGTAACCCGCTTGGGTGTGGGTGTCATATACACGAATGGCAAACCCATCTTTGACCACGGTAGTAGCGATAAACCCTTTGCTGGCGAGGCAGTCCGGGGATTCGCTCGCTAACGGACAGTTACCTGCGCACGTCTCGTAGTGCACCCGATGCAGGTCTGTCATGGGATGCTTACTCATTAGGGCCAAGCCTGAATGCAGGACTCGCGGAATAAGTGGCACGGCGAGCGGTTCACAAAAAGCAAATCCCGATTTAATATCGGTGAAAATCATCCAATTTGAGTAACCGGACAGGGGGCGGATACCCGGCGCACCACCGCCGCCTGTGAAAAGATCTTCGTCCCAGATTTCACAGAGAGAGACGAGGTCCAACTCGGGAAAGCGCCGCGCAAAATAACCGCCTATCTCCTCGGCGCGAGGATAATCCTGCCATCGTAGGGGAAACGTAATGATGTCCCCGAATAGATGTAAGTTCCAGGTAAGGACATGAAAGGTGCCTATGGCCGAGATCCCGCTGGTGAGATCTCCAATTACGACGCCGCCCGAAGGCGCTATGAGTACCGCTGGAGAATCCAAGACCAACTTTTCGCGGTAGATACCCGGACTAATCGAGACCGTGCCACCTTCAATCGGGAGCGCGCGTGCTGCCGCCTCGACTAATTGCCATGGACGCGTTGGCTGATCGCGTTCGGGCGCAGCGCTACCATCGGGAGTGACAAAGTTCACTGGGAACAGCCGTGTGACACTGGCGGCCAGATACAGGATAATCGCCGGCGCGCTGCAAGCTGATTTAGACCTCTTCACTGACCAGTTCATCTCCGAGCATCAGGACGACGCTGCAAGGCGAGAGCCCTCAACAACTACGTCCCACATACTTTCATGCGACGTTTAGGGGCTCAAACCCTTCACGAAAAGTGGCTCTTTTGATAAGGCGTCAAGAATTGCCTGCTCACCCCGGGTCGCACTTTGCCGTGACCCCATTAGTTGCGAGTGGGCGTTTGAAGGCGGCACAGTGTCGTCACTGCTCCAAAAACTAACGGAAGTTCGAGTGCCTGGGGGCGTGAGCCAGCGTCTCGGAGCGACTGCACGGCTGCGCCGTTTTGAAAGACGGCTAAACTAATCGGCGCCCCCCGCACACCTAGCGTAGCACGGTCGTTCTATTTCAACGATGGAGCGATAAGTAGTTCGATCGCGTTGTCACTGGTCGTGACAGCAAGGTGTCTTCCGTCGGGTGAAAACTGCACAAACTTGCCAGCACGGGGCAGCTCCATGGCAATCAATTCCCGATACGTAGCGAGATGCCACAGTCGCGCGGATTCGCCGAAGCCGACTGAGGCCAAAGTTTGCCCATCTGTCGAGAAGGCCACATCGGTCGCCTCTTGCATGTGGCCGAAGAGAATGCCCAACGGCTTGCCGGTGGCGGTGTTCCACAGTCGGATGGTGCCGTCCACGCTACCACTGGCCAGAGTCGCACCGTCTGGCGAAAATGCCAGACCGCTAACGAAATCCCGGTGAGCACCCAGACGGAGTTCCCTAAGCGGGGCTCGCTCATAAAGCCGAACGATGTTCTCGCGTTCCACGCTTATCGCGATCCGCTTGGCATCCGGCCCCATCACAGCATTACGGATGGGCGGCTTCGGGCCTTGGAAGGAATCAGTTAACGTGCCGCTGCCTACGTCCCAGAGGAGAACCGCTCCATCCTGATCGATTGCGAAGAATGTTTCCCGCCCCGGAGAGAAGCCGACTTGATCGAACGGCAGGCTGCTCGAATTGGCCCTTGCAAGCGGAATCAAAACCTCCGTCCCGTCCCCCGGTGTCCACAATCGGAGGGCATCCTGGGCGCCCGACAAGATGGCAACTCTGGTTCCATCCGCTGAAAAGCCGCACGCCATAGTGCCGGGTATTTCGCAGGTTTGCATGCGCCGCTTCACATCCCAAAGCGCGAACCGCCTCTGAGGTAACGATGAGATTGCAATGATCATCTGGCTGCCATCCGGCGAAAAAATCGGTCGTGCGTCCGTGTCATTTGGAATCCTTTCCGGCAACTCTTTCGGCTTGGCCGACCAGAGCATCACATTTTGGTCCTTCCCCCCGGAAGCTAGCAAGTCGGTGTTGGGACTGAATGCGGCGCACCATACCTCCCCGCCGTGACCGCGCAAAATACCCTTCAACATAAGCGTGTGGCTGTCCCAAAGCCGGATCGTTTGATCTGCCCCAGTAGTTGCGATGATCGAACCTTGGGGCGAAAAACCTACCGACCATACCGTCAGTTGGTGCCCCTTTAATTTTCTTGGAGGCTGATTCGCCGACAGGTTCCACACCGATCCTTCACTCGACCAACCGACAGTGGCCAAATATCTCCCATCTGGTGAAAAATTCACCGACCAGATGGGCTTCTCTGTTGGCAGGGACTGAAGCAGCTTTCCTGAGACCACATCCCAAAGACCAATGCCCGTCGATTCCCCTACCGCAGCCAGGATCTGACCATTAGGTGAAAGGGCGAGCGAACGCCCCGGTTTGTCCAATTCTCTGAGCTGCTGGCCCGTGCAATAATCCCATAGGGCCACTTTGCCGGCTGGTTCCCACCAAAAAGGGCTCGAGTCCGCTGTCGCAACCACGGAACCTTGCTTCGACAAGACCGCGATTTGCCCTGGAAAGTTCGTGGATAACCGCCACGTGGTTGTATTCCAAAACTTGACGCTCCGCTTGGAACCGGCAGTCATTAACATTGACCCATCGGGCGTGAAAGCCGTGGACCATATCGCCTCATCGGCGCTTCGCAATACGGTGATAAGTTCGCGCCGGGCCACGTCCCAAATTCTTGTTGAGGCATCTTGGCTTCCCGTTGCCAAGAACTTTCCGTCTGAAGAGAATGAGGCGCACGTGACGATCCATTCGTGTCCACCGAGCGTTGCCAGTTGATCGCCCTGGCTGAGGCTCCAAAGATAACGCCACTCAAAACCGCGGGAATCTCGTTCGTTGGCTTGAGGCGCAAGCGCTGAGAGGGTGCGCCGCGCCAGGCCGTAGTCCCCACGTCCGATGGCTTGGCTTGCGACGCTGATGTCAGCCGCGTAACGATTTTGTCTGGTCTGAGCGGCACTCTGCTCAGCCTCCAGCCGGTGCTTCAATTCGCCTTGCATGTGCTGTTCGGCTCGACGCCACTGCCAAAGCACCCCGGCCAGCCCCACAAAAAGCGCAACCGCCACTGCCATGACCGCAGCAAAGGTGAGTTTGTTGCGGCGCACTAGTTTCTCGAAACGATAAAGTCTGCTCGGCGGACGAGCCACGACAGGCTCGTTCTGCAAATGGCGGTGGACGTCAGTCGCCAGAACGTTGGCCGTCTCGTAACGTCGCGCGCGGTCTTTTTCCAGGCACTTCATTACGATCCAGTCGAGGTCGCCTCGAATCAGATAAATGAGTTCCTTCGTTTTTTTAGGGACGAGGCCGGTCGTGCTGGCCGCGTCCGGTCCAAATCGGGATAATTCCTGGGTCAAACGCGTGCTGGGCCGCACTGGTTCTTTCTCGCGAATTGTGCGCCGCATTTCATCGAGCCCAACCGCAAGCAACTCTTTTTGATCAAACGGAGTCCGGCCTGTGAGGAGCTCATACAACAACACACCTAGTGAGTAGATGTCGGTGCGAGTATCAATATCCAGGCCAGTCATTTGCGCCTGCTCCGGGCTCATGTAAGCTGGCGTGCCAATAAACTGTTCGAAGGCCGTAAAGAAGGTTAGGTTGGTGAGCCGCTGATCGGTCGTGGCTTTGGCAATGCCGAAATCGATCACTTTCGGCACGGCAATGCTATCATGCTGCGCCACTAGAATGTTTGACGGCTTGACATCGCGGTGAATGATCCCCTTTTGATGGGCATGTTGGATCGCTTGACAGACTTCGATAAACAGCTCGAGCCGTTGGGAGGTGGACAGATGGTTCTGTTCGCAGTAATCGGTGATTCTGACGCCGCGCACCAGTTCCATAACGAAGAAGGGACGTCCAGTCTCGGTCGCACCGGCATCGAAGACCTTCGCAATATTTGGGTGATCCAGCATCGCCAAAGCCTGACGCTCGGCCTCGAACCGGGCCACCACCTCTTTGGTGTCCATGCCCAGTTTAATGACCTTGAGCGCAACACGCCGACGTACTGGTTCGGCCTGCTCGGCCATATACACAACACCGCAGCCGCCCTCACCGATCTGTTGGAGCAACTTATAGCGGCCAATCTGATCCCCAGCTTTTTCTGTGACAAGTCCGGCCGCGGATATCGGCGGATTCTTAAGAAAATCACCGGCGCGTTCGTGGGCTTGCAGTAGAGCCCGAACTTGTTTCTCCAGGTCCGGCTCACCTGGACACGCCTCTGCCAGAAACCCCTCGCGCTCGGCACCCACGGGTCGGGCGTTGGCCTCATTAAAGATCTCTATGAGCCGGTCTGCGCTGGCATTCATCATCCGAGGACAGGTTTGCTGCCTCCAATTATTCCATGCGATATTTTTGGGCTAAATCCCCTTAAAAATATCAGCCGCTCAAGATGCGGAATCTCCTGCTTTTTGCATCTCGTTGAAAAGCCACGCACGGGCGAATGCCCAGAGACGTTCCACTGTGCTGATCGACACGCCGAGTTCGCTCGCCACCTGTTCTTGCGTCAATCCGACGAAGAAACAGAGCTTGACCACTTGTGCGGCGCGCGAGTCGAGGCTTTCCAACTTCTCGAGGGCTGCGTCGAGGGCCAGTAATTCCTCATCCGGCATCGGCAAAGGCAGCGCGATCTCATCCACATCCAACCGCTGCAAATGCCCCCCGTGTTTCAGGCGATTCTTGCGCCGTGCCGACTCCACCAAGATGCGCCGCATGGCCTCGGCGGCAGCGGCAAAAAAATGGGAACAATTCTTGAACTCGGAGGATGGATCGCGGATTAACCGGAGCCAGGCTTCGTGGACCAGCGCCGTAGGCTGTAATGTATTTCCTGGTTTCTCGAGAGCCATCTTCCGGGCAGCAAGCTTGCGTAGTTCATCATAAACCAATGGCAACCACTCTTTGGCGGTTTTTGAATCGCCCTGACCGATTATATCGAGGATCTGCGTTTCTTCGCTCATGTCCTACAGAACCCGAGAACAGTCTCGATGTTGTCTGACAAGGAGGCTACTTCGACAGAAGTCCCGGCGCTTTAGAATCCGACTAGAACGTTTTCGCACACTTACGACAACCTACACCAAGCCAACGACCACCCGCAAACTTTCTGAATCTCCGAGGCGCCGACGGCTACTCCCGGTAACAACAACAGCGTGCTGATTTGCCAGGCTGGACATCAGCAAGACAAAAAAGCCCGTCGCATAGGCAACTGCGTAGCAGCAAGGCGCCAGTATTCCGGTCACTACAGCCAGGTTGCATCGGGGCATCGGCAGCCTGCTGAGACTGGCGAGCGCCAGCCACGTGAGAACCAAAAGAACAAGCTGCTGGGGGATGCGACTCAACAGGGGAATCACGACAAAACAGGTGCTCATCGTCAGGATAATGGCGCGAGTAGGACGGTGGGCTTACGAGCGCGGGCTTTGGCGAGGTCAAGAAACTCAGAATATCGCTGCTCGGGTATCGCGTCCGTGTTGAGAAACCCTAACTGCTTCAAGATTGCGATCAAGAGAGGGTCGTTTGTGCCAGTGAATCCTCTTCAGCTTCCGGCCGCATCACGGTCGGCCAAAACGAAAGCTTGTTCCTGGCGGACACGACCGGCGGGAATGGATGCGTCGCCCCGTGCTAGTTTCTGGAGCATCGGGGCTTTGTCCGCGCCTGTGACCAACCAGAGAACTCGCCGGGAACGATCGAGGATAGGATACGTCAAGGTCATCCGCCGGCGTCCTTGGTATGGATTTGTCACGGCGACGTCCTGGTCCATGACCGCGAGGACCGGGTCGCCCGGCACAAGGGACGCCGTATGGCCGTCTGGTCCGAGACCCAGGTGGACCAGATCCAAAATGGCTGGCAACCCCGCGATCCCGTTCAGTAGCTGTGAATATTCCGCCGCGGCAGATCCCAGGTCGCTTTCTTCCACTGGCATGGCATGGATCCGTTCAACCGAGAGAGGCGCGCGTTCAAGCAGGCTGTTTCGAAGGTGTGTGAGATTGCGGTCGGCGTGGCCCGCGGGCGCTACTCTTTCGTCCACCTGAAAAATGTGCACCTGGTTCCACGGCACCGACTCGGCTGACAGAGCTCGTAGCATCTGCCACGGTGTTCTCCCGCCGCTCACAGCCATCGTGAAAAGGCCACGCTCGGCTACCGCCTGGGCAATCTCGGTTGCAATGAAACGTGCCGCAGTTTTGGCGACGGCTTCCGCATCGACAAGGACCTTGAAGTTCATAGTTTGAAAACCTCTTTGCTAACGTCGGGCACGGGTCGTCCGTCGGAAGGGATCGCCATAACCACCTGGGCGCTAATGCGCATCCGGACTTGTTTGATCTCATGTCAAAATGCTGGTGCATTGTCGGGAGTTCGTGCAGCCGGATGATGATCTCAGTTCTGCCGCGTGTCGCCAAACTTCCGAGATACCGAAGCTCGCAGCCATTCGGCCCAGCGCAATCCTCCCGAGCTGCATCTTTTTTTGTTCAAGTTGATTGCTTCACCGTGGAGGCCTCAAAGATGCTCTGAATGGACGCATCCAACAGGGCATTGAACTGGCTATCGGGCTGTTGGGCCGACAGCCCTTCGACCAGACCACGCGAAAAACTCGCGACGACGCCATGGTTCCTGCGCAGGCGGTCGTTGCCCTCTTTTCGCGAATACCCCCCCGATAGAGCAAGCACCCTGATGACATGGGGATGTTTGACGCAATCAGCGTAGAGATCATCCTGGTCCGGCAGCGTCAGCTTGAGGAAAACCAACTGACCTGGCGCCAAATGTTGCAACCTCTCGAGTATGGCAGCTTTGAGCAACTCCTCGGCTTTGGCTTTCCCCGGGGAATGAATATCCACCTCCGGTTCGACGATCGGCAGAAGGCCGGCAGCAAGGATTTGCAAAGCGACTTCGAACTGCTGGTTTACGATTTCGTTGATCCCGGCCGGGTCAGCCTGGTTGATGACCGAGCGCATCTTGGTGCCGAAGATGCGCTTGGCTTTCGCTTTCGCAAGCAACGAGGCAAGTTCAGGGACCGGCTTCATCAAATGCACCCCGTTTCTCTCTTCGGCCAAGCCTTTATCCACTTTCAGAAATGGAACGATTCGTTTCACATTCCACAGATAGTCCGCCGTCGGTTGCCCTTGAATGTTCCTGTCCATTGTGTTCTCGAACAGAATCGCACCGAGAATGCGCTCGCCGGTGAAGCTGGGGCTGGTGATGATGCGGGATCGCATCTGATGGACGATCGCGAGCATTTCATCTTCGTTGGACCACGCTGCTTGCTTGATCCCGTACGCGGCCAGCGCCTTGGGCGTGCTCCCACCACTTTGGTCGAGCGCGGCGACAAAGCCGGGCTCGGTTTTCATTTTCAGCAATTGTTGCTCATTGAGATTAGATGCATTCATGTCGTCCTCCTCATCTCGCCGTGCGGCGGATCGGGTTGTTGGTCGAAGTGCGGTGGTTTAGTGTCGCAATTCAGCATACCCGAGAGCAAACAAGTGCCCCCGGCTCCGTGCTCGCCTTCCGAAATGGCCGTCAAAATTACGGTGGTATCTCGCTTCACATGCTTTGATCTGGCGCTTGCTGGAAGTAAGGATATCGAATGCTTGGAAACGGCTCCATCGCCATTTTCATAGGATCCGAGCCTCGCGATTGAGTCGCAATCGTTTCCCAGCGATCGTCTTTCCGTCGTCTGTCTGCTATTCCCCACCCCGTCGTTAACATGGTAACTCTTTCCGTTCCAAGTTCCAGGTCTGTGCCAGAACCCATGATCGCCGCCGGCGCCTATGATCGAGAAAATCGTCCGGGCCTTGGAAGCAACTCAAGTGCCTCTGTAGAAATGGCCAACTCGCGCTCTGCCTTCGGTGACTTTCAAAACAATCGGACCATTGGGATGAGCGAGTCCTAGGTCTCACGGAGCTTGGCCGACCTGTGATCGCCAGCGGATCAAGCACACCGCCGGACCTTGAAGCGCTAACGAGATGACTCCGCTGTTGGTCGCGTTCGACGTGGTGTCGCGCAGGGCAAAATCGTGTGTTGCATCCACCAGCCAGGTCTGGATGACGGTCGGCCCGGACCATGGTAGTCTGGATGCTGTGAGCGAGTATTCTGAAAGGGAGTGGTTCCGCTGGCTGATCAACGCCGAAGCCTCGGTCCCCGATTCATTCAAGCCAGCCACAAGTGAAAGCTCGCCGGGCAGAGAACCAAACGTTTCGGCCCGATGAGGCGTTTCGAGCAGTGCGCCGAAAGCGCGCAAGGCGTAAAAGTTCTTTTGCGGCACCCCGTGCTCGTTGAACAAACCAAAACCTCCGAGCTCACCGTGGAACAGATTACAGACCTCTACAGGCGCATCCTGCAACTCCAACAGCGCCGTGACGATGAAGGCGGCGCCCGGGGCGCCCGCCATTTCTCCGTAATGAGCCTGCCGGGCGGTTGGTGTGGCGCTGCGCGAAAGTGGCTTCCAACTATTGCCGGGGAGAAGATTCCATTCGTTGAGATGGCTTTCCGTGTTGGTAAACCCATGCGCATCGAGGAGGCTGCGGATCGCCCGAGCGCGCCATACCAGTTCGGAGGGGTCGTCCGTGTAACAATGCCAAGAGAAGAAATCGAGAGGCAGTGATTCACGGCGGCAGAGCGCGAGGAAGTTGGTAACAAATGAGGTCGCACGAAACCGACCATCGACTAATTGGCCGCTCGCGCCGACAGCGGGACCTCCGACTTTCAAATTGGGGTAACGCCTTTTAATGACACTGGCAGCAATGCGATACAGTCCGAAATAATCTTCGTCGGTTCCACTCCACATGGCCGGGCGGTTCTCCGGTTCGTTCCAGATTTCCCAATAGCGGATATCGTGGCGGAAGCCCTGGGCCCAGCCTTCGTTGTAATGCCTAATGATGCCGAGGCAGATATCCGCCCACCTAGCGGGGTCAACCGGCGGGTGAGCGAAGCGCCTCGTGGAGGTGTGCTCGATGCTCTCGCCGAGGCGGTAAACGAGGTTGGCAGTCGTCCGTCGCACGGCGGAAAGATATTCGTCAGTGAGCGCGAAGTCATAGCTGGATGGCTGATCGGGATTCGCTCCGAAATTCGGAAAAACGCAGTGGATGTCCACCACGTCGGGGTTCGGCCAATGGCAATCGTGCAAGCGGACGCTCGGAGGCTTAATCGTTTGAAGCGCGTCGGTGAGGTCAATCAGCCCGCCAGGCGCAAGCGGCCCTTTGTTGATGCCATGCAAGGGTCTTATGAGTCGATTGGTGCGGGAGAAATCGATGCGCAACTCGGTGGACGCAGCTAGTGCGTCGCGCGAAGCCAACGAACCGAAAACGAAAGCGGCGGCAGCAGACAACGTCCAGGCGGTGAACGTGGTGGAACGTCCGAGGCCGAGTATCACTGTTATCTAAGGTGTATGCGAAACGAAGGCGAGTCGTCCAACCTTGCGATGGCGGCCAGTTGCCGGCGATTCAACGCCTCACCGGCCCTGCATCAGGCGCTGCATGTTACCCATCATCATTTCCTGCATATTGCCGTATTTCTTGTAACCCTGCGGCAACTCGAACAATGAAGCTTCGGGCTTCTCCGTCTTGATGTCGGTAAATGTGGTGGTGGTGGTTTGCCCATTTTCGACGGTTTGGTATTGAACAGGGAAATTCTTGAGGTCGGGCGCTTCCCAAACAAGCGCTTCGGCGGTTTTGCCGTCCTTGTCAGTGAAGGTTAACTTCGATTTCGTGCAGGCATGCTTCTCAACGGTGTCGTTGCCCAGCGGGGTTTTTTCCAGTTTGCCCTCGGGGATCCCCTTCCCTGATGTGGGCGTATCGCAGTAAGACTTCAGGTTGGGAAAGACCAAGTAACTCGCGGACTTTTCGGGCAATGCCAGGATGACCAACTGATCCATGCCCATTTGTTTCATTGCCGCCAAATCGCCTGGCGGGACATTGCCCATCTTCGTCATGTCGATTTCATTGCGCATTCTGCGTTCGGAAACGGCGAAGCGCATCAGGACGGTTTGGTTATCGCGCGGCTTGTTGCCGGTGGTGGTAACCTTGGCGGAGGCGATGAACTCAGCGTCTTTGCTGAGAAACTTTGCTAGAGCCGCGCACGGATCTGGAGGAGGCGGCCCGCCAGGCATCTGTGCGAGGGAAGCCAAGCCGAGCAAGCAGACGAAAACGGCTAATGCAAATTGTTTCATAAGCAATCTCCTATCGTGGGAGTAAGGCTATTATCAAAACCCAACGCAAGTCCAGAAAGTGACAGGGAGTCTTTGAAACGGGCGTACGTTGCATTGAGGACGGTAAATGGCCCTTCTCGAATCGCGACGCATCGTGGGTTGGCTCACCCATGGGCACGGGTTCCGTGCCGGAGACAGCGCACACTGGTTGGATCGCCCTCAGACCCAAACCAAAAAGCTAAAGGATGTCCCGAGCAGATCGCTCCATTCGTCATAGACATGAAAGCGGAAACGAAACTGAAACCGACCAACAACGAAAAGGAAGGAGAATCTGAATATGACAACTCAAAGCGGCCTCAATAGCACGGAGATCCACAACTGTAAGACAATCGGCCAGTATCTTAGCAGGGACAAACGCGCCCGGGCTCGCGGATGCGTCCCGGCGACACCTAGCCCGGCGCGCGCCGCCAGAGCCTGTGCGTATCTGCGGTGCCTACGCGCTGCCGAGATGGCCACCTGGGAGATGACCGGCGGAGACTATGTGTCGTCGCGTTTCGTGAGCCAACTGTGAACCGAGCCCCGGGCATCGCACGGCGGCTCAGTGGACTCATGGATCGGTCACACTGCCGCATTGACCGATTGCAAGATCTCGTGCAGATATCCGGGTCCTTGCAGGGCCGATTCAGGTTCAGTTCAACCTCGCGTCCCGTTCAAGCGTGCTCTGGCCGGCGACTCACGCACGTTTTGAAGCCGAAGAAGGACTCTATTCCGCTTGAGTTTCTTGAGGGCGCGTGCTTTGGTTTAGTTTATGCTAGCGTCAGGGACGCGCTTAGGAGTGCAACCTCGGAATCTTGCGTGAGACAACCCAGAGCGATGGTTGGCCTGACTAAGAGCCTGCTGTGCGTACCACCCGAGCAACGAGAACATGAGTGAGATGCTGGAGGTGGGTTGGACAATGGTCGGGTTCGGTTCTAGGGGTATGACGGCATGCCGCGCCGACTGTTGGGTAGCCCAGCAGAAGCCGAATCCCGGCCGGCCAGGAGTCATCAGCGCCGGACGCCACTTTGCTTTGCTTGGACTGTTTGGCAGTCTCGCAATCCTCTTCATTTCCCTAATCCCCCCGAGCGCAGCGGCGGCAGGGGCCAAGCGAGTGCTGGTCGTCCATTCATTCGGCAGTGCGTCCCCCCCGTTCACAACCCATTCGATAGCCTTCGAAACTGAACTGACCCAGAAAATTGGCGAGCGGGTCGATCTCGACGAAATGTCATTGGACATGGCTCGGTATGCCGAGGAGGACATGCAGGAGGCATTGGTCGAGTATTGGCAGAAGCGCCAGGCTAAGTGGCAGCCGGATTTGGTTGTACCCGTAGGCTCGCCAGCGGGGATCTTTGTAGCACAACATCGAGACCGTCTGTTTCCGACCACTCCGGTTCTTTACACGGGCCTCGACAAGAGCCGCTTACCGCCCGGCTCGCTCGAGAAAAACGCCGCTTTCGTTGGTGAGGATTTCGACTTGCCTGGCTTTGCCGAAGACATTTTCCAGATTGCCCCTGGAACGACGAATATCGCGGTCGTGGTTGGCGCTTCGCCGCTCGAGCAATTCTGGAAGGAGGCGTTTCAAAAAGCCTTTGAACCGTTCACCAACCGGACGAGCTTCACTTGGCTCGATGACCTGTCCTTCGACCAAATGCTGGACCATGTGAGCCAGTTACCGCCGCGTTCCTTTATTTTCCTGATTTTATTGCTCCGGGACGCAACGGGGGTTTCGCATAATGCAGACGAGGCGCTTCGCCGGATTCATGCGGTGGCGAACGCCCCGGTGAACAGCATTTTTCAAAATCAATTGGGGCTCGGCATTGTGGGAGGCCGGCTGTACCAGGCCGAGCTCGAGGGCGTCGAATCGGCGCGTATGGCGATTCGGATTCTTCATGGCGAGCCGGCGTCCAGCATCCCGCCGAGAATCATTGGAGCGCTCGCACCGCAATATGATTGGCGCGAATTGCAACGATGGGGCATGAGCGAGGGTAGTTTGCCTCCGGGGAGCACGATCAGATTCCGAGAGCCAACCGTTTGGGAGCGTTACCGGGCGTGGATTATCGCGGCGATCTGCGTGGGCGTCCTCCAGGGAATTTTCATTCTCGCTCTGCTGGTGAACCTCGAAAAGCGCAAACGCGCCGAGCGATCATTGGTCGAAAGCGAGAACCGTTTCCGGCTCGCCGCGGACTCCGCGCCCCTGATGATTTGGATGTCCGACACGAACCAGCGCCACACGTTCTTCAGCAAGTCGTGGCTCGATTACACTGGTCGCACGCGCGAGCAGGAAAGCGGAACGGGTTGGACCGAAGCGGTCCATCCGGATGACCTGGAACAGTGTCTTAAAACTTACGCGGCGGCTTTCGAAACGCGGCAACCGCTCAGCCTTGAGTTCCGACTGCGGCGATATGACGGGGAGTACCGCTGGATGTCTAACTCGGCCCGGGCGCGACAGGATACGCAGGGGAATTTTGTGGGTTACATCGGCCTGTGCCTGGATGTTACTGAATCTCGGCGGAAAACAGACGCCCTGATCAAGAGTGAAAGCCGCCTGCGTTCGATTCTCGACACAGCGGCCGAGGGTATCATCACGATCAACGATCGAGGCGTGATTGAGTCGGCGAACGCAGCCGCGGAAAAGCTGTTCGGTCATGCCGCGGCAGACATGGTCGGCCAAGAGTTCACGATGCTCGTACCTTCCACCATTTCTGATCGTCGCGGCACCTCATCCGCAGGGGATTACGCACAAGAGGCGCTTGGTGTTCACCGCGAGGTCACCGGACAGCGGAAAGATGGCTCGACGTTCCCGATGGATTTGGTGATCACCGAAATGCAGTCGGCTGGGCATCGTGCCTTTACTGGGTTCATGCGGGACGTCACCGCGGGCAAACAAGCCGAGCAGGCGGCACGCGAATTCGGTGGGCGTCTCCTACAGGCGCAGGAAGCGGAGCGCGCACGACTCGCGCGGGAACTACATGACGATATCACACAACGCCTGGCAAGGCTGGCGATCGACGCCGGACGGATCGAGTCCGGAAGAAATGGGGCCTGGGCAACCGAAACGATGCGCGAGGTCCGCGACGGATTGGCCCTTCTCAGTGAGGACGTGCATTCCTTGGCTTACCAACTCCACCCTGCGCTGTTGGTGGATCTGGGCTTGCCGGATGCACTCCGAGCTGAATGTGAACGGTTTTCTCGGCAAGAATCGATCTCGGTCGATCTCAATCTGGACGCAGATCTCGCGAAAATTCCCGCAGACGCCGGACTCTGCCTGTTTCGGGTCGCGCAGGAAGCGTTGCGCAATGTGGCTCGCCATGCCCGCTCGAAGGAAGCGATGGTGTCTCTCCGCGCGGTGGACGGGGGCTTGCAGTTGGCGGTGGCGGATAGCGGCGTGGGTTTTGCGCCAAACCAACAGCGGCTGCGCCCAAGCCTCGGCTTGGCCAGCATGCGGGAAAGGGTGCGACTGCTGGGTGGGGAAATCGATATCGAGAGCCAGCCTGGTCAAGGGACGACTATGATCGCCTGGGTGCCTCATACCAAAACGGAGGCAGGACTTGTGTGATGAGACCACGGGTACTATTGGCGGACGATCACCGCATGGTCGCCGAGGGGATAAAGAGCCTCTTGCGGGAGGAGTTCGAACTGGTGGGGGTCGTTGAGGATGGGAGGGCGCTGCTTGAGGCAGCGAGAGGCCATCGGCCCGATGTGATTGTCACCGACATCACGATGCCCCACCTCAATGGGATAGAAGCGCTGGAACAACTCAAGAAGGAGAACCCTCGAGTGAAGGTTGTTTTCCTCACAATGCACCCGGAGGTTACTTACGCACGCCGGGCTTTGGAGGCCGGGGCTGCCGGTTTCGTGCTCAAACATTCCGCGCCCGCTGAATTGGTGGCTGCGATCCGCGCGGCTTTGGCCGATAAGACCTACGTGACTCCAGCTCTGGCCGGAGAACTTTTTCATGACCTTCGGCGTGATCCGAAGGCGGCTAAAGATCCGGTGGCCGCTCTCACCACCCGGCAGCGTGAGATTCTACAGCTCTTCGCGGAAGGGCGATCTGCGAAGGAGATCGCGGGAATCCTCGACATTTCCGTCCGCACGGTGGAGTTCCATAAGTACCAAATGATGGAAGCGCTCGGACTACACAACAGTACTGAGTTGACTCATTTCGCGATCAAACACGGGATTGTATCAATTTAGGGGCGAAGTGGCCTGAGCCGCGTCGCCGTCAATCACCGAGAGGGCAGATCCCGACGGAGCTTTTCATCGTGCGCAGGCGGGCTGGTATAGGTTGCTGGTAATTCTTCTCTGCCGAACCTCGTACTTTTTCGAGGTCAAAAAGACGCGCGCGAATGTCAGGTTCCTTTCTGCTGCCCCCCGGAGCGGCCAGAGCGCTTCGTATCGGGCACAATCGTCAACTCAATGGGGATCGAGGCCATCAAGTGCGTGCTGTTAGCAGACGCGCACCATGGACTGAGCGAGGGCATTCGGAGTTTGCTCGAGGGCGAATTTCGAGCGGTGGTGATGGTTGCTGACGAGACGTCTCTGCTAGAGAGCGCCGCACGATTGGATCCCAGTCTAGTGGTGGCCGATCTGGGGTTGGGCCAGGGCGAGTCGTTCGGTTGGTTGCGCCGACTACTCATTCGGTGTCCAACCTCCCGCGTGATCGTTTTGAGTGCCCACGATGAATTGACAGTGATGCAAGGAGCTTTCAATGCTGGAGCGGCGGGTTTTGTACTAAGACGGAACATTGCATCGCAATTGCTCGATGCAGTCGATGCTGTGATGGCTGGGAAGCGTTATGTGCCGCCGAAGCCGGAAGGGCAGTCGCGAAGAGCCCTCCATGCAAGGGAAAGCCAGGACCGAGGAGTCCCATGAGTATCAAAACTTTCGACGATCAAAGCGGGATAGCGAGCAGACGAATCCTAAGAAAATGTGCCGCCAAGGGTACGGAAGTTTTCCGTGGGACTAGTTGCCGCAAGCGAAATCTTTAAGAGTCGTCCATGGTTGACCGGATCCGCCAATATTCCGTAAACCCTAGCGTATGAACATCGCTGAGTTTCTAAAAGGAAAAGTAGCTGTTTTTAAGGACTTCTCGGCTAGCCGATTAGAGGAGTTGGTGGCAGGGTCGCGCGTTGCCTCATTCGAGCCCCGCGAGGCGATTGTGCACCAGGGTGCGGAGGCGACCCACTTTGGGATCATTCTAAGTGGGACGATCGATGTGTCCATTCTCGGCGACGGCGGTAGGCGGCAAGAAATCGGACGCTTGGGAACCGGCGACACGTTCGGGGAATTGGCCCTGATGACAGGGAATCCCGTGGCGGCGGATTTTATAGCAGAGTCGCGCAGTGAGGTGTTGCTCATCCCTGTGTCCTTGTTCCAGTCAGTCATCGTCGCGGAGCCCGGCGTCGCACAGCACATTTCAAGGACCATCGCGGAGCGGATGAAGTCAGTTCTGGGCGATCCTGCAAAGGCGGCTGCGGCGCTCCAAAAGGGCAACGACCCGTACGGGCTAGCGCTAAAAGGCGAACGACCGGAGAAAATCCTGGTCGTTAACTGCGGCTCATCATCTCTCAAGTACAGCTTTTACGATACAACCGACGAGAAGCGACACGCACGAGGGCTGGTGGAACGGGTGGGTCTTGATGGAACTCGGCTCGTCCATCGTGGACCAACGGGAGAAGTAAAGCGGGAGCTGCCCAAAGGCGGCTTCGCCGAAGCTTTCAAAGCAATGACTGGCGAGCTAGCGGCGAAGGAGACGGGAGTAATCAGGGGCGCGGCAGAGGTCAGCCTTGTTGCACATCGAGTGGTGCATGGGGGCGAAAAATTTACGGAGGCAACACTCATTACCGACGAAGTTGTCGCCCAACTAGAAGCGCTGAGCCCTCTGGCGCCGCTACACAACCCCGTGAACATTGCGGGAGTGCATGAAATGCGTCGGCTTTTCCCAGCAGTCCCCCATATAGCGGTATTCGACACTGCATTCCATCATACATTGCCGCCTTACGCCTACCTTTACGGACTACCTTACGAGTACTATGAACAGAAAAGCGTCCGGCGGTATGGGTTCCACGGCACATCACATCATTACGTGAGTTTGCGGGCAGCCCAGCATCTCAAGCGACGGCCGAACGAGCTAAGGCTCGTCAGTTGCCACCTGGGCAACGGTTCATCACTGTGCGCGGTGGACCATGCCCGCTCCGTGGATACATCGATGGGCTTTACCCCAGCGGAAGGACTCATTATGGGAACGCGCTGTGGCGATGTGGATCCTGGCGTGCTCGCGTTTCTGGAGCGCACAGAACAGATGACCGCCACGCAAAGCGAGGGGTTGTTGAACAAGAAGAGCGGCTTGCTCGGACTTTCGGGTGTTTCCAGCGATATGCGCGAAGTCCTCAAGGCAGCGTCGGAGGGACAGCATCGATCGCTGCTCGCCTTGAAAGCCTACTGTTATCGCATTCGAAAGTACATTGGCGCCTATGTGGCGGCGATGGGAGGGGTTGATGCGGTAGTGTTTACCGGTGGTATTGGGCAAGGAAGCGCCGAGGTGCGAGCCCTGGCTTTGCAGGGATTGGACTGCATGGGATTAAAGCTGGACGAACAACGCAACCGCGAGGCGCGAGGCTTCGAGGAGACAAGTCATATCTCGAGCGATGACTCAGAGGTCGCGGTGCTCGTAGTGCCTACCGACGAGGAGCGGATGATGGCTCGGGAGGCGTTGCGCGCATTGAGCCGCTCCTACATCACGAAAGTCCTGGAGGCCCAAAAACAGCAGCCCTTTTTAGTTGAGGTTTCAGCCCACCACATTCACCTCACACAGGAACATGTTGAGGCCTTGTTCGGTCAGGGCCATCAACTCACCAAACATGCGGATCTTTCACAGCCTGGGCAGTACGCGTGCAAGGAGCAACTGAGCATCGTTGGGCCTAAGGGTAAGATCGAACGAGTGCGGGTGCTTGGGCCCGCGCGGAAATACACTCAGATTGAAATTGCCATGACGGAGCAGTTCAAGTTGGGCGTGCATCCGCCCATTCGAGAGAGCGGCGACATCGCAGACTCACCGGGTTGCACGCTCGAAAGTCCGACCGGAAGCGTGAAAGTGGAGAAGGGAGTCATTTGCGCGTTACGCCATATCCACATGACCCCCACGGACGCGCTTCGCTACGGCGTGCGAGATAAATCCATCGTGCGCGTACGAATAACGGGAGATCGAGAGCTTGTCTTTGGCGATGTGTTGGTGCGAGTTGACCCAAGCTTTGCGCTCGCTATGCATATCGACACCGACGAGGCAAACGCCGCGGACTTAAAGACCGGGGCACAGGGTTATATTGAAGGGATCCAGAGCGAGGGATGAAAGAACCGATATAGGTTCGCCATCGAACGTTCGAAATGGGACGAATGCGATCCTACGGCCTGGCCCGAGAGGGAATGTAATTGGTTGAGTAGAGAACCGCGCTTTCCTAAAGTAGGATCTCGATGGCGAAGTAAACGTAAAGCTGGTGAAACATCTGTGCTATGAAAACTTTCGCAAAGTCAATGATCGGGCTCGCTGTCGGCCTTTTTCTGGTTTCCACCTCGATCCCGACCGGGCTGTCGCAAACGACCCCAGCCGCTCAGACCAACGCGCCTGCCGCGGCTGGAGCGCCACCGCCGTCGGCCCCGGCTAAACTGAGCGCGGCGGAGTTGGAGAAACTTCTGATGCCGATCGCGCTCTATCCTGATGCGCTATTGGCCACGCTGCTTCCGGCTTCGGTGTATCCGCTCGAGATTGTGCAAGCAGCGCGTTTCGTGACGGACACGAACAATCTTGCGAAACTGGATGAGCAGCCTTGGGATGACAGCGTGAAGGCGATCGCGCGCATTCCAGCGGCGCTGGAAAAGATGAACAAGGACTTGGAATGGACCATTCAAGTCGGCGAGGCGTTTCTCAACCAGGACAAGGATGTTATGGACACCATCCAGGATCTTCGAAATAAGGCGCAAAAAGCAGGGACCCTACAGACCACAGAGCAGCAGATCGTGACGGTTACAAACATGGTTGTAGAGAAAACCGTCGAACAGCAGGTCGTGGTGGTTACTAACACCATTGTTCAGATCCAGCCGTCCAACCCGCAGACGGTTTATGTCCCAACGTACCCACCGACGGTTTATTATCCTCCGCCCTCATACGTGTATAACCCCTACGCTCCACTGGTCACCTTTGCCGCGGGGGTGACAATGGGGGCGATCATAGCGAACAATTGCGACTGGCATGGTGGAGGCTGCTACTGGGGCGGGGGTGATGTGGACATTGATGTGGACCGAAACACAACGATCAACCGTGGTGACAGAACGGTGAACCGAGGCGATAGAACGACGGTGAATCGGGGCAGCGGCACAGGGGCTCGAGCGGGTACTACGGGGGCCGGCCAAAAGAAATGGCAGCCGGATCAAAAACGCTTGCAGTCCAGTGGGGCACCTGGAGCATCAGCCAGGAGTCAACAAGCACGAGGTTGGGGCGGCGGATCCGGGACAGCGCGTGCGTCCACGCAACCAGCGGGTGGTGGACGAGCAAATGCGTCCTCGATCGGGGCTCGCCCATCGACGGGAGCGGGCGGTAATCGACCCTCCAGTGGTAGTATCGGTACGAGGCCTGCCACGGGCGCCGGCGGAGGCGCGGCTCGACCTTCGGCGAGCGGGTCGTCCATTAATCGGCCGACGCAGTCCCGGTCTTCTCAGGGGAGTGCGTTTGGTGGGGTGAACAGTGGTCGCTCGACACAGAGCTTTAGCAACCGCGGAAGCGCGAGTCGGAGTGGAGGTTTTGGTGGCGGGGGCGGAGGAGGACGCGCAGGCGGTGGGGGGCGTGGAGGAGGAGGCCGGCGATGAACCTGGAAGATGTTCAGGACCGATTGCGATTTATGCATACTACGAGGGCAGATTGTTTTTGGGTGTTCGTTTCGGAACTCGGTCAACTACTTCCAAGCATCCTTTCCGGTGGTCTGGTGGTAGTTGCATTAAGTTTGGGTCTGCCGACCAAATCGGTGGGGGCGGAGCAACGCAGGAATTTTGCTACGCCTGAAAAGGCTGTGGAGGCGCTGGCGGTTGCTGCCAACGCAAAGGACCGGCAGGCGCTTCGAACACTTTTCGGTTTAGACACCGATGAGCTTGTGGCAACGGATCAAGTCCAGGCGGCGAATGAACTGTCGGACTTTACGGCTGCGTTCAATCAAACCAACAGAGTGGTGCGTGAGTCGGACAACCGCTACGCCCTCAAGGTGGGTCCGAACGACTGGCCGTTCCCCATTCCGATCGTCAGAAAGGGAGGGGAGTGGTTTTTCGACACGGCGGCTGGGAAGGAAGAACTCCTGAACCGGCGCATTGGCCGCAACGAACTCGAGACGCTGGAGGTGGTGCGGGCCTATGTGGACGCCCAACGTGAGTACGCCAGCCGCGATCGCGACGGCGACGAAGTCTTAGAGTATGCGCAACGGATGGTCAGTTCCAGCGGTATGAAAGACGGCCTGTTCTGGCCCCCATCGCTGGATGGAGAAATCAGTCCGTTAGGTCCACTCGTGGCTGAAGCGCAGGGCGAGGGTTATGGGCTGAAGACTAAAGGCGAAACTGGTGATCCGAGTCCATTCCATGGGTATTTCTTCAAGATCCTTACCCGTCAGGGCAGCCACGCCGCGGGCGGTAAATATACCTATATCATCAACGGGAACATGATTGGTGGGTTCGCGCTGGTCGCGTGGCCGGCGGACTACGGTGAATCAGGAATTATGACGTTCATCGTTAACCAGCAGGGGCGGGTCTATCAAAAGGATCTAGGGGACAAGACCGGCAAACTGACAGCCGCAATGACGGAGTATGACCCCGACAATACGTGGCAATTGAGTCCCGATTGAAGTGTTTGGGGCCGGTGCAGCGCTGGGCGATTACTAAGACCGAGCCCCCGAAGGAGGTTGAGTAAAAGGTTCGAAGTCTCGAGATGGTTGCCCGAGTGTCCCAACAGGACTCCCAGGGGCACGGCCGTAGATCACCAACAATCATGGCGAAATTGAGAGCAGGAGAAACCCGGGGGGACAGCCGTCCTTGGCCGCTTGGCGTAGAATGGGTGGACGCAGACGAGTCCTTCAACTTTGCGCTTTACTCCCGGCACGCGACCGGGGTGACGCTACTATGCTACCATGAAAACGACCCGACAAAACCGGTATTCGAGTTTACTTTTCAACATCCGACGCACAAAACCTCGAGTATTTGGCATTGCCGGATCCCGGCAGCTCAGCTGAACGGGGCCACGTTATACGCGTACCGCATCGAGGGGCCTTACGAGCCTGAACGAGGGCATCGATTTGATCCGCAAAAGATTCTGCTCGACCCTTACGCCCCTTCTGTTTTTTTCCCGCCAGATTTCAGCCGCAAAGGCTGCGCTGAGAAGGGGCCAACCGATGGCCGAGCGCCGTTGGGCAGGCTTCCATCAAAGCAAGGGCCTAAAGCGGCGAGCGAGCGGCCCCCTCGATATACGTGTCAGGACGCAATAATCTACGAACTCCATGTAAAGGGATTCACCGCGCGGGAAAACTCCGGCGTGCCATCCGCGAAACGCGGGACTTTTGCCGGTCTTGTTGAGAAACTCCCGTATCTGAAAGAGCTGGGGGTGACAATCGTAGAGCTTCTGCCGGTTCACCAATTCGACCCCCAGGAAGGTAATTATTGGGGTTACATGACCTTGCACTTCTTTTCACCGCATCAGGCATATGCGCAAGGGGAGGCTTTCGAGGAGTTCCGATTCATGGTTCGTGCATTCCACGCGGCCGGTATCGAGGTCTGGCTGGATGTGGTTTACAACCACACATCGGAGACGGGGGAGGATGGACCGACCTATAGTTTTCGCGGGGTCGATAACAAGAGCTACTATCTGCTCACGCAGAATTTGCGCCATTATGTCAATGACACGGGCTGTGGGAACACTACGCGTACGGGGCACCCGGCCGCCCGAGTGCTCGTGCTCGAGAGCTTGCGGTTCTGGGCCAGGACGATGGGCGTGGCTGGTTTTCGTTTCGATTTGGCATCGATCTTCTCCCGTTCTGCTGACGGAACCATGAACCTGCACGAGGCATCCTTGATATCGGAGATAAGCTTGCTGGCTCGTCTGTGGGATGTGCGGCTAGTCGCGGAAGCCTGGGATATCGCTAGTTATCAGCTCGGGCGGGGCTTTCCCGGGATCGGGTGGTTGCAATGGAACGGGCGGTTTCGCGATGACGTCCGGTCGTTTGTACGAGGGGAGCCCGGGAAAGTCGGAGCATTGATGCAGCGACTGTACGGAAGTGACGATCTATTCCCGGATACCCTCCACGAGGCGTATCGGCCGCATCAGAGCGTTAACTTTGTAACCGCGCACGACGGGTTCTGTCTTTACGATTTGGTGGCGTATGACCGGAAGCATAACGAGGCCAACGGCCATCACAACCAAGACGGATCCGACCACAACTTGAGTTGGAATTGCGGTTGGGAAGGTGACCAGGATGTTCCGGAGGCGGTCTCAGTTTTGCGCAAACAGCAGGCGAAGAACTTCTGCGCACTCCTTCTGTTGTCCAACGGACTGCCAATGATTGTCGCTGGAGATGAATTTTTGAATACACAACGCGGAAACAATAACCCGTACAACCAGGACAACGAAATTACGTGGCTGGATTGGTCTCGACTGGAACAAAACCGAGATGTATTCCGTTTTTTCAAATTAATGATCGCATTTCGCAAGGCCCATGCCTCCATCGGCCGGTCAACCTTCTGGCGAGATGACGTGAAATGGCGGGGCGCCGATGGGCCGACGGATCTAGGTTCCGAGTCGCGATGCCTCGCATATTTGCTGGCCGGTGGTTCAGTAGGGGACGACGATCTCTACGTCATGATCAACGGGCACTGGGAGGACCGATGCTTTACCCTGTCCGAAGGAGACTCCCAGAATTGGCTCCGAGTGGTGGATACAGCGCGGCCGAGCCCAGAGGACATATTCGAACCTGGGCAGGAGCCCAAAATGGAAGCGTCAAGCTACACGGTGCGGGCTAGGTCGGTCGTCGTATTGAGAAGATTCTTGGCAGCCCCGGGACGAGTGGACAGGCTTAGGACGTCTGGCGCTGCGAGACGCAAGTGAGTAGCTCTAAGATGTCGTTAGTCGCAAAACTCCATTTTCTCTCGCCCGGAAGGAGATCCAGCACTGAAGTCGGTGGCGGAAAACCAAATGAGCAAACCATTGAATAAGCCAATCGAACCGCTCAAGGCGCGTAAGGCTTGGAGGGCACTGGCGGTCCATCGCAAGAGACTCGAGAGACAACACCTGCGCGAGCTCTTCGATTCTGATCCCAAAAGAGGCGCTCGTTTCACAACCGAAGCCGTCGGCCTTTTTCTAGATTACTCCAAAAACCGTTGCACGGAGGAGACGCTCCGATTGCTGTTGAAACTCGCCAAGGAGTCCGCGCTCCACCAACGAATTGATGCCATGTTTCGCGGGGAGAAGATCAATGTGACCGAACAGCGGGCCGTGCTCCATGTGGCGCTGCGAGCGCCTAAAGGCACGAAGATTGTGGTGGACGGGCGAGATGTCATCCCCGATGTGCATGCGGTTCTGAACAAAATGACACGTTTCTCGACGCGTGTTCGCAGCGGCCAGTGGAAGGGCCATACCGGCAAACGCATCCGGAACATCATTAACATCGGAATTGGCGGCTCGGACCTGGGGCCCGTGATGGCCTACGAAGCTCTCCGATACTACAGCCAGCGCTCGCTAACATTTCGTTTTGTGTCCAACGTTGATGGAAGCGATCTGGTCGAGGCGACGCGTGACCTGGATCCGGCTGAGACACTGTTCATCGTGGCTTCGAAGACATTTACCACGTTGGAAACGATGACGAACGCCAACTCCGCCCGACAATGGTTACTCGCGGCGCTCAAACAGGAAAAGGCGGTGGCCAAACACTTCGTCGCAGTCTCAACGAATGCGGAGAAAGTATCCGCCTTCGGGATCGACACCGCCAATATGTTCGGCTTCTGGGATTGGGTTGGAGGGCGGTACTCGATGGACTCAGCGATTGGCCTTTCGACCATGATTGCGGTCGGCCCGACTCATTTTCGGCAGATGCTCAACGGATTTCATGCAATGGACGAGCATTTCCGAACGGCACCTTTCGACCGAAATCTTCCGGTACTGATGGCGTTGCTTGGAATTTGGAATACCAATTTCCTGGGTTCAGAGTCAGTGGCGGTATTGCCTTACGAAAACTATCTCAAGCGCTTCCCAGCTTATCTCCAGCAGTTGGTGATGGAGAGCAATGGGAAATCAGTGACCTTGGATGGGCAGCGGGTTGGCTACGACACGAGCCCAATCTACTGGGGGGAACCTGGCACAAATGGTCAGCACTCATTCTATCAATTGATCCACCAGGGGACGCGGTTGATTCCTTGCGATTTTATCGCTTTCGCCCGCGAGCAGACCTCGTTAGGCCGGCATCACGATTTGCTCGTGGCGAACGTATTCGCACAAGCGGAGGCGCTGGCGTTTGGAAAGACGGCCGAGGAGGTTCGGGCCGAGGATACTGCCGAATGGCTGGTACCTCATCGGGTTTTTGAGGGGAACCGCCCTTCGAATACCATCCTGGCTGAACGGCTCACACCCGCCACTCTTGGGAGTCTGGTCGCTTTGTATGAACACATCGTCTTCGCCCAAGGAGTTATTTGGAATATCAACTCATTTGACCAGTGGGGAGTCGAATTGGGCAAGGTGCTGGCGCAGCGAATCGTGCCGGAGCTCGAGAGTAAGAACCTCACGAAACTGAGGCACGATAGTTCAACGAACAATTTGATCCGGCGCTACCGAAGAATGAAGGCCCGGTGACGAACCCTCGGACGGAGACACGTAAATGATTAACGAAAACTTAAGCTAAAATAGCATAGTATATGAGCAAAAGCACCACGAACCCCAAGAGCCGAATTACCACATCCGCAATGAAAAATTTCAATCGTCCAGATGGAACCTCCGAGGGAGCCGCCTCGACCCCCGAAAAGGGGCCGCTGTCTGCTGAAACGCTCCGCAAAATGGACGCCTGGTGGCGCGCGGCGAACTATCTGTCGGTGGGTCAGACTTACCTTTACGCGAATCCTCTGCTCAAAGAACCACTTAAGAAAGAGCACGTGAAGCCGCGGCTGGTGGGGCACTGGGGCACGACACCCGGCCTCAACTTTATCTACGTCCACCTGAATCGTGTCATAAAGGAACGCGACCTCAGCATGATCTACATCATCGGTCCGGGTCACGGTGGACCTGGCATCGTTGCCAACACTTGGCTCGAAGGAACGTATAGCGAGATCTATCCGAACATCCCGCAGGACGAGGAAGGGATGCACACCATGTTCAAACAGTTCTCATTCCCCGGGGGCATTCCCAGTCATGTGGCGCCGGAGACGCCTGGTTCGATTCACGAGGGAGGGGAGTTGGGCTACGCTCTGAGTCACGCTTATGGCGCGGCTTTTGATAACCCCAATCTGATCGTTGCGGCAGTGGTCGGCGATGGGGAAGCGGAGACCGGCCCTTTGGCAACGAGCTGGCATTCGAACAAATTCCTCAACCCAGCCACGGATGGGGCGGTCCTGCCAATCCTGCACCTTAATGGTTACAAGATCGCCAACCCATGCGTGCTCGCGCGGATTAGCCACGAAGAGTTGGACCAACTGTTCCGAGGGTATGGATACACTCCTATTTTCGTTGAAGGCCACGAACCTGCCAAGATGCACCAACTCATGGCCGCTGCGCTGGACAAGGCCCTGGATCAGATTCGGAGCGTTCAGACAGCCGCTCGCAACAATGGATCGGCGGAGCGACCACGCTGGCCGATGATCATCCTGCGTTCGCCGAAGGGTTGGACGTGCCCGAAAGAAATCGACGGCAAGCGGGCCGAAGATTCCTGGCGCTCGCACCAAGTACCGATGGGCGAAATGCACGAAAAGCCCGGGCATATCAAAATCCTTGAGCAATGGATGAAGAGCTACAAACCAGAGGAGCTGTTCGAGGCCAATGGGCGATTCAAGCCCGAACTGGCGGAGATCGCCCCTAAAGGCGAGCGACGCATGAGTGCCAACCCCCATGCCAACGGTGGCTTGCTCCTGCATGACTTGCGGATGCCTGACTTCCGCAAATACGCGGTGGAGATCAAAAAGCCCGGAGCGACTAATGCAGAAGCGACGCGGATGATGGGCAAATTCTTGCGCGACGTGATGAAGCTCAACATGGAGCACAAGAATTTTCGTCTGTTTAGTCCGGACGAGAACAACTCGAACCGTTGGCAAGATGCACTAGAGGTAACGAACCGGGCCTGGATGGCAGAGAAATTTTCTTACGACGATCACCTCGCGCCGGACGGACGAGTAATGGAAATGCTCAGCGAACACCAATGCCAGGGCTGGCTAGAAGGGTATTTGCTGACTGGACGGCACGGCTTCTTCTCCTGCTACGAAGCCTTCATTCACATCATCGATTCCATGTTCAACCAGCACGCGAAATGGTTGAAGGTTTGCAACCACATTCCGTGGCGCCGGCCTATCGCCTCGCTAAACTACCTCCTTTCATCGCACGTGTGGCGTCAGGATCACAATGGGTTTTCACACCAAGATCCTGGCTTCATCGATCACGTGGTGAACAAGAAAGCAGAGGTGGTGCGGGTTTACCTACCGCCGGACGGCAACTGTTTGCTCTCGGTCACGGACCATTGCCTGCGCAGCCGAAACTACATCAATGTAGTGGTGGCGGGTAAACAGCCGGCCCCGGTATGGCTGACGATGGACGAGGCCATCAAGCATTGCACGGCTGGAGTCGGCATCTGGGAATGGGCCAGCAATGACAAAGGAACCGAACCGGATGTGGTCATGGCGTGTTGTGGAGATGTACCCACGCTGGAAACTCTGGCGGCTGTGGACCTAATTCGCACCTACCTGCCGGAGCTGAAAGTGCGCGTAATCAATGTGGTGAACTTGATGAAGCTTCAACCATCCACTGAACATCCGCATGGACTGAGTGACCGGGACTTCGACACGCTGTTCACCAAGGATAAACCGGTTGTGTTTGCCTTCCACGGGTATCCGTGGCTAATCCATCGCCTCACCTACCGACGCACCAATCATCGAAATATCCATGTCCGGGGCTACAAAGAGGAAGGCACGACGACGACTCCTTTCGACATGGTTGTGCTGAATCAAATGGACCGCTTTCATCTGGTGCAGGACGTGATCGATCGATTGCCGCAACTCGGCGCTCGCGCCGCTTATCCGAAACAAGCCATCCGTAACGCGCTTATCGAGCACCGGCAGTACATCAACGAGCGTGGGGAAGATCACCCCTTCGTTCTGGGGTGGAAATGGGGCGAGAAGGGGCCTGTGGTAGTGAAGGGAAGCTCCACGGAAGCGGACAACGTCTAGTCTAACCGGAGCGAAGCAAGGTAAGACCTTAGCAACCGAAACTCATAACCCCACGTGTTACTTGAACAAATCCAAGAAGAAATCCACCGCATCGAAGCTTCCGACCTTTCCAGCCTCTGATGTTTGGCAGCGCTCGTGGCAAGAGCACTGGAGTAAGGTCGGTTTGCCGGGCTACGAACTGCCAAGTGGAGGGCCAGGGGCCGATGATCGAGCGTTTCTCAATACGGCCCGGACGCCACAGAAGGAGCGCGCGAGGCTGAAGCGTATTAATGCCGAGTTCGTCCGGGGCTTTAAGGGGCTCTTTCATGTCGGCCCGGCGGTAACGGTGTTCGGTTCGGCGCGGTTTAAGCCGACTCATCCTTATTACAAACTCGCGCGTGAGACAGGCGCCGAGTTGGCCAGGGCGGGCTTCGCTACCCTTACAGGTGGTGGCCCGGGGATCATGGAGGCTGCCAATCGGGGGGCGCACGAGGCCGGCGGAGCCAGCTATGGCTTGAACATTATCCTGCCCCACGAACAATCGGAGAATCCGTATGTCGAGAAGAGTATCGAGTTCAAATACTTCTTCACGCGCAAGGTGTGCCTGGTGAAGTACTCCTGCGCGTTTATCGTCATGCCGGGCGGGCTAGGTACACTTGATGAACTGTTCGAGGCCGCCACTCTAATCCAATGCCAGAAAATCGGGCCTTTCCCGCTCATTTTGATGGGCTCGAAGTTCTGGAAGGGGCTTAGAGAGTGGGGTCAGGAGATGATGCGTGAAGGAGTTTTCGCGCGCAGTGAAATCGGCTTTGGTTACGTGACCGACTCGCCCAAGGAGGCCGTAAATTTGATTGTCCTTAGCTTGCCAGAGACAGTGAGAAAATGCCTGCAGCCATTGTCCTCCTGATCCACCACACTTCAATACTAAACCTATATGAAGATCAAAATTGTTGGGGCGGCTGGTGGCGAAGTCACTGGATCAGCGTACTACGTTCAAACTAAGCAGGCGAACGTACTGGTGGACTGTGGTCTCTTCCAAGGAGGCAAGCGAGCCGAGGCATTGAATCGTCCGCCGACCAGCCCGAAACAGAAACTCGACGCGGTGCTTCTCACTCACGGCCATCTCGATCACACGGGACGCTTGCCGCTCCTAGCTCGCCGCGGGCACTCGATGCCCGTTTTCGCCACACCCGCAACGGTAGAGATGGCCGCGCTTATCATGCGGGATAGTGCTCGCATCCAGGTGTCCGAAACAGAACGACGGAACCGGAAACGAGTTCGCGCCGGGGAACAGCCGCAAGATCCGCTCTATACACCCGAGGATGCCGAGAAGATCATCGAGTGTCTGAGGTCCGTACCCTATCAGCAGCCTTTCGAAGTTGCCCCGGGGATGCAAGCGGTTTGGGCAGAGTCTGGGCACATGCTTGGATCCGCCAGTATTCAGCTTCTCGTTGAAGAGGAGGGAAAGACGAAGCGCGTCGTCTTTTCCGGCGACTTGGGGCCAAAAGGGGCACTGATTCTAAAAGACTACGAGCCTTTCAAGCAGGCAGACCTTGTTTTCCTCGAATCTACCTACGGTGATCACGATCATCGTCCGTTTAAGGAAACGGTCGAGGAGTTCGTTCGAATTGTAAAAGACACGGTGGAGAAGCGGGGAAGGATTCTGGTCCCGACGTTTGCGGTCGGTCGCGCGCAGCTTTTGATAGGATTGCTTGGCTGGATGTTCCGGACCAAGAAGGTGAGCCCCTTCCCGATCTTTCTCGACAGCCCGATGGCCATCGAAGCAACCAATATCTACACAAGGCATCGCGAGCTTTTTGATGAAGGCATGACCAAGTTCATCGCGCAACGCCCATTGCGCGAAGACCTCAAAACGTTGAAAGTCTGCGTCACGGCGCAAGAATCGATGAAGATCAATGAGCAGCCGGGGCCATGTCTCATTATGGCGGGCGCAGGGATGTGTAACGCCGGCCGAATCGTCCATCATCTCAAGGCGAATCTCTGGAAACCTGACACGCACGTTCTCATTGTGGGTTATCAGGGACATGGTTCGCTTGGCCGACGGCTTGTCGATGGCGAAAAGGTCGTGAGCATCCACGGAGAGAAGGTCGCGGTACGGGCGGGAATTCACACGCTCGGTGGGTTCAGCGCCCATGCTGGACAGACCGACTTGCTTACATGGTTTGGCGCCATCGCGTCGAGCAAGCCTCGCATTATCCTGGTCCATGGTGAAGACGGGCCGCGGCAAATGCTGGCGCGGGAAATTCAGCGAAAATTCAAGACCGTCCCCGAGTCACCCAAAATGGGCGAAACCATCACCCTGTAGGTTTCGCCAGGACTGAGTGCGAGCATTCCCGTCTATGTCGGACTCGCCTTCGAAGAAGGATTTACATAAGCCGGCGTTGAGGATGTTCTCGAGCAGGAGAGCGGCAGCGTCCGTAGTCATCGTTGCGTTGGTGCTAGTGCCTGCGCCCCTCCTTCCTCCGCTACCTTTGGCTGGGGCGGTACAATCCACCTTCGGTATCGGCTGGAAGGCGGCCTACTTCGTATCGGCAATTTTTCTGCACGTGGCGCTTTACGGGTCGCTCGGTATCATAGCAGCCTTTGCGGTTAAAGCGGCAACAGGTCGGCAACGCTGGCTGCAACTCGCGTGGCTCCCGGTTGTCGTAATCCTGATCGTTGTCGCTATTCGTTCGATAAGGTTGCGCCACGTTCCAATGCTAACGAATGCGATCGTGCCGATCGGTGCGTGCGGACTTGGGGTCCTGTTGGGCGTGTTTTTTCGTCAGCATGGATGGCGAGCAACGTTTGTGGCAACATTCCTGTTTCTAGGTGGGGTTCTCTGGGCATACTGGCCGACTGCGTCCTCGGCCCTAAGCCGATCGACGGAGGGGCGGCTGCGGCAGCTTGTTGCATCCCGGCCGAGGTTGATTGCTTCCGGGGATCAGCGATTCGGTGTCTTGCTACGGGCGGCGTTTCATACGGACGTTGACGTTGCCTCGTCCGGTGCAGTGGAGCATAATCGTGCGGCTATTCTGGCACTTGGTATTGCGATCGGACATGAACGGCTGGCGCGCTACGTTGGATTAAAGCGTGATAGTGAGCTGGTGCGAGACGCGGCGGCGCTGCGAGCTGGCACAACTCTGCGCGAACGCGAAGACTGGGCCAGACACTTCTGCTTGAGCGCGGCGTTGGCGGTGGTGGAGAATCCATTTCTCAGCGACGCTGGTGGACTCATAAAGGAGGAACTAGACGCTTTGACGCACGGAAGCGGATTCTCCTTCGGTGACCTGGCGGCAGATCGGGCGGGCGTGAGGTTTGCGCGAGCAGCGACCCGTTCGGAATCGGCGGCCCAAGCCGTGCGGGGGCGCCTGCAAACGAGCTTTGCCTCACACGATTTTCTTCCACCTACTTCCGATCTTTCCGAAAACCTGACCCCGGAGCAATTTCGACGGGAGTATGGTGGCGTCGGCAGCACGCGGTATCGTCAAGTGGTTAGCCAGATCGAAGCCCGTTTGGATCGGTGCGCCGCTTTTTCGCCTGATCTCTCCAGCCAATGAAATCGGAGGTATCTATTACAGCAATGGGGTTGAAGCACAAACTCGAACGCCTATCCCAGTGCTAGCTAACGGACTTAGCATACCGCCCATTAGGCCGCCCAAACTATGCTCCCGCAACACGATCCGATGAAATCCTCCAAACGGGTTCTCGAACCCCACGAGCGAATTTCTGAAGTGTTGTTTGGCTTAATAATGGTGCTGACCTTCACCGGCTCCCTAAGCGTCGCCGAGGCGGGTCGAAACGACGTGCGAACCATGCTCATCGGTGCGCTCGGGTGTAACGTCGCCTGGGGAATAATTGACGGTGTGCTCTACCTGATGGGCTGTTTGGCAGATAAAGGGCGTAATTTGATGACGCTCCAGGCAACGCGCCGGGCTACAGAGCCGGAAAAGGCGCAGCGCCTGATCGCGGGGGCTCTTCCCCCAATCATTGCTTCCGTCCTCCAACCAACCGAACTCGAGTCGGTGCGCCAACGGTTACTGCAATTGCCGGAGCCACCTGGGCGCGCCGGGCTGGGCAAGACCGATTGGATGGGAGCCCTGGGGGTGTTCTTGCTCGTTTTCCTGGCCACGCTCCCCGTGACAATGCCATTCATCTTCATAGAGAACACGCGAATTGCGATGCGCGCATCGAATGGAGTTGCCATCATGATGCTCTTTGTGGCTGGGCTTAGCTACGGCCGGTGTATCGGCCGGTCGCCGCTAGTATTCGGCATCGCAATGGTGATTCTGGGCCTGATTCTCGTCGCATTAACCATCGCGTTAGGAGGATGAAGATGCTGCGGGTCGTTCAGGTGATCTCTTGGCTGTTGCTTTTGCTCAGTCTTCGCGCCTTTAGTCAGAATGCGACCAACATTCCTCAGCCAACGCTTGCGCGCGGTGAGGCTGAGGCAGAAAACAATTGGTCTTTGGGCGTCTCAGCCTACACCTATTTTGTGCCGAACAGCCACGAATATGTTCAACCCACGCTCACTGTGGACTATGGCTGGCTCCACCTTGAAGGGCGCTACAATTACGAAGCATTGGAGACTGGATCGGCTTGGATAGGCTACAACGTTTTTGGAGGCGAAAAGCTGACCTGGGAATTTACCCCGATGGTCGGGGGCGTCTTTGGTGACACGACCGGAGTTGCGCCGGGATACAAGGGGTCGCTAAAATGGTGGAAGCTTGAACTTTATAGTGAAGGAGAGTTTGTTTTTGACACAGAGGATTCATCGGAGAGCTTTTTCTACAACTGGTCGGAGCTGTCTCTCTCTCCAGTAGAGTGGCTTCGAATAGGAATGGTGACGCAACGAACGCGCGCCTACGAAAGCGATCGCGAGATCCAGCGCGGCCTCTTGGTCGGTCTGTCGTGGAAACGTTTGGATGTTACTGCCTACGTTTTCAACCCGGACGACCAACCGATATGGGTACTCGCGGCCGGCTTGAACTTTTAGCACACCTGGACTGATTATGGCAACGCTTCCGCCAAACAAGACTAAGATTGTCGCAACCATTGGCCCGGCGTCCAGTTCGGTGCAAGTGCTGGAGCAATTGATCCGCGCTGGACTCAACGTTGCCCGACTAAACTTCTCGCATGGGGAGTTCGACTCACATCGCCAGGTGATTGAGAATATCCGCGCTGCTTCGAGTGTGGTGGGGCGGCCGGTGGCCATCATGGCGGATTTGCCTGGCCCGAAAATGCGCGTTGGAAATCTGGCCGAGGACAAGATCGATCTGAAGGCTGGGAGCCGGTTCACCCTGACTACTCAAGAGGTTCAAGGCACTTCACAACGCGTCTCCGTGAGTTTCGCCCGCCTGCCCCAAGTCGTGAAGCCAGGCGATCTCCTTTCACTCAATGACGGTTACGTCCAACTCCGGGTTATCGAAACCGAGAAGGACGACGTGCTCTGTACTGTCGAAGTGGGTGGCGAACTCCGGTCGCGCAAAGGTCTGAACCTTCCTGGCATCGATCTTGGGATTAGCGCCTTCACTGAACGCGACCGGGAGTGTTTGCGCTTCGCGCTCGAACAGGGAGTAGATGCGGTAAGCCAGTCGTTCGTCGAAAGCGGAGCCGATTTGCTGGCTGTGCGTGAGGCAGCGAGGCAACTCGGCGGTGACCCTTTCGTGATCGCGAAAATCGAACGTTCCCGCGCCCTTGCGCGGCTTGATGAGATCCTGGCAGCTTCTGATGGCATCATGATCGCCCGTGGCGACCTTGGAGTAGAGGTGCCGATCGAGCGGATCGCATTGGTGCAAAAGGACATCATGCGACGCGCCAACCAGCGCGCCAAGCCGGTGATCACTGCGACGCAAATGCTCGAATCAATGACTAGCCATCGGTTGCCAACCCGAGCCGAGGCAACCGACGTTGCCAACGCGATCCTGGATGGAACGGATGCAGTGATGCTCTCCGCCGAGTCGGCAATGGGGGCCTTTCCTGTGGAGGCGGTGGCAATGCTCGCGCGCATCGCCGCCACGGTCGAACCTACGAGACCTGTGGCGAGCGTGAGGGAGATGTTCTCGGGGGTGGACCTGAGCGGAAGGATCCGGCCATTACATCTGATCGCAGTCAGTGTCGAAGCCAGCCTCGAGTATCTTAAACCCGCTGCTGTGTTCGTGCGCACGGAGACCGGAAACGCGGCACGTCGTCTGGCGTCGTTCCATCTGCCTGTATGGTTGGCAGCGGTCAGTCCGAACCCAAGGGCTTGCCAAAATCTACTCTTTTCCTACGGAGTAATACCCGTGTTCGAGCAGAAGCCACGCCTGAACTGGCGTGAGTACGTAAGGGATTGGGTGCAGCGCCACCAACTTCCGCAGGAATTTGCGATCCTGACCCAACAGCCGACTCCGGACGATCCCGACGGGAATCATCGAATGGAAATCATCAATTTATGAAGATCGGAATTGTCGGATGTGGGATGGTGGGTTCGGCATCGGCCTTCGCGCTCGTGATGAGAGGAGTGGGCCGTGAGATCGTCCTAGTGGATGTCAACCACGCTCGCGCGGAGGCCGAAGCGAATGACATTTACCACGCGGTTCCGTTTTCCAACCCTCTGAGCGTTCGAGCCGGCGATTACTCCGATCTTCACGGAGCACAAGTGGTAGTGATTGCCGGCGGGGTGGCCCAAAGGCCCGGTGAGACTCGCCTTCAACTCCTTCAACGGAACGCCGAAGTATTTCGACAGATAGTCCCCTCCGTGCTTCGACATGAACCGAAGGCGGCGTTACTAGTGGTTACCAATCCCGTGGATATCATGACGCATTTGGCGGCTCATTTCGCTGCTGAGTTTGGAGTCTCTCGAAGCCGGGTCATAGGCTCCGGCACGACGCTGGACACCGCTCGGTTTCGCGCGCTGGTTGGGCGGCACTTCGGGGTGGATCCCCACCATGTGCATGCCTACGTGATTGGCGAGCATGGCGATTCGGAGGTCCTGGCATGGTCTCAAGCCACCATCGCCGGTCTGGACCTCGACGATTTTGTCAGAGTATGCGGAAAGGCTCTGTCCGCCGCGGAACGGCAAGGCATCGATGAAAATGTTCGCCGCGCGGCTTATCACATCATCGCGGGAAAAGGAGCGACTTATTACGGGATCGGGAGCGCAGTTGCGCGCATTGTGGACGTGCTGCTGCACGATCAGCGCGCGATTCTGACGATTTGTTCGCGCATTGATGGAGTGCCGGACTGCGAGGGCGTTACGCTTGCTTTGCCGCACCTTGTCGGTGGCCAGGGCGCACTCGCTACGATCCCTTTAAGGCTGGCGGACAGCGAGCGTGAGGCTCTCAGTCGCAGCGCTAGGATATTACGGGAAGCCCTCGAGTCGTTGAAGCTAAATTGAAAGGAGCCAAGCTATGTCTCAAAGTAATCTACTGGATCGATTTAATTGTGGACCGGTGAAGTTCTCCGGAGGCGATAACGCCCTCTACGAGCGGCACCTGATGTTCGATCAGGTCATCCCGCTGAAGTCGGCGACCCCGCGCGACCAATTCGAGGCGATCGCCCATTCAATTCGCGACCTTCTGTCACAACGCTGGCTGAAAACAGAGGAAACGTATCGGGAGAAGAATGTTAAGCGTGTTTACTACCTCTCCCTGGAGTTCCTCATGGGTCGGGCCCTGGCCAATAACATCACCAATCTGATGCTCGATCCGGTCATGGCCCAGCTCTCCAAATCTCGGAACATCAATCCTCTTGAGATCGTGGAAGAGGAACCAGACGCTGGCCTCGGGAATGGAGGGCTAGGTCGCCTGGCCGCTTGTTTCCTGGATTCCATGGCCACGCTCGGCATCCCTGGAATGGGCAGTGGGTTGCGCTACGAGTATGGCATCTTTAGACAGGCAATCGAAAACGGTTGGCAGCACGAACAACCGGATCACTGGCTCGCCAGGCCGGACCCTTGGGAGGTTCCGCGTCCCAATGAATCCGTCGAGGTGCAACTCGGCTGCTCGTTCGATGTTCGAGGTGGAGCGCTCCGCGTCATTCGCGATCGACCCTCAGTGTTGCTAGGAGTTCCCTACGACAGGCCGGTGATCGGCTACGGTGGGAAGACCGTAAACACGCTCCGACTTTGGTCTGCGGCCACGCCTGATTTTTTTGATTTCCAGCAGTTCAGCAGCGGAGACTTTGTCGGTGCACTGGCCGAGACTCTCACCGCCGAGACTCTGACGCGAGTCCTCTACCCTGACGACTCGACGGCCGAAGGCAAGGGCTTGCGTTTTCTCCAGCAATACTTCCTCGTCGCCTGCACGCTCGCCGACGCAATTCGCCGTTTCCGCGCGGCGGGCAATGATTGGCCCCAGTTGGCGGATAAGATTGCAATGCAACTCAATGATACTCATCCCACGCTTGCTGTGGCTGAATTGATGCGCATTCTTCTGGACGACGCTAAACTCGGATGGGATCAAGCGTGGGATGTTACCCAACGCACCCTTGCCTACACAAATCACACGTTGCTCCCCGAGGCGCTTGAGAAATGGCCACTTCCCTGGTTTGAGACACTGCTGCCACGCCAGCTTGAAATCATCTTTGAAATTAACCGCCGGTTCCTTGATGGCGTGCGGGCAAAGTTTCCTGGCGACGCCTCCCGACTGGCCCGGGTTAGTCTCATCGAGGAGGGAACACCCAAGCGAATCCGGATGGCGCACCTGGCGATTGTCGGGTCCCACAGTACGAATGGGGTGGCTGCCATTCACACCGATCTACTAAAGAAAACCGTTGTCCCCGACTTCGCAGCGTTATTCCCTGACCGGTTCAACAACAAGACCAACGGCGTCACGCAGCGACGCTTCCTCCTTCTTGCAAATCCACCGCTGGCGAAAGTCATCACCGACGCCATCGGTGATGGCTGGGTTACGGACCTAAGCCAGCTTGAGAGACTCAAGCCATTCGCCACCGACACCAACTTCCGATCGGCTATTCAGAAAGCCAAGCGCGAGGCGAAAACACGGTTCGCCGACTGGCTGAAGGAAGGATTTGGATTGAGGGTGGATCCCGATACGATTTTCGATACCCAGATCAAGCGCATTCACGAATACAAACGACAGCTCCTTAACGCGCTTCACATCGTTGTTTTGTATAACCGCTTGCGCGCTAACCCCAGCCTCAGCGTGCCGCCACGCACCTTTTTCTTCGGTGGCAAAGCGGCGCCGGCCTACCATTTCGCAAAGCTGGTCATCAAATTCATTAATAGCCTCGGGGGGACCATCGACGGCGATCCAGTCACGCAAGGTCGCTTAAAGGTAGTGTTTGTTCCCGACTATCGCGTGTCAGTGGCGGAACGGCTCATCCCCGCGAGCGATGTATCGGAGCAAATCTCAACCGCAGGCTACGAAGCCAGCGGCACTAGTAACATGAAATTCATGATGAACGGTGCGCTGACGATTGGCACGCGTGATGGTGCGACCATCGAGATGGCAGAGGCGGCAGGTGAGGAGAACTTCTTCCTCTTCGGTCTGAGTGCGGAACAGGTCGCGAACACCCGAGGTTGGTACAACCCACAGTGGCATTATGACAATGACTCGGAGACCCGCGCTGCTGTTGATCTGATCGCCAGCAACCACTTCAGCCGGCACGAACCGGGAATATTTAATCCCATTCTCGACGCCCTGCTGCCTTACGGCGACCATTACCTCCATCTTGCCGATCTCAAGAGTTATAGCGAGGCACACAACCGCGTGAGCGAACTGTACCGTGAGCAAGGGACTTGGTCGCAAAAGGTAATCGCCAACATAGCTGCCTCAGGCAGGTTTTCGAGCGATCGCACTATTGCTGAATACACAAAGGACATTTGGAGGCTGGAGAGGTGCCCAGTGGATTAATAGGAAGGAAGCCCGGGGGTTTCCCCTGGCTGGACACGCCGAGGAATTCCCGCTTTGCCGGTTACAGGTAGTTTTTTCAGAACCGACCCAGTAAACTTACGAGGTCACAGCTCGCCGGAGTTGCGCCAGGATTTGCGCAATAGCCCGGCATGGGGAATTCGGATCTTGATTCTGTGCCTGAGGCGCAGGTCGGTGTGCGTTTCTAAACCCACCCCCGAAAGGAGCTGCCAGGTCGGACAGGCTTTGAGAGAGCGAACTATCAATGCCAAAACAAAGTAAGCGTACCAGCCATGAATACATCCCCCACATCTACAAATGAAGAAACGGTTCAAGGGGCTTCGTTGGAAGCACCGCTGAGTTCCGAGATTAACCGTCGGTCTTTTCTGATGCGCAACGCTGTGATCGGAGCGGCGGCCGTTATGACTGGACAGACATGGACCCCTGAAGCCCGCGCCCAACAGGCGGCAAAGGAAGCGGCGGCGCCGAAGCAGGGCGCGACCCTCTCACCAGATCTGGAAGTAGTTAGGAAGTCCAAAGGGCCGGTGATGACGGTCTTGGACGAGTTTTACAAAGTAGGTCCAGGCCCCTCGAGTTCGCACACGATAGGGCCAATGAGGATTACCTACGATTTTTACCAACGTTGCTCCAAACTACCGGCAGACCAACTGGCGAAAGCGACGGGGCTCAAGGTCCATTTGTACGGCAGCTTGAGCGCCACCGGCAAAGGCCACGGCACTGAGCGAGCCTCGCTTGCTGGCTTGCTCGGAAAAGAACCCGCTACAGTCGATCCGCTCTTTCTCGACGAAATGATCGCGAAGCCGACACAGACATATCCTGTCAAGCTCGGCGACAAAACCTTCAATCTCTCGCTGGCAGACATCATTTACGATGACGCGAAAGGCCAATTTCCGCATCCAAATACTATGACCTGTAAGCTAATGGGTGGGGACAAGCCAGTGTACGAACTTGAGTATTATTCGCCCGGCGGCGGGTTCTATGAGTGGAAGGGCTACACGCCACCGAAAAAGGGTAAGCCGAAGTATCCCTACGCCACGATGAAAGAGCTCCGCCAGCATGCGGAAAAGAACAACCTCTCGATTGCACAGGTAGTAATGGCGAATGAGGTCGCGGTATCGGGCAAGACCGAGGAACAGATCAACACTTTCTTAGACAAGATCGCAGGCGCGATGCACGCGACGGTGAAAGCAGGGTTAGCGGTGAAAGAAGGGTTACTCCCTGGCCCCATCAAGCTGCATTCGAAGGCTGCGACCGTCTATGCCCGGGCGCAGGATGACAAATACGAGAGCGACAGAGCGATCGCGCAGGTGTCCGCCTTCGCGTTGGCGGCCTCGGAGGAGAACGCGCGGGGTCATTTGGTGATTACGGCACCCACAGGTGGTTCCGCCGGTGTGATGCCCGCCATCGTCTATGCGTTGACAGAGAGTAAACGCAAGCTGCCGAAGGAAAAGGCCCGTGAGGGATTGCTGGCCGGTGCAGCGATCGGTTATTTGTGCAAACACAATGCAACGCTCTCGGGGGCTGAGGGGGGCTGCCAGTCTGAGATTGGTGTAGCCTCAGCCATGACTGCGGCGTTCATTGCCCAGGTCATGGACAGCCCGCCGCTCGTGATTGAAAACGCGGCCGAATCTGCACTCGAACATCACTTGGGAATGACTTGTGACCCGGTGGCCGGCTATGTACAGGTGCCATGCATCGAACGATGCGCCTTTGGGGCGGTTAAGGCCTGGATTGCATTCATGATCGCCACTAATGAGATCGCATCCCGACATCGTGTTGATCTTGACACCACCATTAAGACCCTGGCGGACACGGGCCGTGACATGAGCACCAAGTACAAGGAGACAAGCGAGGCTGGTTTGGCGGCGAACCTGGTTCTTTGCTGAGACAATCCGAAACCAGCGCAGCACTCGAAGCGTCGCTTCGAGCGTGCTTCATTAGCCATTCGAAGCGATGACAACTGGAAAAGAAACCACCACCGTCACTGAGGCCAACGGAGCATGGCGAGCATTCAAACCCGGGCTATGGCAGCGCGATGTCAACGTCCGATGGTTCCTCCAGCAGAACTATACCCCCTATGAAGGTGATGGGGCGTTCCTCGCTCCCGCGACCGAACGCACAAAGCGTATTTGGAAAAAGCTAGAGGAACTGTTCGTTGAAGAACGGAAGAAAGGGGTGCTCGACGTGTCTCAGGTGCCGAGTTCGATCACGGCGCACGCGCCGGGCTACATCGATCGCGTTCACGAAGTCATTGTCGGCCTCCAGACCGAAGCCCCGCTGAAGCGGGCCATCATGCCCAACGGTGGATTCCGGATGGTGATCAATTCGCTCAAAGCCTATGGGTACGAGCCTACCCCAACAGTCGTGGAGGCTTTCACGAAGTACCGTAAAACGCACAACGATGGGGTCTTCGATGCGTACACCGCGGATATCCGCGCCTGCCGGAGTTCCCACATCCTCACGGGACTTCCCGACGCTTACGGTCGGGGACGCATTATCGGCGATTACCGGCGTGTCGCGCTCTATGGCGTGGCGCGTCTGATCCAGCAGAAGGAACGAGAAAAAGCCGCGCTGGATTCCGCGATGTCCACGGAAGATGTCATTCGCGATCGGGAGGAATTGAGCGAGCAGATTCGGGCATTGAACGAGCTGCTTGCCATGGCCAAGAGCTACGGATCGGATATTTCGGGTCCCGCGCGCACGGCTCAGGAAGCCGTCCAATGGCTCTATTTCGCTTATTTGGCTGCGGTGAAGGAGCAAAATGGCGCAGCAATGTCCCTTGGGCGCACTTCAACATTTCTCGATATTTATTTCGAGCGAGATCTTGCGGAGGGCACTCTGAAGGAGAGCCAAGCCCAGGAGATCATCGACGACTTTGTGATTAAGCTGCGGATTGTCCGCTTCCTGCGCACCCCAGAGTATGATGATCTGTTCGCTGGAGATCCAACGTGGGTCACCGAATCCATCGGAGGTATGGGCGACGATGGCCGTCCCCTGGTCACGAAAACCAGCTTCCGCTTTCTGCACACGCTTTACAATCTGGGACCGGCGCCGGAACCTAATCTCACCATTTGGTATTCGCCAAGGTTACCCGAGAATTTTCGGAAGTTCGCCGCGAAGGTAGCGATCGATACGAGCGCGCTTCAATTCGAGAGCGACTCGTTGATGCGTGGAGCATGGGGTGACGATGGTGCGATTGCTTGCTGTGTGTCGCCGATGTTGGTGGGAAAGCAAATGCAGTTCTTTGGCGCCCGCGCCAACCTCGCCAAGTGTCTTCTTTACGCGATCAATGGCGGTAGAGACGAGCTCACTGGCAAGCAGGTCGGGCCAGCCGCGGAACCGGTGACGGGCGACTATCTCGACTTTGATGACGTAGCAGGAAAGTTCGAGCGGATGATGGAATGGCTGGCCGGCGTTTATGTAAATGCCATGAACGTCATTCACTACATGCACGATAAGTATTCCTATGAGCGAATCGAAATGGCGCTTCATGATTACGCTCCGGTGCGCACGATGGCGTTCGGCATTGCGGGGCTATCGGTGGTCGCGGACAGCCTGTCGGCCATGCGCCACGCTCGAGTGAAAGTCGTTCGGGATGAAACCGGCCTGATCGTGGACTACAAGGTCGAAGGGGATTTCCCGAAGTTTGGAAACAACGACAATCGCGTGGACCAGCTCGCCGCCGCGGTGGTGACGATGTTCATGAGCAAGTTGCGAAAGCATCCCACTTATCGAAACGCCATACACACCCAATCGGTTCTGACTATTACTTCGAACGTCGTTTACGGGAAAAATACCGGACACACGCCCGATGGGAGGCGGAAGGGCGAACCATTTGCGCCAGGGGCGAACCCAATGCACGGACGGGACGTGCATGGCATAATGGCTTCCGCGGCTTCCGTTGCGAAGATTCCATACCGCGACGCGGCCGACGGCATTTCGCTCACCACGACGATGGTTCCAGAAGGCCTGGGCCGAACAGCGGAAGATCAGGTGACGAATTTGGTGGGCGTAATGGACGCCTTTTTCGGGGGGGCAGGCTACCATCTCAACGTCAACGTATTAAATCGGGCGACACTGCTCGACGCTATGGACCACCCGGAGAAATATCCGTCCCTTACCATTCGGGTGTCCGGATACGCGGTGAATTTCGTGCGCCTGACGCGCGAGCAACAAATGGACGTCATCAACCGCACCTTCCACGGCGCCTCCTAACCCGCATGTCCACTGTACCCAACAGTCCCGAAGTGCCTCTGATGGGGAGTCCGTACGACCTTCGGGTGGCTTTGGGCGAGAAGGTTGGTGAGATGGATATTCGCACGGCACTCGAGACCGGGGAGTGTGGTTTTGTCCATTCGTTCACGACGGGTTCGGCCGTGGACGGGCCCGGTGTCCGCGTCGTGGCGTGGCTGAGCGGATGTCAGTTCCGGTGCGTCTATTGCCACAATCCTGACACCTGGAAGATGACCAATGCTTTCCAGCACATTGGGATCCTAAGCTTAGAATTCCACGTGGACAAGTTGTCGCG
>JADMIO011089333.1_pt1 | contig 54049 bp, 43 predicted proteins | sample 8958161 | NCBI WGS metagenome assembly JADMIO01 (sample SAMN16585339, study PRJNA669376) | soil metagenome | isolation source: Crop rotation soil | place: USA: Cullars Rotation, Alabama | collected 2011
GCGACAACTTGTCCACGTGGAATTCTAAGCTTAGGATCCCAATGTGCTGGAAAGCGATCGCGAATTCGCTGTCGCTGGTCGCCGACGCAGGCCACAACTTCAGCGACGTACTCGGCCTCATATTGGCCTGGGCCGCGAGCGTGCTCGTCAGGCGCCTGCCGACCCAGCGCCGCACCTACGGCCTGCGCCGATCGTCGATCCTGGTCTCGCTGTTCAACGCGCTGGTCCTGATGATCGGGATCGGCGGCATCGCCTGGGAAGCCGTGCAGCGCCTCGGCCATCCCGAGGCGGTGGCCAGCAACGTGGTGATGACGGTCGCGGCGATCGGCATCGCCGTCAACGGCTTCAGCGCCTGGCTGTTCGCTGCGGGACGCGAGGGCGACGTCAACATCCGCGGCGCCTTCCTGCACATGGCGTCCGACGCGATGATCGCGCTGGGAGTGGTGATCGCCGCGCTGGCGATGAAAGTCACCGGCTGGGCGTGGCTCGACCCGGTCGTGAGCCTGGCGATCGTGCTCGCCATCGCCTGGGGCACCTGGGGCCTGCTGCGCGAATCGCTGGACCTCGCCCTGGACGCCGTGCCGCGGCGCATCGACCCGGTCCGCGTCGAGGCGTGGCTGGCCGGCCTGCCGGGCGTGCACGCCGTGCACGACCTCCACATCTGGGGCATGAGCACCACCGAAGTCGCGCTCACCGTCCACCTGGTGAAGCCCGACGCGAGCATCGACGACGCCCTGCTCGCGCACATCCACGGCGGGCTGCGCGAACGGTTCGGGATTGGGCATGCCACCGTGCAGTTCGAATTGGGCGATGAGGCCCATCCCTGCGGGCAGGCGCCATTGTCGGCCGTCTGATCGTCCGCCGTCCGCATCCGGCCACGCCGACCCAACCAATGGCACAGGTTGTCTTAACGTTATAATGTAACCATTGCGACCTGCCCGCGACCGCGGTGCCGGCGCAAGGCTCCAACAGGGTTTGCGACTCCTGCGGTCCGTCCTCCTCCAACCACTCATCCGGTCGGCTTGAAGCCTGACCGGACCCGGGAGAGCCGGTTCCGAAATGGCCTTGCCATCGTCGTATCCATTGCCATCGCGTTCGCTGGCGCGCTTGGTCCGCCTCGTCGCGACCTCCGGCGCACTGCTGCTGACGGGCTGCGCGGTCGGTCCGGATTTCCATCGGCCCGACGCGCCGCAGGCATCCGGCTACGGAGAGGCGCCACCAGCCACGATCGAGGAAACGCCCGCGATCGCCGGTGGCGAAGCGCAGCGCTTCATCGATGGCAAGGACATCCCCGGCGACTGGTGGACCCTGTTCCACTCCGCGCCGCTGGATGACCTGATCGCGCAGGCGCTTCGCAACAACGCCGACCTCGAAGCCGCCCGGGCGACCTTGAAGCAGGCCCACGAGACCACCCTCGCCCAGCATGGCGCGTACTTGCCGACGGTCTCCGCGGGCTTCAGCGCGAGCCGCGAGCAGGATCCGCCCGGGGCGCTCGCACCGGTGCCGAGTTCGAATGCCTTCCTCTACAACCTGTTCACGCCCCAGGTCAGCGTGTCGTACGCGCCCGACGTGTTCGGCCTCAACCGCAGGACCGTCGAGTCGCTCAAGGCGCAGGAAGAAGCCACGCGCTACCAGATGATCGCGGCGCAGGTCACCCTGAGCACCAATGTCGTCAACGCCGCGGTGCAGGAAGCCTCGCTCCTCGCGCAGGTCGACGCCACGCAGCGGACCATCGCCATCGACAACGAGGTGGTCGGCATCCTGCGTTACCAGGTCGGCAAGGGCTACGCGAGCGGGCTCGACCTTGCCGCGCAGGAATCGCAGCTCGCGCAGGCGCAGTCCGCCCTGCCTGCACTCCAGATCCAGCTCGAACAGCAGCGCCACGCGCTCGCCGTGCTCACCGGCCGCCTGCCGGGCCAGGCCGCGGACGTGGACTTCGATCTCGAAGCCCTGCAGTTGCCGCGCGAGCTGCCACTGAGCCTGCCTTCGCAACTGGTCCGCCAGCGACCCGATGTATTGCAGGCCGAAGCCAACCTGCACGCCGCGAACGCCCAGGTCGGCATGGCGATCGCCAGCCGCTTCCCGAGCTTCCAGATCACCGGCAACGCCGGCCACACCGCGCTGACGATCGGCAGCCAGTTCGCCGATGGCACCGGCTTCTGGAACCTCGCGGCCTCGCTGACCGCGCCGATCTTCGACGGCGGCACCCTCAGGCACCAGGAAGGCGCCGCGAAGGCCGCCTACGAAGCCTCGTCGGCGCAGTACCGAAGCACCGTGCTGGGCGCGTTCCAGAACGTCGCCGACACCCTGAGCGCGCTCGAACACGACGCCGAGGGCCTGCGCGCGGCGGCGAAGAACGGCGATGCCGCGAGGGTCACGCTCGACCTCACCCAGCGCCAGTACAAGGCCGGCTACGCGAGCTATCTCACGTTGCTTGGCGCCGAGCAGGCCTGGCAGCAGGCGCGCATCGGCCTCGTGCAGGCGCAGGCCAGCCGCTACGCCGACACCGCCGCGCTGTTCCAGTCGCTCGGCGGCGGATGGTGGCAGCGCAACGACCTCAACTCCGACCACGGGGCCGACCCGACGCGGGACCACGATGAACACTGATCCTCTCCTTTCACCGGGCTCGGGAAGCCTGTCGAGGGCGCGCGACGCGATGCTTGCCGCGCTGTCGTGCGCGCTGGCGCTGTCCCTCGCCGCCTGTTCCGCGCCTTCCGACAACGCGTCGGCGGCCGCCACGCTCACGCCGACGAACGTCAGGCTCACCACCGACCAGCAGCAGCACATCGGGATCCGCACCGTCGCGCCAGCCCGGGTCAGCGCCACCGTGGAAGCCACCGGCGCGGTCGACTTCGACAACGACCATGCCACCAGCGTGGTCGCGCCCTTCTCCGGCCCGGTGACCCAGGTCCTCGTACGGCCCGGCCAGCACGTCCACAAGGGCGATGCCCTGGCGATTGTGGATTCCCCGGATTTTTCCGCGGCGATCGATGCCTACGCCAAGGCCGTCGTTGCGGCCAGGAACCTGCGCAGGATCGCCGACGCCGACAAGGATCTCGTGCAGCACAAGGGCGTATCCGAACGCGAGAGCGAGCAAGCGCAGGTCGATGCGGCCAGCGCCGACGCGGACCGCGACGCCGCGCAACAGGCGCTCGCAGCGCTCGGCGTCGAACGCGGCACCATCGCGGCGATCGAAGCCGGCAGGCACGGCGCACGCGCGGCGGGCGTGGTCCACGCACCGATCGCCGGCACCGTGGCCGAGAAACTGGTGTCGCCCGGAACGCTGCTGCAGGCCGGCTCGACCGCCTGCTTCACGATCGCCGACCTGTCGCGCGTCTGGGTCATGGCCCAGGTATCGCCCGCCGACCTGAAGTCGATCGCGGTCGGCGATCCGGTCGACGTGATGGCCGACACGACCGCCGGCAACCTCCACGGCACCGTGGACAACATTGCCGCCGTGGTCGATCCCGACACCCGCGCCGTGATCGTGCGCGTCGCCGTCGACAACGTCGGCGACGCGCTGAAGAAACAGATGTACGTGCGCGTGCAGATCCATTCGCAAGGCGGGCATGAAGGCGTCCAGGCGCCCGCGTCGGCGATCCTGCGCGACGACGAGAACCTGCCCTTCGTCTACATCGCCGTCGGTGATGGCAGCTTCGCACGTCGCCACGTCACGCTGGGCGCGCGCGGCGGGGACGCCTACGAGATCAGCGAAGGCCTCCACGCCGGCGATCGCATCGTCGTCGACGGCGGCCTGTTCATGCAGTTCATGCAGTCGCAATGAGCGCGAAATGAGCGATCACCCGCCCCTCACCGGATCGCCGTCGCGCACGGCTTCGATGATGAACCGGATCGTTGCCTCGTCGCTGAGGCAGCGCTTCATCGTCGGGTTCCTTGCCTTGCTGCTGGTTGCCGCGGGCTGGTGGGCGCTCGGCCGGCTGCCGATGGACGCCTACCCGGACCTGTCGCCGCCGATCGTCGATGTCGTGACGCAATGGCCCGGCCACACGGCCGAGGAAATCGAGCGGCTGATCACCGTGCCGGTCGAGAACGGCATGAACGGCGTCCCGAAAACGACGGCGATGCGTTCGGTGTCGCTATATGGCCTGTCCGACGTCACCCTCACCTTCGAGGACGGAACCGACAACGCCCAGGCGCGCCAGGAAATCTTCAACCGGATGGGCGACCTCGAGTTGCCCGACGGCGTGTCACCGTCGGTGTCGCCGCCGTCGTCGCCCTCGGGGCTGATCTACCGCTACGTGCTCGAAAGCAGCGACCGCACGCCGATGGACCTGAAGACCATCGAGGAATGGACGGTCGAACCGAAGTTCCGCGCCGTGCCCGGCGTGGCCGACGACTCCGGCTTCGGCGGCGGCACGATGCAGTACCAGGTGCTGCTGGACCAGACCCGGATCGCGTCGGTCGGCCTGTCGGCCACCGCGGTCGAGGCGTCGCTGGCGGCCAACAACAGCAATGCCGGCGGCGGCTTCTATTCGCAGGGCGGACAGTTCTACTACGTCACCGGCGTCGGACGCCTCTCGACGGTCGAGGACATCGGCAACGTCGTGCTCGCCGTGCACGACGGCAAGCCCGTGCTGGTGAAGGACGTCGGCAAGGTCGTCATCGGCATCGCCCCGCGGCTGGGCGAATTCGGCTACGAGCAGAAGGACGACGCGGTCGAAGGCGTCATCGTGATGCGCACCGGGGAGAAGACCCAGGACGTGCTCAAGCGCGTCGAGGCGAAGACGAAGGAACTCAACGAGACCGTCCTGCCACCGGACGTGAAGATCCATCCGTTCTACGACCTCAGCAACCTGATCGCCCAGACCACCGAGGTCGTCGAGAAGAACCTGGTCGAAGGCGTCGTGCTGGTCGTGGTGGTGCTGCTGTTCTTCCTGTACGACGTGCGCGCCGGGCTGATCGTCGCGGTGACCATCCCGCTGGCCCTGCTGTTCGCCTTCTTCGTCCTCCACCTGCAGGGCGCGTCGGCCAACCTGCTGTCGATCGGCGCGGTGGACTTCGGCATCCTCGTCGATGGCGCGATCTTCATGGTGGAGAACGTCTTCCGCCAGATCGCGCTGCACGAAGGCAAGCCGTTCGACATCCGCGAGGTGATCGAGGACGCCGCCGCCGAGGTCGACCGTCCCCTGTTCTACGCGGTCGCGGTGATCGTCGCCGGATTCCTGCCGATCTACGTGCTGACCGGCCCATCGGGCACGCTGTTCAAGCCAATGGCGGACACCATGATCTTCGCCCTGGTCGGCTCGCTGGTGGTGACGCTCACCCTGCTGCCGGTGCTGTGCGCGCTGACCATGCGCAAGGGCGTGCGCGAGCGCCGCAACGTGGCGTTCGACTGGGTCAAGGCGGCCTACGCGAAGCTGCTCGACGCCTGCCTCGCCGCACCGCGGGCGACCATCGCCGCATCGGTAGTCCTGCTGCTTCTTTCGCTGCTGCTGGTCCCCGGCATCGGCGCGGAATTCATGCCGCAGCTCGACGAGGGCGCGCTGTGGGTACGCGCGACGATGCCCTACACGATCTCGTTCGACGAGTCGGCGAAGGTCGCGCCGAAGGTGCGCGAGATCCTGCGCTCGTTCCCGCAGGTCACCACGGTCACGTCCGAGCTCGGCCGTCCCGACGACGGCACCGATTCCACGGGTTTCTTCAACGTCGAGTTCTTCGTCGGCATCAAGCCGTATTCGCAGTGGACCGGCCCGTACCGCACCAAGCCCGAGCTGATCGCCGCGATCGACCGGAAGCTCGAGGCCTTCCCCGGCATCCAGTTCAACTACACCCAGCCGGCCGAGGATGCCGTCGACGAAGCCGAGACCGGCTTGAAGAGCGCGCTGGCGGTCAAGGTGTTCGGCTCCGACCTCGATACCCTGCAGAAGAAGGGCAAGGCCATCAAGCAGGTGCTGGAGAAGGTGCGCGGCATCACCGATGTCACCCTCGTCCAGGAACTGGGCCAGCCCAGCCTCACCATCGCGATCAACCGCGACGCGATCGCCCGCTACGGCGTCAACGTCGACGACATCAACGGGTTGATCACCACCGCGATCGGCGGCGACGTCGCCACCCAGGTGGTGCAGCAGGAGAAGCAGTTCGACCTCGTCGTCCGCCTCGACAGGCAGTACCGCGACAACCCGGAGGAGATCGGCGGCATCCTCGTGCCGACACCGGGCGGCCAGCAGGTTCCGCTGCGGGAATTCGCCGACATCAAGGTGACCAACGGCGCATCCTTCATCTACCGCGAGGACAATTCGCGCTACATCGGCGTGCAGTTCTCGGTGACAGGCCGCGACCTTGCCGGCGCGGTCGAGGATGCGATGAAGCAGGTGCACGACAAGGTTCCGATGCCGCAAGGCTATCGCGCCGACTGGGGCGGCGAGTATTCCGAGTACACCGCATCGCGCGGGCAGCTCGGCGTCATCCTGCCGCTGACGATGCTGGCGATCTTCCTGCTGCTGTTCTCGCTCTACGGCAACTTCAAGTTCCCGTTCATCACCGTGCTCGGCGTGGTGCTTTCGGCGCCGATCGGCGGCATCCTCGGGCTGTGGCTGACCGGCACGCCGTTCTCGGTGTCTTCGGGGATCGGATTCCTGGTGCTGTTCGGCGTTTCGGTGCTGACGGCGGTTGTCTACATCTCGTACGTCAACGAGCTGCGGCTGAACGGCTTCGCTGTCCCCGAGGCGATCCGCGAAGCGGCGATCCTGCGCCTGCGACCGATCATGATGACCGCGCTCGTCGCCGCACTGGGCCTGTTGCCGGCAGCGCTGGCCACCGGCGTCGGCACCGACACCCAGAAACCGTTCGCGCTGGTGATCGTCTGGGGCATGCTTTCGCGCCTGCTGATCAGCGTGTTCCTGATGCCCGCGCTGTACGCGCAGGTGGCGCGCGAGGATGACCGGCTGGAGGTGTGACGACGCGCCACGCCCGCGTTCGGCCCATCCACCTGCTGACCCTGACGGCAACGCAACGGGCGCGGGTGTATAAGGCAGCTTCCCCACGGAGCACCGCCATGAAGAAGACCTTCGCCCTCGCCGCCCTCGCCGTCCTCGCCGCCACCTTCGCCACGCCAGCCATCGCGGCCCTCAAGGACGGCGACAAGGCGCCCGACTTCGCCGCCCCGGCCTATCTGGCGGGCAAGCCGTTCACGTTCAAGCTGGCCGACGCGCTCAAGCAGGGGCCGGTCGTCGTCTACTTCTTCCCCGCCGCCCATACCAGCGGCTGCAACATCGAGTCGCACCTGTTCTCGGAAGCGATCGACCAGTTCAAGGCCTTGCACGCCACCGTGATCGGCGTGACCGCCGGCAAGACCGACGAACTCGCCGACTTCTCGAAGGAAACCGAGCATTGCAGCGGCAAGTTCCCGGTCGCCGCCGATCCCGGCGCGAAGATCGCGAAACAGTACGACGCCATCCTGTCGATGAAGCCGGAATGGTCGAACCGCACGTCGTACGTGATCGCGCCATCGGGAATGATCGCGCACGTCTACTCGAACCTGGATCCGAAGGAACACGTCAACGAGACGCTGGCGGCGGTGAAGGCGCTCGCGAAGTAGGCAGGGCGACGCTGTCGACGCCGGCACCGGCGTCGTGGCACATGTTTGACGAGATGCGTACGCCTACGGCGCGTAGATCGTCGCCGCGATCCTGCGCAGACCGATCACGCCGTTGATCGTCGCCTTCGCGTGCGCGACGTGGTCGTTCCAGCGGATCACGAGGTTGCCGGCGTCGTCCGCGCCGCCTTCGAGGCGTACGCGAGCGATCGTGGTGCCGGGATAGTCGTAGTCCCAGCTGACGGTTCCGGAGACGGCCAGGTCGTTCACGAAACGCACGTTGTCGAGGGTGAACCGGGTGACGCTGGTCTCGCCGCTGTAGGACCACGTGCCGCCGCGCAGGCCGACGTCGCGTCCCGACCAGTTGACCCACCAGCGCGCCACCACGTCGCCGACCGTCCATGCCGCCGCGGCGGCGACGCGCAGGTCGGTGTCGGTGCCTTCGTTGCCGGCGACCGCCGCGGCAGGCTGGAACGCCGACGCGGATGCCTCGAACGACGGCACGAGATGGACTTCGGCGATGTGGTGCGTGCAGGACGTGTCGCCCACGTCGAGCGTCGCCACGAAGCGGCGCACGAGGTTCGATGCGCAATCGTCCTGGTCGCCGAGCGCGGTCACGTGGAAGCTGTTGGGGACGATCACCTGGCGCCCGTTCGCGAACAGGTCCGCCGCTTCCTTGCCCTGGCGCGCCGGCGTGAGCGAATCGAGGTCGCCCGACAGCACCAGCACGGGCGCCTGCGTGAAGTCCGCGTCCGCGGGCACCGGTTCGCCGGGCGGATAGACCGGCGCCACCGACGGCGCTTCCCAATGCAGGCACAGGTCGAGGACGCTGGTGTCGAGCGACATGCTGTCGAACTCGGCGATCGAGAACGGCTCGTAGACGCCCGGATGGCTGGCGCGCTCCTGTGCGATCGACTGCGCGCGCTGCGCCAGACGGTCGCCCAGCGACGAGTTCATGTCGTAGATCTGCGGATAGTCCTGGCAGCTCACCGCGACGAACGAGGCCTCGCTGAACTCCTCCACGCCGCCACCGCCGGTGAAGGCCGTCAGCTCGTTCTCCGCGACCATGCGCAGCAGCGGCAGCGCGTCGCCGCCGTCCAGCCAGGCGCGCGCCGCGGCGTCGAGGTCGCGGTAAACCACCGACTGGGTGCCGTTGCCGAACATCAGGTAGGCCAAGTTGACGGGAGTCACCTCGACCCTGCGCATCACCCCGTTTCCATCCGGCGCCCGGCCCCTTATCGGATGCTGGCGCAGCGACCGCGCCAAGGCGCGGATCCTTTCCATCGACTCGCCACCGAGAGCGGCGCAGGTCGGCGAGCGCGCGCAGGCGGCGTCGAAGGCGAAACTCGCGGTGGTCGCGATCTCCGGATACCACGGCGACAGTCCGCGCACCGGATAGGCGCCGTCGAGCACGACCGAGCGCACGCGTTCGGGATGGCGGCCGGCGAAGGTCTGGGCGAAGAACGTGCCGTAGGAGTCGCCGTAGAGGTTGACGCGGTCGATGGCGAGGGCGTCGAGTACCGCCGCCGCGTCATCGGCGGCCAGGCCGCTGCCGTAGAGGTAGCGGGTGTCGCCCAGCTGCGCGCTGCAGTCGGCGATGCCCTGGACCTCGGTGGCGTCGGAACTGGCCTGGAGCGACGCGCACGTGAGCGCGCCGGAATGGCCGGTGCCGCGCTCGTCGACCAGCAGCAGGTCGCGGCGATCCATCAGTGGCGCATACAGCCCCACGTACGATGAACTCGTCCCGGTCGTCGCATAGCCCGGACCGCCCTCCGCGGCCATGATCGGCTCCAGCGGCGGCTTCGACGTGTCGGTGTGGGGATGGAACTCGAATCGTATGGTGATCGTGCCGAACACCTGCGCCGTGGGATCGAGCGCGCGCACGATCGCGCCGCAGTAGGCATCGACGTCCGGGCAGCGATGCAGGGTCAGCGAACCGATGTGGATCGAGTCGGCGGCCGCCGCATGCGCTGTGCTCGTGTGCCATGTTCCGGGTGCGGGCTTGTGAGGCCGCGGCAAGGGCGCGGCGAAGGCGAGCGACGCGGAAAGGATCGCCACGACGACCAGCGAACAGCGGCTCCACATGGCACGGACTCCGGTGTGGGCGATACCGACGCGCGGCCAAGGCACGGGCCGTCCCCGGGGCCATGCTGCGCGCCGGCGCGCAACGCTGGCAAGGGCATCGCCTACCGATGAACGCCGATCTCACGCCGTGAGATGGCTCCCCTGGACACTTGGCGACGCCTGTCCCCGGCCCCATCATGATGACCATGTCCCCGTCGCGCTCCAGGCCTACCGGAGGCGGATCCGGTGCCGGATCCAATGGAGCCGGACCCAATGGAGCCGGATCCAGAGGCGCCGGATCAACCGGAACCGGAGCCGCTGAAGGCCGGAGCCGTCGCCAATATTCCAGGAAGGCGCCACCCGCGGCTCCGGCGCTGCCCTTCGGCAGTGGCGACCGCGTCCTTCCCGACGCGCTGCAGGACTTCCATCCCGCCGTCGCCGCCTGGTTCGCCGACTCCTTCCCGGAGCCGACACCCGCGCAGGTCGCCGCTTGGCCGGCGATACGCTCCGGCCGCCACGCGCTGATCGCCGCACCGACGGGCTCGGGCAAGACACTCGCCGCCTTCCTCGCCACGATCGACGAACTGGTCCGCGAGGGCGAAGCGGCGGGCGGCGCGCTGCCGGACGAAACGGTCGTCGTCTACGTCTCGCCGCTGAAGGCGCTCTCGAACGACATCGCCATCAACCTCGAGGCCCCGCTGGCCGGCATCCGCGATCAACTGTTCGCGCTGGGGCTGCCCGATGTCGCGATCCGCACCGCGGTGCGCACCGGCGACACCCCGCAAGGCGAGCGCACCGCGATGCGCAAGACGCCGCCGCACATCCTGGTGACGACGCCGGAGTCGTTGTACGTCCTGCTCGGGTCGGAATCGGGCCGCGCGGGACTGGCGACGGCGCGAACGGTCATCGTCGACGAGATCCACGCGGTCGCGACCAGCAAGCGCGGCAGCCACCTCGCGTTGTCGCTGGAGCGGCTGGAAGCGCTGTGCGGACGGCGGCTCGTGCGCATCGGCCTCTCGGCGACGCAGAAGCCCATCGACGAAGTGGGTCGATTCCTCGTCGGCGCCGCCGCGATCGGCAAGGACGGGATGCCCGACTGCGAGATCGTCGACATCGGCCACACCCGCGAACGCGACCTCGCGATCGAGGTACCGCCCGTACCGCTGTCGGCGGTGATGTCGAACGACGTCTGGGAGCTGGTCTACACGCGGCTGACCGACCTCGTGCAGCAGCACCGGACCACCCTGGTGTTCGTCAACACGCGGCGCATGGCCGAGCGCGTAGCCCGGCATCTTTCCGAGCGCCTGGGACGCGATGCCGTCGCCGCCCACCACGGCAGCATGGCGCGCGAATTGCGCCTCGATGCGGAGCAGCGGCTCAAGCGCGGCGACCTGCGCGTGCTGGTCGCCACCGCGTCGCTCGAACTGGGCATCGACATCGGAGACGTCGAACTGGTATGCCAGCTCGGATCGCCGCGCTCGATCGCCGCTTTCCTGCAGCGCGTCGGACGCTCGGGCCACGCCGTCGGCGGCATGCCGAAAGGCCGGCTGTTTCCATCGTCGCGCGACGACCTCGTCGAATGCGCCGCCCTGCTCGATTGCGTGCGCCGCGGCGAACTCGACCTGCTGCGCATGCCGCCGGCGCCGCTGGACGTCCTCGCGCAGCAGATCGTCGCCGAAGTCGGCAGCCGCGAATGGGACGAGGACGAACTGTTCGAGACCTTCCGCCGCGCTCATCCGTATGCGCAGCTCGGGCGCGAGGGCTATGGCGACGTGGTGCGCATGCTCGCCGACGGCTTCACGACGCGCCGCGGCACGCGCGCCGCGCTGGTCCATCGCGACGCCGTCAACCGCAAGCTGCGCGGCCATGCCGGCGGCCGCCTGACCGCGCTCACGTCGGGCGGCACGATCCCCGACACCGGCGACTACACCGTCGTGCTCGAACCGGCTTCGCAGAACATCGGCACGGTCAACGAGGATTTCGCGATCGAGTCCATCGCCGGCGACATCTTCCAGCTCGGCAACGCCAGCTACCGGATCCTGCGCGTCGAGCGCGACAAGGTGCGGGTGGAGGATGCGCAAGGCCAGCCTCCGACGATTCCGTTCTGGCTCGGCGAGGCGCCGGGGCGCAGCGATGCGCTGTCGCTGGGGGTGTCGCGGCTGCGCGAGGAGATCGCCCAGCGGCTGGCTTTGGACGCGGCGGCCGCATCGGGCTGGCTGACCGGCGAGGTTGGCGTCGACGAGTCCGCCGCCAGCCAGGTCATCGACTACCTCGGTGGCGCCATCGCCGCGTTCGGCATGCTGCCCACGCGCTCGACGCTGGCGATGGAGCGCTTCTTCGACGAATCCGGCGGCACCCAGCTCATCATCCATTCGCCATACGGCAGCCGCATCAACAAGGCCTGGGGCCTGGCGCTGCGCAAGCGCTTCTGCCGCAGCTTCAACTTCGAATTGCAGGCGGCGGCGACCGAGGACGCGATCGTGCTGTCGCTGTCCACCAGCCACAGTTTCCCGCTGGCGGACGTGGCGAAGTTCCTGCACTCGAACACCGCGAAGGACGTCCTCGTCCAGGCCTTGCTCGATGCGCCGCTTTTCCCGGTGCGCTGGCGCTGGAACGCCACGACGGCGCTCGCCCTGCCGCGTTTCAGCGGCGGCAGCAAGGTCGCCCCGCAGCTGCAGCGCATGCGCAGCGAGGACCTGCTCGCCACGGTCTTCCCCGACCAGGTCGCGTGCCTCGAGAACATCGTCGGCGAACGCAAGATCCCCGACCATCCGCTGGTCGCGCAGACCCTGCACGACTGCCTGCACGAGGCGATGGACGTCGACGGCTTCCTCGACCTGCTGCGCGCGCTCGAGTCGGGCGCCGTGACCATCGTCGCCCGCGACCTGGTCGCGCCCTCGCCGCTGGCCGCCGAGATCCTCACCGCGAAACCCTATGCCTTCCTCGACGACGCGCCGCTCGAGGAACGCCGCACGCTCGCCGTGCAGAACCGCCGCTTCGCCGATCCGCAGGGACCCGACGACCTCGGCCGCCTCGACCCGGGTGCGATCGCCGCCGTGCGCGAGGAAGCATGGCCCGAGGCGCGCAACGCCGACGAGATGCACGAAGCGCTGATGGGGCTGGGGATCGTGACCGACGCCGAGGCGCGTGCGAACGCTGGCTGGAGCGAATGGCTGGCGGCGCTGGCAGCGGATCGGCGAGCCACCCTGGCGACGATCGCGAAGGGCGGCGGGCGTGCAGCGGCAGCATCCGCCAGCCCGACCGAAGCATCCGCCAGCCCGATCGAACACTCGCCCGAACGCCCCAACGATGTCATCCCGGGCGCAGCGAGGGATCCGGCTGCCGAAGCAGTGTCCTCCCTGCGGATCCCTCGCTACGCTCGGGATGACAAGGCCGCGAACGACGAGGCAGCGGCGGACGACGAGGCGGCGGACGGCAAGGCAGCGGTCGACGAGGCAGCGGGCGACAAGGCGGCGTGCGCACCTGTCTGGATCACAGCCGAACGCCTGCCGCAGATCCTGTCGTTGCATCCAGCCGTTTCGCTCGATCCGGCGATCGATGCGCCCGCCGAATATGCCCAGTTCGCGTGGACACCCGAGGATGCGCTCGTCGATCTCGTGCGCGCGCGCCTGACCGGGCTGGGTCCGACCACCGCTTCCGCGCTTGCCGCTTCCTTCGCGCTTTCGCCTGGCGCGATCGAGGCCGCCCTGGTCCGCCTCGAAGTCGAGGGATACGTGATGCGCGGGTTCTTCGACACCAACCTGCCGACGACGGAGCAGTGGACGGAACGCCACCTCCTCGCCCGCATCCATCGCTACACGATCGGGCGCCTGCGCCGCGAGATCGAGCCGGTTGCGCCGCGCGACTGGCTGCGCTTCGCCTGCGAATGGCAGCGCGCGGCGCCGCAGGCACGGATGAAAGGGCCGGATGCGCTCGCGACCGTGCTGGCGCAACTGGAGGGCTTCGAGGCGCCCGCCGGCGCCTGGGAGGCCGACCTGCTGCCGTCGCGTATCGTCGACTACGACCCGTCGTGGCTGGACGCGCTGTGCCAGTCCGGGCGGATCACGTGGACGCGATTGCGCGCACCGGCGTCATCCACCGTCGATGGCGCGACACCGTCGCGTGCCGGACCCGTGCGCGGCTCGCCGATCGTGCTGCTGCCGCGGCGCGAGCGCGCGCTCTGGTCCGCGCTCGTCGCAACCGATGCGCTGGACACGACGACCCTGTCCTCGCGCGCGCGCAAGGTCGCCGATCATCTCGCCACGCGCGGCGCATCGTTCTTCGACGAACTCCTGGCCGGCACGCGCCTGCTCGAGACGGAACTCGAGGAAGCGCTGGGCGAGCTGGTCGCGCAAGGCTTCGTCAATGCCGACAGCTTCGCCGGCCTGCGCGCCCTGCTGATCCCGGCTTCGAAGCGCCCCCGCCCGGGCTCGCCACGCCGAACGCGACGCGGACTGTTCGGCATCGCCGACGCCGGCCGCTGGTCGCTGATCCGCGGCGGCGACGCCGTGCACGACGAACGCGACGACGGCGCCCGCTACGAGCACATCGTGCGCACCCTGCTGCGCCGCTACGGCGTGGTCTGCTGGCGCTTGCTGGAACGCGAAGCGTCGTGGCTCCCGCCGTGGCGCTCCCTGCTTCGCGTATTCCACCGGCTGGAGGCGCGTGGCGAGATCCGTGGCGGCCGTTTCATCGCCGGCATGAGCGGCGAGCAGTTCGCCCTGCCCGAAGCCATCGGCCTGCTGCGCCAGGTGCGGCAGCGCGTGAATGACGGAACGATGGCTTGCATCAGCGGCGCCGATCCGCTCAACCTCGTGGGTCTGGTCGTGCCTGGCACGCGCGTCCCGGCACTGGCGGCTTCGCGCATCCTCTATCGCGACGGCGTGCCGATCGCGACCCTCGTCGCAGGGGAAATCGCCCTGCTGGAACCCATGTCGCCGCCCGACGAAGCCAGCGCGCGCAGCGCCCTGCTCCGCCACGCCGCTCTCGCCCCCGCCACGACCGCGGACCAGCCCTAGCGCGGCCCTCCTCGCAGGCACGACGACCGGCACGGGTCGCGCGGCCGCGAACGGCGCTATCCTTGGCGTTTCCCCACCGATACCGCACAGGACATCGCCCATGCGCATGACCCCGCTCGCCGCGTTCACGGTTTCGTTCTTCCTCGCCACCGGTGCGGCGTCGGCCGCGCCCGCCTTGCAATCGCCGGTGCTGGCGAATGGAGCCACCATGGCCGCCTCCGCGCCATCCGCAACCGATGCGCAGTTCGCCGACTTCTCCAAGCGCTGGCTCGACGGCTCGATGCGCCTGTCGCCGGTGAATGCCACCCAGACCGGCGACCACCGCTTCGACGCGGAACTCGACGACCTCAGCGCCGAAGGTCGCGCGAAGTCGCTGGCGTTCTCGAAGCAGATGCTCGCCGAACTCGAGGGCATGGATCGCAGCAAGCTCTCGCGCGAGAACCAGGTCGACGCTGCCTTGCTGCGCAACCAGCTGCGCTACGACGTCTTCAACGCCGAGCGCCTGCAGGGCTGGGCCTGGGATGCGAAGAGCTACACCGGGCTGGAAGGCAGCGCGCTGTACGTGCTGATGGCGCGCGAATTCGCGCCGCTGCCCGACCGCCTGCGCAGCGCCACCGCGCGCATCGAGAAGCTCCCGACGCTGATGGCGCAGATGCGCGCCAACCTCGATCCCAAGCGCGTCCCGCTGATCTACGCGGAGACGGCGTCCAAGCAGGGCCATGGCGCGCTCGACGTCGTCGACAGCATGATCGTGCCCGAGGAGAAGAACCTCCCCGCCGCCGATCGCGCCCGCCTGGATGCGGCCATCGCCAACCTCCGCAAGGCGGTCGCCGAGCAGCAGGATTGGCTCGACCATACCCTCAAGCCGAACGCCAAGGGCGACTTCCGCATCGGCAAGGAACTGTTCGACGAGCAGCTGCATTTCGCCCTCGACTCCAGCCTCAGCCGCCAGGAGATCCGCAAGCGCGCCGAAGCCGAGATCGTCAGGACGCGCGAGGAGATGTACGAGATCGCGCGTGGCGTGCTGAAGGACAAGCCCGGCGCGCCGGCGACGCCCGAACATCCGTCGCCCGACCAGCAGCAGGCCGCGATCAAGTTCGCGCTCGACCTCGCCGCCGCCGACAGGCCCGAACGCGACAAGGTGGTCGAGACCGCCAAGACTCAGCTGGCCAAGGCCACCGACTTCGTCCGCTCGCACGACCTCATCACCCTGCCCGACGCGCCGGTTCAGGTCGTGCTGATGCCCGAGTTCGCCCGCGGCGTCGCGGTCGCGTACTGCGATTCGCCCGGCCCGCTCGACAGCAAGCTGACCACCTTCTACGACGTCTCGCCGATCCCCGACGACTGGACGGCCGAGCAGACGACGTCGTTCCTGCGCGAGTACAACACCCGCTCGATCGCCGAGCTGAGCGTGCACGAGGCGATGCCGGGCCACTACGTGCAGATCTGGCACTCCAACAAGTTCCCCTCGACCGTGCGCGCGGTGCTCGGCTCGGGTTCCTTCATCGAAGGCTGGGCGGTGTACGCCGAGCGGATGATGGCGCAGCAGGGCTTCCTCGACCGCGACCCGCTGTACCGCCTCGTGCAGCTCAAGTGGTACCTGCGCGCGACGGCCAACGCGATCCTCGACCAGGCGATCCACGTCGACGGCATGTCGAAGGAAGACGCGATGAAGCTGATGACCCAGACCACCTTCCAGGAGGAACGCGAGGCCGCCGGCAAGTGGGTGCGCGCCCAGCTGAGCTCGACCCAGCTGTCGACCTACTTCGTCGGCGTGCAGGAACACCTCGACCTGCGTCGCGAGGCCGAGAAGACCTGGGGCAAGGGCTTCAACCTCAAGCGCTACCACGACACCGTCACCGCGTACGGCTCGCCGCCGGCGCGCTACGTGGGCGAGCTGATGTTCGACCGGGCGATCCAGTAACGAACCTTCGCGCGGAGGGGATCGCCGTGCATGCCACCATGCGCTGCGATCCGCGAGCCGAAGCCGGTAGAGACATGATGCTCGGCACCCTCAGGATCGTCTGCCTTGCCTCGGCACTGGGATTGGCCGCCGTCAACCTGGCGATGGCGCAGGACGATGCCACGATCCTCCAGGTCCGTGAGGAATCGGGCAACTGGCGGGTCGGCGTCCCCGTCAGCAAGCTCGAACTGGTCATTGCGAAGGGCTCGCTGCAGCCGAAAGCGCTGAAGGGAACGCCCGGCAACCCGAGGTATTTCCAGTTCGTGGACGCCACCAGCGGGACGATCGCCTCGGGCTGGTTCGAATCCGCCGACCATTTCACGAGCGTGGACAAGCTGTGGAAGCAGACCACCGACAGCTGGAAGCAGCACGGGCTTCCCGATCCGCGCAACGTCTCGTTCCAGAAGGTCGGCGGCTGGGACGCGATCTTCTACGACATCGACATTCCCGACGCCACGAACACGCATGTCGAGGCGCACCTGGTCCGGGCCGGCACGTGGATCGACATCCACCTGTCGATGACCAACAGGAAGACCGCGGCCGAGAACCGGACCGGGCTGAAGTCGATGCTGCAATCCATCGTCGTCAACGAACGGCCGTGATGCCCGCGGCGGTCAGTAGACGCCCAGGTCACGCGCCGACACCACCTTGCCGTCGTAGCCGGCTTCCCTGATCTCGCGCAGCAGGTCGGCATCGCTGCTGCCCCAGTAGAGCTGGTGGTAGAGCACGAGCAGCTTCGGCTTCGCGCGCTTCGCGAGTTGCGCCAGCTGCACGGTCGATGTGTGCGAGTGGGCGTGGTAGGCCTGCCAGTCCTTCGGACGGTGCCTGAAACCTTCGCTCGAATACACCTCGTGCACCAGCACGTCGCAACCGCTGCACTGGCGAAGGATCTCTTCGTTCGGCACCGTGTCGCCGGAGACCACGATGCGTCGCTGCGCGGTCTGGAAGGTGTAGCCGTAGGCGTGCTCCCAGTCGCCGTGCTGGACGGCGAAGGCGGTGATCGTCACGCCATCGCCGCGGTACACGACGCCCGGCGCGATCTCCTCCGCCTTCGTCCGCCAGCCGGTCCTGTTGATCGGTTCGAGCCCGTGCAGGCGGTTGTCGATGTCGGCCGAGTACGCCTGGGTCAGGTGGTCGACCATCGTCGCGGTGCCCGGAGGCCCGTACACCGTGAGCGGATTGCTGCGGTCGAGCACCCACGGCGTCAGCATCAGGTCCGGCAGGCCGACGGTGTGGTCGGAGTGCAGGTGGGTGAGGAAGACGCGATCCAGGGCCGGCATCACCAGTTCGGCGACGCCGGCGGCGTGCGCGGCGGCGGCGCGGCGAACCACGCCAGGTCCGGCGTCGACGAGGTAGACCTTGCCGTGCGCGATCACCGCCAGCGCCGGTCCGGAATGCTCGGGATCGGCGTTGGGTGTGCCGCTGCCCAGCACCACCACCCTGGCATCCGACGGCGCGGCTTGCCTCGCCACCGGAGCGGCCTGCTTCGTGGCCTGCTTCGTAGCCTGCTCAGGCGGCTGGCGTCCACAGCCCGCCATGGCGACCGCCAAGGCCAGCACAACCAACCTTCTCATGCGGTCCCGACCCATTCGCGCCCCGTCCCGCTCCGTGCCCGAGCGGCACGTGGCCATGGTAACCAGACCAGGCGCCAGCGCGGATTCGTGACGGAGTTCGCAAAAATCCGTTGTCAGCGAGCCCCGTTCGGGCGACACTGTCATAGGGAAAAAAACGGCCGTCGGGGGCCTCGCGCATGGGCATGCTGGATGTGATCAAGAGGTGGTTTGGCGGCGGCAAGTCCCAGCCCAGCCGGACCACGACGCCGACGCACGCGGCTTCGGCGGCCGCCAGTCGGCCCTCGCCAGCACCGACCGCCACCTCGACACCACCGACGACCGTCGCGCAGCCACCTGCGGGACAGGCAACCGCTCCCGTCGAGGCCACGCAGGAGCCCCGGCCCGCCGCCGAAGCCACCGAGCGTCGCGCCAAGCCGCGGGTGAACGCCCGCGACGGCACGCGGGTCCTGATCATCGACGATTCGCCCACGATCGTGGCCCTGCTCAAACGCATGCTCGAGCAGAGCGGCTATCAGACCCTCGAAGCCAACGATGCCGATACCGGCCTGTGCCTGGCACTTTCCGAATTGCCCGACCTGATCTTCCTCGACATCGTCCTGCCAGGCATGAACGGTTTCGAAGCCTTGCGCCGCCTGCGCCGCGAGGCGTCGTGCAAGACCATCCCGGTCATCATGATCAGCGGCAACGAGCTGGCGACCGAGCAGTTCTACGCGCAGCGCATCGGCGCCGACGATTTCATGAAGAAGCCGTTCGCACGCAGCGAAGTGTTCGTGCGCATCGAGAAGCTGCTGGACGCCGAAAAGGTGCCGCGCCGCCAGCAGGCCGCGAAACCTGCGGTCGATGCGACACCCGCGGCGGCGAATGCCGCGCAGCCGGCTGGGCCGGTGGCGGCGACGGCCGTCCCGCTTTCGGCGATTGCCAAGGCGGAGCCCTCGGCGGCGGCGCCGGCGGCGGCGGCAACCGCGGTCCCCACGGCCGCTCCTGCGGTGGCGGAGCCTGTCGCCATAGCGCCGACCCCTGCGGCGAATCCGGTCGCGCCAGCGGCGGCCGCAACGGCTGCAGCAGTTGCACCAGCCGTGGTCGCACCAGCCGTGGTCGCACCCGTCGCGGTCGAACCAGCCGTTGTCGCAACCGTCGCGGACGAGCCAGCCGCGGTCGCTTCCGCAGCGGTCGCGGCCCTCGATCCTCTCGACGCCATCGCGCCAGCGGTCGAAGCCGCCGCAACACCCGCGATGTCCACGGCGCCCTTGGTGTCGACTGAGGACTCGGCCCATTCGCCTTCTGGCGAGGAGCCTGCCGCCGTGGCCGTCCCGGATGTCGCGTCCGCAGCAACGAGCTTGCCGGCACCATCGACCCCAGCCGACGCCGTCGACGCTTCGTCGTCCACTTCTGGCAGCGAAGCCGGAACGGTCGCCAACGCCGAAGCACGGGCAGATGTCGAACCGGAGGCGCCGGTCGTATCCACGACGCCCATCGATGCCGCAGCCGTTGAAGCAGGCGTCTCGTCAGTCGCGAACGGCGACGCGGAGGAGGCGACCATGGCGGATGCACCCTCGCCGCCGAAGGTCGTGGTCGAAGTCGCAGCCCTGAGCGCCGCCCCGGCCGAACCGATCATCACGCCGTCCGCGATCACCGCTGCGCCTGCCGTCGCCACCGCGACGATGCCCGGCGTCGGCAATGTGGCGACGCAGCGGGCCGCATCGAACTAGGCGAAGCGTCGCCGTACCGCGGGACATCCGACGTTCGCCGGATGTTCCCAACCGAAGGCGCCGAGTTGCGCCCTCCTTCGCTGATGGAGCAAGGCCCGTGAGCGCATTGCCCGCACCCCGCACCGGCAGCACGATCATTCCCTGCCTGCGCTATCGCGACGCGCTGGCGATGATCGAGTGGCTGTGCTCGGCCTTCGCGTTCGAGCGGCACGCCGTGTATGGCGATGGCGCGATCGTGCACCACGCACAACTCGTGTTCGGCAACGGCATGATCATGATCGGGTCGGTCGACAACGGCAGCGACTGGGGACGCCGCATCGCCCAGCCCGGCGAGATCGGCGATCGCGAGACCCAGTGCCCCTGCGTCATCGTCGCCGACGCGGACGCGCACTGCGAGCGGGCCCGAGCGGCGGGCGCGGTCATCGTCGACGAGCCGTCCAGCCCCGCCTACGGCGGCCGCGGTTACTCGTGCCGGGATCCCGAAGGCCACCTGTGGTACTTCGGGAGCTACGACCCCTGGGCCGCGCACGACTGACTCCGGCCCAGCGCATGCCCTCCAGGAAGGCCCGGGCCACCGCATCGAAAACGCGCGAGGAAGCGACCGGCCGCATCCGCGTCGGCATCGGCGGCTGGGTGTATGCGCCATGGCGCGACAACTTCTACCCGAAGGGACTCACCCAGAAGCGCGAACTGGAATTCGCCAGCCGCCGGGTCACCGCGATCGAGGTCAATGGCACCTGGTATGGCGCGCAGAAGCCGTCGACCTATGCGCGCTGGCGCGACGAGACACCCGACGACTTCGTCTTCTCGGCCAAGGCCCCGATGCGCATCACGATGTCGCGAACGCTGGCGAAGACCGGCGGCGCCATCGCGGATTTCCTCGGCGACCTCGCCACGCTCGGCGCCAAGCTCGGGCCCGTCGTCTGGCAATTCGAGGAGAGTCGCCGGATCGAACGCGATGCCTTCGATGCCTTCCTGCCGCTGTTGCCGGCAAACGCCGGCGACGTGCGACTGCGGCACGTGCTGGACGTGCGCGATCCGGCGTTCGTCGACGCCGCCTATCTCGAGCGCGCGCGCGAATACGGCATGGCGACGGTCTTCACCGATTCCGGCGAGCATCCCTCATTCGCCGACCTTTCGGCCGACTTCGTCTACGCGCGCCTGATGCGATCGCGCTCGGACGTCGCGACCGGCTACCCCGACGGCGAGCTCGATGCGTGGGCCGACCACGCCCGCGCCTGGGCGCGCGGCGAGGATCCCGCCGACCTGCCCCACATCGGCACGGCGCGATCGCGCGAGGGTGGTCGCGACGTCTTCGTCTTCTTCATCAGCAGCGCGAAGGAACGCAACCCCGACGCGGCGATGGCCCTGCTCGCCCGACTTGGCGCCCGCTGATTCCTCGGGATGCCTCCGGACTTGTGCATTCCACCAGCGCGGTAGTAGCCTCGATCGCATGCCAAGGGGCAATGGCAAGGGATCGACGCGATGAAGCTTCCCGGCCTGCGATGGATTTCGTGTGCATGCGTCTGCGCGATGCTGGCCTGGCCTGCCCACGCCGGCATGGGCGACGACTTCGGCACCCGCGATCCGGCCCTGTGCCCGCTGCGCCATGCGCCGGACAAGGGAGCCCCGTCGCCCCAGCAGGCCATGCGCTACCTCGCCTGCGATACCGAAAGAGTCGGGGACCGCGGCGCCCTGATGATCCTGCTGGGCGAGCTGCGGTTGCAGGTCGACGCCACCGGCCGGGCCTTCGACGCGAAGTCCGACGACTTCGCCGTCGACGCCGATCCGGCGCAGGCCGTGTATCCCATCCGCGGCGACTTCCGCATCTACCAGTGCAGCCGCAGCACGAGTCCCGAGTACCTGGCCGATCCCGGCCACGCGTGCCGCTACCGGAACTTCTACGGCGAGTCCGGCTTGTGCTGGAGAGACATCGCGGCCGACTGGCACTGCGCCTTCCCGTACCAGTTCGACGCCGCCCACAGCATCCACAACGCCGCGCCGCCGAAGGCCGGTTCCTACATGGCGATCGGCTCGGTCGCGCCGCCCGGCCCGAGCGGCCGCCGCTCAAGCCCGCAGAAGCGGAAGCAGCACCATCACAAGCCCCACCACTGACGCAGTCCACACGATCGTGCGCACGTAGGCGACGCCGGCCGCGTACAGGGGCACGTAGGCGACCCGCGCCCAGAAGTAGACCTGCGCGCCCAGCGCGGTCTGCTGGTTGCCGCGCTGGGTGGCTACCAGCGCCAGCACGGCGGCGGCGAAGAACACGAAGGTCTCGAGGAAATTGCGCACGGCGCGATCCATGCGCGCCGCGGCGCCGGTCAGCGGCAGCGGGTCGCCGTCGCGGGCCCCGGCGTTCCAGGCCAGGCCGCGCTGGCGGGTGCTCAGGGTTGACGCGACGGCGATCTGGAGAAGGCCCAGGACGATCGACCAGGCGAGCATTTGCAGTTCGGTGCACATGGGAACCTTCCTCGACGCGTCAGGTTGCTTGATCGTCCGTGGGGTTCAACGCTGCGCGGCACGATGACTGCGGTGTCGCAGGCGTGTTCGCGACTTGGGCCGTCGGCAAACTCGCTGGGCGTTCCGTGCGCCGCCGTCGGATGCATGATACGCCGCATGCGTGCTTGGCTCCCCAGCCCGGCGGCATAGCCGCCTGGCGATCGGAAGGGCGCGAACAGTGGCTCGCAAGCGCCCGGCCTCTTGCCCGGCCCGCCGGCATAGCCGTCGGGCGTTCGGCGCGCCGCCTGGGATACATGCAACGTCGCATGTTCGTCTGGCGTCCCGGCCCGGCGGCATAGCCGCCGGGCGTTCGGCACGCCGCCTGGGATACATGCAACGTCGCATGTTCGTCTGGCGTCCCGGCCCGGCGGCATAGCCGCCGGGCGTTCGGCCGGGCGCGAACCAGTGGTTCGCAAGCGCCCTTCCTCTTGCCCGGCCCGCCGGCATAGCCGTCGGGCGTTCGGCGCGCCGCCTGGGATACATGCAACGTCGCATGTTCGTCTGGCGTCCCGGCCCGTCGGCATAGCCGCCGGGCGTTCGGAAGGGCGCGAACCAGTGGTTCGCGAGCGCCCTTCCTCACCCCATGCAGAACACGTTGAGCTTGTTGCCGTCGAGGTCACGGAAGTAGCCGGCGTAGAAGCCGTCGCCGCGCGGGCCGGCGGGACCTTCATCCGTCGCGCCCAGTTCGAGCGCGCGCTTGTAGATGCGATCGACCTTGTCGGTGCTGTCCACCGCGAGCGCGACCATCACGCCGTTGCCGACGCTGGCCTTGTTGCCGTCGTAGGGATAGGTCAATCCGAGGCCGGGCGTCGTCGGCGATGCGGACCAGGCGATGAACCGCTCGAATTCCATGAAGCGCTTTGCGCCGAGTTCGGCGAGCAGGGCGTCGTAGAAGGTCGCCGCGCGCTGCAGGTCGTTGGTGCCGAGGGTGACGTAGCCGATCATCGATGCGCTCCTGGTTGTGACGGGAAGGAATGCCGGGGATGCCGCGACGTCGAACCCGGAATGCCGTGGCTCAGCCGCGCGCGCGGCGCGGGAAACCGACCATGCGCTGCTGCTCCTCGTCCCAGAGCTTGAGCCGCGCGGACTTCAGGCTCGACCACAGGGTCAGCCTGGGCGCGGCCTGCAGCGCGGGATTGGACTCGAAGGCCTCGCGCAGGCGATAGCTCGGGATCCGGCTCGAAAGATGGTGGATGTGGTGGTAGCCGATGTTCGCGGTGAACCAGTGGAGCACGCGCGGCATCGCGAAATAGGAGCTGCCAGCCATCGCCGCGTCGCTTGAGTCCCAGTTTTCCTTGCGCGTCCAGTAGGTCTGCTCGAACGTGTGCTGGACGTAGAACAGCCAGACGCCGGTCGCGCCGGCGATCAGCATCACCGGCAGGTGCACCAGCAGCACCACGTGCGGCCCGATCGCCCAGGCCAGGCCGCAGGCGATCAGCGCGAGCATCAGGTTGTTGAGCCACACGCTGGCCCATTCCTTCTTCCACGACAGCGGCATGTCGAACGGGACGCGGTGCTTGATCGCGAACTGGTAGATCGGCCCGATGCCCAGCAGCACGGGCGTGCTGCGGTACAGGCGGTACGCCAGGCGGCCGATCCATGGGCGCGCGCGGTATTCGGACAGTGTCAGCGTGTCGATGTCGCCCAGCTCGCGGCGGTCGAGGTTGCCGGAGGTTCCGTGGTGGATGGCGTGGGTCTTCTTCCAGTAGCCGTAGGGAAACAGGGTGAGGACCCCGAGGCTCGCACCGACCCACTGGTTCGCGCGCGCGCTGGCGAAGTACGAGCCATGACCGCAGTCGTGCTGGGTCATGAACAGGCGCACGTAGAAGCCGGCGGTGGGGATGGCGAGAAGTACCGCCCACCAGTAGGACGCGCCGGAATGGACGATCCAGGCCATCAGCGCCCACAGCGCGAGGAATGGAACCAGGCTGCTGCACAATTGCCAGATCGCGCGGCCCCGGTGCGGCTGGGCGAAGCGTGCGCATAGCTGGCGCAGGTTGGGCGCGCCCGCGTCCTGCCCGATCCCACCGGTCTGCATGTCGATACCCACGATCCGGCTCCCCGTCGCAATCGCCATTGTCGGCCCACCCCGTCTGCTTGGCAATCGGCGGAATGGCTCCGCTTGCATTCCGGGGCGAATGGCAGGCCTGCGCTTCAGCGATGGCGCCCGCGTCGATGCGGCAGCGCGGCGGCGAGCGCCTTCTGGTAGAGGTCGTACAGTGCTTCGACCTTTTCCACGTAGGCCTGGGTCTCGGCATACGGCGGTATGCCGCCATAGCGTGCGACCGCGCCGATCCCGGCGTTGTAGGCGGCCGCCGCGAGACGACGGTCGCCCTTGTAGCGGCGCAGCAGTTCCCCGAGGTAGCGCGCGCCGCCCTGGATCGACTGCTCCGGCGAGAACGGATCGGGAACGCGGTAGGCGACCGCGACCTGCGGCATCAGCTGCATGATCCCTTGCGCGCCTTTCGGCGACACCGCATCGGGCCGCATCCCGCTCTCGGCATGGGCGACCGCACGCAGCCAGGCATCCTCGATGCCGTTGGCGCGTGCCGCCGCGCGGAATTCGGTGGCGTGCACGGCGATCTGCGGCTTGCCCAGCTGGCCCAGCCCTGCATGCGCGCTCGAATCGGGCGGCGGCGTCACCGTGAACGCCATGAGCCGCGTCGAACCGGGCAGCTCGCGCGTGCCGTAGACCATCACGCCATCCTGCATGCGCTCGTAGATCGCGCCGCTGCGGGTGCCATTGATGCCCCACAGGTTCGGCAGCTTCGCCGCGTCGTCGGCCACCTGTTTCGACTCGCACTTCGAACCGGGCTCGGGCGCGGTCGACAGGCTCACCGTGCCATCGCGCATGCAGCGCCAGATCGTGCGGGCCGGCGCTGGCGCCACGCAAAGCAACGCGGCGACGGCGAGCAGCAGGGTGCGGACGGTCGAAGGCATCGCCCCATGATAGCCGCGGGTCGCATGAACCCCGGGCCATGACACTCGTCAATGGTCACGCCCACCCGGTCCGGGTTACGGTGCGCCCACCTCAGCGAGGCTCGACCCATGCAGGACCTCACCACCGGCTCGATCCCCCGCCACGTCGTGCGCATGGCGATGCCGATCGGCATCAGCATGCTGTTCCAGGCGATGTACGTCCTGATCGACCTGTATTTCGTCTCGGGTTATGGCGACAAGGCGGTCGCCGGCGTCGCGGCCGCAGGCAATGTCGCCTTCATCGTGATGGCGCTGACGCAGATGCTCGGCGTCGGCACGGTCGCGCTGATCGCCCAGGCCGTCGGGCGCAAGGACCGCGACGACGCCAACCTCGTCTTCAACCAGAGCCTGCTGCTGGCGGTCCTGTGCGCTGCCGCGACCCTAGCGATCGGCTACGGCCTGGCGGACTTCTACATGCATCATCTTGGCGCCGACGCGACCACCGCCGCGGCTGGCGAAGCCTACCTGCGCTGGTACCTGCCCGGCCTGGCGCTGCAGTTCGCGATCATCGCGATGGGCTCGGCCCTGCGCGGAACCGGGATCATCATGCCGGGCATGATCGTGCAGATGGCCACGGTCGTCATCAACGCCTTGCTGGCGCCGGTGCTCATCGCCGGATGGATCACCGGCAAGCCGCTCGGCGTCGCCGGCGCGGGCATGGCGACGTCGATCGCGGTCGCCGCCGGCGTGGCGATGCTGCTCGTCTATTTCCTGCGGATGGAAAAATACGTCGGCTTCGACAGGTCGCAGATGCACGCAAGGATCGCTGTCTGGAAGCGCATCCTCGCCATCGGCCTGCCCGCAGGGGGCGAGTTCGCGCTGATGTTCGTGATCATCGGCGTGGTCTACTGGATCATCCATGATTTCGGATCGGTGGCCTGGGCCGGCTACGGCATCGGATCGCGGGTCATGCAATCGATCTTCCTCCCCGCGATGGCGGTGGCCTTCGCCACCGCGCCGATCGCCGGGCAGAACGTCGGCGCCGGGTACCACGACCGCGTGCGCGAGACGTTCCGCTCCGCGGCGCTGATGAGCAGCCTGCTGATGCTGGTTCTCACCCTGGTGTGCCAGTGGCGTCCGGAGTGGTTCATCCAGTGGTTCCTGCACGGCAACCCCGACGATCCCGCCGTGCTCGCGGTCGGCTCGCAATTCCTGCGCATCATCTCGTGGAACTTCGTCGCACAGGGACTCATCTTCACCTGCTCCGGCATCTTCCAGGCCATGGGCAACACGATCCCGTCCCTGCTCAGCAGCGCGTCGCGCGTGTTCACGTTCGCGCTGCCGGGAATAGCCTTGTCGATGCGGCCGGGCTTCGAGTTGAAGCAGCTCTGGTACCTGTCGGTGGCCACCGTGGCACTGCAGGCCCTGACCAGCCTCCTGCTGCTTCGAGGGCAGTTCCAGCGGCGACTGGTGCCGCGACCGGCGAGCGGCGTATCGTAGCGGCGTCCGGGCCTCCGGACGCCGATCCGGCGCGCCCGCTGCCCATGCCAGACCTGAAGCCTCGCAACCGATCCGCTTCGCGCCCTGCGCGCGCCGGACGCGCATTCCTGCTGGCATTCGTACTCGCGCTCGCCAGCGCGTCGCTGCTGGCACAGGATCGTCCACCACCGCCGCCGCCCGGCTCCCGCCCGCCGCCTCCCGGACAGGGCATGTATCCACCGCCTCCCCCGCCGCCCGGCATGCCGCCGCCACCGGGGCAGCGCCCGCCGCCTCCGCCGGGCTGGCCGCAGGCCCAGCAGGGGCAACAGCAGCAGGAACCCCCGCAACAGCAGCCGCCGCAATCCCAGCAAGTCCTGCAACCCGTCCAGCAAGCCTCCCAGCCGCCGCCCACGCCCCCGGCCGCGGCGCCCGTCGTCGCGCCATCGCCCACTGCCGAACCGCCACCGCCGGTCGCCGCGACATCCGCCGCCAGCGACAGCACGTCGACCTGGATCGATTCGCCGACGGTCATCTATCCATCGCACCCGACCGCCGCCAGCAAGCCACCTGCCGTCAAGACGATGACGGTGGAACATTTCGTGGAAACGATTCCGCGCTGGGTCTGGTGGGTAGGGGTCGCGTTTCCGGTCCTCCTCGTGCTGTTCGGCTGGTCGGTGCGCAAGCAGGCGCGGCTCGCGGGCGAACGCGAACAGATGGAACGCCAGCAGCGCGTGCTGGAGGTGCAGCAGCGCAACCTGCGCGTGGCGTCGGAGCAGCTGCGCCACCAGGCGACCAACGATCCGCTCACCGGCATCCTCAACCGCCGCGCCTTTGCCGACGAGCTGCGCAAGCTGCTCGACCACCTCTCGCGTTTCGGCCGCCCACTCGACCTGATCGTCTTCGACTGCGACCACTTCAAGCAGATCAACGACCAGATGGGCCATCTCGCCGGCGACACCGCGCTCAAGCTGGTCGCCGGCGTCGTCCACCAGCACCTCAACAGCGACGACCTGTTCGGGCGCTTCGGCGGCGACGAATTCCTGATCGCCTGCGCCGACCGTGCGCCCGGCGAGACCGCTGCGATCGCCGAAACGATCCGCAAGGCCGTCCTGGTCGCTGCCAAGGGAGCGACGCCGCCGCTGACCGGATTGAGCCTCAGCCTGGGCATCGCGCGTGCCACTCGCGACGCCGGCTACCACCTCGAGGACCTGTTCGCGCACGCCGACACCGCGCTGTACGCCGCCAAGCGCGGCGGCCGCAATCGCGTCGTGGTCGCCAGCGAGGAGCTGCCGCCACCACCCGCGGCGGAAACCGTCACGCGGCAGCTGGCGTGAGGTCCGAACGCCGAAGTTGGCGGTGTGCAGTTGCGAGTTGCGGAGACAGGATCGACTCGACCGTGCTTGCATCTCGCGACTCGCAACTCACGACTCGCCGCTCTTCCTGAACACCACCATCCGCGCGACCAGGCGCTGCACCACGTCATCGTCCTGGTTGAGCGTCTCGCTGCGCATGACCGCGATCCCGCGATCGGGCCGCGATGCCGAGGGCTGGATCTCGATCACTTCACTGACCACGCGCAACGTATCGCCAGGACGCGTCGGACGTGGCCATGCCAGCTCGCAGCCGGCGCCGATCATGCCGTGCGCGAACAGGCGCTGGTCCACCAGCAGGCGCATCGTGATCGCCGCCGTGTGCCAGCCGCTGGCGGCGAGACCTCCGAACAGGGTCGCGCGAGCCAGTTCCTCGTCGAGGTGGAAAGGCTGCGGATCGAACTGCGCGGCATAGGCCTTGATGGCCTCCGCCGTCAGCACGTGCGTGCCGGTCTCGAAGCGCTGCCCGACGTGGAGGTGTTCGAGGTGCAGGCCTGCGGTTGCCGGTGTCATGGTCGTATCCTTCGAGTCACGCGATTTCGACACGATTGCGCCCCGCGCCTGGCCGCGCAAGGCGCCTCGTCGGCGCGCCGGTACAGGTCGCCGACCGTTCGGACTCGGCGGCTGGCAAGGGAGCCCTGGTCAACGGTCCGTCCGTGGCCGGCATCACGAAGCATGTCGTGGGATCCAGCATAGCCGAGGGCCGCCGGCGCACTCCAGCGCGCGCATTTCCAGCCCTTTCGGCACAGGCCATCGCGGGACCGGGCGTGCGAGGATCGGCCGGTTCCCTACTCCATCGAGGTCGCCATGAAGAGCAGGATCCTGGTTGCGATGTGCGGGTTCGCGCTGCTGGCTGGCAGCGCGCATGGCGGCGACGGCACGCCAGCGGGCAAGCCGCAGTACGGCACCTGGGGTTTCGACATCGCCGGCATGGACAAGGGCACGCGACCGGGCGACGACTTCTTCCGCTACGCCAGCGGCACCTGGGTGGACCACACCCCGATCCCGTCCGACAAGCCGGCTGTCTCGCTGCGGTTGTGGATGAGCGACGCCATCGAGCAGCGCCTGCACGCAATGATGGACGGCGCCTCGGCGACCGCCGGGCACGAGCCTTCGACGCTGGAAGGAAAGGTCGGCGCCTTCTACAGGTCCTTCATGGACGAGGCGCGCATCGACGCCCTCGGCGCGAAAGCGATCGCACCGCAGCTCGATGCGGTGCGCGCCGCCGCCAGCCGCGACGACCTCGCGGCGCTGATGGGTCGCGACAACCGCGACCTCGAACCGACATTGTTCGGCCTGTACATCGACATCGACCTGAAGGACCCGTCGCGTTACACCGTGTACGTCGGCCAGGCCGGCCTCGGACTGCCCGACCGCGACTACTATCTCGAACCCGGCTTCGCCACGCAGAAGGCCGCGTACGAGGCCTATCTCGGCAAGCTGCTCGCGCTGTCGGGCTGGAAGGATCCGCAGAAGGCGGCGAAGGACGTGGTCGCCTTCGAGACACGGATCGCGCAAGCAAGCTGGACCAAGGTCCAGCAGCGCGACCCGGTCGCCATCTACAACCCGATGGCGATCGACGACCTCGAAAGGATGGCGCCGGGTTTCGCCTGGCACCGCTTCCTCGGCGATGCCGGGCTCGGCCAGGTCCAGCGCATCGTCGTGGCCGAGAAGACAGCCTTCCCGAAGCTCGCCGCGCTCTACGCACAGACGCCGATCGAGACGATCAAGGCCTGGCACGCCGCGCACATCGCCGACAACGCGGCCTTCTATCTCTCGAAACCTTATGCCGACGCCTGGTTCGAGATGCACGAAAAGACGCTGTCGGGCCAACCCGAGGAAGCGGCGCGCTGGAAGCGCGGCGTTCGCGCGGTGTCCGGTGGCGACTGCAACGGCGATCGCGTCGACTGCTTCGGCAGCCTGAACTGGGCCGTGGGCCAGCTTTATACCGCGAAGTATTTCCCGCCCTCGTCGAAGATCAAGATCCAGGAGCTCGTCGGCAACCTCAAGGCCGACTACCGCGCGCGCATCGAGAAGCTCGACTGGATGGGCGCGGCGACCAAGGTCGAGGCGCTGAAGAAGCTCGACACCTACACGATCAAGGTCGGGTATCCCGACCACCCGCGCGACTATTCGAACGTGGTCGTGCGCGACGACGACCTCGTCGGTAACGTCGTGCGCGCCGGCGCCGCCGACTGGGCGTTCTACGTCGCCCGCCTCGATGGCCCGGTGGACAAGAGCGACTGGTCGATGACGCCGCAGACCAACGACGCCTACAACGGTTCGCTGCGCGACATCGTCTTCCCGGCCGGCATCCTGCAGCCGCCGATCTTCGACCCGAACGCCGACGACGCGATCAACTACGGCGCGATCGGCGGCGTGATCGGCCACGAGCTCACCCACGGCTTCGACGACGAGGGCCGCAAGATCGACGCCAGCGGCGCGCTGCGCGACTGGTGGACCGCCGACGACGCGAAGCGCTTCGAGGAACGCGCGAAGCGGCTTGGCGCGCAATATTCCTCGTTCGAGCCGCTGCCGGGCGTGCACATCAACGGCGACCTGACGATGGGCGAGAACATCGCCGACCTCGGCGGCCTGACCCTGGCGCTCGACGCCTACCATGCTTCGCTGCACGGCAAGCCGGCACCGGTGCTCGATGGCATGACCGGAGACCAGCGCGTCATGCTCGGCTGGGCCCAGGCCTGGCGCGGCCACAACCGCGACGACGCGATCCGCCGCCAGGTCGTCAGCGACCCGCACTCGCCCCGCGTGTTCCGAGTCAACGGCGTGGTCCACAACATCGACGCCTGGTACGGCGCGTTCGACGTGAAGCCGGGCGAAAAGCTCTACGTCGCGCCGGAGGATCGGGTGCGGATATGGTGAAAGCACGTCTCGGCTAGAATCGCTGGCGACGCCACCATCGGGTATCGCCTGGAGCCATGGGTGCTTTCCTCTTTTCGATGCTGGTGGCCGCTGCGGGGTCGACTTCCATGCCGGCCACCGTTCGCGAATGCACCGCGGCGCAGAGTGCCATGGACGTGGCATCGATTCCGTGGGAAGTGGCGCGTGCCCATCGGCGATTCCCCGAGCCGTCGATCAGCTATGCCTTCGGGACACATCCGTCTCCCGAGTGGGGGTTCAGGCTGCAGGTCTGGGTTGGCGCGGACGGGCGGATACTGTGCTATCTGCCCTTGGCTCCCGGTTCCAGGCCTCCCGACGGGCGAATCCGGACCGCGATGGCGTCGATGGGCAACTGGCGCTACGAGCCATTCCTCGTCGACGGCAAACCCAAGCCGTTCGTGGCCTATGTCCTGATCCGCGAGGAGGAACGACCAGAGCGCGAGCAACCGATCCCCGCCGCCCCGCTGGACGCCTATGCATTCACCCTCGAACGGACGGTTTGCTACGGGAGGTGTCCCGCCTACCGTGTCACGGTCCGCGGCAACGGGCGCGTCGAGTACGAGGGCAAGGCCTTTGTCGGCGTTGTCGGTCGGCGCGTGGCCACGATTCCTCGGTCCGAAGTGGCACGTCTCGTTGCCGCAGCACGCGACGGAGACCTGTGGTCGATGCGTGCCTCGTATGTGGCGGGAATGACCGACATGCCGACGTATCGCCTTACGCTGACGGTCGGTTCCCGGAAGCACACGATCGAGGACTACGCGGGATATCACGTCGGCATGCCCAGGTCCGTTTCGGACTTCGAAGACCTGATCGACGAGATTGGCCGGACCAGGCGATGGATCGTCAAGCCCGATGTGAAGTGACGATTAGCGCCGGCCTTGCCGCGGCCGCCGGTGTTCGACTGTCTGCGCGATCATTCGATGAACGTCACCGCATGCACCGGCGGCAATCGCGCCGGGAGCGCGTGCCAGCGGTCGCCCTCGTCGTCGCTGGTCCAGAATCCGCCGGTAGTCGAGCCGAACGCCAGTCGTTCGCCGCTGCCGTCGACCGCCAGCGCGTGGCGGTAGACGAGGTCGTAGGCATCCTGTTGCGGCAGTCCCTCGCGCAGGACGTCGAAGCTGCGGCCGCCGTCGCGGGTGCGGGCGACGACGACTTCGCCATCGACCGGCACCCGCCGCGCGTCCTTCGTGGCCGGCACGAACCATGCGCGCTCGGGGTCCTCCGGATGCACCGCTACGGCGAAGCCGAATACCGACGGCGCGACGTTCGCGATCTCGCTCCAGCGCTGGCCGCCATCCGTGCTGCGGAAGACGCCGTTGTGGTGCTGCACCCAGAACGCATCGGGCGCGCCGCGGCACTGGACCATGTGGTGCACGTCCTGGACGTTGGGATCGTGCTGGCGACCTTCAGGCATGTACTCCGCGCGCATGCCATGGGCCGATTGCGTCCACGAGTCGCCGTCGTCGTCGCTGCGCCAGACGCCGCCCGTCGATACCGCCACGCGGATGCAGGCGGCGTCGCGCGGATCCACGCAGATCGAATGGATGCCGGGAGCGTCGTAGCCGCCACCGAACCATTCGCCGCGCGAGGGCCGCTCCCACAGCGACCGGACGAGCGTCCAGCTCGCGCCGTGGTCGTCCGAGCGGAACAGCCCGCCCGGGATGGTGCCGGCCCAGAGCCTGCCTGGCTGCGATGCCGCGCCCGCCTCGAGCGACCAGATCAGCCGCAGGGCCGCCGGCAGCGGCGGCTTGCCGTCGCCGGTGATCACGGTATCGCCGGCCTCGTAGGCCGGCACCGCGCATTCGTTCCAGGTCGCGCCGCGGTCGGTCGAACGCTGCAGCTTGGCGCCGAAGTGGCCCAGGTCGAGCGCGGCGTACCAGCTGCCATCGCGCGGGTCGGCCATCGCGAGGCTGATGTTGTCGCCGAGGAAGTGCCTGGCCGCGACCCGCCATGCACCGGCGTCGCGTGCGAGCACGAACAGCCCCTTGCGCGTGGATACCAGCAACGTGTCGGACATGCGGGCGCCTCCCATCGGAACGAACGTCGTCAACCGCCTGAAAGCGCCTGCATCACATAGACCTCGGCGCGCTCGCCGATCGCCTGCGACAGGTCGCGCTTGTCGCGGATGGCATCGCCGTCGACGAACACCGCGACGTGGTGGCGCACCGCGCCGTGTTCGTCGAGCACGTAGCCGCGCAGGTTCGGGTGCGTCGCGAACACGTCGTCGAGGGCTTCGCGCACGCTGGCGCCGGCCACCTCTAGCGCGACCTCGCCCGTCGACCGACCCGCCCCTTCTGGCAGCCAGCGCGACAACGCCGCTGCAAGCACGACCTTAGGCATGCGCCGCCCTTTCCAGTGACCTTGCGATCCGCCGGAGGTAAGGATACGGCGGCCAACGCGGGCGCACAAAGGACCACTTGAACGCACGGACCGTCGCGGCGTTGTCACCGCCGGCCAGCGCCATTCACTTCCGCGCCGGCTGGATGAACGCCATGCGATGGCGAACCCTACGCCTGCTGAATCGACCGGGCGACGCCGCTTGCAAGCGCCCCCGCGCCGACCCACTCTGCAAGCGCGCAGCCGGCAAGGATGCGCACCGACCACGAAACCTACGGACACCACCATGAAACTGCTCGTCCTTTCCCTCGCAGCGGCCATCGGCCTGGCCAGTCCTGCGTTTGCGCATGCATCCGAGGCCTATGTCACGACCGACGTCCGGCTGATGGCCGGGCCGGACGAGGACTACCCGGTCGTCGACAACCTCGAACCAGGCAGCGAAGTCGACATCCAGGGTTGCACCGAGGATTCCGAATGGTGCGACGTGATCGCCTATGGCGAACGCGGCTGGGTGCCTGGCGGCGCGCTGGAATTCGAATACGACAACCAGTGGGTCCTCGTGCCGGAATACGCGCCCAGCTACGGCATCCCGGTCGTGAGCTTCTCGATCGAGCGCTACTGGGATTCGTACTACCGCCACCGCCCGTTCTACGGACGGCGCTGGGACTGGTACCGCTGGCATCCGGGTCACCGCCCGTGGTCCTACCACCCGACGCGGCCGTGGCCGATCCATGGACCGCCGCCCGTGCATCATCCGATGCCGCCGCCGCGCGTGGTGCCGTTGCCGCATCCGATCTACGGCAATCCGCCGCCGCACGTGCAGCCCTTGCCGCATCCGATCTATGGCAACCCGCCGCCGCACGTGCAGCCGCGTCCGGTTGTCCCCAACCAGCCGCCCCGCGTCGTGCCGATGCCGCATCCGGTCCCCACCACGCCGCCGCCGCGCAACGAATCGCCGCGCGCCGACTCGAAGAGCAGCGATCGCGACCGCAGCGAACGCTGAACAGCATCACCGCTGCAGGCCCCGGACGCGTCGTCGCGCCCGGGGCCGCGTGCGATCATCGGATCGACGCACGGGTCGTGGAAACGCATGGATAGCCAGCACGACGACACCATGAGCAAGGTGCCCGCGGTCACCCTGCTCTTCTGGATCCTCAAGATCCTCGCAACGACGCTCGGGGAAACCGGCGGCGACGCCGTCACGATGTCGATGCAGCTCGGCTACCTGCTCGGCACCGCGATCTTCGCAACCATCTTCCTCGCCATGGTCGTCGCGCAGGTGCGGGCGAAGGCATTCCACCCCTCGCTGTACTGGATCACGATCATCGCCACGACGACCGTCGGCACCACGCTGGCGGACTACGCGGACCGCTCGCTCGGGATCGGCTACACCGGTGGCAGCACCCTGTTGCTGGCCCTGCTGCTGGCGTCGCTGTACGCCTGGTATCGCACCCTGGGAACGATCGCGGTCGACAGCGTGAGCTCGCCGAAATCGGAAGCGTTCTACTGGGTCACGATCATGTTCTCGCAGACGCTGGGCACGGCGCTCGGCGACTTCGTCGCGGATGGCCGCGACGAGGTGCCTGCCGGTCTCGGTCTCGGCTACGACGGCGGAGCGCTGGTCTTCGGCGGCGCGCTCGCGCTGATCGCGATCCTCTACTTCACGACCCGGGTCTCGCGCACGGCGCTGTTCTGGGCAGCCTTCATCCTCACCCGTCCGCTGGGCGCCGTGCTCGGTGATTTCCTCGACAAGCCGCTGGACCATGGCGGGCTGGCGCTGAGCCGTTATGCGGCATCGCTCGCCCTGCTGGCGGCGATGGCGATCGGGGTCTTCGCCTTCCCGCAGCGCGCCGCGCGGAAGGCGCATTGAATCAGCAGGCAGGCGGCAGCCCACTCGCGATGCCGCCCGCCAGTGTCGCCGTGACCCTGGCCTTGTTCATCGCGATGTCGGCGAGGAAGGCGAGGACGAGACCCAGGTAGCCGAAATACCACCAGCCCACGTAATCGCCCAGCAGGATCGTCTGCAGCCAGTCCTGCCGGAAAAGATAGAAGTAGCCGGTCACGGATACGCCGACGAGCAGCACCAGGGCCGGAACCAGCAGCGGCCTGCCGGCACTGCGCCGAAAGGACGCCAGCAAGCCCAGCAAGACGAACACCAGCGCGTTCGCCGCGCTGAAGACGCGTACTTCGCGGACCAGTGCCTGCGAGACCTGCGCATACCTGGTTTCGATCAGCGACGCCAGGTGCGCGTTGGCGGCAGCGAGGCCACGGATGTTCTGGTCTGCCGTTTCATCGATGAACTTCAGCAGGCGCCTGCGGCACTCGCAGTCCGGGTCCTGCATCCTTGCGACCACGCGCTCGACCTGGTCATGCAATGCAGCGAACAGGACCCGATCGAATGCCGACTCCCGCTTGTGCTTCTCGATGAGCGCCTGCGCCCTGCGAATGAGCGCGGTCCGGTCCAACGCATGCAGCTCGCCACCCACGCGCACCTCGACTTCGCGCTCGATCGCGGCCCGCGCCCAACGCTCGATCGTTAGCGGACTGGCGACCGACAGCACGAGCAGTGCGCCGAACAGCAACGTCCCTGTCGCGGCGACGAGCAGGAGAAAGGCGCGCATCGCCTCAGCCGCGGTAGCGCCGTTCCACGTAGTCGTCGATCACCGCGACGAACTCCCGCGCGATGTTGTCCCCCCGCAGGGTCATCACCTTCTCGCCATCGATGAATACCGGAGCCGACGGCGCCTCGCCCGTCCCCGGCAGCGAGATGCCGATGTCGGCGTGGCGCGACTCGCCCGGCCCGTTGACGACGCAACCCATCACCGCGAGGGTGAGGTTCTCCGCGCCGGGACGACTGATCTTCCACTCGGGCATCTTCGCGCGGACGTGCTCCTGCACCGTCTTCGCCAGCTCCTGGAAGAACTCCGACGTCGTGCGGCCGCAACCGGGACAGGCCGTGACCAGCGGCGTGAACGCGCGCAGGCCCATCGTCTGCAACAGCTCCTGCGCGACGATCACTTCCTGCGTGCGTGACGCGCCGGGTTCGGGCGTGAGCGAGATGCGGATGGTGTCGCCGATGCCTTCCTGCAGCAGCACCGACAGTGCGGCCGTCGAGGCGACGATGCCCTTGCTGCCCATGCCGGCTTCGGTGAGGCCCAGGTGCAGCGCGTAGTCGCAGCGAGCGGCGAGGTCGCGGTAGACGGCGATCAGTTCCTGCACGCCGCTGACCTTGCACGAGAGGACGATGCGGTCGCGGCCGAGGCCAAGATCGACCGCGCGCTCCGCCGAATCGATCGCGGAACGGATCAGCGCCTCGCGCATCACCCGCGGCGCGTCCCACGGCTCGGGGCGTTCGTGGTTCTCGTCCATCAGCCTGGCGGCCAGCGCCTGGTCGAGCGAGCCCCAGTTCACGCCGATCCGGACCGGTTTGTCGTACCTGAGCGCCAGTTCGATCAGGGTCGCGAACTGGGTGTCGCGCTTGCGCCCGAAACCGACGTTGCCGGGATTGATGCGGTACTTCGCCAGCGCCTCGGCGGCGGCCGGCTCGTTCGTCAGCAACAGGTGGCCGTTGTAGTGGAAATCGCCGATGAGCGGCACGTCCACGCCCATCAGGTCGAGCTTCTCGCGGATGCGCGGCACGCCGGCCGCCGCTTCGGGCGTGTTGACGGTGATGCGCACGAGTTCGGAACCGGCACGCCAGAGCTCGGCGACCTGCCTCGTCGTCGCCGCCACGTCGGCGGTATCGGTGTTGGTCATCGACTGCACGACGACCGGGGCGTGGCCGCCCATGGTCACCTTGCCGATACGTACCGCTTGCGCAGCCCTGCGTGGCAGGGTGCCGGAAACCTCATTCATCCAGGGATGTCCCGATGGTCGAGGCGTTCATTGTAATCGCCGGGCGTGCGGGCGACCGCATGCGCCGGCGAGGGACCGGTCTCCCGCGATCGAGCGGCGGACGCGATTGACTCCGGAGCGGTGCCAGCGCAGCGTAGCGGGCATCTTCCGGGAAGGAGCGGCCACCATGGACAACATCACGCGGGCAAGGCTCTGGATGGAAGACAACTGGAACCAGCGCCGCGCGGACGTCGTCGCCGAACTCCTGCACCCCGAGGCAGTCGGCCACATGGAAGGCGGGACGATCCGCGGCCACGACGAATTCCTGCAGGCACGCGCCGGGTTGCTGTCAGCCTTCCCGAACCTGGCGATCGAGGTCGAAGCGTGCATCGCCGACGGCGACGATGTCGCCGTGCGCTGGGTGCTCAGCGGCAGGCACGACGCCGACGCCTTCGGCATCCCCGCCTCCGGCCGCACCTTCCGGGCGCGCGGAACGACGTGGTTCCGGTTCCGTGACGGGATGATCATCGGCGGAAGCGATACCTGGAACCAGGGCGGCGTGCTCGCGGCCCTGAAGGACGGCACGTCGTATGCGAGCAACGGACTTGCACCCTAGTCCGACTTCGCCGGCGAAGGGTTCGCGATGAACGCCACGGCGATCCCGCGCAACGTCCTCACCCCGAGCCAGCTCGGCGCGATGGCGCGCGACCTGCTCGAGGGCAGCTTCCCGCTGGTGTGGGTGGAAGGCGAACTTGGCGGCGTATCGCGGCCCGGTTCCGGGCACCTGTACTTCAACCTCAAGGATCCCCGCGCCCAGCTGCGCTGCGCGATGTGGCGCCAGCGCGCGCAGCTGGTCCGGTTCGCGCCGCGCGATGGCATGCAGGTGCTGCTGCGCGGCCGGCTGACGGTGTATGAGGCGCGCGGCGAGATGCAGCTCGTCGTCGAGCACATGGAGGAAGCCGGCGAAGGCGCGTTGCGCCGCGCGTACGAGGAGCTCAAGGCGAGGCTGGCGGCGGAGGGGCTGTTCGCCGGCGAACGCAAGCGCACGCTGCCGCGCTTCGTGCGGCGGCTGGCGATCGTCACTTCGCCGAGCGGCGCCGCGATCCGCGACGTGCTGCACGTCATCGCACGGCGCCTGCCCCTGCTCGACATCGAGATCGTGCCCTCGCCCGTCCAGGGCGCGGCCGCCGTCGCGCAACTGGCGCAGGCGCTGCGCTGGGCCGGCGCCAGCGGTCGCTACGACGCCATCCTGCTCACCCGCGGCGGCGGTTCGCTCGAGGACCTGTGGTGCTTCAACGACGAACTCCTCGTGCGCGCGATCGTCGCCTCGCCGGTCCCGGTGATGTCGGCGGTGGGCCACGAGATCGACACCACCCTGGCTGACTTCGCGGCCGATGTGCGCGCGCCAACGCCGTCGGCCGGCGGCGAGCTGCTGGTCCCGGATCGCGCCGAGCTGTCAGCCCTGCTCCGGCGCCAGCGCGCGCGCCTGGAGGAAGCGATGCGGCGCCGGATCGAGGCCGCCGCGCAGCGGACCGACCGCGCGTCGCTGCGCCTCAATGCGGCACGGCCGCATGAGCGGCTCGAACGCGGGACGCAAAGGCTCCAGGACTTGCGCAGACGCATCGACGAACAGATTCGGCGCAACCTGCGCCGGCAGGCGGACCGGTTGCAGTCGGTCGAGCTGCGGCTGCGACTTGCGCCGCCGCAGCGCACGATCGTCGAGCGCCGCGAGCGCCTGCTGCGCGCGCTGTGGGCCCTGCGGCGCAGCTACTCGGCGATTACGGGACAACGGAGCCTGCGCTTGCTCGGGCTGGCCCGGGCGCTGGAAGGCATCAGCCCGCTCGCCACGCTTCAGCGCGGGTTTTCGATCCTGCGCGATGATGAAGGCCGGATCGTGCGCAGCACGACCCAGGTTCGCGCGAGGCAATCGCTGTCGGCACAGGTCGCCGACGGCCGGATCGACTTGCGGGTGGAAGCGGACGACGACCGTCCCGGATAGCTTCGGCGCGGTCCGTCGCGACAGGGAGTACACGGATGTTGAAGAAGCGCTATCCCTATTTCCTCGCCGGCGAAGCGGTCGCGGCGAACGCCGATCTCGACGTGGTCGACAAGTATTCGGGCAAGCTCGCCTGCAAGGTGGCGCTGGCGGACGTCAAGGCGATCCGTGCCGGAATCGCCGCCGCCGTGGCTTCCCAGGAGGCGCTCGCGGCGTTCGCCCCGGACCAGCGCCAGGCCGTGCTCGAACACTGCGTGGCCCAGTTCACCCGGCGCAAGGAGGAACTCGCGCTGGCGCTGTGCATCGAGGCCGGCAAGCCCATCCGCGACGCCCGCGGCGAGGTCACGCGGCTGGTCGACACGTTCCGGATCGCCGCCGGCGAGGCCGTGCGGATCGGCGGCGACGTGATCGAGATGGCGATCACGCCGCGCACGCGCGGCTACCGCGGTTTCGTCAAGCGCGTGCCGATCGGGCCATGCTCGTTCATCAGTCCGTTCAACTTCCCCTTGAACCTCGTGGCGCACAAGGTCGCGCCGGCGATCGCCGCCGGATGCCCGTGGGTGCTCAAGCCCGCCTCGCGCACGCCGATCGGCGCCCTGATCATCGGCGAGGTGCTGGCGGAAACCGACCTGCCGAAGGGCAGCTTCTCGATCCTGCCCTGCCACCGCGATGGCGCCGATCTGTTCACGACCGACGATCGCTTCAAGCTGCTTTCGTTCACCGGTTCGGCGCAGGTTGGCTGGGACCTGAAGGCGCGCGCCGGCCGGAAGAAAGTCGTGCTCGAACTGGGCGGGAATGCGGCATGCATCGTCGATGGCGACCAGGGCGACGACCTGGACGCCGTGGTCGAGCGGCTGGTGTTCGGCGCCTTCTACCAGTCCGGCCAGAGCTGCATCAGCGTGCAGCGCATTTTCGCGCACGCGTCGTTGTACGCCGAACTGCGCGCGAAACTGGTGAAGGCGGCCAAGGCGCTGGTGGCCGGCGATCCAGGCAAGGAGACGACGTTCATCGGGCCGATGATCGACGATGCCGCCGCGAAGAAACTGCAGGCCTGGATCGACGAGGCCGTCGGCGCCGGAGCCAAGGTGCTCTGCGGAGGCAAGCGCCGGGGTGCGATGCTCGCGGCGACCGTGATGGAAAAGGTGCCGAAGGGCGCCACGATCGAGGCGGAGGAAGCGTTCGGCCCGGTCGTCCTGCTCGAGCCGTTCGCGGATTTCGAGCAGGCGCTGGATTCCGTCAACGCCAGCCGCTACGGCCTGCAGGCCGGCGTGTTCACGCACGACATCCGCCACGCCATGCGCGCCTGGGACGTGCTGGAAGTGGGCGGCGTGATCGTCAACGACGTGCCGAGCTGGCGCGTCGACCACATGCCCTACGGCGGCGTGAAAGATTCCGGCCTCGGTCGCGAGGGCGTGCGCTACGCGATCCAGGACATGACGGAGCCGCGCCTGCTGGCGATCCGCGACTGACATCCGGCGAGCGTCGAACAGCCAAACGGACTCGAGCGGTCGAACACGGGCCGCGCGGACTTCATCCGCCGCTTGCCGGCGCTTCGCAGTTCACCATCCACGGAATCCCGAAACGGTCCACGAGCATCCCGAAGCGCGGCGACCAGAAGGTCTGCTGGATCGGCATCCTCACGTCCCCGCCTTCGGCGAGCGCGTGGAAGCAGCGATCGGCTTCCTCGACGCTTTCGACCTGTACCGAGACCGAGAATCCGTCGGGACGAACGCTCCTGTCCGGCGGACAGTCCGAGCCCATCAGCCACTGGTCGCCCACCTGCAGGCGGGCATGGATGATGCGACCTTGCGCCTCGGGCGGCATCTGCGCCGCCATCGGGGAATCGGCGAAGCTGGACATCATGAGCACCGTTCCCCCGAGGGCACGCTCGTAGAAGCGGAAGGCCTCGGCGCACTGGCCGTCGTAGGTGAGGTAGGTGATGAGTTTCATGCGGTCCTCGTTGGCGTGGGGAACGTGCGATCGGGGGCCATGATGCACCACGATCGAGCCGCGATCTCGGCGATCAGGTCGCCGGCTTCGTGGTTGCGCGAAGCGACATCTTCGCAGCCTTCCACGAAGACACCCTGGCCGGTCATTCGGAGAGCCGCACCGCGCGCCACCTTACGGGCCTTTTCCCGCATCGGCTAACCCCGGGATGCCGCAACCGGCGTTGCATGGACTGCCCAAACCGCCAGGAGCACCACCATGCGCCATGCCCGCCTCGCCCTCGTCATCGCCGCCTGCCTCGCCGCAGCGGCGTGCACGACGACCCAGACAGCCGACAAGACCAACCCGTCGTCCCCTGCCGACCAGAAGACCGCGGCATCCGGATCGCAGGCCACACGCGCGGAAGTCGATCGCGAAGCCGACGGTCGCGTCGATCAACCGCAGCCCGCCGACCTGCATGCGCGGCGCAACGAGGAACCCGTCGCAAGCCTGCAGTCCACGGAAAAGAAGCCCAAGGCGCAGGCCCACCTCAAGGACATCGGGGCTGGACAAGCGACTGCGGCAACCACGGCCGCGATCGCGCCGCCGCCCCCGAAGGAAGCAATGCTCGACGTCGTCACTGCCCAATCCAGTCCGCCGGCGATGGTCGCCGGCTACGTCGCGGGTGGGGTGGCGACAAGGTCGCCCTCATCCCCCGCATGGAATCCCGCGCAGGCCGTCTCCGCGGGCGAGCAGTATGCGAAGCACGACGACAATCCGATCCAGCGCACCGCCGAAAATCCGGTTTCGACCTTCTCCATCGACGTCGACACCGGCAGCTACTCCAACGTGCGCCGCATGCTCGCCGCCAACCAGCGCCCGCCGGCCGATGCCGTGCGCGCCGAGGAGATGATCAACTACTTCGACTACGCCTACCCCGCGCCCGCCACGCGCGCCGTGCCGTTCCGCGTCACCACCGAGATGGCGCCCGCGCCGTGGAATCCGAAGCACACCCTGCTGCAGATCGGCATCAAGGGTTACGACGTCGCACACGACCAGATCCCGCCGGCGAACCTGGTGTTCCTGATCGACACCTCCGGTTCGATGGACGAACCCAACAAGCTGCCGCTGCTCAAGAAGGCCTTCGCCGAACTGGTGCCGCACCTGCGCGCGCAGGACCGCGTCGCGATCGTCGTCTACGCCGGTTCCGCCGGACTCGTGCTGCCATCGACATCGGGCGACCAGCACGCCCGGATCCTTGCCGCCCTGGACCATCTCCAGGCCGGCGGCTCCACCAATGGCGGCGCCGGGATCGGCCTCGCGTATGCCCAGGCGCGCAGTTCCTTCATCAAGGGTGGCGCGAACCGCATCATCCTGGCCACCGACGGCGACTTCAACGTCGGCGTGTCCGACACCGGCTCGCTGAAGGACATGGTCGCGAAGGAACGCGAGAGCGGCATCGCCCTGACCACGCTGGGCTTCGGCGTCGACAACTACAACGACACGATGGCCGAACAGCTCGCCGACGCCGGCGACGGCAACCACGCCTACATCGACACCATCAACGAGGCGCGCAAGGTGTTCGACCAGGAGATGGGGTCGACCCTGATGACGATCGCGAAGGACGTCAAGATCCAGATGGAGTTCAACCCGGCCGTCGTCTCCGAGTACCGCCTCATCGGCTACGAGGACCGCGCGCTGCGTCGCGAGGATTTCAACAACGACAAGGTCGACGCCGGCGAGATCGGGGCCGGGCGCAACGTGACGGCGATCTACGAGCTGAGCCTGGCCGGATCGGGCGGCGACAGCGTCGATCCACTGCGCTATGCGTCGGCGAAGATCACGTCGGGCATCCAGGGCGAAGTCGGCCTGCTGCGGCTGCGCTACAAGCTGCCCGAAGCTTCGTCGAGCAAGCTCATCGAGACGCCGCTCCGGATCGGCGACATCGCGACGACCGCCAGCCAGCGCCTGCGCTTCGCCGCCGCGGTCGCCGCGTACGCCGACAAGCTGCGCGGCGGCACCCACCTGCACGGCTACTCGTGGAACGCAATCTGCCAGCTGGCGCGTGGCACCGGCGGCGTCGACCGCTACGGCTACCGCGCCGAGTTCGAGGCGCTGGTCGAAAAGGCGCGAACGCTGGACGAAGGCTCGCAGCCGGTCGCCCTGACGCGCTGAACACAATCGTCAGGACGGTGCCAGCGTGCGCATTCCCGCCACCACGAAAGACAGCCGGCCGCCGCCACGTGGTGGCCGGCAGCCGTCAGCTGGCGCGATCGGGCGCAGGCGCGGGATGGGCGAACAGGAATCCCTGTCCGAGCCGGCAACCGAGCGATTCGAGCAACTCGCACTGCGCCTCGGTCTCGATGCCCTCGCCCACGGCATCGATGCCGAGCGACGTGGCCAGGGCGAGGATCGCCCGCACCACCATCTCGCTGCCCTTGCCATCGGCGATGATCAGGTCGGCGACGAAGGAACGATCGATCTTGAGCGCACGGATCGGAAAGCGGTGCAGGTAGGAAAGCGCGGAATAGCCGGTGCCGAAATCGTCGAGCTGGGCCGAGATCCCGCCGGCACTGAGCTGTTCGAGGGTATCGAGCACCAGGGTCGAGTTGTCGAGCAGCGCGCCCTCGGTCAGCTCGATCCGCAGGCGGCCGGGCTGCACGTCGTATTCCCGCGCCAGCGACAGCAGGCGCCGGGCAAGGTCGGGCGAACGGAAATGCCGCGGCGAGACGTTGATGCTGATGTATTCGCCGTTCGCCGCGACAGTGGCGAAGCGGCGGCAGGTCTCCTCGAACAGCAGCCAGTCGATCTGCTCGATGACGCCGCTGTCCTCGGCCACGCCGAGGAACTCGATCGGCGACAGCACGCCGCGTTCCTCGTGGCGCCAGCGCAGCAGCGCCTCGTAGCCGATGATGCGGCGGTCGGACAGCTGCACGATCGGCTGGAAGTACGGCATGAAGTTGCCGGTGGCGAGCGATCGGCGCAGGTCGCCCTCGAGGTCGTGGACGCGCAGCGCCTCGAAGCGCAGCGCCTCGTCGAACAGCTCGAAGCGGCTGCGGCCCTTGTTCTTGGCGCGGTACATCGCCACGTCGGCGTCGCGCAGCAGTTCCTCGGGACGCTTGTACTGCGGCCCCACCATGGCGATGCCCACGCTGGCCGAAGTGAACAGTTCCTTGCCCGCGACCATGATTGGCGCGGCCAGCGCGGTCATGATCCGCTGGGCGACGTCGCAGGCCTCGTTCGCGCTGACGATGTCCTCCACCAGCACCGCGAACTCGTCGCCGCCCAGGCGCGCGACCGTGTCGGGGAGCCGCACCGCGCCGGCGATCAGGCGGCTGGCCTGCTTGAGCAGTTCATCGCCGACCAGGTGCCCGGCGCTGTCGTTGACGACCTTGAATCGGTCGAGGTCGAGGAAGAGCACCGCGAAACCGTGCTCGGGATCGCGCTGGTACGCCGCCATGGCGCGCTGCATGCGATCGACCAGGCGGGTGCGGTTCGGCAGCCCGGTCAGCGCGTCGTGCAGGGCCTGGTGGGTCAGCGATTCCTCGGCGCGTTCGCGCTCGGCGATCTGCCCGCGCAGCTTGCGGTTGGCGTTCGCCAGCTCGCGCGTGCGCTCCTCGACGCGCCGCTCCAGCTCGGCGTAGGCGGCCTTGAGGTTCTCCTGCGCGCGCTTGCGCAGCAGGCCGCTGGCGATGTGGAAGGAAACGAAGGTCAGCAGTTCCTGGTCGCGCTCGGCGTAGTGGATGTCGGGCGAGTAACTCTGGACGACGATCACGCCGACCGTGCGCTCGTCGCGCATCAGCGGCACGCCGAGCCAGCACACCGACGGCGTGCCGATGCTGTGCACCTCGTCGGCCTTCTCGAGCTTGCGGATCGCGTCGCGGTCCACCAGCAGCGGCTTGCCGGTGCGCAGCACGTACTCGGTCAGGCCGCGGGCGAGCTTGCGCGGAACGCGCTGGGTGTCGCGCTCGTCGATCGAGTACGGGAAGTGGATTTCGTCGCCGTCCTCGGACAGCAGGGCGATGAAGAAATTGCGTGCGTACAGCAGGCTGCCGACTTCCTCGTGCACCGTGGCATAGAACTGCTCGAGGGTGTCGGCCGCGATCGACAGCTCGGCGATGCGGTACAGGGCCCGCTGCAGCTGCTCGGCGCGCTGGCGCTCGACGACTTCCGAGCGCAGTTCGAGGTTGGCCATCGCCAGCTCGCGGGTGCGCTCGAACACGCGCCGTTCCAGCTCGGATTGCTGCTGCTTGCGATCGAGCGCGGTGAGGATGTGCTGGGCCACGTACGACAGCAGGGTGCGGTCCTCGTCGTCGAAACCGACCGTGGCGTCGTAGCTCTGCACGACCACCGCGCCGCGCACCTTGGCGTCCGTCAACATCGGCACGCCGAGCCAGGCATAGCTTTCCGGCCCGTGCTCGTCGTCGTAGACCATGCCCATCTGCTGGCGCACGGTGTCCGACGGGCCCATGAAGGCGTGGCCCTGGCGGATCAGTCCGACCGTGAGGCTGTTCGGCAGCGCCTCGAGCGGGATCTCCATGTCGGGATCCGCCTCGAAGGGGTCGAGCACATCGGCGAAATAGAGGAAGCGCAGGCTGTCGCTGGCCTCGTCGTAGAGCACGATGAAGAAGTTCTCGGCGTACATCAGGCTGGCGACGATCTGATGGAGGCCGCGCAGCATCTTCGGCATTTCCATCTGGGCACTGGCGAGGTCGGCGATCGCGTACAGCGCGCTCTGCAGCTTCTCGGCCTTCTGCAGGCGCAACACCCGGGCGGTCAGGTGGCTGCGTTCGAGCAGCGCCGAGCCGAACAGGTGGGCGCGATCGAGCAGCAGGCTCCAGTCGTGCGGCGGCTGCGCGGGATCGGTCTCGATCGCCACGCCGAGCCAGCTGTCGGCCTGCTCGATGCGCCAAGCCACGGCGACGCCGCCGGTCCGGACCTGCACCTGTCCGTCCGGCCGCGCCAGGGCGCGTTCCAGCAGCGTTTCGGCTTTCGCCGACAGCGGACCGCTTCGCCATTGGGCGTCGCGGTCGCCCTGTCCCCACGCCAGCGCCATGTGGCGGAAGCCGGGTATCGAACGCGCCCTCTGGGTCAGGGCGACACCCAGGTCGGTCATCGGACCAATCCCCGGCAAACCGATTTCTGGCAGACCGATCCCTGGCAAATCCAGCGTGGCGACAGGCTCGGGAAAACTCACGCTCATGGATGGGGTTCGGCGCATATTCCCGGGGTGCAAACGGCTAACCCGCAGCATAGCAACGCCGGCCGGCAGGGGCGAGTTTCCAGCGTCGCGCGCCATCGCGTACGCTGTGGCGCATGGATGCCGACCCGACGGATGAATCCCTGATGCTGGCCTACGGCCGCGGCGAGGCGGGTGCGTTCGAGACGCTGTACGCGAGGCATCGCGGCGGGCTGTTCAGGTACCTGTTGCGGCATGCAAGGCAGCAGGCGCTGGCCGAGGAGTTCTTCCAGGACGTGTGGAGCCGGCTGATCACCGCGCGCGAGCGCTATCGCCCGGAGGCGAAGTTCTCGACCTGGCTCTACCAGATCGCCAGCAACCGGCTGACCGACCACTGGCGCTCGCAGGGCCGCCACGGCGGTTTCGTCGACTTCGGCACCGAGCGCGCCGAGCGCGAACCCGATCCGTCAACGCCCGACCACGAGCTGTCGGAATTCGAGCAGCGCCGGCAACTGCAACTCGCGCTCGAGGAACTGCCGCCGGAGCAGCGCGAAGCCGTCCTGCTGCGGCTGGATCGGGAACTCGGGCTGGAGGAAATTGCCGAAATCACGGGAGTCGGACGCGAAACCGTGAAATCCCGATTGCGCTATGCGATGGACAAGCTGCGCGCGAGGTTGCGTTCATGAACCAGACGCCGCAACGGCCGGGCAACGAACCCGAGCCACTCGACGCCGCCGAGCGCGAGATCGCCCGGATGCTGCGCAACCTGCCGTCGGGCTCGCCTCCGCCGGAACTCGATGCCCGCATCCTCGCGGCAGCGCGGCGCGCCGTCCAGCAGCCGAGGGCGCGCCAGCTGAACTGGTGGCGTTCGGTTGGCTTCGGCACCGCCGCCAGTGCCCTGATCGCGATCGGACTCTTCGTGAGGATGCATGGCGCCGACCAGGGTGTGCCTCCAGCGGCGGCGCCTGAAGCGGCCACCGATGCCGAAGCCAATCGCGCGAACTCTGCCCCAGCAGCCGCACCGACGCCCAAGCCCGTACCTGAGCCGACCATGCCGCTGCCGATGCACGACGTGGTGCCCCCTCCCCCTCCAACCCCTGAATCGCCCGCCGCCGCGCCCATCGTGACCGACACCGAAACGGTTGCGGACAAGCCCGCCGCGAACGCTTTCCCGGCTCAGCAGAAGGCGCAGGACCTCGCTCCTCCGCCGCCGGCCGCCCCGATGGCGCAAGCCCCGCAAGTCGCGCGCGAAGCGGCACCGGCACCCGCACCCGCTTCCGCAGCGCCGCCACCTGCCGACGAGCGTGCGGCAAGCAAGTCCGAGGGCTATGTCGGAAGGCGCGACGCCATGGGTGCGGCTGCCGCCGCAGCGGCCCCCGACCAGGGAAAGCTCGACAAGGACGCGCAGCCGGCCGCGAACATGGCTGCTTCCAGCGCTGCCGCCACGGGCGGCGCGGCGAACGCCGATGGCCAGCCGATCAGCCAGGTCGTTCCGGAGGAACAGGATGCCAAGAAGTCCAAGAGCCTGGACTCCATCACGGTGACCCGATCGCGGCTCAAGCACGTGGACGCCAAACCGGCGGCGCCCGCGACGATGGCCCTCGACGACGATGCCCTCCTCGCGCCGGGACAGTGGCTCGAACGCATCCGCCAGCGGATCCGCGCCGGCGACGAGGCGCGCGCGCGCGAAAGCCTGAAGCGCTTCCAGATCCGCTACCCCGACACGGCCGTTCCCGACGACCTGCAGCCGCTGCTGCGATGAGGGCGCGGCGATGAGCCTTGCCACGCTGGCCGCACCGGCGCGGTTCGAGTCGCTGGTGAAAAAAAGCCGGTTCCTCGCCCAGGCGGCAGCTGTAGAAGGCGTGCAGGGCGCGATGGATTTCGTGGCGGCGACGCGCACGACCGATGCCAGCCACAACTGCTGGGCGTTTCGCGTCGGCGCCAACTACCGCTTTTCCGACGATGGCGAACCGGCAGGAACGGCGGGCCGCCCGATCCTCGCGGCGATCGACGGCCAATCGTGCGATCGCGTGGCTGTCGTGGTGGCGCGATGGTTCGGCGGGATCAAGCTCGGGGCCGGCGGCTTGGTGCGCGCCTACGGAGGCGCGGCATCGGAGTGCCTGCGACTGGCGCAGCGGGTTGCGCTCGTCGACCTCGCCGAGGCGACGATCGCCTGCGGGTTCGACCATGTCGGGACGATCCACCAGATGATCGCCCAGTTAGGCGCAGGCAAGCTCCGCGAATCGTTCACCGATTCCGGCCTTGAACTGCTCGTCGAGCTGCCGCGCGATCGCCTCGTGGCCCTGCGCAACAGGTTGCGCGACGCCACGCGGGGCCAGGCGCGGCTCGTCGAACACGCGCCCGAACCGGATCCGGGCACGTCGCGCTAGTCGGTCCCGACAACGAGGACCCGCAACCGTCGCGAGGCCGGGAACCGGACGCGGTCGCGGACCGGTCCCTACCAGATCTGCGCGCGCTGTCCGGGCGGCCGCCACATCGGATCGCCTTCCTTGATGTCGAACGCCTCGTAGAACTCCGGGATGTTCGAGAGCGGGCCGAGAACGCGCCACTTCGCGGGCGCATGCACGTTGGCGAGCAGGCTGTCGCGCAGTGCTTCCTCGCGTTGCTGGCTCATCCAGCCCATCGCGTAGCCGAGGAAGTAACGCTGCAGTGGCGTGAGGCCGCCGATCTTTTCGCCCTTCCTGTACTGTTCGGTCTTCCTGAAGGCGTCCAGGCCCAGCATCAGGCCGCCGAAATCGGCGATGTTCTCGCCCAGGCTGGCCTTGCCGTTGATATGCAGGCCGGGGATGGGCTCGTACGCGTCGAACTCCTTCGCCAGCACGGCGGCGTGCTCGTCGAACTTCTTCGCGTCTTCGGCCGTCCACCAGTCCGTCAGGTTGCCGTGGGCGTCGAACTTGCGGCCCTCGTCGTCGAAGCCATGGGTGATCTCGTGGCCGATCGTGCCGGCGGCGACGTACCCGTAGGCCACGGCGTCGTCGACTTCCGAATCCGGCACGCCCGGCACGGTGAAGATGGCGGCGGGAAGGACGATCTCGTTGTTGGACGGGTTGTAGTACGCGTTGTATTCCTGCGGGTTCATGTCCCATTCGCCGCGGTCCACCGGCAGCGCGAGCTTGCGCACGTCGTCGTTGAAGTGCCACAGGGCGGCCTTCATCAGGTTCTGGCAGTACGACTCATGGGAGATGTTCATCCCGTGGAAATCCTCCCACTTGTCCGGATAGCCGACCTTCGGGGTGACCGCGGCAAGCTTGGCCTGCGCCCTGGCCTTGGTCTCCGGGCTCATCCAGTCGAGCTTCTCGATGCGGTCGTGGTAGGCCTGGCGGATCGCCTCGACCAGCGCGACATAGCGCGCCTTGGTGTCGGGCGGGAAGTGGTCGGCCACGTAGGCTTCGCCCATGATCATGCCGATCGCGCGGTTCTCGTTGTCGATCACCCGCTTCCAGCGCTCGCGCTGCTCCTGCTGGCCGTGCATGACCTGGCCGTCGAAGCGGAAATCCTCGTCGACGAACGCCTTGCTCAGCGAAGGCGCGTAGGTATCGACCAGGTGCAGGCGCATGTAGTCGCGCAGCACGGCCACGTCGGTCTTCGCCACCAGCTTGTCCATGCCCTGGAAGAACTCGGGCTGGCCTACGACCACCGTCTGCGGTTGCAGTCCCCAGGAAAAAAGGCGGTCGCTCCACGGGATGCCCGGGGTGTACTTCGCGGTGAATTCGTCCGGTGTCAGCTTGGCGTAGTTCCTGTCCGGATCGCGCGTTTCCTCGAGCTTGCGCGAGATGCGCGCCAGTTCGGTCTCGAACGCCATCACCTTCGCCGCCGCGGCCTGCGCTTCCTCGGGCTTCCGCCCAAGGAGCTGCAGCAGGCGAGCCATGTGGGCGACGTATTCGGCGCGGATCTTCGCCACCCCCTGCTCGGGATTGAAGTAGAAGTCGCGCTCGGGCAGGCCCAGTCCGCCCTGGTCGAAATGCACGGCAAGCGCGTCGCTGTTCTTCTGGTCCTGGCGGATCCCGGTGTCGAAGAAGACTTCGACGCTGATCGGAGCCAGCGTGAAAGCCTCCATCATCGCTTCCTTCGCATTCGTCACGCCGTCGATCCGCTTGAGCTCCTCGTCGAGCGGATGGACGCCGAGTTCCTCGGCCTTGGCGGTATCCATGGCCGTCGTCCAGAAGTCGGCGACCTTCTGCGAATAGCTGCCGTAGGGACCGCGATGGGCGGCCGATTCCTCGTTTATCTTGCGCAGGCTGGCGTAGGTGTCTTCCTCGACCAGGTCGCCAATCCCCCAATGGGATTCCGAGGCGGGAATCGGGTGACTGGCGAGCCAGCGCCCGTTCGCGTAGGCGAAGAAGTCCTTGCCCGGGTCGACCGACGGATCGATATCGGCCTGCAGGAAGTCGGGCTGTGCCTTCTTCTGCGGTGCCGACACCGTGGCCGGCACGGGCGCCTGCGCTGCCGGCGAGGATGCCGGGTCGCCGGCCCATGCGGCGCCGGTGGTGCACAGCATGGCGGCCAGCAGGACGGCCAGGGGGCGGGGACGGATCGTGCGGTGGGTCATCGTCGGCTTCTCGTCGAATGGGCGTGGAAATGGATGCGGGCCGTCTGGCAGCCGCGCTGGACGGCATCGGTTAGCTGAGCATCGCCGGGGTCCGGAAGGGAGTGCCGCAGGTCATGGAACGGGAAACGTCGGTTGCCGGGAGCATGTGGACGGGCTCACGACCATCCCAGTTGCTCGAACAGGTGGACCAGCAGCCAGGCCACGCCACCGGCCGCCGGCAGGGTCAGGATCCAGGCCCAGATGATCCGTTCGACCACGCCCCACTTCACCGCACGCGGATTCTTGGCCGTTCCCACGCCCATGATCGCACCGGAGATGTTGTGGGTCGTCGACACCGGCAGGCCCAGCGAGGACGCGACGGTGATCACCGTGGCGGCCGCTGTTTCCGCGGCGAATCCATCGATCGGATGCAGCTTGACCATCTTGTGGCCCATCGTCTTGATGATCCGCCAGCCGCCCGCGGCCGTGCCGGCGGACATGACCAGCGCGCCGCTGAGCTTGATCCACAGGTCGATGTCGCCGTGCGCGAGTGCGCCGGCCGACGGGCGCAGGAAGTCTAGCCAGTGCGGCAACACGTCGAGCTGGTGCGCGTTTGCGGCCGACACCAATGCCAGGGCGATGATGCCCATGGTCTTCTGGGCGTCGTTGGACCCGTGCGCGAAGCCCATGAAGCCGGCGCTGGCGAGCTGGGCCTTGTGGAAAAAGGCATTCACCCAGCGCGGCCGCGCCAGCCTCGCAAGCGGTCCGCCGGCGCGCGAGATCGCGACGATGATCGCGTACAGGATGCCCAGCAGGAGGAAAGCGCCGAAGAATCCGATGACCGGCGAGGTCACCATCGGCAGGATCACCTTCCAGTAGATGCCGGTTCCCTTGAACCACGGATGCGCCGGCTGCGACCACAGGATCGCCGACCAGTTGCCGTGCGCCGACGCGACCGCGGCCCCGCACAGGCCGCCGATCAGCCCGTGGCTGGAGGACGACGGCAATCCCATCCCCCAGGTGATGAGGTTCCAGACGATCGCGCCGGTGAGCGCGCAGATCAGCAGCGGCGCCGTCACCTGGACGACGTGGGTGTCGAGCAGTCCGCTGGAGATGGTCTTGGCAACCGCCGTGCCCCAGAGCGCGCCGACGAGGTTGGTGGCGGCCGCGAGCCCGACCGCCTGCATCGGCGTGAGCACCTTGGTCGCCACCACCGTGGCGATGGAATTGGCGGTGTCGTGGAAGCCGTTGATGTACTGGAACACCAGCGCCAGCACCACCACGGCCAGGACGAATTCCAGCATGGCGGGCGCTCAGGAGTTCTTGAGCACGATGCGGTAGACCACCGACCCGGCCTCGCGGCAGCGGTCGATCGCCTTCTCGAGCAGTTCGAAGAAGTCCTTGATCAGCAGCACCACCATGCCGTCGTAGTTGCCGGCGTAGAGGTCGCGATAGAGCTCGAGCATGAGCCGGTCGGCCTCGTTCTCGATCGCGCCGAGGCGGTCGTTGAGTTCCTTGAGCGGCTCGAGCTTGAGCCCGCGCAGCTGGCGGACCATCTCCAGCACGACGGTCGCGGCCTGCTCGAGCATCGCCGCGCGCGGCGCGAAGTCGATGCCACGCAGGTTGCCGACGGCCAGCGCATAGCGGTCGGCGAACTTCTCGATCGCCTTGGGGATGCGGTACAGCGCGCCGGCCAGCGCCTCGATGTCCTCGCGCTCGATCGGGGTCACGAAGGAGTTCACCAGCGCGGTGTTGATGTCCTTGAGGATCTCGCGCTCGCGCTGGCGCACACGCCGGAATTCCTCCAGCGATGGCGTCGTGCTGGCGGTCTTCGCCATCGTGTTCAGTGCTTTCGCGCTGTCGAGCGCGGCGGCGGCGGCCGCTTCCAGCAGGCCGTAGAACTGCTTGCCGCTGCCGAAGATGGTCTGCAGTGAAAACATGCGGGTGTCCTGGGGCGCCGGGCGCGAACGGGGCAAAAGAGGCGCAATGTTACAATGCCGGCGATGCGGATGCCCTCGTTGTCGATCCCGCGCCTCGTCCGATCCGCACCCGTGGCCGGTCCGTGGCGCCTTGTCCCTGTCCCGACCCGCCAGCTGCCGGCAGCTTCGGGCGTGCCGGTTGTCGCCCGTGCGATCGATTGCGGAACGACGGCGCCGGCCCGCCCTGCGGTTCCGCCGACGCGTTGGCCCCGCCCGCTGCGCGCAAGGATGGCCGCGGCCTGCGACGCCATCCCGGAAACACCATGACCCGCCTCCTGATCGTTTTCGTGGTGGTCGTGTTCAACGGCTTCTTCGCGATGTCGGAGATGGCGGTGATGACGTCGCGCCGCAGCCGCCTCAAGCAGATGGCCCAGCACAGCCGCGGCGCGGCGAAGGCGCTGCAGCTGGCCGAGCATCCGGAAAGCTTCCTGTCCGCCGTGCAGTTGTGGATCACGATCCTGACCCTGCTGACCGGCTATTTCGGCGGCGAGTCGATCGGCAGCGAGATCGAGGGACCGATCGCGCAGTCCATCCCGGCGATGGCGCCTTACGCCCACATCGTCGGGATCGTGTTCGGCTTCATCGTGATGGTGTTCCTGTACGGCGTGGTCGGCGAACTGGTGCCCAAGCGGATCGCCACCCTGTTCCCCGAACGCCTGGCGACCCACGTTTCCTACCCGATCCACTGGCTCGCCACCGCGGTCAGGCCAGGGGTCACGCTGCTAGGGTTCTGCACCCGTACCGTGTTGCGGCTGTTCGGCTTGCGCAAGGCGAGCGGCGACGGGGTGAGCACCGAGGAGATCCGCCTGCTCGTCTCCGAAGGCCACGAGCAGGGCGCGATCGACGAGGACGAGCGCAACATGATGCACCGCGTCCTGCGCCTGGGCGACCGCACGGCCGGCAGTCTTATGACGCCGCGGACCCAGGTCTCCTGGCTCGACGCGGCGGCCAGCACCGAGGACAACCTGGCGACGATGCGCGAGACCGCTTACTCGCAGTACCCGGTCTACCGCGGCAACGACAGCGACGTCCTCGGCGTGCTGGAGATGAAGACCCTGGCCATGCGCCGCGGCGACGAGACGACGGATGTGAAGCTGGACCTGTTCGCCGAATTGCGGCCGCCGGTCTTCGTCGCCGAATCCTTTCCAGCACAGTGGGATCCGAAGCTTGGAATTCACGTGACTTGAAGTCGCGG
>JADMIO011602864.1_pt1 | contig 54048 bp, 43 predicted proteins | sample 8958161 | NCBI WGS metagenome assembly JADMIO01 (sample SAMN16585339, study PRJNA669376) | soil metagenome | isolation source: Crop rotation soil | place: USA: Cullars Rotation, Alabama | collected 2011
GATCGGCAGGCGTAGTACGCGAGCCGTTCCCACATCTCGATGCCGCAGCCCATGCGGAACGAGTGCGGAAACGTCTTGAGGGTGTCGATGAAGCCGAGCTTCTGCTCGGCCACCGTTTGCATCTTGGTCACTAGGAGCGCGCTCTTACCACGGTGCCGAGGCGACTTCGTTAAGTGCAGTCGTCGGAGCGCGACGAAAAAAGCCAATTTCTTGGGTGTCCGCGCCGAATCGGGCACCTTCCGGGCATGAAGACTCGGGGGATCTCCGTGGTGGGTCTCGGCGCGCTCGCGCTCCTCGCGATCGCGGGGTGCAAGCACGATGCGCTCGAGCCGTCGGCGACGACCATCGCCTCCGGCACCGTGCCCGAAGAGAGCGGACCGCCTGTCGAGCTCTCGAAGACGGCGAAGCTCGCGGCCATCGCGATGCAAACGAACGTCTACCTCAAGCCGTCCGACACATCGAAGAAGGTCGGTTACCTGCGGCTCGGCGCAGTCGTGCAGCGCTCCGACAAGTCCTACGGCACCGAGGGCTGTCCGGGCGGATGGTACGGCGTCGCTCCGCGCGGGTTCGTCTGCTCCGGCAAGAACGCGACGCTCGACCCCGCCGAGGCTCCTCTCATTCGCGCCGCCAACGTTCGGCCGGATACTTCGAAGCCGCTTCCTTACTCTTACGGTTTCATCCGCGCGGTCGCGCCGATGTACCTGCGCCTCCCTTCGAAGGAGGAGTCGCTCGCCACGGAGTTCAAGCTCGCCGAGCACCTGTCGTGGTGGGGCCGCAAAGGCAAAGAAGCAAATCGCGCCGATCATCTCGGCGCGAACGACGCCGCTCACGAGATTCTCCCCGACTCGCCGGTGCAGCCGCCGTCGGACACGCTGCCGGATGGGATCCTCCTCGGCGGCAAGACCGAGGCTGACCCGCCTCCGTTCTGGCTCGAAACGGGCTCACGAAAGATCCCGAACGTGTCGGGCTTCGACGTCCCCACGGCTTCGGTCTTCGCGAATCGCGTGAAGCGTCATACCGGCATCGCGTTCGTCGGTTCGTTCGCGACGGGCCCGCAGTTCGACAGCCGACGCTTCGCGCTCACGGTCGACATGCGGCTCATCCCCGTCGACAAGGTGAAGCCGGAGCCCGCGTCGCCGTTCCACGGGGTCGTACTCGAGAAAGGCGTGAGCCTGCCGGTCGCGTTCGCGAGGCCCTGCAATCCGAACGCAAAGGGCACGCCGCGTCCTTGTGTGCACACGTACGAAGACGATGAGGGCACGCTCAAGCGGACCACCGATGTGCTGCCGACGCGCGGCTTCATGCAGCTCACGGGAATCCAAAGGAAGAGCAAGGGCTCTCGTTTCTTGGAGACGAAGACCGGCGCTTGGGTGAAGTCGACCGACGTCGGCGTCGCGGTCGTCCCCGAGGAGTGGCCGCAGGCCGCGCAGCGCGGCGAAAAGTGGGTGGACGTGTCGATCGAGGATCAGACGCTGGTGCTGTGGGAAGGCAAGACGCCGGTCTACGCGACGGTGGTCTCCACCGGCCAGGACGGGCTCGAGGATCCCAAGAAGAGCAAGGCCACGCCGCGCGGCACGTTCCGCATCAAGAGCAAGCACATCACCGCGACGATGGACTCGAACGGACGCTCCGCGCAGTCCGGCGGCGCCGCTCCCGAATCGGGCGAGAGCGCGGGGACACCGACGGACGACGACAAGCACGCAGGCAGCTTCGAGCTGCGCGACGTGCCGTACGTGCAGTACTTCCAGGATGGGTACGCGCTGCACTCTGCGTACTGGCACGATCACTTCGGCATCGCACGCAGTCACGGCTGCATCAACCTCGCCCCGATCGATGCGCTACGTGTCTTCCGCTTCACCGATCCGCCCGTGCCCGATGGCTGGCATGGAACGAATGTGGAGAACGGAAAGGGCACGAGCGTCGTGATCCACCGCTGAGCGACTGACGAAACGCGAAGTGCAGCGAGCGGCGCTGCGACTGCGCGCGAAGCGCAACGCGCTTCACCGCGCGTATTGGCCCGAGCGTCGCCGACCCTGAAAATAGGGCGAATCTCGCGATCGCGAGGGTTGGCCCGCGCGCTGCATTACCTAGAAATCACGAAGCCACCTCGAAAATCTTGCCGAGGCTCACGCGTTCTTGCAGGCGCGCGTGAGTCTCGGTAAGTGCCAAACGAGGAGCCGCGATACCGGCGGTGATGATGCTTCGGCAAGCTTGGAGGCGGTCGGACTTGCAGGCGCCCGATTGTCCCAAGAGGCCGCGACGAATTGGTTCGTCGCGGCCTTAAATCTTTTGTCTATCGAAGTCGCTTCGCCAGCTCGCACCCGAGCGGGTCTCTGAACGAGCATGCCTGCTTCAGGCTGCGCTGAGCCTCGCTCCGCTGTCCTAGCCCGAACTCCGCGATGCCGAGGAAGGCGCACGCCCTTCCCTCCTTGAGATCGCACTGCGGCTTCATCGTCGCGACGGTGTGCTCGAGGCCGGTCCTGTTTGGTTTGCCCGCAGCTCCGTAGAGTGAGCCGCCGACGACGCAGGCGATCGTCTCGATGCCGCTGCCCGCCTTGCACGAGCGTTCGAGGAGCGACTTCGCCTTCGCATCGTCTTTGGGCACCCCCGTGGCGCCGATCGCGAAGAGAAAACCCGCGCGGAAACAGTCCCCCGAGGAGAGCTTGCACGCGCGCTCGTAGAGCGCCGATGCGAGCGGCGGACTTGAGGCGATGCCCTCGCCGAGCTCCACCTTGTAGCCGATGTTTCCACACGCGGTGCCCTCACCGCCGAAGCAGGCGCGCCGTCCATATTCGATCGCCTTCACATCGTCACGCGCGACCCCCGATCCGCCGCCTCCCGTGTACATGAAGCCCGCGTTCGTGCACGCGGTGTAGTCGCCGCCGTCGCAGCCCTTCGCGAAGAAGCGCAGAGCCTTCGACGCGTCCTTCCCGCCGGCGAGCCCTCCCAACCAAGCCTCGCCCGCGATCTCGCATGCGCGCGCGCTGCCGCCGAGGCAGCCGGCCTGAACGGCCTTCATGCCGCGGGCCACATCGCGCTTCGCTCCGAAGAGCATCTCGCTGCCGAGGTTCGTGCAGCCGCTCGCGTCACCGCCGTTGCATGCTTTGTCGAACGCGGCGGCGGCAGCGACGGGATCGCGCGGGCCCTTCTTGCCGTTGGCGATCAGCGTACCGAGTCGATCGCAGCTCGCCGCGTTGCCCTTGGTGCATTGGGTGTCGCAATCTGCAGCGTCGTTTGCCGCACAGACGTGCGGGAGGTTGGGCTTGGAAAGGCGGCAGGCGCCTCCCGAGAAGACGAACCCGGTCGGACATCCTTCGACGGCCTCGGATTTCGCTTCCGGTGCTTGTTGCGAGGCCTTCGCGACGGCTTCGGAACGGCCGCCGCCTCGCCTCCGCCGCCCGCGGCGATGGGCTCGAGCTCGATCCTGAGGATGGCCGCGCACTGGCCGGGCGGCTTCGTCTCTTCGCCGGTGGCCTTGTCGCAATCGGCGACCTTGCCGTCGCTGCTGCCCACGTCCTTCGAGCTCGAAGTCGACCCGCCGCCGCCCGCGCCAAAGATCTCGACCGCGGCCGCGGCTTTCCCGGTCGTACCGGTCTTCATCGTGAAGGCGCCGACGAGGATCGCGCGGATGTAGTGCGTCGCGCCCTCGCAGGTCCCTTTCAGATCGTCTCGTTTGACGTCATTCCAGGTCGTGCGCCGTTTACCGACCATCGCGAGCGCGATGTCGAGCGTGGTGCCTTTCTCGAAGCCGCCGCCGATCTTCCCGACGATGCCGAGCCCACCGAGCGGCAAGCTCGCGCGAACTTCGTCGGCCGTCTCGAGACGGACGACGTCCTTCTTCACTTGCACGGGCAGGTAACCGTAGTCGCCGGCGAGCTTGCATCGCTTCAGCAGACGAAGGCCTTTGTCGTCCCACGCGACGATGGCGACTCCGTCGTGAATCGCCTCTTCGAGGTCCGCGCGCTCTTCGGACTTCCAATCGACGACGAGCGGCGAAGAAGCGCCCTCGACGGCCTTGATCGTCGAGCGCCCCATCGCGTCGCCCGCGGTGGGCTGGTTGGGCCGCACGGCATCGTGGGCGCCGCCGCCGCAGCTCGCGAGCCCTGTGGTGAGACCGACGGCAACGAGCGCGCGACGGCTCTTCGACCAAGATCCTTGCATGCTCGCGATGCTACGCGCGCGATTGCGCGACTTGCGCCACGAAGTGCAGCTCTTCGTGCGCTCGAAGTGCAGCGCGCTTCACGAAGCATCGACCCGGACCGCATAAATGCGGGGTTTTTGCGATTTGGTCGGTTGGCCCGACGTCTGCATTACCTAGAAATCACGAAGCCACCTCGTAACGCTCACCGAGGCTCTCGCGTTCTTGCAGGCGCGCGCGGGTCTCGGTGAGTACTTCGCTACGACTGAGGAGCCGCAACCAAGAGCGGTGCAGTGCTTCGGAAAGCTTGGAGGCGGTCGGACTTGCAGGCGCCCGATCGTGCCAAGGGGCCGCGACGAATTGGTTCGTCGCGGCCTTAAATCTTTTGTGGGTCAGCTTCTTTTGAGAGCGGCAAGCTCGCCGCGCTCGATCGCTGCCTTCGTGAGGTCCTCACCGCCAATCAGCTCGCCCTTCACGTAGACCTGAGGGAACGTCGGCCAGCCGCTCCACATCTTGATCGCGAGTCGCTTCTTCCATTCGGAGAAGTAGCTCCCGTACTCGAGGTAGTGGAAGGGGACGCCGGCTTCGTCGAGGGCCTTGCGCACGTTCTTCACGTGAGGGTTCTGGGACATGCCCACCACGACGACGTCGTGGGCTCGAATGGCGTCGTCGATCTCACGCAGCGTGTCGCCGAAGAAAGAGGTCATCTTCTCGAGGACAGGAGGGGCAACGCGGGAAGGGTCGTGGAGAGGTCGGGAGCCCATGATGTGCGCGAGAATACGCCCACAGCCCTGACGCGCGCCGCTGGATCGGGTGTTAACCCGAAGAGCCGTGATCGGCCCGGTCGCGCTACCGACCACCTCGTCGGGGCATCGAAGCGTTACGCGTGTTTCAGGCGTTTTTCGCGTTCCGCGAGGCGCCTTTCGGATCCTCTTTGATCCAGTTCTAGAAGGCGCGCGGCTTGCACTGGCTCCATGTAGCCATGTCTGCATCGCCCTTCGTCCGCACCGAGGTTCGCCCGGATCGCAGCTCCGACGCGCCGATCAGCGTCGACCTCGCGGGCGCGACGGGCAGCGCGAGCATCCCTCGCGGCTGGGCAAGCCGAATCCCCCATTCCTGGATTGGGATGACCGGATATCTGGTCGCGGGCGTGTTCCTCGGCCTCGTCCTCATCGTTGCCCTCAGCCTCACTCGCGGCGATGCGAGCACTGCGGCGGCCTCTGCGGGCGTCGTGACTGACAACGTCGTGCATCTGAGCTCGGCTCAGATCGGCGAGCCGTGTTGGCGGGGCACTTCGAAAGACGACGGTCCCGCGCGCGTCACCGTGTCGCTCGAGGTCGGTCTCGACGGCAAGGTCCGCAACGCGATCGCGGCCGGCGAGTCGGCGGCGATGCGGAGCTGCATCGAATCTCACGTGAAGAGCTGGGAGTTCCTGCCGCAAGCGACCTCTTCCCAGATGGTCCTGCCGTTCGAGATTGCCCAGCGTCAGTAGGGCGTTACTCGCCGTCGACGCTTCCCATCCTGGCCCGGCGCCGTTACGGTGCGCGCCATGGCAAATCCCATCGCAATGCTCGAGACCTCGCTCGGCAACATCAAGGTCGAGCTCTTCGTGGACCAGATGCCCATCACGGCGGGCAATTTCGTGAAGCTCGCGAAGAGCGGCTTCTACGACGGACTCCACTTCCACCGCGTCATCAACGGCTTCATGCTGCAGTTCGGCTGCCCGCACAGCAAGGATCCGACGAGCCCGCGCGCCGGCACGGGCGACAGCCCGAACGGCACCATCCAGGACGAGCACACCGCGCGGATCTCGAATCAGCCCGGCACGCTCTCGATGGCGAACACCGGCCGACCGAACAGCGGCTCGTGCCAGTTCTTCATCAACACGGTCGACAACGCGCGCCTCGATTGGTTCACGCCGGGCCAGTCGAAGCACCCTGTCTTCGGCAAGGTGATCGAAGGCATGGACGTCGTGAAGAAGATCGAGACGACGAAGACGGACTCGGGCGACCGCCCGGTCACGCCGGTCAAGATGAACAAGGTGACGGTGATGGAGGGGTGAGACCGGACGGAACCCCGGGTGAATCCCGGGGCCTCTAGAGAGAAGGCCATGTCGCTCGACTTGGCCTTTTCCCTTTAAGCCTGCCCTATCGGGCAGGCTTTGTTCTTCAGTCAGAAGTTCCACTCAGCGGGCAGCGGGGCGTCGCAGAGGGCGCAGACGAACCAATCCTCTTTGACGAGGTTTCGCTCGTTGCACATCGTGCAGCGACGAAAGACGATCTCCTGCGTGAAGCGCCCCGGATGGCGCACGTTCGCGCGATCGAGGGCGATCGCCAGCGCGGGCCATGATGTCGGCTCGGGGCAAAAGCCGGTCGACTGGTTCGAGGCCTCCTCGATCCGCACCTCACCCGGTAGGTCGCGCGCGACGAAGAGCTCTCCCGCCGTGAGCACTTCGGCTCCGCCCGCACACGCGACATGCTCCGAGCCTCGCAGGGCGACGCGCAGCTCGCCGTCACCCATCACCACGAACGTGAGTGGAACGAGCCCGCCCGCGATGGGCGAAGCGCCGGAGGTCTCGACAAACGCAGCGAGGTCCGCCGCAGAACGGATGGCCGCGCCCGGCGGCATGCCTTCGACGCGCTTCCTGATCTCGTGCGGTCCCACATAGCGGTAGAGCCGCGGCATTTCTTTTCCGTCCCCCATTGCCGAAGTGAATCTGGCAACGCATCGTTCGTCTGACCAATCTTCTGAGACGACCCCGAGCTTTTTCGGGGAAGTGACCCAATCGCAGAAATGCCACGGCTTCTGCACTCGGGTCGCTGTTCCGACGTCTTCTTCTCGCCGATTCGCCCAGCGTTTTCGCGCGAAAAACCGTCATGACCGGCGACCCTTGCCACGAGGCGTAGCTTCGTTCGACCCTGCTCGGACGACGCGCGCGAGGGACCGCCATGACCAACATGACCACCACCACCACCACGCTCTCCGAGGCGCAGAAGGGGCCGGCTGAGAAGCTGCTCGATCTGACGCTCAACTCGTCCGCGCACCTCTGGCACAACCGGCCGGGGCTCGACCTCGGCGGAACGTGGCACGCGAAGCGTGGCGCGAAGAAGGACATCGCTGCGCGCGGCGCGCCCGTGAAGCCCGGTCTCCACGTGCCCGCGGCGGAGCGCCTCTACGCGCGGCTCATCGACATCCACGGCCTCAACGCCGAGCTCATGGCTCGCTTCGCGAGCTACGTGCTCACGCAGACCGAGTGGCGCGATCTCAAGGTCGCGTGCGCCGCGCTCATGCTCGTGCAGCCCCACGCCGGTCAGCCGATCAAGGACGCCGACGGCAACGTCGCGTTCCACGACGACGACTACCGGTCCGTCGGCGAGGCGATGATCCTGTTCTACGAGAAGAAGTCGACGAAGATGCTCACGCCGAAGGCCGTGCTGCGTGTCGCCGAGCTCCTCGAGACTCCCGTCATCGCCGAGCTGAACAAGCTCGCCGGCTTCTCGGACGCCGGATCGAAGAAGGCTCCTCTCGGCCGCTGGAAGCGCGCCGCGACGCGCTGGCTCGCGATCCGCGAGAAGAACCTGCCCATGCTCCAGGGTCTCGTGAAGGCGGGATACAAGGAGACGATCAAGAACATCGCTCGGAAGGCCGGCTACAAGCCGGAGAGCCAGGCGTTCTTCGAGGTCCTCGGCTGGAAGCAGAAGCAGGCGGCCGGTGGCCATCGTGCGGTCGGCATGTCGAACCTCGTGCTCCAGAAGCGCGAGCGCTTCGACGGCGTGTCCGAGGCCGAGATCTGCGAGGCGATCGTCGAGCAGAAGCTCTCGTACAAGGACGTCGTCGGCCGGCTGCCGAAGGACGTGGGGCTCACGCCCGCCATCATGGTGGCGCTGCTCCCCTCGCTCTCGGACCGTGACCTCCGCATCCTCACGCCCACGCTCGAGGAGCTCGGTCTCATGACCGAGCCCGAGATCCGCAAGCGTTGGGAGAAGGCGATCGCGGAGTCGACCGACCAGCGCACGCTGCAGATCGCCAAGAACGTTCGCAGCAAGGATCTGAAGGACAAGCTCTCGGAGGCGTCCGACAACGCGGCCAAGAAGGCCGTGAAGGAGGCGACCGCCGAGCAGCCCGTCGATGTGATGTTCCTCATCGACAAGTCCGGATCCATGGAAGGCGCGATCGACAAGTCGAAGGAGGCACTGTCCCGGATCCTCGCGGGTTTCCCCGAGAACAAGGTGCATATTGCAAGCTTCGACACGAGCGGTACCGTCCTCAAGCCGAAGGCTCCCAACCGTGCGGCCGTGCAGCACATGCTCGCCGCGATCAAGGCGGGCGGCGGCACGATGCACGCGTCGGGTGTGCGTGTGCTCTACCAGACGGGTTTCCGCGTCCCCGCGGACTCCAAGCTGGTGGTCATCATCGTCGGCGACGAGGCCGGAGAGGACGGCGCGCAGCTCGCGCGTGCGTTCAACGAGTACGGCTACCACCCCGCGGCGATCGCGATGATGGTGAACGTCTCGGCCGGCCGCGGTCGCACCGTTCAGGACTGCGCGCGCACGCTGGGCATCCCGTTCAGCGAGGTGAACATCGACCAGTTCGAGGACCCGTACCAGGTTCCTCGCGTCCTCCGTGCACTGCTCGAGGCGCCCAAGCTGGGCGCGGCGCTCGGTGCGCAGATGGCGTGGCTCGAGCGCGTCCTCGCGACGCCCATTCTGCAGCTCCCCTCTTAGCCGAACGCCTCGAGGTCCATGTGGACTACACGAAGTTTCTCGGCAAGAAGGAGCACGTGGTGCTGGCTTACCTCGGCGGCCCGCATGTCTTCGGCAAAGACCGAAGGCTGCGGGTCGAAGGGGAGCGGCCGGCACCGGGCTTTCATCGCTTCGAGGTGAGCGGGCGCAATGCCCGCGCCCTCGAAGCGGTGGATTCGCCCGAGCTCGCCGATCTGCCGAAGGCGCGCGGTCATCTCGTCGCGGGGTGGCTCGTGCACGGAAGCAGCCTCGATCGTCTCTCGCTCGTGCCGGACGAAGAGCCGCCGCCGCTCGCGACCGCTCGCGCGCGGAGGTGGCACTCCGGTGACTACATCTTCGAGTCGCTCGACTTCGATACCGAGGTCGAAGAGGAGGCTCGCCTCCGACTCGAACAAAACGGCTCTCTACGCGATCTCAAGGGCGTGCCCGCAACGCTGCGGCAGGCCTATGGCATCGCGCTCGCGCTCGCGACAGCGGCGCGACAGCATCTCCCCCTCTCGGTTCGCGAGGTCGCTCCTCATGCGGCGAAGATCGCCGACGAGGGCGAGACCGCCGCCCGCGAGCTCACGGTGCGCATCGATCGCGAACGACGTGAAGCCGAAGAACGCGCACGCATCCGCGCGCTCGTCCAAGGTGCAGCGATCGCTCCCGCAGGAGGTCGTGGTCTCGGTCGCCTGAGTCGCGGCGGTGTCGCGCCGACGCCGCAGAACGCTGCGGAGCGCGCCGAAGCTGCGCTCGACGGCGCGCATGCGCGAATGCTCGCATCGCGACGCCTCTCTCAGCTCCAGATCGAAGTGACGTGGGAGTTCATGGGCGAACGCTTCATCAGCGTCATCGATGCGATGACGCTCCAGGTCTACGACTCCGGTGTGTGTCTCGCGGGCGAGGACGATCTCGTCACCCTCGAGAGCCTCCCCGGTGTCATTCGCGAGGCCATCGACACCGGTCGCCTCGTCATCACTCGAAGGTAGGAACATGACGAACAAGTCGCGTGAGGTCTGCATGCTCATCGGGGAGGACGACGTCGTCCTCTGGTCGGACGCGTCCGACAGCCCGGTCGCGCTGCCGGACTCGCGCGCGCGCTGGGAGGCGATCTGGTCGCGGCGGGATCGGATCGTCGAGATCACCCACTCGCACCCCATCGGCCCGCAGGCATTCTCGCGCGAGGACGAGACCACCATGGCCGCGCTGGTGACCGCGCTCGGCCGTCCGATAACGTTCTCGGTCGTCGCGCCGAACGGCATGGTGCGCACTACCCAAACGCCGAATGAAGATTACGTTGCCGCGAACGTCGAAGCGGAACCTTGGTGGGCGTCGCTCCTGCGCCTCGCCTCGAACTCGAATCCCCGGACTCCAAAGGAGGAGTGACATGGCTGTTCTCAACATCACCTACAACGGTCTCTCGGCCGACTACCCGCTCGACGTCGAGTACAACCTCACCGATCGCGACGTGCGTCGCATCGCCGTCGAGGTCGTGCGTTCGGGCGGCCTGCGTGGCCTCTCGATCGCGAACCTCGCCGAGCGGGCGTTCGACGACTACGTCGTCGACCGGTTCGACACGCCGCAGGGCGGCCGTCGGATCTACCTGCGTCCCAAGGTCCCGTTCGGCGCATGAAACGGATTGTCTTTGCCGGCGTCGGCGCGCTCGGATCGAACGCGGTCGTGCTGTGCCGCAACCTCGCGGTGCAGCTCGTCCTCGTCGATTTCGATCGCGTCGAGTCGAAGAACTGCCTCTCGCAGGCGTTCGTGAAGCCGTCCGTCGGCAAGAACAAGGCGGAGGCCTTGAAGCTCCAGCTGTCGAACTTCTGGGGCATCAAGGCCGAGTCCTTCGGCGTGCGCATCGGCGAGGACAACGTCGCGACGCTCTGCGGAACGGCGGATCTCGTCGTCGACGCGTTCGACAACGCGAAGAGCCGGCGCATCCTCTCGACCTGGGCGAAGAGCGCGCAGAAGCCCCTCGTCCATGCCGCGGTCTCCGCGGACGGCACGTTCGGTCTCGTCCGCTGGGACGAGCGCTTCACGCCGGACGAAGAGAGCACCGAAGGCGAAGCGACCTGCGAAGGCGGCGAGCACCTCCCGCTCATCGCCGTCGTCGCGTCGACGCTCGCGCGCGCGATTCAGGACTTCGTGAAGGACGGCTCGCAGAAGGACGCGATGGTGTCCCTCAGCGGCGTCGTCACGACGGCGTGAGCGAAGCTACTTCTTCGCGACTTCGGCTTCGATCGCGCTGATGACCGCGGGATCGTCCGGCGGCGTGCCGTTCTCGATGCGCTGGACGATCTTGCCCTTGCGATCGACGAGGTACTTCTCGAAGTTCCACTGCACGTCTCGCGCGTAACCGTCGGGCGGAGGGCCGCCCGGCTGCGAGTGCACCCACTGATAAACCGGCTGCTTCTTGTCGCCGTTGACGTCGCCGATGGAGAACATCGGAAACGTGATCTTGTATTCGCTCGTGCAGAACGCCGTGACGTCCTTCTCGTCCTGGAACTCCTGGCCGCCGAACTGCGGCGACGGGAAGCCGAGGATGTAGAAGCCCTGCGCGCGGTACTTGTCGTAGAGAGCCTGAAGCGGTGCGTATTGCGGCGTGTTCCCGCAGTGAGACGCGACGTTCACCAGCAGCATGACGCTTCCCTCGAAGCGACACAGCGGGATGTCGTCGCCGACAGTCAGCTTCTTCGCCGAGAGCGCATACAGCGAGCCCGGTGCGCCGGTGCACGGCTTCGCGTTCGGATCCGTCGTGGGATCGACGGGCTTCGCGACGACCGGGTCGTCGACGGGCGCCGTCGGCTTCGGCTTCGTTGGGGTGCCCCCGCCTCCCGATGGCTGTCCTGTACCATCGGCGGTGGGCTGCGTGCTCGACACGCTGCAGCCAGCGACGAGAAGGCCAACTGCAAGAATCCGGGAAACCGAAAGAGTGCCCATCAGACCTCAGTGTGACATGGGGAAGCTCGAGGTCTACGCAGTCCCGCACCGCCCGGTTCCATTGACGGCTCCATCCCACCCCCATGACCTCACATTTGCCGGTTAATTCACTATCCCGTCCAGGATGGAGTCAAGAGTCGGAGCGCGCCCTTGACCCAGTGATCAAAGCTCGGCACCCTACCCCTCATGGCGAGTGATCCGCCCTTCCGCGCTCGACCGAGTGTGCGCAGTGGCGCGCACGAGGACGAGGGGGAGTCCACGCGCATCACGAACCTCGCCAGCCTGGAGAGCGAGCTCCGGGCGAGGCGTCAGCAGGTCCACGCCTACCTCGTGGTCCTGGCCGGGTCGAACCTCGGCGAGATGCACAAGATCGAGGGGCCCGAGAGCGTGGTCGGCCGCGCGATGAGCGCCCAGCTCCGCCTCAACGACGATGGAATTTCACGGCGTCACTGCCGGGTCCTGTCGATCGGTGGTCGCGTGATCATCGAGGACCTCGGGAGCGCGAACGGCACGCTCGTGAACGGCGAGATGATTCAGCACCAGGAGCTGAAAGAAGGCGACAAGATCCGCCTCGGCGCCAACACGATGCTGAAATTCACGTACCAGGACAAACTGGACGAGACCTTCCAGCAGCAGATGTACGACGCGGCTCTCCGCGACGGTCTGACCAAGTGTTACAACAAAAAATTCTTCATCGACCGCTTCGAGACCGAGTTCGCCTACGCGAAGCGGCACAAGACGATGCTCTCGCTCGTCATGTTCGACGTCGACCACTTCAAGAAGGTCAACGACAACTACGGCCACCTCGCGGGTGACGCGGTCCTCGTGCATCTTGCACGCATCACGCAGTCGATGATCCGCACCGAGGACGTGGCGGCGCGCTACGGCGGTGAAGAGTTCGCCATCATCTGCCGCGGCATCCCGCTCCTCAACGCGGGCGTCGTCGGCGAGCGTCTTCGCGCGGCCGTCGAGTCGGCGAACTTCGACTTCCAGGGAAAGCGCCTCCCGGTGACCGTCAGCGTGGGCGTGGCCGCGCTACCAGAGTCGGCCGCCGCCAACCCCGCCGAGCTCGTCGGCGACGCCGACGAAGCCCTCTACGAAGCGAAAAAGAGCGGCCGAAACCGCGTCTGCCTCAAAGGCCTCTGAGTCGTCGAAGCCTCTCGGCGCCTCACTTGCACCAGTACTGTCGGAGCGATTTGACGTTCGTCTCGATGAGGTCGTCACGGACCTTTTGGTGAGCGAGCGACGCGCGCTGCAGTTTTTCGCCTTCGTCGCAGCGCGACGAGAGCATCAGGCAGATGGCGCGCTGCTGCGCCATCGGCGAGCTCGCGCTCGTCGATCGGCGCGAGGGGTCCGGGGTTGACTTGTCGTAGGTGTCGAGGTCCGCGAGGCAGCTGCCGTCCCTTTTGATCATCTTTGCGCCTGCCGATGCGTACGCGGCCGACGCGGCTTCCGCCTTCGCCGCGGGATCGGCATTCGTTCCCGTGATCGGCGGGTCGTAGTCCTTGCAGTGCGCAACCGTCGCCTTGAACGACTTGGGGGTCGTACCGAACGGCGATTTCGAGAACATCGCCCACGACGCGGGGCAGTCGCCTGCGCGTGCAAGGCACTGCGACGCCGCGAGCTCGTGCTGTGCTCGTTTCGCGTAGCTCACCACCATGTCGTCAGGACCGTTCGGCTCGACCTGCGCTGCGAGCTTCTTCACGCGCTCGTACGCCTGGTGGCAGTACGCGACGTCCTTCTTCGTCTGCGATGCTGCTTGCAGTGCACTGTGTGCCTGGAGCAGCTGGTCGCGAGGAGGGAGATTGGTGCCCTGGCAGTACATCCCGGCCAGAGCGTCGACCTGGGCATCCAGCGCCTCCGGGCCGAGGTGATCGCCGACGCTCTTCTCCAAATACTTCCGGATCGCGGTGCGACCCGCGGCGCATTGGCCGGACATCATCAGGCACTGGCCGCGCATCATCGACCAGTACGAGCCGGGGCTCGTGGAGACGACGAACGGCCGCGGATCGAGCTTGTCCGCGGCGTCGAGCTCGGCGAGGCATCCCTTGCCGTCGCGCGCGACGCTCTTGGCACGCGCAGCGTCGGCGTGGGCCTGCGCCTTCTCGTTGCGCTTCATCTTTGCGTCGACCTTGCCCGCGAGGTTCAGCGCATCGGGGGTCTCCGGAGCGACGGCGGCCTTCGCGTCGGGATTGCTCCCGGAGTCGATCTCGCGAAGCGTCAGGCGAATGGGCGACTTGCAGGTCTGGATCTCTTTCGCGCTCTCGCCGCGGCAAGACTCGAGGAGACCCGCGCGCTTCTCGGCAGCGCTCGCTTGTTTCGAGCCTCCGCCCGCACCGACGCCCCACACAGTGGCGTTCGCATCGACCTTGATGTTCTTCGTGCTTCCGAGCGCAAACGCGCCGAGGTTGTAGGCGTAGACGAAGTGCGTCGCTCCTTTGCAGCCGGCGATGCTGTCGACGTCTGCGCGATAAACGGCAGGACGCGTTGCGGTTCGCACACCGCTCACGAAGTACTCCATGTGGAACGCCTCGCCCGCAGAGACACGACCGCCGAGCGTGGCGGCGCCGAGGGGCAGCTTCGCGTAGAGCTCACCTTCGTTCGAGATGTCCATCTTCTCGACGGAGCCGCTGGTCCAGTCGACGGTCTTGTACGAGCCGAGCGTGCCCTTGAGCGAGTCGTTGCGGCACGAGTCGATGACGCGAAGCTCGCAGCCTTCGTAGCGAACGAAGACCACGTCGTTGCTGGTGATGGCTTCGAACTGCGAGAGATCGGTCGCATCCCACTCGACGATGAACGGGCGGTCCTGATTCTTCGGGTCGCACTTGTTCTTGCCCGCGACGGTTTTGTCCATCAACGAGCTCTGACCCGAGACCCGCTCGGGGCCGGCGGTCGGCACGGAGGGCATCGAGCCACCACACGCAACCACGGTAGAACAGACAAAACTGAGTAGCGTGCGAGCTCTGAAGCTTCGGTCCATCGGCGCATCCCATGTTCGGCTCGCAGAAAACCATCCGCGACCGGCAGGGATGCGTGACCTGGAAAGCTTCCGAAATCCAGATCGGAAAAACCTACTTCGTGCTCAGGGCTTCGGCGGCGGGCGCTTCGACATCGGCGCCGCGTCGGCGGGGCGCTTGATGGTCGGCTTGCGCGTCGTGGTGACGGCGCTCGGCCACGTGATATCGGGCGGCGGGAACGCAGGCTTCGCGAGAAGGTAGCCCTGGCCGAAGTGAGCGCCGGCCTCTTGAACGGCCTCGAGCTCCTCGGGTGTCTCGATGCCTTCCGCGACGACGAGCGCGTCGAGATCGCGGCAGAGCACGACGATCGCGGAGACGAGCTTGAACATCCGCGTGTCCTTCACGAGACCCATGATGAGGTCGCGATCGAGCTTCACGACCTTCGGATGCAGATCGGCGATGTACTTCAGGTTCGAGTAACCGGCGCCGAGATCGTCGACCACGAGATACACGCCGCGGCCACGCACCTCTTTGAGCACGCTCTGGCAGAGACGGAAGTGCGAGAGCGGCACGCCTTCGGTGATCTCGAGGTAGACGTCCTCGCTGTGCTGGAAAATAGGGTCATCCGGCTGCACGACGAACTTCTCGTTCAGCTCGGCAGGATGGATGTTCAGGAAGAGCGGATGCGTCGGGCACCCTTCGACGGCCATCTCGCGAATGATTCGACCGAGCTCGCCGGTGCACGAGTGCTGGACCGCTGCGGCGAAGAGACTCATCGGACTGTCGAAGTCTTCGCGCTTCGCGCGGACCAGCGCCTCGTACGCGAAGATCTTCCGCGTCCGGAGATCGACGAGCGGCTGGTACACGACCTTGAGATCCTTCGCGTCGAGGACGCGACGAATCAGCACGGTGGTGCGACGTGACTCAGCTGCGACGGCCTTCGACAAGCTCGCTCATGATAGGGAGACGCGACGCGGATGTCAGCGCGGAATCAACGCCCGAACGGGTGACACGGTTTGCCGCGACCGCGTCATGACGCACCGAGCGTCGCCGCGAGCTGACCCCGGCGGAAGACCCACATCTCTCCTGGCCGGCCCATCGTCCACGTTTCGTCGCGCGTGAGGGGTGCAGTGGCGATGATCGCGACGCGATCGCGCGGTGTTGTGACTTCCGAGAAATCGACCGTCAGGTCATCGTCGGCGAGCGTTGCAGTTTTGAAAGGCGCGCGCCGGACGATGTAACAGAGCTTCGTCGCGCAACGCGCGAACATCTGTTCGCCGTCGCCCATCAAGAAGTTGAACGTGCCGTTCTTTCCGAGCTCCTTCCCGACGCGCGCGACCGCGGCGTAGTACTTCGTACGATCTTGCGGGTAACCGCTAGGGAACGCCCGATCGAGGCGATTCAGGAGAATGCAGAAGGCGTATTCGCTGTCCGTCGTGCCGATTGGGTGAAAGCGCCCGACCAGCTTGTGGCGTTTCACGCCTCGCACCGTCCCGTTGTGCGCAAACGTGAAGTGACGACCCCAGAGCTCGCGAACGAACGGGTGCGTGTTTGCCAACGACACCGGCCCGCGCGTGCGTTTTCGCACGTGTGCGATCGCGAGAAGCGTCTTGATCGGATGACTGCGGATGTAGGCGGCGAGCTTCGATTCCGCCGCTGCGGCAGGCTCGAGGAACGTGCGAACCGCACGTCCTTCGTAGAGCGCGAGGCCCCAGCCATCCGCGTGCGGACCTCGCACGCCACCGCGTAGCGCAAGCCCCGAGAACGAGAACACGATGTCCGTCGGTACGTTGCACTCCATCCCGAGGAGCTCACACATGGCCGACGGACCTCATGTACCCGACCGAATTTACACGATTCGCGACCGTGCACGCCAAAGCTCCCGGCACGTGTCATGCTTTCACAGCGGATGATGCCCTTTCCCCGCAGAGCCGCCGTCACGATCGGCGCGGTCGCCATCGCGATCGCCACGACGTCATCGGTACGCGCCGGCGGGGATGTCTCGCCCGAGAGCCGCCTCACTGTGCGTATCGCCGCACCCCCGGCTGTCGCGTTCGATTCGACGGCGCTCGGACGCGCAACGCATCCGTTTCGCCTCGTGCTGACGAATCCGGGCACCCGACGCATCGAGCTCGAGCCGCTCGCGTTTCGGTTGCATCCCATGCGCGACGGTGTGGCGTTTTCCTGCGACGAACCGCAAGCACGCGACGATCGCTGGCCGTCGACGCTCGAGGCCGGCGCATCGTTCGCGATCTCGCGCGAGGTCGCGTGCGACACGCCGCTCCCGGGGCGCTACGACGTCGAGGTGCGTGGTCGTCCGCGCGGCGGCCCCAATTCGGCAGAGCGCACGTATGGCTCGTTCTCGATGCAGATCGATCCCGGAGCCAATCCTCCGGTGCGCATGCCTTGGGAGACCTCTCTCCATGCGGCAGCGGCCGGCACGACCGAGATGCGCCCGTCGCGGGACCCGAAGGCAGCACGCATCGTGGTCGGATTGATCAACGCTACACGTGCGCCGGTCACCCTTGTGCCGCTGCGTGCGTCGCTGCGCGTGACACGTCGCGACTCGACGGTGCCGCCGTGCGTGGACCACGTCGTCGACCTCGCGTTCACCGGCTCGTTGGCACCCGGCCGCGTGCAGACACTCGCGACGCCGCTCGGCTGCGAGCTCTCCGTGGACGCGGTCTACGACGTCGACGTCTCCGTCACGAACGGAGCCGGAGCGAAGGTCAAGCTGGCGACGCATGCGATTCGCGTCGGCGTCCTACCGCCGCCGCCACCGCGCCCCGAGGATGTGCAGCAGGGCAAGGTCATCGGAGGGATGTGAGCCAGGTGCCGAGGTCGCGCATCACCTGAGGCGGGATGCCGTGACCGCCGTCGAACGGCACGAACGTCACGCGCATGCCCGCGTCGTCGAGCACGTGATGAAGGCGCTCGGCGATCACGTACGGCAGGATCGGATCCTCGGTGCCGTGGCTCTGGAATACCGGTAGCTCCTTGCGCGCTCCCATCAGCGGGACCCACTCGCCTGCCGCGAGCAACGTTCCCGAGAGAACGGCGAGACCCGCGAGCGGACGCTTCGTGCGGAGCGCGACGTCGAGCGCGAGCATCGAGCCTTGCGAGAAGCCACCAAGAACCAAGCGATCGCCCGAGACGTTCGCGTCCTTCTCGATGGCATCGAGCATCGCGACGATGTTCTCGCGCGCCGCTTTCATTCCGTCGGGTACGTCCTTCGTCAGCTCCTCGAGCGCAGCCGGAGATGCGCTCATCAACGCGCGCTGGAAGCGACCGACATCGATCTCCCACCACGCCCTCGCATCCCCCATGAGGCTGATGAGAGCGGGGTCGCCGAACATCGACGGTGCCTCTGGAAAAATGAACGTCGTCCCACGGGGTGCTTCAATCGCGCCCTCGAGACCGACGAGATCGTCCCCAGGCGCACCGTAGCCGTGCATGAGGACCACCGTGAGCGGGGACGCGGCTGCGTTTTTCGCCGTGGTTCCGGTGGTCTTGACGATCTTTCGCGCGCGCACGGGTCCGAAGGTCACGACGTCCATCGGCTGCATCCTACATGCGCTCACGGACATCGCTGGCGCGGTGGTGGATCCCGTGTCCATCTAACCGAAATCCCTCAACCTTTGGTTGCTGGGGCCACGCGGTCACCGTAGACTTTCTATGTCATGTCCTCTGTCAAACCCGGCGATGTTCTCGCGGGCAAGTACCGCGTCGAGCGCGTGCTTGGGAGCGGAGGCATGGGGTACGTCGTTGCTGCGCGTCACCTGCAGCTCGATCAGCTCGTCGCGATGAAGTTCCTTCGTCGCAACAACAATTCGCTCGACGAGACAGAGGCGACGGGTCGCTTCCTCCGCGAGGCGAAGGCCGTCGTCCGGCTCAAGGACGAGCACGTCGCGAAGGTGTTCGACGTCGGCACGCTCGAGACCGGCGAGCCGTACATCGTCATGGAGTACCTCGACGGTTGCGATCTCTCCGCGCTGGCAAAACAGCGCGGCGCGATCCCCGTGGCCGAGGGCGTCGAGTACATCATGCAGGCGTGCGAAGCGCTTGCTGAGGCCCACAGCATCGGCATCGTCCATCGCGACGTGAAGCTCGCGAACCTCTTCATCACGCGAGGTCACGCCGGCTCACCGCTCGTGAAGGTCCTCGACTTCGGCATCTCGAAGGTGAATCCGTTCGGCGGTACCGAAGCGGATCAGGAGATGACGAAGACCGCGTCGATGCTCGGCAGCCCGCGATTCATGTCGCCGGAGCAGATGCGCGATCCTCGCAACGTCGATGCGCGCAGTGACATCTGGTCGCTCGGCGTCGTTCTGTATCGCCTCATCGCAGGCAGGCCGCCGTTCGAAGCAGACACGCTCGGCCGGCTCCTCTCGATGGTCATGCACGAGAATCCGGATCCGCTCCTCGCGATCCGCAACGATCTTCCGCTGGGCTTCTCCGAGGCCGTCCAGCGCTGCCTCGAGAAGGACGCGAACGCCCGCTACTCGAACATCGCCGAGCTCGCGTATGCGCTCGTTCCGTTCGCCGTCGACCCCGTGCGTGCACGCGGCGTCGCGGACCGCATCGCGGCCACGCTCAGCGTCGCGCAGATGCCGCACAGCATCGAGATCTCCGTTCGGATGAGCATGCCGAGCGGCATCAACGTCGTCCCGTCGCCGTCGAGCCCTCCGGGCGCGAGCGACACCGGCACTGCAGCGCCGTGGGCCGGCACGCAGGGCGGCGGACGTCGCGAATCCACGCGCGCAGGTCTCGTGTGGGGCGCCGTCGTCCTCGCAGGAGTGCTCGTCGCCGGCGGTCTCTTCGCGAAGGTTCGCTCCGATCGTGCCGAGGCCGTGGCATCCGCGAATGCCGCCGCGGCGGCTCAGCAGCAGGCTGCCCCGGGCGGGGTCGGTGGCGTCGGCGAGCCCGAACCGCCTCCGATCGCAACGGCTCCTCCCGTCGGCGTAGCGGCGCAAGTGGCGGTCGCATCGGCGACGCCGGCCACGGATCCGGTCGCCCCGGCTCGCCCTCCGGTAACCCCGGACCAGCCACGCAGACCTCCGCCTCCGCCACCACCGCCGCGTCGGCCGCAACCGCAGCCGCACGGCCCTGCGGCAGCACCCGCCGCTCCCGCGGCGCCCGCTGCACCGCGCGGCGGCGGTATCCCAGCGACTCGTGACTAGTAGCTGACTCGCGCGCGACTTAATCCAAACACGTCTATCCTTGGGGAGTGGTGCAGTTGCGAGCTCGATGCATCGCTTTCGTTCTCGCCGTCGGTCTGACCGGCGTCGCGGTGGACGCGCACGCCGGCGATCCGAGCGAGGGCAGTGCAGCGGCCGCGGAGTCGCTGTTCCAAGAAGCGCGCAAGCTGATGGACGCGAAGCGCTTCAGCGAGGCATGCCCGAAGCTCGTCGACAGCCACAGGCTCGCCCCCGCCGTCGGCACCCTCCTGAACCTGGCAGACTGCTACGAGCGCGCAGGACAGCTCGCTAGCGCGTGGGCGCGCTTCCACGAGGCGATCGCGCTCGCCCAGCGGCTCGGCCGTCCCGACCGCGAGAAGACGGCGAAGGAGCGCGCCGACAAGCTCGAACCGCGCCTCATCAAGCTGACCATCAGCGCGCAGGAGCGAAACGTCGAGGTGACTCTCGACGGCAACCCGTCGGTGCTCGGGACTGCGCTCCCCGTCGATCCCGGCAAGCACACGATCGAAGCGAAGGCGAAGGGCAAGAAGCCGTTCACCACGACCATCGACGTGGCCGAACGCACGAAGGCGCCGAGCGTAGAGATCCCCGCGCTCGAGGCCGATCCGGAGGCCGACAAGACGCCTGTCGTCACGCCGCCGCCTCCCGAGACGACGAAGGACGGATCGACGCAGCGTTACATCGGCATCGGCGTCGCAGGCGGAGGCCTGATCGGCGTCGTCATCGGCACCATCTTCGGCTTGAAGACGAGCTCGAAGTGGTCGGAAGCGAAGACGCACTGCAACGGCATCGACTGCGATCGCACCGGCGTGACGCTCGCCGCCGAAGCAAAGAACGCCGGTACCGCGTCGACCATCTTCTTCATCGCAGGCGGCGTGCTGCTCGCAGGAGGCGCCACGCTCTTCTTCACGGCTCCGCCGAGCGGCCCTCCGAAGAAAGGTGACGGCGGCGGCACGACGAAAGGAGCGCAGCTGCGCCCGACGGACGTGCGCGTCGGCGTCGGCGTCGGCTCGCTGCTCGTGCAGGGGAGCTTCTGATGCGAGCGCTGCGCGGCTTCAGGCTCGCGCTCGTGCTCTCTCTGATGTCGGTCGTGACCATCGGCGCAATGGCGGCGTGCAACGGGATCATCGGAGTGGAGGACGTCCGGCTGAAGCGAGAGGCCGGAGCCGACACGTTCGAAGAAGAGGAGCCCGAGATCGAGGCCGACATCCCCGACAGTCCGCCGATCCAGCCGCAGGAGAACATCCTCGAAGTCGCGCTCGGTCAGCAGCACACCTGCGCGCGCAAGATGGACTTCAGCGTGAAATGCTGGGGCGACGACACGAGCGGTCAGACCGGAACAGGCGGCATGTCCGACGGAGGGATCGTGTCGACGCCGCAAGCGGTCAACGTGAACGACGCGATCCGCATCGCCGCAGGGCAGACGCATACGTGCATCGTGCACAAGACCGGAACCGTCTCGTGCTGGGGCGAGAATCAAGACGGGCAGCTCGGCAACGGCGAGTCGCTCAACCGCAAGCCGTTGCCTGTCGACGTGAAGGGCATCAACGATGCGACGGCCATCGCGTGCGGCTCGAATTTCTCGTGCGCGTTGCAGAGAAGCGGCGGCGTCTCGTGTTGGGGTAACGGCCTCGGCGGACAGCTCGGTACCGGAACCCCGAGGCTCCAGCCCATTGCCGCTCCGGTCTCGGGCCTGATCGATGCGGTCTCGATCTCCGCAGGCGAATCGCATGCGTGCGCCGTGAGGGTCCGCGGCGGTGTGGTCTGCTGGGGCGACAACGTCAACGGGCAGCTCGGCACCGGCGACAAGATGAACCGGAACGTACCCACAGCCGTTCCAACGCTCGATGGCGTCGCGGTCGTCGCCGCGGGATCGCGATCGACGTGTGCGCTGAAGAAGGCCGGCGGCGTGCTCTGCTGGGGAGCCAACGAGATCGGCCAGCTCGGCAGCGGCGCGCCGAACGTCGCGCCGAATCCGTCGCCCACAGTCGTGAGCGGCGTCGACGCGATCAAGATCTGGGCAGGCAAAGACCACGCGTGCGCCGTGAAGAAGGGCGGCTCGGTCGTGTGTTGGGGCGCAGGCTTCCTCGGACAGATCGGTGACGGGCAACCGCGCGCCGACTCGACGACGCCGACGGCAGTGCCCTCTCCTGTGTCAGGCGTCACCAGCGCGATCGGGGTGGGGACGGGCGGCAACCATTCGTGTGCGCCGACGAACACCGGCCTCATCCTTTGTTGGGGAGACAACACGCACGGAGAGATCGGCAAAGGCACGACGGGCGGGCAGCTCAACTCGCCCGAGAGCGTGCTCACCTATCCCTAGGCGGGGTGGGTCAATGTCGTACTCCGCCTGGATCATCGATGATCCGTTGCGGAGCCTCCAAGTCACTGGAATTGCTGCGCTCGATCCGCGGCACGACTTGCGCACAATGTGGGCATGGCTCGTGGTCTATTGCGTTCAGGCGGTGCGGTCGTGGCGGTCCTCGCCCTGTCGGCTTGCTTCGCCCAGCAGGGCGCTGCGCCTCCCGATGCCGCCGGCAGCGACGACGAGCTGAAGTTCCGCGTGAGCGCCGTCGACAAGACGCTGCCTGACGTCGATTCGATTGGTTACGAGATCGACCTGAAGGTGAACGACGAGCACGGTCACGAGAGCTACGTCGCCGACGTGAAGGGCTCGTATGTCGCGACGCGCGATCTCTCGGAGCTCACGCTCGACTTCGAGGGCAACACCATCGACAGCGTGCAGATCGGCGGACGCAACGCGACCTACCGACGCGAAGGCGCGAAGCTGATCATCAAGCTCCCGCAAGCCGCCGCGAACGGCGCAACGCTCACGTCACGCATTCGCTATCACGGCAACGTCGTGCAGGCGGACGGCGCGAACCCGAACGACTTTGCGGCGTTCGGCGGGATCAACGTGCGCCAGAAGAACGCAGAGAACAAACGCATCTACTCGAGCCTCAACTGGCCGAGCAAGGCGCGTCGCTGGCTTCCGCTCCGCGATCATCCGAGCGACGGCGCAATGGTCGCTTGGAATGTCACGTTCCCGAAGTCGTTCACCGTCCTGGCGAACGGCAAGCAAGTCGCGCGCGGCGAGAACTCCGACGGCACGAGCACGTGGCGCTACGAGGCGCTGACGCCGATGCCTCCTTACGACTTCCACGTCTCCGCGTACGAGAACTGGAAGGTCGACGACAGCCACTCGGCGTCCGGCGTCCCGATCGCGACGTACACGTATGCGAAGAACGAGCGCGCGCAGCACGGCGTTTACAGCGATCTGCCGAAGACCCTCGATTTCTACGAGACGACGTTCGGCAAGTACCGCTGGGGCACCGCGAGCTTCATCGAGGAGCCGATCTTCGGCGGCGGGATGGAGCATGCGTCGGTCGTCAGCATGGACGAGACGCTCTTCCCGGATCCCGTCGAGGCCCGCAAGACCGCGTTCCACGAGCTCGCGCACCACTGGAGCGGCAACCTCGTGCGCATTCGCACGTGGAACGATTTCTGGTTGAGCGAAGGTTTCACGGAGTACCTCACGGCGCGCTTCCTCTCGGCGAACGACGGTCCCGCGGCGAAGAAAGAGGTCTGGCGCGGCTACATGACCGAGACGCTCGGCGGCGATCGCACCAATCCGCATCCTGTGCGGCCCGCAGATCCCGAGGTCGACGTCCTCAAGATCTTCGACGCCATCTCGTACCAGAAGGGCGCGCTCGTCCTGCATGCGCTCGAGCGCGTCGTCGGCGAGGAGGAGCTCACGAAGTTCCTGCGCGGCTGGTTCGACAAGCACGCCTTCACCGCCGTCACGACGACGGAGCTCCAGAAGGAGCTCTCCGAAGCCACACACAAGGACCTCTCGAAGTTCTTCGAGGGATTCGTGTTCGGCGGCTATCACCCCGAGGTGCGCGTCACGTTCACCACGGCCGCGAGCGGCGACACCGAGATCAAGGTGGAGCAGCTCCAGACGAAGGGCCCCGCAAACGGCTTCGTCTTCCCCCTCGACGTCGATCTCGTGGACGACGCGGGCCATACCGAGCGCGTTGCCATCGACGTGACCGGCAAGACCACCACGAAGCACGTTCACGCTGCGCATCCGCCGGTCTCGATCGTGGTCGACGCCGACGAGCTGATGCTGGGCACCGTCGCGTGCGGTCAATCGTCGCCAAATGCCACGTGCAAAGACGGCTTCCGCTGCCAGGGCGGCACGGTTTCGGTGTGCGTCCCCAAGTGATTTAGGCGCATAATCGTTCGCTCCGATGAGCGACGAGAAGGAGAGCGGGACAGGACACATCATCCAGTCGCTGCTCGTGAACGTGGCGATCGCAGCCGTGAAGGCGGTCGCGGCGTACTTCACGAAGTCCGGGTCGATGCTCGCCGAGGCGCTCCACTCGTTCAGCGACTGCGGGAATCAGATCCTGCTGCTCGTCGGCGTCCGCCAGTCCAAGAAGCCCCCCGACGAGAAGCACCCGTTCGGGTACGGCCGCGCGATCTACTTCTGGTCGTTCATGGTCGCGATGATGCTGTTCCTCGGCGGAGGTGTCTTCTCGATCTACGAAGGCATCCACAAGATCCGCGACCCCGAGCCGGTCGAGCGCGTGTGGCTCGGCGTGGGCATTCTCTTCATCTCGCTGCTGCTCGAAGGCACCGCGTGCCTGTCCAACATCAAGGAGCTCAACAAGCGTCGCGGCAAGAAGCCGTTCATGCAGTACTTGAAGGACACGACGGACTCGGACCTCGTCGTGGTGTTCGGCGAGAACTCCGCCGCGGTGCTCGGACTCACGTTCGCCATCGCGGCGCTCGCCCTTGCAGCGATCACGAACGACGGTCGATGGGACGGCATCGGCAGCGCGGCGATCGGGGTCGTCCTCGTCGGCGTGGCGATCTTCCTCGCGACCGAAGTGAGCTCGCTCCTCCTCGGCGAGGCCGCCGATCCCGAGATCGACGGCATTGCCCGCGAGCTCGCGAAAGAGTTCAAGGAGATGGAGGCCGTCCTCAACGTGCTGACGATGCAGCAAGGACCCGGCGAGGTCCTCGTTCACATCAAGATCGCATTCGAGGCGTCCCTCACCGTCGAAGAGGCCTGTCGCGCCATCAACGTGTTCGAAGAGCGCCTCAGGGAGAGACGGCCGGAGGTGAAATGGGTGTTCGTTGAACCGGACATCCCGAAGACACCTTCTCAGCTGGCACTGCCGAAACCGAAGCGGGAGCCGCGCGTCGACGCGTGACCATGATCCCGTGCTTCGGCCGGAGCGTGATGCACGGATCGACGACGACGGGGTGACTCGACACGAGGTCGAGGCGTTGCTCGCGAACGATCATCGCGAGCATGATCTGCGCCTCCATCATGGCGAAGTGATTGCCGACGCACGTGCGCGCGCCGCCGCCGAACGGCAAGTACGCGTAGCGCGCACGATTCGCCGATCGCTCCGGCCGGAAACGCTCCGGATCGAATCCCTCGGGGTTCTCCCAATGATCGGGATGCCGATGGAGGACGTACGGGCTGAGTCCGATGATGGCGCCCGGCTCGATGGGATAGCCGCCGAGCGTGTCCGCCTGCACGGCTTGGCGTTCGAAGACCCACGCCGGCGGATAGAGGCGCAGCGCCTCTTCGAGGACCATCTTCGTGTACTCGAGTGACCTCACGTCCTCGAGCGCGGCATCGCGATCGCCGAGCACGCGCCGCGCCTCTTCGCGCACGCGCCGCTCCACGTCGGGATGCTTCGACAGCAAGTAGAACGTCCATGACAACAGGTTTGCCGTGGTCTCGTGGCCCGCGAGGATCATCGTGATGATCTCGTCGCGCAGCTGCTGATCATCCATGCCGGTGCGCGCGACTCCCGGAGCGCTCTGTGCGTCCGGCTCCTCGGTCGCGGCCATGAGCATGCCGAGGAGGTCATCGCCGAACTCGCCGGTCTTCGCGGCATTGTCGCGCCGCTCCGCGATGATGCGGAAGACGACGTCGTCGAGCGTCTTCTTCGCCTTGCGAAAGCGCAGGTTCGCAGGCGTCGGGATGGACGGCGGGATGCGGATCATCGCCTCCGCGTGATCGTTGGCCCAATGCATCGCGACGTTCAGCGCCTCGCCAACGTCACGCGCCTCGCCGTCGACGTCGGCGGAGAAGAGCGTCAGTCCGACGATCCGGAACGTGACCCGCATCATCTCGGCGTGGATGCAGAACGACTTGTCGGTGCCCTCGCCGTTCCAACGCGTGAGCATGTCGCGCGTCGCCATGGACATCTGGTTCGCGAAGGCGGCGAGCTTGTCGCGATGGAACGCGGGCTGCGCGAGCTTGCGCTGCCTCCGCCAGTGATCGCCTTCGCTCGTGAGGAGGCCCTCGCCGAGGACGATCTTCAAGCCCAGATAGTTGCGGCTCTTCGTGTACGCCTTCGGGTTGTCGACGAGGACGTGCTTCACCACGTTCGGATCGTTCACCAAGTAGTACTGGAACGGCCCGAAGCGGAACCGCACGACGTCTCCGTATTTGTCGTGCGACTCCAGGAAGAGCGAGAGCGGATCGCGCCACGCGTCGAACACGCTGCCGAACCAAGGGAGGCCGCGAGGGCCAGGTGCGCGATCGATGCTTGCGTGGGTCATGTGCCTCTCCGTTCCGTGTCCCTGGCCAACCCCGACCGAACATGAGACATTCCTCACGTTCCGGTTTGCATAATCTGAGGCAACCCTCAGGTTTGTCAACCCACGAATTTCGGCCGTCCGATATGCTCTTTCTTTCCGCATGAAGTCGCGCGCGCCGAACGTGGAGCCCGAGGTCGCGCGTCGCGTTCCCACCCAGGAGCGCGCGAAGAAGCGCGTCGAGCGCATCATCGACGCTGCGTCGTACGTCTTCGCCGAGCAGGGCTACGACGCCGCGACGATGGAGGAGATCGCCGCGCGCGCGGAGACGTCGATCGGCTCCATCTACCAATTTTTCCCGAACAAGCTGTCGGTGTTCAACGCGCTCGCGCGGCACTACCACGACAAGCTGCGCGTCTTCTTCGACATGCTTCTCGGCGGCCCGTTGCTCGAGCAGCCGTGGAGCGAGATCCTCGACCAAGGCATCGACGCCCTCACGCTCTTCCACGAACGGGAGGCCGGGTTCCGCGCGGTATGGGTAGGACTTCACCTCACCGACGAGGTCGTCACCGAGGGCGAAGCGATCAATCGCGAGTTCGCGAAGCGCATCGAGCTGGTGCTCGCCGCGAAGCTCCACGGACTGCCCACAAAAATGCGGCCGGTCGTCGCGACGATGATGGTCGAGATCCTGACCGCGATGCTCATCGTGTCGGCGCGCCGTCCGGCGGAGGCCAAGGCCCTCATGACCGAGACCAAAGCCCTGCTCAAGAGGTATCTCGCCCCCTATGAGCTCCCGGAGAGCGGCGGGGCCGGGGGACGCCGCAAGGGGAGCGATCGCGGACGGGCTGCGATACGATCCGGTCGATGAAGACGGTCCGGCCGAAGCCGCTCGGAGCTCCGACGGCAAACCTCCGCCTCACACCGGAGGAGGACTTTGTCCTCGCACGCATCGACGGCCAGCTCTCGGTGCGGGACCTCGTTGCGCTGACGGGTATCGACGAGCCGCGCGTCGAACAGATCGTCTCCAAGCTCGCAGCGACCGGCGCGGTGATGCTCGAGACCACCGACGCGTCGTCGGGATATCTGCCCGACGTGGGCTCGGACCGTGTCCTCCCTTCTCCAGCCAGCCCCGCCACACCCGCCGGCACGCGTCCGCGCGGCGTTTCACCGAAGGCGATCCCGAGAGACGAAGGGACGACCTCACTCGCAGACTTCGCCGCAGCGCTTGGGATGGATCCGAGCGCGTTCGTGGCAGCCGAAGGGGGCAGCACGGCCGCCGTCGAGCAGCCGATCTCGGAGGGCCGCGTCGAGTCTCGCTCGAACTACCCGCCGCCCGCAACGAGCGAGCCACCCGAGGCGATGCCCGAGCCCGAGCGAGCGCCGAGTGAGCCGGACTACGAGTCGGGGCCGCAGCTCGAGGAGGTCCACGACGAAGAGCCCGTCGACGCGGCCGAGGCGGCCGACAGCGCCGCGGCCGATGCGGGCGAGGACGAAGAAGCCGCGCAGCTCAAAGAGCAGGACTATCGGAAGCTCTACGAGGCGCAGTTCCATCCGCTGACCGTCGATGTGCGCGCCGGCTTGGCAAAGAAGGCGCACGGTCCGGATCTCATGGCGCTGTGCCTCGATGCGGATTCGCGCGTCATCGCGGGCATCCTCGAGAACCCGTCGACCGGCCTCGCGCACGTGCGGCTCATCGCGTTTCATCATCGAACGGGCACGGGCCTCGAGATGATCACGCGGCGCAACGACTTCTTGAAGGACATGCTCGTCGAGCGCCGGCTCCTGCGAAACCCGATGGCCGGCGATACCGTGCTGGGGCGGATCATGGCGTCGAAGCGCCTCTTCCAGACGTACAAGATCGCGATCGATCGCGACGTGCCGGAGCTCACGCGCGCGAAGTCGCGCGGGTACATGCGTCAGAAATACCAAAACGCGCCGTCCGAAGAGCGCGCCGACCTCGTGTTCCGCACCGAAGGCCGATGCCTCATCTACATGACGGGCTGCGCGTTCGACGCGAAGATGACCAGCATCATGTGCGGCAAGCCGTACAACTCGGTGCTCTTCATCCAGAACCTCGCGAAGTTCTCCGCCACACCGCCGGCGCTCCTCGCGCACCTGATGAAGCAGCCGTTCGTGCGCAAGCACGCGCCGCTGAAGAAGCTCCTGCTCCAACACCCGAACATGCCGGGCGATGTGAAGCGGAATCTCTAGCTCTTCGACGACGGCAGCTTGATCATCGGATCGCTCGGCGGGAGCTGCTGCGTTTCGGCCTGGCCTCCGACGTCATCATAGGCAGGGGCGTCCGCTCGCGCGACTGCGCGGAGCGCGTTGCGTCCTCCCGTGTTCTCGCGCGGGAGCACGTCGATCATGCACTCGGCGACCTCGCGTTGTGTGGCGATGCCTTCGGCGCCGCGTGCGGCTTGCTCGAGATCTTTGGCGAACGCGGCGGCCGTCGGGTAGCGCTTGGCGCGCGGGCGCTCGAGCGCATGGAGGCAGATGGTCGCGAGGTCGGCCGATACGCTCGCGTCGATGCTGCGCGGCGACGGGATCGGGGCGGAGCACACCTGCTGGATTGCGGTCACGTGCTCGTTTGCAGGAAATAGACGCTGACCGGTGAGGATCTCCCACAGCACGATCCCCATCGCGAAGAGATCCGTCGTTCGGTCGACGGGCTCGCAATTGATCTGCTCGGGCGACATGTACTCGAGCTTGCCCTTGATGACCGCGCCGCGCGTTTCGAACTGACGGAGCGCCGACGCACGGGCGATTCCAAAGTCTCCGAGCCGTGCCAGGCCGTCGACGCCGAGGAGGATGTTCTGCGGCGATACGTCACGGTGCACGAGATTCACGATGGTGCCGTCGTCGTCGTGGATCTCGTGCGCAGCCTGGAGGCCGGACAACGCGTCGAGCACGATGCGCAGAGCGACGGCGCGGGGCATGCCGGAGCCGGAAGCGCCGCCGCGCGTGGCGTGCCAGTGAAACGTGCCGAGGTTCGAGCCCTCGACGTACTCCATGACGACGTAGTACCCGTCGTCGTCTGCGCCGAGCTCGACGATCGAGACCACGTTCGCGTGGTGGATGCGCGCCGCGAGCCGGGCCTCGTCCGTGAACATCGTGACAAACCGCGGATCGCGCGCGTACTGCGGATGCAGGCGCTTGATCGCGACGAGGCGACGAAAATCCGCGGGGCCGCGCCGGCGTGCGAGGTACACAGTGCCTACTCCGCCCTCCGCCAGCTTTGCGAGGACTTCGTAGCTTCCTATCTGCCGCGGCTCGCCGTCCTCCACCCGCGAATGATACGCTGAGCGTTCGCACAAGTGTTCACCGGCGGCGAATTGATCGAGGGGAAGTACAAGGTCGTCCGCCTGATTGGCGAAGGCGGGATGGGTGCGGTCTACGAAGGCGAAAACCTGAGGCTCCGCCGCCGCGTCGCGATCAAGGTCATGCACGGCGAGCTCACCACCGACCGGGATCTGGTCTCACGGTTCGAGCGCGAGGCGCAGGCAGCGGCGAAGGTCGACTCCGCTCACATCGTCGATGTCCTCGACCTCGGCGACCTGCCCAACGGCGATCGCTTCATGGTGATGGAGTTCCTCGAAGGCGAGAGCCTCCTCGCTCGCTTGCAAGAGCACGGGCGGCTGCCGCCGCGCGAGGTCGCGAGCATCGCGGTGCAGCTCCTCTCCGGATTGACGCACGTCCACCGCGCCGGGATTTTCCACCGCGACCTCAAGCCCGCGAACGTCTTCCTCACGCGCGACGTCGAAGGCTCCGAGCTCGTGAAGATCCTCGATTTCGGCGCGTGCAAAATGGCGACGGCGAGGGTCCGCGGCGAACAAACGGCGATCGGCCACCTGCTCGGGACGCTGCCGTACATGGCGCCCGAGACCGTCGAGCAAGGCTCCACCATCTACGACGAGCGCAGCGATCTCTACTCGGTCGGCGTGCTCGTCTATCGAAGCGTGACCGGCCAGCTGCCGTACATGGCGAACAACCTGTACGATCTGATGAAGCAGCTCCGCGCGGGGCGCGCGCCGCACACGTGTGATGTCGCACCCGACGTCGACCGCGCGCTCGGAGCGATCATCGACCGTGCGATCGAGTGGGATCCGAAGGCCCGATTCCAAGACGCGCGCGCGTTCGAGCGGGCGCTCACCGGTTGGATGGAAGTGGAGGGTCGGATCAAATCGCTCCTCACCGACTTCCTCGATGTGCCCTCCTCGAGCGACGGCCGCGTGAAATCGACGGCGCCGGCTTCGACGCTGCCCGCATCGATGCTGCCGGCGTCGACGGCACCGACGACGGTGCCCGACGGAGCCACCCAGCGGGTCACGTCAGCGTCGCAGCAGCCGCACATCGCCGTATCGGCCGGCGACAACCAAGGGACGAAGCGCTACGGAGCCGAGACCGACGGCCCGCTGCTCGATTACCTCAGCACGCAGAGTCCCGTGCGCGTTTCCACTCCGGCTGACACCGAGCGGTCAATGCCCGTTGCTCAACCGGTGGATCCCGATCCGACGCATCACGACTGATCAGGGTTTCATGATCGTGTGCGTGAACTCGACCACGTTGTTCTCGTCGATGAACTGCGCAGTGAGCTTCTTGCCGTCGATGACGACGTAGAGGAAGCCGAGCGCGACCGATTCGAAGAGCGACGGGTTGGTGCCGCCGAGCTGGGTCGTGAGCGAGCCGGCGCCCGAGACTGCGAGCTCGGTTCCCATGCAGCTCTCGTTGAGCCACTGCTGGCTGTGATCGTGACCGGAGAAGTACACGTCGGCCTTGCCGCAGACGATCGTCTCGAGGAACGACTTCACGCCCGCGCCCGCGGTCGGCGCCGTCGTCGTTCCATCGTAATTTCCGGCGTTCCCGTGAGGGCCGTTGGATTTGTACGGGTGGTGACCGACCGCGATCTTCCACTGCGCTTTGGACGCCGCGATGTAGCCGGCGATGTCGACGCGCTGCGCGGCATCCTGTGCGAAGACCTGCTTCTGCGTGTCGAGCTCGAAGAACTCGACGTTCTCTTTCACGAAGTGGAAGTACGAAGAGGGCATCTTGAACTTCTTCGACTTCTTCGTGTAGTCGATCTCGTTCTGGCCCTTGGGGAAGTCGGTGCCTGCACCGTTGGCGCCGTAGTCGTGATTCCCGAGCACCGCGAAGAAGTCGAGATCGATCGCGGTGTACGGCGTCTCGAAGCGCTCGGCCCAGATCGGGTCGTCGACCGATGTCGCGCCGCTGTCGTAGAGGTTGTCGCCGAGGAGCTGGACGAAGTCGCAGCCGTCCTTCTTGCACTTGGCCGAGATGGTGTTCGCGATCTTGTACTGCCCGGCGTCTCCACGTCCGGTATCGCCCATCGCGACGAAGCGCACAGGCTTGTAGGTCACAGGGCCGCCGCTGGTACCGCTCGTTCCGCTCGTTCCGCTGCTGCCACTGCTGCCACTCGAGCCGCTGCTGCCGCTCGTGCCTCCCGAGGTCATCGTGCCCGAGCTGCCGCCGTCGGGTTCAGGGTTGGCCGCTCCATCGGAGCTGCTGCTGCTGCACGCGGACATCGCGAGCGCGACAGACACGAGGACGATCGGAAGGACGGAGCGAAACATGCCCCCGAATACGGCCGGAGGTCCAGCCGGTCAAGGCGGACGGTCAGTGAGGCGTGGGGAACGTGACCGGGATGGTGAGCGACTTGCCCGGGCACTTCGAGGCTTCCGGGAGCGGCGTGGTCTTGATCACCTTCAGCATGCATTCGGCGACCGGGTCGGGCAGCGTCTTCTCGATGATCTTGATGGCCTTCACCTTGCCGCGATAGTCGATGTCGACCGTGATCTTCACGGTGCCCATCAGGTTTGGGTCCTTCTTCTTGCCCTCGGCGTAGCAAGCCTTCAGGTTCGGACGCGCGCGCTTCTCGAAGTCCACACCGACCGGCGTGCACTCGTCCGGCGGCTCGGGAGCTCCGGTGCCGCCGGCTCCTCCCGACGCCGGAGTTGCGGTCTTCGCTCCCGCATCCGGCTTCGCTCCACCTCCGCCGCCGTCGAGCTCCGCGAGATCCGCGGGGTTCACCTCTCCGAACGTCTCGGGCCCCGCGTCTGCGGTGCCCACCGGCGTGGAGGGCGGCGGCTTGGCGTCGCCTCCACATCCGAGGAGCATCGAACCAACGACCCACCACGCACCGCGAACGGACATGGTGTCGTTCTATCAAATCACGGCGCGGGGAGCGCCTCTTGCTTCGCGCCCGGCTTCATCTCGCCTTTTGTGATCGTGACCTTGAACTCCTTGCCGCTCCACACGAGCGTGACGAGGCGGAAGGGCACCTTGCGCTGCAGGATTTCGCTCTTGTAGCGCACCGCGTGCGAGACCCGAGCCCACGACTCGGGCGAACCGAGGACGGCGTAGAGGCCGACCACGCCGGCATCTGTGGCCTCACCGATGAGCTGCTCTTTCTTCTCGTCCGCGGTGCCGAGGACGAGCTGCGCGTCGAGGTCCTCCCACGTGAGGATCGCGTACGTGCCCGGACCGCTGAAGAGCGAGAGCTCCTTGATCTTGCGCGACACGGCCTCGGTGGTGACATTCGCGGCCGGATCGGGCTTGTCGAGGAGCACACCGAGACGCGAGCCCGAGAGGAGGCGCGCGAACATGCGCGGATCGTTCGGGCCAGGCGTTCCTTCGCCCGTCGACACGTCACGGTCGATGCGGAGCGCCTCGTCGACGCGGCCTGCGCCGGCCGCAGCGTTCGCGAGCCTGAGCCAGGCCAGCGGATTCTTGCCGTCGAGGTCGGTGAGCGTGCGGTACTGGCGATACGCCGCCGGGTACCAGCCCTGACGGAGGAAGATGTCGCCGAGGACACGACGCGAGACCGGGCTCGTTCCGTCGAACTCGACGATCTCGGAGTAGGTGCGGAGCGCCTCTTCCTGATCGCCCGACTCGGCGAGCACGTCACCGAGCTGCTGTGCGAGCGTGGGCGTGAGGAAGCCGCGATCGCGGAGACGACGACCGTGCGCGAGCGCCTCCGTCTTCTGGCCGCTTCGCGCGAGCAGCTTCACGAGGCGAACGTCGCCTTGCGGATCGCCCGGCGCGACGAGCATCGCTTGCTTGAGGCGCGCGAGCTGCTTGTCACTCTTGTCCAGGTCGCCGAGCTCGCGATCGAGGCGCGTCCAATCGACACCACCGTAGATGGCGCGCGAGACAGCCGCTGCGATGCGCACGTCGACCGTGCGACGGAGGAGGTTCCGCGCGACGAAGCGCTGGCCCTCGGGGAAGTTGGCGAAGTGACCGAGGATGACCTCCGCGGCCTGCTCGGTGTCGATGCGCTGCTGGACGATGTCGAGCAGCGCCGCTTCATCGCGCCAATCCGGAAGCTCGCACGAGGCGTAGGCAGTGTCGTAGAGCGTCGCGAGCTCTTGCGCGCTCGCCGACTTCTTCGCGCGCTTCTGCCAGATGACGAGGCGCTCGGAGAGCGGACGCGCAGCAACGTCGCTGCAGCGCGAGAGCGCACGAACGAGCGCGATGCGGTAACCGGCACCGAACGCGGCGTTGACGGCGACCTTCGGGATCGCGGTCTTGTCTTCCTTGCCGTCCTTGGTCTTCTCGTTCTTCCTGTCGGCGTCGGCCTCGCGCCTGCGGTCCTTGGCGAGGTCGGCGGGCTGGCCGATGACTTGGCCGGACAGCGGATCGCCGGCCGCGGACGGTGCGGACGGCCTGCCCTTGGGCGCCGCCGTCACCTTCATGGGACGGGGAGCGGACTTTGCGGATTGCGTCGAGTCCTCCTGGGCCGCGTTGAGCTCCTTGAGCGCGAGCGCGCTCTCCTCGTCCATGCGCTTCGCGCTGCCCCCGCCGCCGCTCGGGCCTGCTTTGCCTGCCACACCCGTCATCGGTGCAGCGACGACCGAGGGCACCGGCGCCACGGCCATCGGAGGCGAAGCCGGCGCGTTGGCCGCCGTCGCCGTCGCAATCGTCACCGGCGAAGACTCGGTCACGGTCGTGTCGCGATTGCCGCCCATGTCCGACGCCGGAGCGGTCGCGGTCGCGCCGCGCTCTTCGGAGCTCTTCATCGCGCTGCGTTCGCATCCCATGACCGACGGCGGCGCCCCCGGAAGCAGACCGCGCATCAAGTGCTCCTCGTCCGCCGGCGATTCGATCGCCGTGAGACGAAGGCCGCGCACGCGCGAGTGCTTGCGTTGAATGCCCTGACGCGCATACGACGCCTCGCTGTCGAGCGCGAGTGAGCTCGTGTACGGCGTGATGAGGCCATACTCGACGCCGAGCTGGAGGATCTGCGCGCGATTGTCTTCCTGCGCAGTGCCCGAGCCCATGAGTCGGCGCGAATACTCCGCCGCCCACAGGCGCGGTACGAGCGATGCAGTGACCGACGTCGTGTCGACCTTCACATCGTACTTCTCCTCGAAGTCCTTGCCGCCGATGCGGCCCTTCACGGTCACCTTGTCCGGGAGCGGATGGTGCGTGCGTGCGAGGAGAACGAGCTCTTCGCCGCGCGAGAGCTTGCCGGTCGCGGAGTAGAGCGGCTGATCGAGGCCCGCTCCGAGATCGAGCGCGACGTCGGTGATGACCGCGGTCTTCATCGCGCTGGTGAGGCGAAGCGACTGGCTCGTCGCCTGGCCGGACTCGTCGATGCGAACGTATTGTCCGCCGCCGGCGCGCGTGAGCTGCGCGAGGAGATCGTGATGAGCATCGGCGCCCGCGCCGATCGCGAAGAAGCGCGCGCGTGAGCCGGTGAGCGAGCGGCGAAGGCGTTCGAGGAGCGCCTCTGCACCGGTCTCGCCGGACGTCGCTGCGCCGTCGCCGATGTAGATGACCGCAGCCTGCTCTTTGCCGTGGAGGCGTGCGAGCGCGGGCTCGAACATCGCGCCGAGATCGGTCGCGCCGCTGACGGGATGGTCGCTCAGCTTCTCGAGCGCCTTCGCCACTTCGGCCTCGTTGGCTTCGGCGAGGCCTTCCTTCGGATACACGACGGTCGGCGCGACATCGAGAGTGACGAGCGCGAAGTGATCGCTGTCGCTGAGCGCGCGAAGCGTGCTCTCGGCCGCGGCAACGCGCAGCTGGCGCGAGCTCTCGTCGCCGCCTGCGGAGGTGTCGACGACCACGACGACATCGGCGCTGAGCTTCGGCTCGTGCGCAAAGTCCTTCTGCGGTGCGTAGCGGAGCATGACGTAGTCGGCCTGATCGGCGCCGGCTTGGAAGCGCCACGCGGTGACCGGCGGGTGCTTCTTCTTCGTGGCGAGCTCGAGCTGGAAGTCAGCGCGCGGGATGTACCCGCTGCGACGCATCGAGACCGTGCGGCCGCCGCCTTCGACGCGTGCGTCGAGTGACGATGCCACCTCGTATTCGTTTTCGGTGCCGCCCACATCGACGGAGAGCGCGAACTCGTCGAAGCGCACCGGATCGTCGGAACGGAGAGGATACACGTATCGCGTCTTGCCCTCGACCATCGGGAGCATCTCGATGTAGCGAAGGACGACACGTCGCGTGCCGCTCGCCGGGATCGGAAATACGCGCGCGCGATACGTGCGGCCGTCGACCCACTCGAGGAGCGCAGGGTCGTTGCCCATGTGAACGGCGTTGCCGTACTGCGCGGCAGCCTCACGCTTCTCGATGACCTCGCCCTCGACGAGCTGGCCGTTGGTCTCGAGCGCGAAGCCCGTGACCATCGCCGTGGTCGGGACGGTGAACCAGTACCAGCCTTCGATCGGCTGGCTGCCGGGGTTGGAGAAGGTCTGATCGACCTCGGTCTCCGCGACGCCGTCGCGAAGCACCGCATGCACGACCTGCTTGGCGATGCCCAGCTTGCGCGCGGGCGCGCCTGGAGCGGCTCCCGGATCGAGGCCGTACAAGCGGCCGGTGCCGCTGCCGACCGCGCCGTGCGCGCTGGTGCGCTGATCGCCCATGCCGCCGGTCCAGTCCTGCCAGAATGCGACCGCGGTCACGGCGGGCTTGCCGCCAGCCTTCGCGAGGCCTTGTTCTCCGGCGCCGATCTCGACGCGTCCGCCGGGCGACGTGAGGATCGCGAGGCCGCGCGCGACGTACACGGTGACGTCATCGCCCGTGCGCTTGATGCTGACGCCGGCGTCGGACGCAGAGACTTTGTATGCGCCGACCGTGGCCTCGAGCGCATCACCTTCGACGCGCGGTGCTTCGAGCCACACCTCACCGGCCGCGACATCGACGCCGCGATCGAGGAGCTTGATGCTCGTGTCCGAGCGCAAGAAGAGCGCTGCACCTTCACCCGTTCGAACGAGCGCACGTGCGCCCTTCTCCGTCTTGACGCTCGCACCGGCGCCGAGCGGCGTGCCGGAGAGCGCCTTCACGGGGGCGTTCCCGTCTTCGACGGTCACGTCGCCGGCGGCGAGATCGAGACGCGCGCCGATGCTTCGCGCTTTCTTCGGCGTCGTCGGACGGAACACGAGGAAGAGGACGATCGCAGCGAGCGCCACCCCGCCTGCGACCGCGAAGAAGATCGTGCGCAGCGGGATCCGCGTCTTCGGCATGATCGGCTTCGTGTCGTCCTGCGGATGCAGGCGATACGGGCCTTGCGGAGGCGGTGCTTCGCCAGGCTGGGGTGTTGGCGGTGCTTGCGGAGCCGCGAAGTGTGCCGGCACGCCGGCGGGTGCGTTCGGTGCCATCCCGCCGTTCTGCGCCGGCAGAGGCGGCGGCGTCGGTGTGGGCGTGTTCGGTAGCTTGGCCCCCCCTTCCGGAGCAGGCGAGGTGGACGGCTTCGGGTTTCCCGGCGGTGCGCTGGAGTCTGTCATGATCGGCCTCGGAGCTACGTGCGCGAGCGAGGAAGGATCTCGGAGGCGACGTCCTCGCCCCGATCCTATTCAACGCGGCTCGAGCCACGCTGCTTACGGCGCCCCCGCGCTAGGTGCAGGCTACAAGAAAGCCGCGCCGGCAATCAGCTTTCGGGCAGAGCTCGATTGGACCCGGGCACCGGGACCGACGAAATCGCCGGCGATGACCCGACGACGGGGGGCGGCGCGGTCGTCATCGAAGGGACCCAAGAATCCAGGCCGAGGGGCGCGAACACCTCGCGGCCGATCGACGAGAGCGGCTGCAGCTTGCTGACGAGCTGATCCTTGCGGAGATAGACCTCTTCGCGCCGACCGCCCTCGTTCTCCTGCTTCAGCGAGAGCTCGAACTCGTTCGGGCTCCGCTTCGCGATCTCGCGCACCGTAGGTGCGAACATCGCGACCAAACGCACGACGAACTGGATCACGAGACCGCCTTCGAAGACCGGCGTGCCGTCGAGGCTCACGTTCACGAGCTGCTCTTTTTGATCCATGACCTCGCGCGCTGCGAGACGAAGCGCCTGCCACACGCGATCGAGGGCCGCGAGATCGCTCGCGGCGAGCTGACCGTTGAGCGCCTCGGCGCCGGGCTGTCCCGGATGCTCGACGACGCCGCTGAGCCCAGCTTCCGTGCGACGGAGCTGGAAGTGGAGCATCTCCTTCTCGGTCATCTTGCGGCGCAGCGTGAGATCGAACGCGTCGTCCGCCATGTCGAAGTGCGTGATGATCCAATCGTCGACGTTCACCTGCTTCGGCGTGACCGTGCCGCGCAGCCAGCTCTTGTCGATGCCGACGAGGAGATCGACGCCCTGCGCGAATTCGGAGACCTTGCGGGGCATCGCCCACGCAGCGAGCTTGGACGTGCCGAGCGTGAACGCCGTCTGGATGCCGTCCGGATTGTCGAAGAGCGCGGTGATCTGGTGGCGTGCGTCTTTGCCACCTTCGCTGACGAGACGCATCGAGAGCTTCGTGGCGAGCACCGGCAGCCGCGCTGCCTTCAGGAACGTCTCGAGCTGCTGGCGCTGCTCTCCGATGCGCCGGTCGTTCTCCGTCCGACACTGCACGCTCTCACGCTCGCTCGCGGTGAGCGTGGCGCGCTTGTGCTCGTCGGTGTAGCGAGACGCGAACTCGGCGACCTTTTGCGCGTACTCGAGCGCGTGCGCGTGCTGCACCTTCTGCGCGGTGTCTTGCACGGCTCGCATCACGACCGTGTGGAACTGGTCGAGGGCCTCGAGCCCTTTGACGCGCGCCTGCGCGAGCTCCTCGGTCTGTTTCGTGAGATCGCGTGCGTCGCTCTCGAGTTGCACGATCCGCGTCGCCGCGGCCATGAACACCTCGAGGGTCGCCAGGAAATTGTATCCGAGCGGGAACGGCGCCGAGTCTCCATAAAGGAAGCGCATCGTCCAGCTACGATATCATGGGTCTGCGGTGTCCGTCCGAAGCGACAAGAGCGTCTGCGAACGCGCGTTTCAGTGCGTCCGAACGCTCGTTTTCGTGCTGTTGACCTCTTTCTTGGCCCTCGGCTCGACCGCGTGCTCGACCCCCGCCGAGCCGCCTCTCCTGCTGCCGAAATGGACGGCCGAGCTGCCCGGAAGAGCGGATGCGCTCGAGCTCACGCTGCCTGCTCACCTCGACACGCTGCTCCCGCGTGAACCGGTCGAGTACGTGCTGCGGACCCGCGTCGAGGTGCCCGCGGAGATGCGCAACCGGCCGTTGACCCTCGCGATCGCCCACATGCCTGCCATGGCGACGCTCAGGGTGGACGGCAGTCAAGCGGTGCCCGTCGATGCGAGCACGCTCGATTCGTATCGCGCGTCCGGGCCTCAGAGATGGCGCATCCCGGAGGACGCGAGCAAAGACGGGCGGCTCGATCTCGAGCTCCGCGTCAGCCATCGATTCGTGCGTAGTGCATGGATCGACTCTGTCCCCCAGCTCACCACGCATCCGCTCGGTGGCGCGCGCATCGCGGCGGTGCACACGTTCAACAACGCCGCGGCGACCGGAGCGCTCACCGCCACGATCTTCGTGGGGTTCTTCTACTTCATCCTCTTCCTTTCGCTGCGCGACAAGCGGCGCGCCGCGTATGGCTGGTTCGCGCTCGGCGCGGTCTGCGGAATGCCTTATCCGGCATTCCTTCTCGGACTCTCGCAGCCGCTGCTCGGCATCTACGAGGGTCCGTTCCTCACGCTCGCGCTCGCGTTCGGATCGATCGCGGCGATGGCGTTCGCGCGGGCCTATGTCGGGGCGCCGCCGCCGAGCCGAGCGTGGATCGGCGTCCTCGTGGTCGCGCTCGGCGTGTCGGTGCTGGCGCGGAATCCGTTCGTCTCGGTCCTCGTGATGGGCCCGATCGTCGTCGGCGTGACGCTCGCGGGCACGGTCGCGCAGATCGCGTTCCTCATCCGCCTGAGGCGGTCGAAGGCGCCGCACCCCAAGGTGATCTACGCGATCGCGTTCGCGTGGCCGGCGACCGTGCTTCTCGGATTGCCGGACATCCTCGCTTGGCTCGGACAGGGCGAGCCGAGCGGCGGCATTCGAACGGCATGCCTCGGGATCATGGGGATCTCGATGTATCAAGCCGTGGCGCTGTCGCGCGAGCACCTGATCTCGCTGAAGCGCGCGGACGACTTGAACGTCGAGCTCGAGCAACGCGTGCAGCTCCTCCAGGCGAAGCATCGTGAGGTGGAGCTCTTGAACGACGAGCTCCGGCGGCAGATCGCGGCCCGGTCTCGCGAGCTGTTCGAAAAGCTCTCACGTATGGACGACGACGAGCTCACGGCTCCACCGGCGCTGGAGCCCGGTACCGTCGTCGAGAATCGCTATCGCGTCGTGAAGGAGCTCGGGGCCGGAGGCATGGGCACGGTCTACGAGGTCGAGCGCATCACGGACGCCAAGCACTTCGCACTGAAAGCCCTCGCCGGTGGTGGCGACGCCGAAGCACGTGCGCGCTTCGCTCGGGAGGCGCAGATCGTCGCGAACGTGAACCATCCGAACGTCGTGTCGATCGTCGACGTCGACATCGCGAAGAGCGGGTTCATCTTCCTCGTGATGGAGCTCATCGAAGCGGGGACCACGCTGCACGATGTACGCCGGCGACATCGCGACATTCCGTGGACGCTCGGCGTGCTCGCGCAGGTCGCCGAGGGGATCGATGCGATTCACGGAGCCGGCATCATCCATCGCGATCTCAAGCCGGGAAACATCCTGCTCTCCCGAGGCATCGACGGGCGCCGGCCGCTCGTGAAGATCACCGATTTCGGGATCTCGAGCCTCACGCCGGACGGAACCAGGATGTCGGTGATGGAACGTGCGGCGATGGTGGCATCCTCGTCGTTGCCGGATCCGAGCGAGCTGCTGGATCCTTTCGCGGTGGCGCCGCCGGTGAAGATCTCGGAGATCGAAGCAGGACGATCGTCAAGGCGATCGGCGGGCGGGTCGACGCCGCCGGACACCAGCGACTCCGATGTGATGACGAGCGCGCAGTCGCCCAAGCTGCTCAATCTCGACATCGATCCCGCGGCGGTCGAAGACACGGCGACCGATGCCGAGACCAAGCAGCTGCCGGCGGAGCCCAAGCCGCCGCAGTCGGCGCCGGGAGCCTTGCCGGTGCGCACACCGACGGAGCCGCTCACCGAGACAGGCCTCATCTTCGGAACGCCGCAGTACATGGCGCAGGAGCTCACGACCGGGACGAAGAACGCGACGCGCGCGTCCGACGTGTTCAGCCTCGGGATCATCGCGTTCGAGGTGCTGACGGGGAAGCGTCCGTTCCGCGAAGCGCCGGTCAGCGCGAAGCTGAACGGGCGGCCGCTTCCTCAGCCGGTGCCGTTTCGGACGATGTGCCCGACGCTGCCGCTCGAGATCGCGACGCTCCTCGATCGCGCGATGGGTCACGATCCACGCGCGCGTCCGGCGGCGAAGGAGCTGGCGGTGGCGTTGCGTGAGGCCGCTGACAAGTTGTCGGCGTAAAGCGAAGAGTGATGGGAGGCACAGAGACTAGAGGCACAGAGATTTTAACGTGCGTTGGCGCGATCTGCGCACGTCATCTTGCTCGCCGGCGTCTCGTGCGCTCGTGAAACCTATTTTTTTGTCGAGAGCCACTGGCGCGTTTCGGATTCGATCGCGGTGTCTTCTGCGTCGATGTCGATCGGGACGGCGTAGCCCGCGATCGTGTCGAGGGCTCGTTTCGCGTAGCCGCGGACCAGGGGGTACGGGTTCGTGAGCTGGGCCGCCAGGACGGGGATGGCCGGCTTCGAGTGGGCTTCGCCTAGGAGGTAGAAGGCGACGGCTTGTTCGTGGGGTTTGCCTCGCTCGGCTGTGGCGAGGAGCATGTTTGCATCGAGGTCTCCGTAGAGCTTGCGGAGCGCCTCGCGATCGTAGGGACGCTTCCACCATTTTTCGCTGGTCGTGATCAACGACTCCACGCTCTTGTCGGCGTGACAGAGCGCGCACTCCATCGGGCGGTCGAGGAGCACACGCTGCGGATCGGTCGGCGAACCGATGCGGTGGTAGCGAGACAGCGTGCCGTCGAGCGCGAGGTTCTTTCGCGGCATGTGACACGAGAGGCAGCGCGCCCCCTCCCCTGCCGGCTCGTGGTGCGCATGCTCGCGCAGGGCCTGCGGCGTCGCATAGCGGTCGTGGCATTTCGTGCAGAGTGCATCTTGTCCGGCGGCGTCGAGCGCGCGCAGCTTGGCCGTGGCATCGGAGGCGTGCGGATCGTGGCATTCGACGCACGAGAGCTTCGAGGCGCACGCGCCGAGCATCATGTCGCGCGCCTCGCCAGAGTTGATGTGGCTGCCGCCTGCATTTCCGTGGCGGCTGCCGCCTTCCCACGTCGGCTCGTAGCCGGAGAAGAGCACCTGATGGCAGCGCGCGCAGATGCGATTGATGCGCATGGCACGCAGCTGAGCGGGCCCCTCCGAGGCGGGCGCAGGCCATTTCACCGAGAAAAAGCTGCTCTTCGGCTCGAACGAAGGCAGCTTGCGCGGATCGCGAACGTGCTCCGCCGCGCCGAGGTGACATGCCTCGCAGCCGATGCCGAGCTCGACGAGATGCTCGCGACGAAACGCGCTGCGCGTGGCGGCGATCGCTTGCGCAGGTGTCGGCGACTTGCGCTTCACGCCGATGCGCGCGAGCTCGCTCTCGAGAGTGGAGGAGAGCTTGCCGGCGTCCGTGACGATCCACTCGGCACGACGCTCACGCGGCATGAGCGGATCGACGACCTCGCCTTGATAGGGCTTCGCGGTCGGCCCGGCGAGCGCGCCGAGCACGGTGGAGAGATACGTCGGAGTGTTGTGGCAGAAGATGCAGGTCTCGCTCCACACCGGACCAGCGCGGAGACCGGAGCGCTCCTTCACCATCACGGAGTAGCCCTTGTAGCGAAGCTGGCCGCGGCCGCCGGGCACGGGCGAGAACACCCAGCTCACGGGGAGCACGACCTCCTCGGCACCGTCGACGCCGACGAGGACGCCCGCATAGTCCTCGCGATGATGACCGCCGATGATGCGCGTGACGCGGTACGTGCCGGAGCCGAATTTCTTCGACTGAATGGTGACGGTGCGGATGCCGCCGCTCGCCGCGAGGCGTGCGGTGTCCTCCTTGAAGTGAAACGTCGTGCCGTCGAACGGACCTTTGACGTCGGCGACGGCAGGCTCGCGTGTCATGTTGTGCATCGGCGAGGCGAGCCACGTCTTAATATGATCGGCGTGGCACCCTGCGCACGCGCGCGTGCCGGCGTAATCGGCGAAGAGCACGTTGCTCGAGACCTCGCGCGCAGAGCCGGCCGCATTCGCGTGGGCGGGCGAAGGCGTCGTCGGTGCGGACGATCCTGCCGGGCCGCAGCTCGCGAGGAGCGCGGCTGTGATGATCGTCAGGAGGGCTGCTGCGAGCGCGCGCACGCACGCTTTGTTATCAGAAGACCCAACCCACCTGCAGGCCGAGCGCGAATGCGGGGCGTGCGCTGGTGCCGAGGCCTGCCTGAGGATCGACGTCGGAGCGGATGCCGCCGGCGATCGAAGGCGTGACCTCGAGCAGGCGCCAGGCGATGAAGCGCCAGCCGAGCGTGACCATCGATGCGAGCGCGACGGAGGAGCCGACGAAGTGGTCGTCCGTCTTGTCGCTCATACGCGTGTATGCTGCACTCAATCGAAGACCGAGGTAGAGGCCGCTCATCGCGATCTGACCGCAGCCGCGATACCCGACATGGGCCCACGCTCGGCCCTCGAGACCGCCGCTCATCGTGAGGGATGAATAATCGCCGAGCGCGGCGCTGCGTCCGCCGACGAGGGCGGCGACGCTGAAGATGGGTGGGCCGATGAGGCGCTCGTAGGAGAGGCCGATGCCGCGCGCGGCGAGCGCGAGTGGCTCGGTCGAGATCGCGTTCTTGGGGCCGATGGAGTCGCATTTTGCGATCGGCGCCGCGCGCTCGGGCTCCGGCGGAGGAGGAGGCTCGGGCTCGTCGGCGTGTGCCGCGGACGCGAGCGAGGTCATCGTAGCGAACGCGGCGAACGCGACGAGCGCGGAGAGTGCGCGCTTCACGGGCGCCCCACGGTGCGATGGAGGAAATCGTCGATGGCGATCCATGCTTCGGGTGTATCGCTCGCGGCTCCGACCTCCACGGTGCCGGGATCGCCGTGCTGCTCGAGGATGTGGAGACTTCCGGCGATCTTGAGGAGGCGGACGTCGGCACCGACGGCGAGGAGAGACGCGCGCATCTCGCCGATGCCTCCGAAGTCGACGGCGTCGGACATGAGGAGGAACGCCGGCGCTCCGGGCTTCACGTGCCAGCGCGGTGATGCAAGATCGTACGCGTGCGGGACGACGTCGGGCGCTCCGCCCACGACCTCGTCGGCGAGGTCCTTGGAGGTGTCGCGGAACTTGTGCCAGTCCTGCGGTCCGGACGCGCTGATGACGGCGCGCGGAGGCTTCACGGGCTTGCCTCCGGCGGCGGCGCAGTCGGGCGCGAGCTCGGGGTTGTCGGAAGCGAGGCCGACGAGCGACGCGAGATGAGCGCCGGCGGAATAGCCCATCACGACGATGCGATCGGGATCGAGCTTGTACTCTTCGGCATGCGCGCGGAGAAACGCGAGCGCGCAGATGCAGTCCTGGATGTTGTTCGGAAAGACACCTGAAGGAAGCAGTCGATAATCGATGCTCGCTCCGACGTAGCCGCCACGTGCCACGCGTCGCGCGGCGTACTGGAAGTGGGACTTGTCGCCGGCACTCCAGCTGCCGCCGTGGATGAAGAGGATCCCCGGACGACTCGTTGCGTCGTCATCGGGAAGGTAGACGTCCATCGACGTCGTGGCGCCGAAGCGCTCGTCGTAGACGACGTCGCGCTTCTCGTCGGGGGCTTTGCAGGAAGGGGCCGCAACCGAGGCGACCAGGAGAGATAGGACGGAAAGTGTGGAAACGAGCTTGGGTGGGTGCAGGCGCAAGTCACGGTCGAGCTGCAGCCGACGTGCCGTGCGAGGAGCATGGAAGATACACGCAGTTAGCGCGGCGGCCGCCGGAGGCCGTGAACGCTGCGGAGGCGGGCCGTGAACGGCCGTTGATGCGGTCGGTCGGATCTGGCACGTTGACGCCATGCGCAGCGCCCAGGGGACCTCGCGGGCGCTAGCCGTCGCGGTCGTCTTAGGTGTGCTGTCGTCGCCAAGACCTGCGCGTGCCGAGGAACCGACGGCGGCGCCCGTGCCGGCGCCGGCGATCCAGCATTTCGTCTACGGCCAAGGCATCGCGCTCCTGATGAACCGACTCAGCTTCGGATACGACTTCCTGGTCGGCGGACGCCACTCGTTCGGCCTGAACGTGTTCGGCCAGCTGATCGGCGTCACGCATGGCGGTCCGAATGTGGCCAGCGGCACAGTCGGAGGAGTGGGAGGCGAGCTCGGGTATCGCTACTACGCGGGGGCGGGAGGATTTTCGGGGCCGTTCTTCGGGCTCGCAGCGATCGGCGGCTACTACCACTCACGAGCGGACCTCTACGAGGCCGACGACAACGCGCGCTTCTACATCCACTACGGCGGCGCGATCGACATGGGCTGGGCATTCAATCTCGACAAGACGACCGTCGTCGTACTGGCGCTCGGCGCGCAGCGCACGTGGGTCGACGAACGCGGCCACATCTGCGACCTGGCACAGCTCCTCGTCGGCGACGGCGTGAGACCGAGAGCGCAAATCCAAGTAGGAAGAGTGTTCTTCTAGTCGGCGCCGTCATCGGCGACACCTTGCGTGTCGGCTTCGCCGAAAGAACCCCGACATGAATGCCCCATGATTCATCACATCTCGCCGCAAGGGTGAGCGGATCTCGGTCTGCGGGCGGGACGAGAGCCAACAAGGGAAGGGCCGGGGCATTCGCTGGCGATGTCGGGGGCGGCGAGGTCGCTTCACGCGCGAGCGTCTCGCGGGCGAGAGCCGCGCTTCGCTCACGCATTCTTTCGAATGCGGAGACGAGAGGGGTCTCCGGGCCTTGCCGACGTCGTCAGCTCGGCGAGCGCGGTCTTTCGCCCGGATGAATGAAACCGTGCTTCTGCCACGCCGTTTTTAGGAGCACCGTGCGCGCCACCGGCGTCGGACGCGGCCCGTCGTCGTGCTGGCGGATCGCCGTCCATCCGTCGAACCATCGCGCCGACGAGCACGGGTCGATGCGCATCGCACCGCTCGTGATGCGCTGGTGCTTCTTGTAATTTTGAAGGCAGTAAACAAGGGCGTTGCGCACCTGGCTCGCGTTCGTGAGATCGCGACGGTGATAGCGATCGGCCCACACTTGGCCGCGACCTCGCTTGGACGCAGCGTTGAACAAGCGATTGGCGCGGACGGAGAAGCTCTTCATGCCGCGCGCCAGCGCATCGTTGTCGTCGGCCTCGACGATGAGGTGCAGGTGATCGTCTTGGACGGAGAACTCCACGACGCGAAAGTCGTCGCGCCGCGTGCGGCGCACCGCGCGCTCGAATGCCTCGTACAGCGTCTGCGCGCGAAAGCTCGGGAGGCCGCGCTTCGCGCGCATCGTGACGTGCAGCGGATTCCACCACTTGTGCACCGCGCGTTCGCGGTGGCGCACGTTCGCGAACTCCCGCGGCTTCGGCCCGGGACGCTCCTTCCGCTTTCCGGCGCGCGTGAGTCGGCCGCGATCCTCGAAGGTCATCTGAACGGGAGCGCGGTATGCGCGGTTCTGCCTCATGACTAATGGGGCGATTCTAATTCATCTGCGAGCTAATGCCAGGGAAAAAGCGCTCGAGCGTGCGCGCCGCTGTCCGAAAAAGGGGCCGCAGTGGCCTCGCCGAGAGGCTCTCGTCTCCGCATTCGAAAGAATGCGTGAGCGAAGCGCGGCTCTCGCTCGAGACGCCGGCCCGAGGCCGGACCTCGCCGCCGCGGACTACGCCCGCGCGTGCCTCACCTTTCCCTTGTCGGCCTCTCGTCGCCGGCTGCAGACCGCGATCCGCGAGAAGCCCGGCCTCGTGGCCGCGAGATGTGATGAATCATGAGGATTCATCCCGGCGTTGGATCGGGAATTAGGCCAGCCACTCGCCAGCTCGCATCAAGATGCGGCCGTGCTCTTGGAGGCGCTCCATGAAGCCTCGACGCAGCTCCGGCGTCTTGATCATCGCCGCTCGCGCGAGCAGGCGGTCGCGCGCGGCGGCGATGGCCTTGCGCGAGCCTTCGATGTCACCTCGCGCTCGCAGGCCCTCGGCGTAGCCGATGTAGATCAGGGCTTCGCCCTCGATCGTGCCTCCATAGTCTTCGAGGATCTTCATCGCCTCCGCGCCGGCTTCGTAGGCACCCTCGCCATCGCCTGCGTCGAGGCGCATCAGCGCGATCAAGCCCAGCGCGCCTGCGCGGATCGGCGGCACGCCCTCGAGGAGCGGCAGCGCATGTTTCGCCTCCTCCGCCGCCTCTGCATGCTTTCGACCCAGGTGCAGCGCGCCCGCCCGGTAGACGCGGGCGAGACCCTCGCCGACCGGATCACGTTGCGCGACGAAGCCCTCCGCCGCCTCCGTCAACGTGCGGATCGAGTCCTCGGTGCGCAGCGAGCGGCTGTAGAACTGCCCGAGGTGCATCTTCGCGAGGTTCGCTACCGCGGCCAGACCAAGTCGCTCCGCCGACGCGATCGCGTCGACCAACATGCTCTCGGACGCCGCGAACGCGCCTAGCTGAATCAGCGCGAACCCCGCGTGGTCGCGCTGCCTCGCCGCATTCCGAACGTCGCCGACGAGGTCGAAGCAGGTGATCGCCTCCTGCGCCAGCGTCGCCGCCTTCTCCATGTCGCCGACCCACATCGCTTGCGCCACGCGAGCCGACAAAGCGAACGCACGCGCCGTAGGCTCGCGCGCGATCACGTCCTTCGCATCGCGCCCCACGCGCTGAATCATCGCGTCCGCGATGTCGAAGCCGCCCGAGACCAGGAAACGCAGCGCGATTCGCGACATCGCGACGACTCGCGCCGACGTCATCGGCTGCGTCAGAGCGTCCGGTGTCAGCTCGCGAATGCGCCGGGCCAGCAGCTCCGCTTCCACGACGAGCGAGAGCGTCATCGACGCATCGACGGCCTCTGCCACCGCGACGTACCAATCATCGCCGCCGTGCGGCAGCGCACGTATCGCCTCGCGCGCATGATGCAGCGCCGCGTCGTGCTCGCCCGCCCAGCGCGACGCTTCAGCGAGGAGGAGATGAAGCTTGCCCAGCGCTTCGCCCTTCGCACCCGCACGGATCGCGCGATCGGCACGCATGCGCGCCGCGGTGAAGTCGTTGCCCTCCAGCGCCTGCGTTGCTGCACGCGCATAGAACGTCGCCGCCTTGTCGAGAGATCCACCACGTTCGAAGTGCTCCGCGAGCACCATCGCCTCGTGCTCTCCCGCATCGCCGAGCCACTCGCCTGCGAGCCGGTGGCCGAGCGTTCGGTCCTCGGCGGTGAGCATCTGATACGCCGCGTCTCGCACGAGCGCATGACGGAACAGGTACTCGTGCTCGGAAGGGAAGCGCGAGACATCGCGACGCTGCACGATCTCGCGACGCGCGAGCTCCGAGAGCCAGTCGTCGACCTCGCTCGCCTTGTAGTCACCGCCCGTGAGCGCGAGGAGCCCGCCTCGCCAGAACACCTCGCCGAAGAAGCTCGCCGCTCGAAGCACGCGACGCGCCATCGGATCGAGTCGCTCGAGCCGCGCCTCGACCATCGCGAGGACGGTGCCGGGAAGCGCCCAAGCCGCGACTTCGTCGGGCAGTGTCCCGGAGCTCGGCGCCGGCGGCGGCACCGTGGTGCCGGTGCGCGCGACCGCGAGGCCGGTGCCCTCCGCGAAGGCGCGAATCAGCTCTTCGAGATAGAAGACGTTGCCGCCTGCGCGATCGAGGAGACGCGCACACACGGCAGGATCGACGTCCTCGCCGAGCACTTCGCGCACGAGACGCTCCCCTGCACGACGCACGAGCGGACCGAGCCGAATCTCCTGGAGGCTTCGCTGCTCCCACAGATTCGGGAACGTCTCGTGCACCTCGCCGCGCGCGATCGCGAGCACCATGAAAGGGCGCTCGTTCGCGGTCCGCAGCGCCGAATCGAGGAAGCTCACGCTCGGCAGGTCACCCCAGTGGAGATCTTCGAGAACGAGGACGAGTGGACCCGCCCCCGCCTCCGCGAGCACTAGATCGCAGAACGCGCGGCGCATCTGATCGCCCATCAGCATCGCGTCTTGGCGTGCTGCGCGCAGCTGCACGCTGTTCGTGTCTGCGAAATGAACGCTGGCGATCTCGCCCACGAACTCGGTCACGCGTGCCAGGTCGGTCTCGGGAACGTGGCGCCCGATCCGAGCGCGGAGCTTCTGCTGGCGAACGACGAGCGTCTCCGCGCCGCTGATTCCGGCGGCACGACGCAAGAGGCGCGCGAGGAGACTGAACGGCGAGCCTTCGCTCATCGGATCGCCACGCGCGAGCCACGACTCAACGCCCGCGACCTCACCGACGCGACGGCGGAACTCACTCGCCATGCGCGACTTGCCCGCGCCCGCTTGCCCTGTGACGAGCACCGCGCGCGCGACCGGCTCGTCGACGCATTCTTCGAATGTGCCGATCAGCGTCGACAGCTCGCGTTCGCGTCCGACGAACGGCGTGGGCTTTCCGAGAAGGGTGCGCGCCTTCACATCGCGCTCGCGAAGACCGCGGATGAAGAGCCCGCGCTCGTCCCCGCCGACGTCGAAGCGCATGTCGAGGAGGCCCGCCGCGGTGTCGTCGAGAAACACCGGGCTCTGGCCGTGCAGTGTCTCGTCCGTGATCTCCTGCTGCCGCGCGCGCGCGCTCGCGAGGATCGCTGCAGCACGCTCGATCACCTCACCGACGCAGCTCCGGCCCACCGTGGCGAGGCCCGTCGCCAGCGCGACCTGCGCATTCATCAGATGAGAGCGCAGCGCGAGGGCGCAGCGCGCAGCATGCGCCGCCTGATCGCTCGCGGCGCCCTTGCCCGACAGCGTGACCACGATCGAACCGTCGGCGAGCATCTCGGCGTCTGCGCCGAAGCTCGCCACGATGGTGCGTGGATCGAACGAGGCGTTCATCGTTTCGAATGAGCTCGGCGGCGACGGCTCGTCATCGGGATCGAGCGGAGGCATCGATGCCATGACCACGCTCACGAGACGTCGCTCGCTGCCCGTGATCGCACGAATCGCCGGAGCGCTCGCGCGCTGCGCAGGGCTGTCTTTGACCTGCTTGAACTGATCGAGCTCGCGAAGCATCGCCGAGCCGTTCGTGGGTCGTGCGGTGACGTGCTTCGAAAGCATCCGCGTGACGAGGTCATCGAGGGCGGGAGGAATGTCGAAGCCCGCGTCGATGAGCGTCATCGGAGTCTCGAGCAGGATCTTCGCGAGCAGCGCCGCGATGTTGTCTCCCGCGAACACCGGACGGCCCGCAAGGCATTCGTAGAGCACGCAGCCCATGGAGAAGATGTCCGCGCGCGCGTCGATCTCCTTGTTGCCTCGCGCCTGCTCGGGCGCCATGTATCCGGGCGTGCCCACCATGACGCCGCTGCGCGTCGACGGCCGCGACGCATGCAACAGGCGCGCGACGCCGAGGTCGAGCAGCTTGACGTGATCGACCTTGCTGGCCGGGAGGAACAGATTCGACGGCTTGATGTCGCGATGAACGATGCCGCGCTCGTGCAGGACCGCGAGGCCCTCGGAGACACGACGCGCGAGCGCGAGGGTCTCGTGCAGCGTGAGGCCGGATTTGTTCAGGCGCTCGCCGAGATCCTCTCCCTCGAGCCACTCCATCGCGATGTAAGGACGATTGCCCTCGGCGATTCCATGGGCGACGTACTTCACGATCCGCGGATGGCTCACCTCCGCGAGGAGCTGCGCCTCGCGACGAAAGCGCTCCGTGTCGCGCGACGAAGCGTGCAGCACCTTCACGGCCACCGCGCCGCCGGTGAGTCGATCTTTCGCGCGGAACACCTCGCCCATGCCGCCCGATCCGACGAGCTGCTCGAGCTCGAAGCGATCCGAAATGATGTGCATCACCGGCAGGGCCACAACCCGATGCTAAATCACCGCGCCGCGTTCGCGGGCGAATCGTGTGCAGCGGCCTCGAGGCCTTTTTCGATCGATTTTTCCAGGCGAACGACCATTCGACGGACGAGGTCGCGATCTTCGGCAAAGACCGCATGGCCCGCGTCCGCGATGACCTCCAGCTCGGCGCGCGGGATCTTCGCCGCCAGGACGCGAGCGTTCCGCAGAGGGATGAGTGAATCGTGGGATCCTGCAACGACGACCACGGGGCAGGCGATGCGCTTCAGCCGCCCGGCGACGAGGTGGGTCGAAGCAGCGAACATGTGCGCCACGAACGTGCGGCCGGTCGTCGGGTCCTCGCGCATCGCCTTCGGCCAATCGCGGAAGATCTCGCGCGCTCGATGCCACTTCGATTCGGGCAGCAGGAGTCGCGTCAGGTTCTTCGCCGCACGCGGGCCACCCAGCGAAAGGGAGAGCAGCCGGCCCAGCGCAGCGGCTTCGGGCAGGGCGCCCATGAGGAAGCCCGCGGTCGTCGCCAAGAGGACGAGCCCGCGCACACGCGAAGGGTGTCTCAGTGCTACATGCTGCGCGATCATCCCGCCCATGGAGATGCCGACCACGAAAGCGGTCTCTACGCCGGCATGATCGAGGACGGCGACGACGTCGTCCGCCATGGTGCCCATCGTCCAGACGCCCCGTGGTTTGTCGCTCTTGCCTGTCCCCCGATTGTCGATGGCGAGCACGCGGCGCGGCCGCTGCGGGTCGGCGGCCAACATCTCGGGGATGTCGAACCAGAACATGGAAGACAGGCCGAGGCCTTGGAGGAGAACGACGGCGGGACCCGAATGGCGCGGGCCGTGGTCCGTGTAGTGAATGCGAGCCCCCCTCGAGGGCGCGATGGGCATGGTCGTCGTCCACTCTATCGCCTACGCTCGCCCCGTCATGCCGGAGAAGAGCGCCAAGAAGAAGGCGACGCCCAAGAAGAAGGCGACGGCCAAGAAGCGGACAACCGATCGCAAGCCTGCGGCCAAGAAGGCCGCGCCCGCGACGAAGAAGAAGAAGAAAGCTACGAAGAAGAAGACTGCTGCGGCCGCGCCGAAGAAGAAAACGACGAAGAAGAAGACCGCCGCTGCCGCTGCCGCGCCGAAGAAGAAGACGCCGAAGAAGAAGGCTCCCGCGCAAGCCGTACCGCAACCGCGGCCCTCCGAGCGTGCGATGGCCGTCGCTGCGCAGCTCCCTCAGGAGCGGCCGCTCACCGACGAAGAGCGCGAAGCGATGACCAAGGTCGCGCAGACCGCGCTCGCCGCGCTCGAGACCGGAGGCGTTCCCGAGGTCATCGTCACGCGCATCGGAGGCTTCGTCGATGAAGTCCGCACCGGTCGCAGGCCCGAGCCGAAGAGTCAGGACATCCGGCTCGGTCTCGGCGTGCTCTGGGGCGAGCAGGTGCGCGCGCAGGTCGGCTGGCGCTGGGTGCACCTCTCGTATCCGAACGGCTTCGCGTCGTACGCGCTCGTGCCGGACGATCGCGCGTTCGCGTGCTTTCCGCTCAATCGCCTCGCCGAGCTCATGGAATCAGGCGCGGACGGCGTGAACACGTCGGTGCCGCTGTTCGATTCCATTCGAATCGGCATGCTGCCCGCACGCCGCGAGAACGCTTACCTCGTCATCGGGTAGGTCGTGAGAACGTTCTCAGCCGCCGCCGCCAGCATCGACGGGTCCCGGTGTCGTGCCGCCGCCCTTCTCGGCCGCGGACCACGCCTCCACGAGCGGCTTCTGCGCGTCCGTCAGTGCCGGACCACCGCCGCCGTGGACCCCCTTGTTGTAGAACCCGGGCGGAGCCTTCGTGAGGTTCTTGTAGTCGTTGTCCTGGAAGATTTTGTAGCTGTCGCTCACCGACGGCGGGAAGAACTTCACGCTTCCGGGCTGACCCGCCATCGCGTGGCAGCCGGTGCACGAAGGCGAAATGGTCGCGTACAGCTTGTTGAACGCTTCGCGTGCGGCCGTGACCGGCGCGCCACCCTCGACCACCGGCTCCGGAGCCACGGCCCCGTCGATGCCGAAGTCGATGACGCGGCCACGAATCGCCTCGGGAGGTCCGTAGTGAGGATCCGTATCGGCGCAACCTGCGGCAGCGCCCGCCACGACGAACGAAGAGAAAATTCCGACCACGAAGATTACACGGCGCCGCGCGAAGACCATCGGTCGCATTGGAGCACGGGCCGTGCCCTCGTGCGAACGCGACCGTTTCTCCTCATGAGACCGTGGGATCGCGAAACACCGCGGAGAGCGTGTGATGCGCCGATCGTCCTACAAACGCCGCATTAAGATGGCTTCCGACCTCTCCTCTGGCACATCGATCCACCAGGCGCGGGCTAGTGCCCCCGCGCAGCGCGCGGCTCGCGTAAGATCGCCCGCGGATGTTGGTGGACCGCTCCGTGCTTTGCTGCGGCGTGGGGATGATCACGAGGGACGGATGACGGATCGGACCGCGGCGCGCGCTCAGAGAAAGCTCGCCCGGATCTTTGCAGTGTTGCTTACCGCGATCACCACGGTGCTCGCGCCTGCCTCCGCGTTCGCTGCGCCGCATGCGGCTCCCGCTGCTGCGCCGACGGACAACCGCGGTTGGTCGAATCCGCGCGCCCTCGAGCTCGCGAAGGAGGCCATCGAAGCGAAGAAGGAAGGCAACACGCAGCTCTGCGTCGAAAAGGATCAGGCCTCCCTCGCGCTCGAGGACCATCCTTACGTGAAGCTACATCTCGCCTCGTGCCTCTCCGGCACCGGCAAGCTGGTCGACGCGCTCACGAAGGCCAAGGACGCTCTCGGCGCAGGCATCCGCAACGGCGACGAAGATCTCCAGCGCTCTGCGCAAGCGCGCGTCAGCGAGCTCCTCCCGCGCATCGCGCACATCAAGCTGCTCCTGCCGGGCGAGTCGTCGGGCATCAAGGTGACGTTCGACAACGTCCCTGTACGACAAGCACTCTTCAAACAGCGCATCGCGGTCGATCCCGGCGATCACATCGTCGATGCCGAACGTACGGTCAAAGGCGATCGCCAGCTCTACAAGGAGCGCATCACCCTCGCCGAGGGCGAGGAGAAGAACATCGAGATCGTCCTCAAGCCCACGAATGCCACCGAGAGCGAGATCGAGTGCCTCCAGAACGCGACCAGCTACGAGCAGAAGCTCGCCTGCGTCGAGCGCAAATCGAGCTTTCCAGCACATTGGGATCCTAAGCTTAGAATTCCACGTGGACAAGTTGTCGCG